>LSQX01273259.1_pt1 | contig 10648 bp, 5 predicted proteins | sample 654561 | NCBI WGS metagenome assembly LSQX01 (sample SAMN04489861, study PRJNA283612) | anaerobic digester metagenome | isolation source: 4 biogas reactors fed with cattle manure at either 37C or 55C with and... | place: Denmark: Kongens Lyngby | collected 2014 | reverse complement strand
GTCGTGCGGCCCCTCCAGGGGGGAGTGGATTCGCGGAATTGGGACGGCCAGTGCGTGTGGGTGGCCGGTCTCCACAGGAAGCCGTCTTCACGCCCTACTTACTGAAAGCCACATCCCCCGGATCGCTTACCCAACAGGTGAACTCGTTGCCCCCGGTTCCCGGATGGTTCTTGACCAGGAGCACGTTCTCCCCAGCCTGCAAGCGTACGGAAGAGTTTAGCGGCTTGCTCCCGCAGAAGTCGGCGCCGTCCGTCTCGAGGGCAGCCGGATCGCGGTCGGTGCGCAGGCGACGACCGTTCAACCAGGCCTTCGCCCACCAGTCAGAGCCGATCGCGATCCGCGCCTGGCGGCTCTCGGGGCTCAAGATCACCGTGCGGGCATAGCACGGTCCGTAGGTCTGGCGATCGAAGGTCCAGTTGAAGTTGACGCCGAGGGCGGCACGCTGCCCGCGGCGGCGGTTGGCATGCCAGCGGACCGGTCGCCCGCCAGCGCCGGGGTAGGCGGTCTGGGGGTCGAACTCGCGCTCGGGCGGGAAGACCTTGCGGAGCGCGTCGCGGATCTCGCTGACCGGGTGCATTGCGGCAAAGGCCGTGGGGAAGGGGCCAATGGTCAGCCACTCTTCCATGGGAATCGGTCGCCAGATGGGCGTCACCTGCAGCGCGTAGAGGCCCACGCCGGATCCGGCGCTGAAAGTGAGAGGGTGTCGACCCTTCTTCAGGCGCAGGGCCGGCAGCCGAAGCGTGTCGGGGTACCCGCCGGCCAGGCGCTTGGCGATGGTCGCGCCCGCCAGGTCAAGCTCCACGGACGCCGTCTGCCCCGCGACGACGCCCAGGGCCAGCTCATACTGCCCGCTCACCGGAACCTCGACAGTCAGCGTCATCTCCCCTGTGGCGGGGACCAGGACGGCGCCCTGCCGCCAGCCGGGGCAGAAGCTCTCGGTGGGGCGCAGCTCCAGACCACCGGGGGCGGTGGCGCGGGGGGCCAGCTCCTCGCCGCGGGCGACCGGCTCAGGGGGGAAGCTCCAGTGACTGGAGCCGACCTCCAGGATAGGCGCATCGCCGGCCTCCACCCGTGGCCCCTGCCCCAGCCCCAGGACGGCGGCGGGCTTACGCAGGCGGGTACCGGGCGCCAGCTCGAGGCAGAGCACCGGTGGCGGGGTAGCCGCCCTGGGGGCGCGTGGCGGCAGGCCGCTGAGGTCCGCAAGCCCGCCCCGCGACTGCACCAGCACGGGAGCCGGCTCCGCCTCTCCAAGGAACCGCGTCGCCGTGACCTCCCCCTGGAGGCCCGCCAGGCGCGCGGTCTTTCCCGGCCAGTCGAACAGGGGCAGATACAAGCGCCGTCCGTGGGCCGTGACCGGGCCGATCACCTGGTCGGTCGCAGTAATCGGCAGGCGCTCGGAGCCATAGACGGCCTCGCCGTTGGTTTCCAGCCACTGGCCCATGGCCTCCAGCCGTCGCACGGATTCCGCGGGCACGGAACCATCCGCACGCGGTCCGATGTTGAGCAGCAGGTTGCCGCCGAAACGAGCGCAGTAGGTGAGGTGACGCAGGAGGGCCTCAACGGACTTGAAGTTACGGTCGCTTTTGTTGAAGCCCCAACTGCGGTTGAGGGTCATGCAGGCCTCCCACAGGCGCGAGCCCTGCGGCGGCGTGACATGCTGCTCTGGAGTAGAGAAGTCCTCGGGCCGGGCGGAGCGGTCGTTGATGAGAATCTGGGGCTGGAGCTTGCGCACCATGGCGTTGAGCTCGCGCGAGCGCCAGTAGCGGGAGACCAGCTCGGGATCGGCGATGCCGGGAACGGAACAGCCGTCATACCAGAGCACATCCACCTGGCCATAGTTGGTCATCAGCTCGCGGACCTGCTCATGCGTCTGCTCCACCATGGCCTGCCACCCGGCGGGGTCGCGCAGCGGTCCAAGATGCGCCGCCGGGAACTGCCAGCTCATGATGGAGTAGTAGAAGCCGACCTTGAGTCCGGCGGCGCGACAGGCCTGGGCATACTCGCGCACGAAGTCGCGTTTCGCGGCGGTCTTCACGGAGGTGAAATCGCTAGCCTGGCTGTCGAAGAGCGCGAAGCCATCGTGATGCCGGGTGGTGAGGACCATGTAGCGCTGCCCGGCGCGGCGGGCGAGGTCCACCCAGCTCGCGGGGTCGAAGCCCTCCGGGTGGAAGCGATCGGCTAGACGGTTGTAAACCTCGGCCGGAAGGGCCTCGCGGTTCATCACCCACTCGCCCCGGGCGGGGAGGGCGTAAAGCCCCCAGTGAATGAACATGCCGAAGCGCGCCTCCCGGAACCATTGCGTGCGCTCGGTGGTAGCTGCAGACGGCTTCTTCATACGGGTGTCCTCCTGCGGACGGCGGCTGTGCGTAGGCAATGCGGCAGAGTTCGCCGCGGGGGCGGATATTCCTGCCAAGCGGTGCGGAGGCCGCACGTGGGCCTGCGCCCCACCAGGGCGGAGGGCAGGGTCCTGCATGTACTACAAGTCGTGGATCGTCAAGGGCACCAAGTCGCAGCCACTGCGGCCAGCCAGTCGGTGAAGGGCAGGCGTCATTTTCTGCAGCAGGTTGACGGGGTTGAGGCGTGCGGCAAGATCCTGGACCGGGCCAGCTTCCGGCGGTTTTCTGTCAGCCCTGCCTTCAGGCGGGGGGAGCACCGCGCAGGTCGACCTCCAGGCCGCAGGCGGCGAGGCTCGCCCTCTGGACCCGGAGTTCGTACTCGTAGGTGAAGGGATTTTCCTTTTCGCCTCTGACCATGGCGGCAAAATCCACCATCATGGCGTCGTAGCGGCCCTTGACCGGCGGGAGCTCAACCGTCTGCTTGGTGTCGAGATACTCACGATGTCTGGTATCTGGTTTGGTGGCCAGCGTCATGTGGGTGAAGCGCGCGAGATCACTAGTTTCCAGCGGCTTGAGCTCCACGGTACCTTCAGTCCCGGCCACAACCAGTTGGCGGCGGCCGACACCGTTGACTTCAAAGGAGGAGGTTCTGATGGTTGAGACTCCCCGGGGGTACTCGAAAACCGCCAGGTCGTGGTCATAGACCTCGACACCTTCAAGCAAGGTCATCTTCTTGTAGGCTGTTATCGTGTCGGGCATGCCCTGCATCAGCAGGACCAGGTCAGCCAGATGACAGCCGAAGGTGTGCATGGTGCCCCCGGAGTAGCGCTGAAGCCACTCCCTGACCCACTTCGGGTGCTCAGTGCTCATGACGGCGTCCACCTGAAGTATCTCGCCTAACTCTCCGTTCCTCACCATCTCCAGGCACTTGACGACTCCCGGGTTGTAGCGGTACATATACCCCAACTGCACCACAAGCCCCTGGGCACGGGCCGTGGCTATCAAGCGCTCGAAATCGGGTATGCTCTCTCCGGCGGGCTTGTCGAGATGTATGTGCTTGCCGGCCTCGACGCACATCTGCCCGTAGGGCACCAGATTCCAGTCGTCACATTCCACCAGCACAGCGTCCAGATCGTCCCGGGAGAGGAGCGCCTCGACGCTGAGCCGCTCCAGGCCCTGGTAAGGCTGGTGGGAGGAGAAGGTAACATAGGTTTCCTCGTCCGGTTCCGCAAGGCCAACAACTTCGAACAGGTCGGGGTAGCGCCGGACACATTCCAGTTTACTCTCACTGTGGAAGTGGCCCAGGCCGAGGTGACCGATTTTGATCTTTCGCATGTCATCCAACTCCTCACTCAAGTTTTGTCCAGTCAAAGGCCACGCCCACGGGGAAGTGATGGGGCTCATAGGCCAGGCGCTGATAGACAGCGGGGGCTTCTGCCGGGGGGTGAACTTCGGAAATCAGAGGCGCGAGGGCCAGCTTGCCGGTGGCCATGAGCTTGAGCAGCGCCTCGCAGTCGTCAACAAAGGTCCAGTTGCCGGGGTAGGACTCATAGTGCGGGCGGGCCAAATTGTGTGCCCCCACCAGAGTGACACCGGGATAGTGTACCTGATGGTAGAAATCCACGCTGGCGTCGGGGGTTCTGGTGCATCCCAGCAGGGCCACGCGGCCAAACCGGGCGGCACAGTCGAGCGCCTGACATAGCGCAGCCGCGACCCCCGAGACTTCGACGATCGAGTTCACACCGGCGCCCTGCGTGAGGTGCTTCACCGTGGGCACAAAGTCAGGCTCTGTCGGGTCCAGAGCGTAATCGGCCCCCTGCTGCCTAGCCAGACCGCGCCGGTCGGGATTCGGATCAACGGCCAGCACCGGGACCGCGCCGGCGGCCCGGTACAACTGAACGGCAAGCAGGCCCAGGATGCCCAGGCCCACCACCATCGCGGATTCCCCAATCTCAAATCTGGTTTTTCGTATACCGGCCAGGGGGAAGGCGGCGATGACGCAGAAGGCCGCCTCAATCAAAGGAATCGAGTCCTGTCTGATTTTAACGAGCTGTGACTGATTGACCAGATTGTGCTGCCGGTGCAGGCCGCAGTATATGACGACTCGATCTCCGGGTTCGACGCTGGTGACCCGGGGCCCGACTTTCTCGACGAGGCCGGCGCCGCTATAGCCCAAGGCGCGGGGGAAGCGGATCTCCTCGCACTGCGCTTTGAGGCCGCTGATATTCTTCTCGCCAATCAGGTTGGCTCTTTCAGTGCCGGTACTGATAGCGGTGAAGCGGGTCGCAACCAGGACTTCTTCGTCCTGCGGCTGGTCCGGGATCTCGGTCTCAACTAGTCTGGCCACGTTGGGCTCGGTAAAAAGAATCTGCTTGGTTTTCACGATTGAGTTCCCTGTCGGCGTACAGGCAAGATTGACCCTCGGGCGCCGGCGAGCCTGTTCGCCACAGGGAAGACCAAGCCCATAGCAACAGACAGGACGGCGCCAGGGAAGGGACCGGGGGTGGCAAGAGCGCGACATGGGTAATGCCGCGTCTCCGGCGCGTTCTGGAGACCTGTCAAAATCTCTACTCCTCAATGCGGAAGAAGTCGTCGTCCTCGCTGACACGGCCGGCGTCCATCCACTCCATGAAGAGACGCTGGGCCTCCTCGCGGGTCAAAGTCTTGCCCGCCAGGGCCTGGCGCAGCTCCTCCAGATTGCGGGGGGCCACCATCTTGCCGGCCAGGATGCGGTTGAGGTGCGCGATCACCTCATCAGTGAAGACGCTTATCAGCTCGCGAGGGCTGGGTTCGGGACTGAGGTCCACCACCGCCTGGAGGCGAGCGGAGATCTCACGGCGATAGGGCATGGCCGCCGCGTAGTCGCTCACCTTCTGGCGGAACTCGGAGGAGGTGAGGACCGCCAGGTACTCGCGCAGGCCATGATTGATGGCTTCCAGCAAGCCCTCTACGGGAGGCAGGTCAATCTCCTCGCCGAACTTGAGCCGACACTGGGGGCAGACCGGCTCGCGGGTGAGAGCGGCGGCGAGATCGGTGTAGGTGCAGCGGCGGGATTCATAGTCCTCAATCAACTCGCCCACGTGGGCGAGGTCGTAGGTGATGCGAACATCGAGGGGCTGGAGCTGGGAGAGCGCGCGGTACTCGGGAGTGGTTTTGGCGGCGCGGAACTGCTCGAAGGCGCTGTTGCGGTGCACGCGGCTGTGCCAGGCGAGATAGCGGCGCTGGTAGGTGGTAAGCAGCATCTGGAGCTGGCGATGAAAGGTGAGCTGGTCCTCGACCAGGGCCTCGCCGCGCGAGATGACCTCGTCCAGAGCGGCGCGGCGGGTCTCCAACTCGGGGAGGCCGTTGGCGACGAGCAGCGGGCTCTCGATATAGGCCTGGGCGCCGACGATTTCGTCTGCGCTCTCCTGGAGGAACTTCTCCAGACGGTCCAGGCGGCGGAGCATGGAGCTGAGAGCGCCGGCGCCAGTGCCCTCAGTAAGATGCGGGCCGAGCCAGTCGGTGAAGCGACTGAGACCCTCGGCGGGGGGAAGCTCCGTCTCCAGATGGCGGAAGAAATCTTCGGCGGCGACGAGGTCGGAGAGAGAATCGCTCCAAAGGTTCTCCGACTGGCCGAGGTCGGTGCGGAGGGCGTCGAGCTGGTGACGCATCTGCTGGAGGCGGACCGATTGCCGCTCGCGCTCCTCCAGGAGGGACTCCCAGACCTCGGCCTGCTCAGCGTAGCCGGGGCTGGGGATGCCCCGACCGAGGACGACGCGGGTGACGCGGCTGAGCACCTGCCAGGCCGTCCAGGGCAGCAGCGGGGGACGGGCGACAAACTGTACCTGCTGGGCAAAGGGCAGCGGCAAGGCGGGGCCAGCGAAGGGCTGGTGCTCCTGGTCAAAAGCCTCCAGGTAACCGGTGCGCACCAGCGTCGCCAGGACCAATTCGAAGAGCTCCGGCGGGAGGCCGAGGGGGGACTTGAGCAAATTGGTGGCGAGGTCGGCGCAGTGGAGCAGGCGGCCGCGCTCGTGTTCGGGGGTCTGGTCGCGCTGGCGGACGCGGGCCAGGACTTCGTCCACCACCTTGCCCTGCGCGGAGACTTCCCAGTGGTTCTCGCGCAGAGTGACCAGGCGCAGGGGCCCCAGGACACTTTCGGCGAGGCCGTCGAGGGTGTCATCCTGGCCGCGAGGAGCCTGGAGGGGGGAGATGAGGTCGCGGACCAGGAGGTCGAGTTGCGCGCGGGTGGTGACGGGATGGCGAGGCGCGACAGAGGGAAACTCCGGGAAGAGGCGTTCGAGAGCCGGCTCCACCACCCGGTTGACGGTGGCGGTCCAGTCGCCCTTGACCAGGGCCAGATCGGCGGGGGCGACCAGGATCTGGTCGCCCAGGTAGACCTGGCCTTCATAGAAGGCGGTCTGGGCGATGGTACGGACGGCATTGTCGAGGGCCAGGCGCTCCTCGAGGAGGCGGCCACGCCAGGCGGCTTGAATCTCGCCTTCCGGGGGCGGCTGGCGCAGGAGCTCGTGGCAGGCGGCGCAGTGCTTGAGAGTGTCTAACTCGGCGGGGGCCAGGGGGCGCGGAATCCAGGCCAAGAGCGCGGAGGTCCAGCGATTGTCCGGGAGATTCTGGGCGATCTGCTGCCAGGCGGTGAGCTGGGCGCCGGAGGAGCTGAGCTGACCCATCAGGAGGTAGCAGTCCTCGGGGTTGTCGGGGTCGAGAGCCTCCTGGCAATATACGGCGGCCTCGGCCGGGCCGAGGGTGGTAAAGTTCACGAGCTGAACCTGCACCCCGCGCAGGGAGTTTTCCCAGTTGACCTCGTAGGGCTGCGGACGGAGGAGCTCGCTGAGGGGGAAGGAGGGGGAGTCGGTGGCGGCGAGCACCCGGCGCCAGAGGCGGGGGTCATCATCGGCCAGGCCCTGTTTGACGCCGTGGAGGCGACGCCGAACCAGCTCGGTGAGGTTCGTTTGGACATCGAGGAGGTAGAAGGAGCTCTCCAGGTCGGGGCCGCGGCGGACATCCACATAGCTGCCCATGAGACGGAGGGTCTCCAGGATATCGGTGACGGCGGAGGGCTTGAGCGCCGGCGGCGGGGCGCCGGCCTCTGCCCCTAACCCCCTCTCCGGGGCAGAGAGGGGGAGCTGAGGCCCCCACCCGGCAGCGCCTGCGGCGCTGCCACCCTCCCCCGCTGCGCGGGAGAGGGTGCCGGAGGGGGCAGGGCCGAGGAGCTCACTGAGCAGGCGGACGGGCGCGGTGATTCCTCCCAGGCGGAGGATGAGCAGGGTGTTGACCAGGGCCAGGGCGGCCTGGGGGTTCTCCGGAACCAACTGGGCCGCGTTCTTGCGATAGAAGTCCAGGGCCTCGTGGAAGAAGGGCGCGGCCTCGGGATGCATCAGCGCGACAGGTTCGAGATAGGTCACCACTTCGCCGGGGCCGAGCAGGCGCTCGGCGGGCCACTGGGCGAAGTCACGCAGGCCGCCGCGGCCCGCGGGGGCGAGGAAGAACTGGAGCACGGTGTCGGCCTGGCCCAGGTAACGGCGGCCGATGGTCTCCAGACACTGCTCCGCGAGGGGGTGGAGCGGATAGGAGCGCTGGAGCTGGTCCAGGGTAAAGCTGAGTTCCTCAAAGCTCTCCTGGTAGCGGGCGAAGGTCTCGGTGACCAGGGCCTGGCGGCCGCGGTCGCCGTCGGCGAAGCGGAGAGCCTGATGGGCGACCTTGCGCAGGGGCTCGGGGGACAACTCGACGCGCGTGAGATAGATGGAGCGCAGGTTGCTGAGGAGATAAGGCTCCACCTCGCCCTGCTCGCCGAGGCCCTCCTCCAGGGCGGCAAGAAGGCTCAGGGGCTCGAGGCGGGAGCGGCGGCCGAGGAATTCGAGGAAGGCATAGTCATCATGCGCGGCCTTGGGACCGGCGGCGGCCAGGAAGCCGGAGAGATCGTCCAGTAGCCAGACCACGCCGCGGCAGCCGGCCTGGGGGAGAATCTGCATGAGGCGGGAGAGGCGCTCGGTGCGGGATTGGCGGAAGTCCAGGGGATAGCCGATCTGGCGAGCCACGATCTGGGCCACGGTGATGGACTCTTCGGGGCGGCGGTCGCGGAGCTGCTCCCAACTGCTGAAGCCGCCGACGTGCTGACGCACGTGTTCGTTGAGCTCCTGGCGGTAGCGGGGCAGGGCGTGGCGCTCGATGAGGTCCAGGGCATAAGACTCGGCGGAGAGCGGGAGATGGACATTGTAGCGTTCACGGGACAGCTCCCGCTCGGTGCGGTCAAAGACAATGTTCTCCAGGCGCTCCTCCTGGCCCCGGTGTTCTTCCAGGGGGACGGGGACGATCAGGTACTGACCTTCAGGGCGGAGAGTCTGGTGCAGGGCCGTGAAGTGCGGGTGGGTCTCGAGGAAGACGTGCCACAGCGCCGGATACTCGCCGAGCAGGGCCAGGACGGCGAGCAGATGGGACTTGCCGGAACGCGCGGGGCCCTGGAGGAGGGCGGCCTGGCCGGTGGTCAGGGCGCCGAAGAGGGTGGGGAGCAGGGTGCGCAGGGCGGCCTCCGTCTCGTCGTCGCGGGCCACGTAGGCGCCCAGAAGTGAGGCAAGCTGCTGCTGAGTACCCAGGGAGAGCCCGGTGGTCTCCCGATCCAGGGCGGCACGGAGCAGGTCGAGATCAGTCAGGCTGAACTCGGTGAGGGTGGAGCGAATTTCCAGGACCTGGCCCAGTGTTGGCATAAGACAGATGATGACGAGCGGCGGACGACTCCAGATCTTTCGGACCGAGACTGTTGACAGGAAGCGCGGGCGTCTGGTATAGTGCGGCCCGAGGGACAACCCATGACGCGACGGGCAGACTTCTTCTTTACCTGGTGGTGGCGCCGCTAAACAACTAGCGGGTCCCTCACCCCTGCCCCCGAATTTCCAATAACCCTGAGTATTCCATGGCTGTGAGTGACCCGCGAGGGGCTCACAGCTTTTTGGTTAACGGCGGTAGGAGTCAGTTCGACGCGAGAGAGGCAACTCCTCCTTGCCCAAGATTAAGGGTAGACGGCGGCGGTAGGGGAAGCAGAGGCGGAACCGAAAACAGGACGGGAGAGTCCTGTCCGCCCCGGGAGGAGTCGTGGGGGATCGGGAGGGGGCAGGGGTGAGGGAGTCGCAGGGCCAAGCAGGGGAAAAGGGCGGGGCGATGGAGAATAGTATGCCAGTGAGAAGCGCAATCCTTTGGGAGGTGTAGCAGCATGAACCAGACGATGGGCATACTGTTTATCCTGGCTGCCGCAGCGATACTGGTCATCGCCATCAGCAACTTTGTGCCGCAGTTTGGAGCCGCCACCACGGTGGCAGAACGCCAGCAGGACTACAAGCTCATGACCACCACCACCGACCTGCGATTCGACATGGGGGTCCAGTTCCTGGTGCAGATCCTGGTGACGGGGGTGCTGGTTCTGCTCGGGTGGTTTCTGTACGCGGCGGAGACCCCGCAGACCGGCTACGCGATTGTGGTGGGGGTGCTGCTGCTGGCGATGATCATCATTCGGGTGACGCCGCTGGTGCCGTGGGCGGCGGTGAAGCTCTCACCCGGGACACTGTTCTATGCCGCCCAGGTGCGGCTCCCGGTGAGCGATGACGCGACGCGGTGGTATGTGACGCTGCCGGTGGATTCGAACTTCCGGATCGGGGTGATAGACGCGGAGGCGTCAGAGGGTAAGGGCGTGGCTCTGTTGGACTTTGGCGCCGACGCCACGCTGCGGGCGCAGTATGACTCGGCGTACCGGTCCACCATGATCCTGGGTTCGGTGACCGGAACAGCGACGATCGCCCGCCAGGATCAGAAGACGCACATATTCATGATTCCGAGAATCAAGGTCGCGGGGCTGGAGAAGCCCGGCTAACGAGCGGCCCCCTCACTGCTGAGGGGCGGGAGGCAGAAAGGAACAGCGGATGTACGTACCTGACCTGGAGCAGTTCATCGAGCACGCCAAAGAGGGGAACCTGGTACCCGTGTATCGGGAGATTCTCGCGGACCTGGAGACCCCGGTGTCGGCCTTCCTGAAGCTACAGGCGGGCAGCAACGGCTATGCCTTCCTGCTGGAATCCGTGGCGGGGGGGGAGAACATCGCCCGGTACTCGTACCTGGCGACGGCGCCGTACCAGGTGTTCGCGAGCAAGGAGCGGGAGGTTACGATAACCCGGGCGGGGAGGCCTGCCTCACCCCCCGACCCCCTCTCCCGGACGGCGAGGGGGGACGCGGCCTCACCCCCTAACCCCCTCCCCTGGCAGGGGAGGGGGGACAGGGGAGGCACAGGCGGGACGCCCGAGCCACCGACAGGCGAGATGTCCGACGCACCG
>LSQX01409403.1_pt1 | contig 10649 bp, 9 predicted proteins | sample 654561 | NCBI WGS metagenome assembly LSQX01 (sample SAMN04489861, study PRJNA283612) | anaerobic digester metagenome | isolation source: 4 biogas reactors fed with cattle manure at either 37C or 55C with and... | place: Denmark: Kongens Lyngby | collected 2014 | reverse complement strand
ACCTAATGCTGCGAAACTTCTTGCCCATGTTCCTAAAACTGGTTCAAGTGCTTGAGCGTACACAATAGGACTGTTCACTTCTGTTCCTGTGCCAAATAACACAGCAGAAGTCGTAATAATAACCGCCAAAGTCATTACTACCCCTAAGGATACGTTTAAGTTTGTATCAAATTTAGAATCTTCAATATCAGATTCTTTGTCCCATTTGTCTGTTGCAGCGATTGAGTGGAACACCAAGTTAATTCCAATGAAGGTTGTTCCAATGAGTGCTACAGTTGTTACTAATGATCCATCAGGAACTGAAGGAATGAATCCAGCAAATAGCGCTCCCAAATCAGGTCCTACAATGATTGCGGTAACAAGGAAGATGATACCCATTAAAGCAACAAATGCTTTCATAATTAATTCGATAATGCTTGGAGTACTAAACCAAATTGCTGCCGCAGATAAAATACCAATAATTAATCCTGCTAGCCATACTTCAATACCTAGAATATCACTTAGTCCTGTGGTAGCACCAATGATGTTTCCTGCTTCAAATCCAAGTGCTGTTAAACCAATGGCTACAGCAATAAAGAGGGCAATAAACATTTTCCAAACATTTGAATTAGGCAATAGATCGGTTGCTCCTTCAATAATATTTTTACGGCCACCAATCCCTAGTCGTGAAGCCATATTCATAATTACTATGAGTGAAAAACCCGAGAAAACCACCGACCACAGTAACGCATACCCAAAATTTGCTCCTGCTATTGTTGATGTTGTAATCGTGCCTGGCCCAATAAAGGCTGATGTAATGACTGCTGCAGGCCCCGCAGCTTTAACTTTTTGAAAAAAAGTTTTCTTTTGTTCCATTTTAATCTCTCTTTCTATCTTCATTATTTTTTAATTTTGAAGTTAAACACATTTTATTATGAAATGTTACCCTTTACATTGGCTTTTGTTCCAAGTTGTCGGTTTGAATTTATCCCTAAAGGATAAAAAGGGCATTATCAGGAACTGATAAGCCTTTTGATCTATATCAAGGGTTTAGATGTGACTAAACGAATTTAAACTTTCCTTCAAAACTTGGTGCAACTCCTAATTGATGACAATAAACAACTTTTCCTCTAAGAATTGTTTTTTCAATTGTGCAGTTCACCTTCATGCCCGTGTAAGCACTGAACCGATTTTTATAGTAGTAATTTTCTTCCCTTATGTTGTATGACTTGTTAGGGTCAATAATCACTAAGTCTGCATCTTTACCAAGTTCAATGGACCCTTTGTTTCTTAAATTGAATCGTTTCGCAACGTTCAAGCTAACCCGATTAACAAGCTCCACTATGTCCATTTTGTAATCATGGTAGGCTAGAGAGAAATAGATATCATACACATTTTGTAACCCTGCGATTCCACCCCACGCTTCCATAAATGGTTTATCTTTAAGATCAATCGTACATGGTGAGTGATCGGATACAACCATATCGATATCACCATTCATGAGATGTTCCCAAAGTTTGTGTCTGTTGGCCTCGCTTCTGATTGGTGGTGCACATTTCGCAAACGTTCCAATATCGTTAGCACTTGTAACATCCAACGCTAGATAATGCGTTGTTGTTTCACATGTAATATCGACACCATCGTTTTTCGCTTGTTTTATTAAAGCGATTGCTTTTTCTGAACTGACATGACAAATATGAACTGAACATCCTGTTTCTTTTGCGAAGAAGATAACTCTGTTAATAGCTTCTAATTCAACAATATCACTGCGGTATTTTTCAAAACCAATATAATTATCCACATTATTTTCAATTGCTAGTTGAGTAAGGCTTTGCACCAAACTATCGTTCTCAGCATGAATCATCAAGACTTTTCCTGTTTTTGCGATTGCCTTCATCCCAAAAAATAAGTCAAAGTCTTCAACATGGTGCATGTCATTTGGCAAAGAGTAATCACCACACTTGGTCATAAAGGCTTTATAAGAAACAACCCCTTGTTGATTCATTGCTTCAATATCCATTCGATTATTTGGAGTTAACGCACTAATTAAGTACACATCATTTTTTAACTGCCCGGTTCCACTTTCAACTTTTACCTTTAACGATTCTACATTTTCTGTACAAGGAAGTTGATTTAACGGCATTTCTAGAAAAGATGTGACCCCTCCAGCAACCGCAGCACTTGTTCCGCTAATGTACCCTTCCCACTGAGTTCTTCCTGGTTGGGAGATATGAACGTGGGCATCAATCATGCCAGGCGTAATGATTTTGTTTGTGGCATCGATTATTTCATCTGCATCTCCCAAATGATCACCTATAGCAACTATTTTTCCTTCGTTGATACCAATGTCTGTGACGACAGCTTTGGTTGGTGTGACCACTAAACCATTCTTAATTATCAGATCCATTCTGTGTATTCTCCCTCACATAATCAATCACGGATTGATCCACTAATGATTCAAACTCAACAATGTTTTCAATAATCCGAGCATCCACTTGATAACGTCCATAGGTTTCGTACTCTGTTTTTCCTATTTCGATACTATTGGACCACATCCCTTCGCTAATGAAGCGATCGACTGTTTCGATACCGACATTAACATCATTTTTTGGCCACCGTTGTTGTAGAATATTTGCTACATCTTTTCCGCTATGTGTCAGTAACCAGTCAAGTCCTTTTTGGATACCTAAAGCAAAACGATGATTGAGTTTTCTAGGATCGGCTGCAACTTCTTTTGTTGAATAATAAATGCTCCATGGCACCGCAATTCCATCCTTTGCCATTTCTGCTACAACAATCCCTTTTTTCTCCGACACAATTTGATCAGCATTTGATGCTTGGGTGAAATAGTAATCCCCTAGATTTCCTTTTGTGAAGCCATCATAAAGCATTTTATCTACAAAATCATGAATGAAATGAACTTTATCTGTGTTAACACCTTTGTCTATTAATGTTCCTTTCAAGAAAATGTATCCACTAGCTCCACCGTCACAAGGAACTAAGACTGATTTTCCTTCAAGTTGCTTCCAATCAAATTCTATTTCTTGTTTTCGTGTCACTAATTTGAAAGGGCATTTGGATGAAATTTTTGCGAAACAGGAGTACTCATGAATTGAATGGTGTTGGTACATGGATGGTACCCATATCCCCCCACAGACTGCATGATAGTCTCCACTGTTGATTTCATCAAGTACCGTCGGCCAACTCGTTGGAATGTTAGTCTCAACGTCTAATCCAACTTCTTCAAAAAAACCCTGATGTTCAGCAATGTATTGAGGCAGATAGTTGATTGAGTTTCCGGTCGATGAAATTCGGTATTTATCCATATCGTTTGTCCTTCCTTAATCTTGATAGTAATTGCTTAGAGGTTGTCTTGGTTTCTTGTATTTTCTAATTTTTGAATGTTTAAGTCCAGTTTCAACCATCATTTCTGCTACTTTCACAGCGATTTGCGCTGGATCCAAAACGACAATCCCTAGTTCTTTCTCTAATAAGATATTGTATCCACTCAGTCCACCTGAACCCAAAACGATTAACTCTGCACCATCGTTTTTAATAATCCCTTGAATACTTGCCACTAGTTTCTTGAAGGTTCCTTCTCGATCGGATACACATTCATCAACTGTGACATCAATTGCTCGAACGGATGCACATTTCGCATCCAGTCCTTGCATCTTAATCATGTCTTCCATTGCTGGGACAAAAGAGTCCAGCGTCGTTAACACAGAGAATCTGTGAGCTAACGGATAAGCCATGACCATTGCTGTTTCTGACATACTTAAAACAGGAATGTCTAACATTTCTTTGAGTCCATTGACTCCTAAATTTCCAAAACCACAGACGACAACGGCATCGATGTGTTGCTCATCGACTACTTTTAAAATCTCTCTATGAAACGACCAAGCGGATTGATAATCTGCAAAGGTTGAATCAATTGCCCGTGTCCCTTTCGGGTTGGTCAACGGAACAATTTCTGTAGTAGCATGCAACGGAACATCTTGAATAGTCTCTAAAAGTTTGTTCGTTACATCTTTTGAGCTGTTTGGATTAGCAAGTAAAATTTTCATCATTTATGCTGTTCCTTGTTCATAACTAACAGTCACTTTACCTTCAAAAACATCTCGATTAAACTCATTCTCTTCATCTGCGATAACTAAAGCGATGAGTGCATCTCCTGCAACGTTTGGAATCGTTGTCAATGCTCCACGGAACCAGTCAACACCAGCGATAAATGCTACACCTTCAACTGGTAGGCCTAAAGTAGGCATGAGTGAAGCAAAGATAACTAAAGCACCTCCTGGTACTGCTAGTGTTCCCATACAAGCAAGTGTTGATAAAACAACAATTTGTACAATATCTGCTGCCGAAACTTGAACATTAAATATTTGAATAATGAAGATGGATGCGATGGATAAAAAGACTGCTTGTCCCGCACTGTTTAGAACCATTCCTAGTGGATTAACTAATCCATTAATTCGATTAGATACACCTAACTTTTCAACAGTATCTTTCATTTTAATTGGTAAGGACATTGCTGAAGAGGTGGTTGTCGCTGCCATTAAAGACATTGGGATAATTTTCTTTGTTAATTCAATTGGATTTACTTTTACTTTAGCAGATACGAAGATAATATACAGAATCATAATGAGCAAGACGGCTAACAAAATAGTAAACAAGTACTTCCCTAAAGAAAATAACACACTGTATCCTGTAGTCCCTGCTACTTTTGCTAATAAAGCAAGGACCCCGATTGGAGCTAGCTTCATGACCATTCCGATAATTGTTAAAAGAGTTTTGTTCAATGTCTTAACAAGTTTTAGTAACGAATCATCATTTGTACGATGAATATATTGTGATGTCGCAATTCCTAAGAACAACGCAAACACAATAACTTGCATCATGTTACCTGCTCCTAAAGAAGCGATAATGTTACTTGGGAAGAATCCTACGATGATTTGTTCGAGTGATAAGTTATGACCTGTGATTGCTGATTCGGCAGGGACTAAATCTAGACCTACTCCTGGACGAATAATATAAGCAAACAAGACACCAATTCCAGCTGCAATAATGGTAGTTACTATAAAATAAACAAAGATTTTAAATCCTAGTTTTCCAAGTTCTGAAGGAGATAGTCCCCCAACTGCTTCAGTGACAGCTCCCAAGATGACAAGCGGAACGCTCATCATGACTAAGTTTAAAAATATTTGACCAATAACTCCGATTGGTGCAATTTGTTCCCCAAAAACAATACCTAATCCTAAACCAATGACTGATGCTACCAGTATTTGTGTTGTTAATGATATTTTACTTAAACGTTTCATATTTTCTCCTATTTTCTAGTACGCTAGCTTTTTTAAGCTTTCAATGAGTACTTTGACCCCTGTTTCTAAATCTTCAATGGCTGTGTTCTCGCTAGGATTATGGCTGATCCCACCGATACTTGGAACAAACACAAGTGCTGTTTGTACCAATGGTGCAAATATCTGAGCATCGTGTCCTGCTCCTGATATCATTTCTTTGTAACTAATGTTGTGTTTTCTACAAACATCTTTGATTGTTTTAAGAAGAGATTCATCAAGTTTGACGGGTTTTCCATCCATGTATTTCTTCATGGAGTATTTGACGTCTTGTTGTGTTGAAATTGCGTCAAACTCTTCTTTTATTTCTCTTTCATATCTTTCTAGTTCAGATACATTGGTATGTCTTAAATNNAACTTTTTGAACCATGATTGAACTTGCCAATAAAGCATCTTGACGATAGTGCATTGGTGTTGTTCCTGCATGATTTGCTTGTCCTTGAACAGTTACACTGTATCGTTTTTGACCAACAATATCTGTCACCAGACCAATTTGAATCTTTTCTTTTTCTAATATCTGTCCTTGTTCGATATGAACTTCTAAAAAACTCGATACATTATTGAAGAGATGATTCTTCTCTTTTGAATAACTGAATCCACAATTTCGCATAGCATCCATAAAGTTCACCCCTTGATTATCAACAAGATGTTCTACTTCTTCTATGTTCACACTGTTTGTTGTGTTCTTTGATCCCCAAAAGGTGTATGGAAATCTGGAACCTTCTTCTTCTGCTAAGGAGACAACTCGAATCGTTTTCTTTGGTTGCCCTTCTTTACTTTTTAAGTAATCCAGAGCAATTAAGCCAGAAACTATTCCAAACTGTCCATCCAGTTTACCCCCTTGGCAAACCGTATCAATGTGCGAACCAACAAGAATAACTTCATCACTAGAACCTGGCAGTGTAATATACAGGTTTCCAATACTATCGTATTGAACATCATAGCCCTTAGAAAGAGCTTCGTTTCGAAGGTGATCTTGTGTCTCTTTCCATTCTTTTGTGTACAACAGCCTTGTTAATCCACCTTTTGGATCAAGTGCGTAGTTATTTAGTTGTTCTAATCGACTTTCAATTTCTCTTTTTAAATTCATATTTATTCCGCAAAGCGATTCTTGTTATCGTATTTGTTTTGATGAATTGTCTTTCCTTTTAAATAGTCCATGACAGAATCAGCTATATCGATTCCCTCTTTTAGATAGATATTCATACGGTTGATGCCTCCTTCTCCAGGGTATTGAACTTCTTCAAATCCAGGAGCTGGTGTCTGTTGTTTTAATTCATCTAAACTTTGGCTCATCATCTTTAAGAAAACATCTTTATCTGTAAAGAATTCTGGATTAAAGACGATATGCATTTGCCCTAATTCTCTATTTGAACTTAAGTCGTGATACATTGATGAAACATGTTTGCCAAAAGGCAATCCTAATAACATCCCTGATAAGATGTCTACCATCATCATTAAGCCATACCCTTTTGGACCTGCAATAGGTAATAACGCATTGACAGCATAAGGGTCGGTTGTTGGTGATCCGTTTTTATCCACTGCCCATCCTTCTGGAATATCTAGACCTTTCGATCTTCTGTCAAGAATTTTACCCCATGCTTGTACGGTTGTTGCCATATCAAATAGCACAATCCGTCCATCTGCACTTGGTGCAGCAAAGCTTATTGGGTTAGTTCCGTAATAAGGCTCTGTTCCGCCATATGGAACGACCATTGGATCTGACTGGCAAAAAGATAATGCTAGTAGTCCTTCTTTTGCTGCCAGTTCTGTATAATAACCAATAGCACCAGAATGACTCATTCTTTTCATTCCAACAACAGCAACTCCATGGTTCTTTGCGATTTCAATAGCTTTTTCCATACCAATCTTCGCGATTTCGAAACCAATTCCATTGTCACCATCCATGATTAGCACAGAACTGCTTGGAGAGGTATATTGAAATTGAGGCGTTACATTGATTCCTTTTTTAGCAATTCGTTCTGCATAATAGTCAACACGAACTGCTCCATGAGAATGGATTCCTTTCAGATCACTCCAAACAAGAATTTCTGATGTTGTTTTGGCGTGCTCGCTAGAAAGGCCTGCCCCTTCCAACTTCTTCATGATTAAAGAATAGAGTTCTTCTTTGGACACTTTCATAACGCGATATCTCTATTGGTGTCTTTGGAGTAAACATAGACCAGTTCTTCTTCTCCAACCGCATAACAAGCTTGCAAACAATAAGCTCCCATAAAAATATAGTCACCTTTCTGTACTGGCATCCATTCTCCTTCTAGATGATACATGCCTTTACCACTTAGCAAGAGAGCTCCATGTTCTTGAACGTGTGTTTCGATATAACCATGGCTTGCCCCTGGTTGAAAAGTCAGAATATGAAAATTCATGTCAAACCCTAAATCTGTAGCTGATGGTAATAAGTTTTGAATTTCAACATTAGTCATGCCTTCGTAATGAATCTTTTCAACATTCTTGCTGTTGCCAACAACTTGGTGTGCTTCATATCCTTCTATAGGTATGTATTTCTTTTTGTATAAAAAAGCAACACAGTCCTCTTCTTGATCGTTTCTGAAAGACAGCGGGCTGTCAACTGGACAATAAATGTAACCCCCTTTAGTTAACCGTTGGTTATCATTGACTACACATTCTCCACTCACAACATACATAAACGTTTGACAATCTTTTTCAACAAAACCATTGTTAAATCCATTTGGATGAATATGTACAAGATAGTCAACAAAATGAGCCCCCATTAGTGGTGAACCAAGTATTGTGACATCGCAATTAACAAAACCAGGTATTTGGTTGATGACGCAACCATCCGGCTCAATTAATGCATATCTCCCATGTACAACTTTTGATCGATTGACTAGTAAATCTTTACGATAACCGACTTGTTGATTTAAATATCCCAAATCTATATCCTCCTTAAGTTAAGTCCATTATATCAACCGTGCTTATCAATTTCATTGGTTGTTTGTACAAATAAATTTATTTTGTTGTACTACATGAACAATATTTGATAAAATGTATTAAAGCCAAAAGGATAGCTCTTGTCTTTTTTGAAGTACTTATCAAAAAATAGACTATACCTTACGTTTATAGTCAATTTTTATGTATACGTTTGACCATCCGTATACAATCGTTTCACTGGTCTAGAAAGTCAATTATCTCTGGAGACTGGCCTTGATAATTTGAGAACAAATGATTACTTTAAATGATATTTTACAGGATTCGCGTTTTTCTTACTTAAAAATTTTAAGTTACGACAATCGCTTTAATCGAGTTGTACAAACTATTGACTCAACAGAAACGCCCGATGTCGAGATGTATTTAAAACCTAAAACTCTTCTGTTAACTACCGGAATGATTTATCAAGACAATCAAGAACAACTGATTTCTCTTCTATCACGATTGAATAAAGCGGATTGTTCAGGGTTGTTGATCAAATTAGGTCGATTTGTTTCCGAAATTGATGATTCTGTTATTAAGATGGCTGAATCAATTAATTTTCCTATCATAAAAATCCCAATGGACAAGACCCTTGGGGAAGTTCACAATCAGTTATTATCGTTTATTTGGGATAATCAAAACGAGCAATTAACCTATGCCTTTAACATCCAGAAGAAGTTTCATTCTTTATTAATACAAGGAGCCAACACAAAAGATATTTTAGAATCTCTTGGTATGATGTTCAAGATTGATGTGGCTTTACTGAATCCTTTTCATCAACTTGTAGCATACTCGAAGCAATTACTTTATCATTATAATGAAACAGACTTGGTGAATCTTGTTGCTTCTGAACCCATTAACAATGCGTTTGCTAGCTTAATTGTGGATAGTCATGGACAAACACACAATGTTGTTGTTGAACTGGTAAAACTAAACAACTCCTATCCTTATTACTTATTCGTAATGGACCCTGAAAGACTGGCTTATCCCGTCTCGTCGTTAGCAATAGACCAAGTTATTTTATTGATTTCGTACATTTTAAACCAAGACATGAACTTAACTTACCATTTAATGAATGATAAAGAGAAATTTTTCGAGAACATTATAAGTAATAGTGAAGTAGACAACAAACTCATTCTTAGTCTTAGCGATACATATGGACTAGCCAAAACTGCTTATTATCAAGTAGTGACCATGAGAACTACGGTGATGAAACACTCTGTAGTCGATACAATGGAATGGTATACTTTAATTTATAATCAAATTCTTGACATTCTAAAAGACGTTAAAACAGTAACCGTTTTCCCTAAAAGAAGTAACGCTAGTTTTCATTTTGTTTTCCAAGGATCAAAAACAAAATTCATGGTTTCTCTTCTTAAAGAAATTCATGAACATATCTATAACTATTTGAACTTGTACTTTGTTTTTGGTATTGGAAGCACGGTTCAATACATTGATGCAATTCCTTTGAGTTACCGCGAATCAATGTATGCCTTAGACCATGGAACTCTTTCCAAAGACTGCGACTATTTTTATCATTTTTCATCATTAAACTTTGAAGCTTTAGCACATAGCTTAGATACTCAACAACGTCATGATTATTGCCGTTATATTCTCATGGATCTCATTGAAGAAAAACATACCGAGTTAAGAGAGACTCTTACCGTTTGGTTAGACACAAATTTGGATTATTCTCAAAGTGCAACACGATTATTCATTCACAAAAACACCGTTCGGTATCGGATTGACAAATGCAAAGATATCCTTTCAAACGATTTTTCTGATTCAACTTCGCTCTTCGAAATCAGCTTTGCTTTGAAATTATTTCAACTCGAATAATTTATCTCGCAAGATATTGATTGTTGGGAGATTGATTGATTATTTATCCGTTTTGGATAAATAATTGATCATTCTATGCCTTTTATTGAGAATCGAATCAATTCTTCTTTTTTATTATTATAAATTAAGTTAAACTTGTTACAGATTTAGAAAAGAGGTATAAAATGGATTTTTTTCTAACACTACAAAATGTCTCAGTTTTGTTTTTATTAATTGTTATCGGATATGTTGTAGGTAAATTAAATATTGTGGATGAAATTGGCCAAAAACAACTAACACAATTGATATTGAAAGTGACGATGCCTGCTACAATTATTCTTGCTATGCAAATTAAACTTGAAAAAGAGCGAATTGAAACAATGTTACAAATTCTATTAATTATGGTTATTTGTTATGTGTTAATTACGCTGATGGCTTACTTTGTAACAAGACAATATCGACTTAAAGACAACCAAAAGAATGTTCATATGGTTGGACTTATGTAGTCTAATACATCGTTTATGGGCTACCCAATCGTCATAG
>LSQX01320868.1_pt3 | contig 10649 bp, 8 predicted proteins | sample 654561 | NCBI WGS metagenome assembly LSQX01 (sample SAMN04489861, study PRJNA283612) | anaerobic digester metagenome | isolation source: 4 biogas reactors fed with cattle manure at either 37C or 55C with and... | place: Denmark: Kongens Lyngby | collected 2014 | reverse complement strand
GAGAAACTCCTCCGGGGGATGTATATCATGATCCGCGAGGGCTCGACGGAGCGAAACCTCCGCGAACTCCTCCCGCTCGTCGATGCCTGCACGGCGCCGCGGTGCTGCTTTGCCACCGACGACCGGCACGCCGACATGCTCGCCGGGGAGGGCCACATCGACGACTGCATCCGAAAAGCGGTCGCATATGGCCTCGAGGTCGAGCAGGCGCTCCGTATGGCCACGCTCTCCGCCGCCGGAAGGTTCGGGCTCCACGACCGGGGCGCTCTTGCACCGGGAAGGCTTGCCGACTTCTGTGTCGTCGATGATCCCGACCGCTTCAAGGTCATCCGGACGTTCAAGCGCGGTGTCGAGGTGGTCGACGCCGGATACCGGCCCCCCGCCTGCCCCGCGTCCCCCATGCACGTCCGTGTGCCGGAACCCGGCGAGATCTGGATGACCGGGCGGGGGGAGGCGCGGGTGATCGAGATCGTGCCCGGCCAGATCACGACCCGTGACCTGCGCTGTCCGGTGGATGCTGCCGGGATCCCGGATCTCGACCGCGACATCCTCAAAGCGGTCGTCACCGACCGTTACCGGGCGACCGGTTCAGGCGTCGGGCTTGTCAACGGGTTCGGCCTGAAGGAGGGGGCGATCGCCGGGTCGGTCTCCCACGACTCCCACAACATCGTTGCCGTGGGGGCGAGCGACGCCGATATCGTCCGTGCCGTCGCCGAGGTGGTCCGGCTCGGCGGGGGTCTCGTGGTGGTCTCCGGTAGCGAGATGACCGCACTCCCCCTCGAGTGCGCCGGGCTGATGTCGGCCCTTCCCTATGACGAGGTTGTGAGTCGCCTCGCGGCTCTCGAGGCGCATGCCCGGCGGCTCGGGTCTATCGAGAACCCGTTCATGTACCTCTCGTTCCTCGCCCTGACGGTCATCCCCGATCTCCGGGTCACGGAGCGGGGGGTCTTTGACGTCGGGGCATTTGCGGACGTCTCGCTCTTTTCTGAGTGAGGAGAGCACCCGGTTGGGCTCTCTCTTCGCTCATGCTCAGGGTTCCAACCGTATAAAATCAGGCGTTGAAAAGAGAGGGAAGGACGGTGACCCGCTCCGGGCCGGAGGTCACTCATCCCCTTTTTCGGTCTTCCCGGAGTCTTTTGATACAGAGCGATCCGATTCTATCGTGGTGTCATCCGCCTGGAGGTTCGCAAGGGCGGGGCAGGCCTCGGTCTGCACTTCCTCTCCATCCGGAGTTTTTCCAGCCTCCGCCGCCGGATGCCTTTCGGCACGCCGGTTCCGGATCAGGGACGCGATGATGGCCACGACCAGGATCAGGATGATGACGGCGAGCGAGATCTCCACCGGGATGTGGTAAATGTCGGCGATCAGCATCTTGACGCCGACAAAACTGAGGATGCCGGCCAGGGCGTACTTCAGGTAGTAGAACGCGTTCATGATGTGCGCCAGCGCGAAGTACATCGACCTCAGGCCGAGGATGGCGAAGGCGTTGGAGCTGAAGACGATGAACGGGTTTGTGGTGATGCCGAGGATTGCAGGGATAGAATCGACGGCGAACATGATATCGGTGGTCTCCACCACCAGCAGGACCACGACCATGGGAGTGGCCCAGGTCACCATCTTGCCGGTCGCATCGGGCTTCCTGACGAAGAACCTGTCGCCTTCATAACCCCTGGTGACCGGCATGATCTTCCGGAACGCGCGGACCAGGACGTTCTTGTCCGGTTCGACCGCTACTTCCTCCTTCTTGAGCACCATCTTGATGGCGGTGTAGATCAGGAAGGCGCCGAAGATGTAGAGCACCCAGGAGAACGTCTCCACCAGCGCCACACCCGCTATGATAAACGCAAAGCGAAAGACCAGAGCCCCCATGATGCCGTAGAACAACACCTTGTGCTGGTCCTCTGCTGGCACGCAGAATGAGGCGAAGACGATTACGAAGACGAAGAGGTTGTCGACGCTCAGCATCAGTTCCATGATGTAGCCGGTGGTGAACTCGAGCCCCGCCTGGGGCCCCATCCAGATGTATACCCCGATGTTGAAGATCACCGCGGCGGCGATGAAGGTGGCGGACTGCAGGAGCGCCTCTCTCGGTTTTATCACATGGGCCTTGCGGTTGAAGACGCCGAGGTCGAGTGCCAGGAGTGCCGCTATGCTGATGAAGAATATGATCCACGCTGTTTCTGTTGCTACTACCATGGGCTCACCCGGTCAAGGTTTTCCCGGCTTTTCGCCGGTCTTTCTGCGCTACCTCGTCTCTCTGTATTATTTCTGCTCAAGCGATTAATTCCTTCTGCCGTGCGCGCTACGATACGTGCCACCCGCACACCCTCACCCGAGCCCCATCGCCTCCGGTGCCAGCACTGCTATCGCAAGAAGGATGATGGGCTGGTGCAGGAAGTAGATGAAGAGCGAGTGCCGGCCGAGGAACGAGAGCGACCGCAAGAGTCCCGGCTCTGCAACCGTGAACGCGAACCCCCGCCGCCCGTCAGGGTAGTAGAGGCGACCGACTGCCATCCCGACCAGGACGAGACCGAACCAGGGGAGGAGCGGGACGTAGTCGAGACTTGTGAAGGATTCCGGCCGAACCCCGAGCCAGAGGAGCGGCCAGGGGCCTGAGACCAGGCTTGCCGCGTAGCCCGCGATGAGGAAAGCGATGCTTGCGGCGATGAGTTTCTCCGCATCGAACCGGGCGAAGAGCGGCGCGAGCAGGATCGCGATCCCGATGAAGTGCAGGATGCCGAAGACGATGAAGACCGACGGCAGGAAGAACCAGGTGACGGCGGTGATGATGAGGCCGTAGCCGAAGATGGTGAGGCCGCGCCGGGCGTACTTGAGCGCGAGCCCGCGCCCGTCAAGCCGCCGCGAAGAACGCGCGTAACTGATGGTGAAGGAGACCCCGACGAGGAAGATGAACGTCGATGCGGTCAGGTAGGCGAGCATCCGGAGGAACCCCCCGGAGACGTCGAGCGGCAGGACGCCGAAGAAGTTGAGATCGAAGGCTGCGTGGAAGACGATCATCGTCACGACAGCGATGCCCCGGGCGAGGTCGATCTCCCAGTAGCGCTCTCCCGGCATGCTCCCGCCGTCAGAAGAGCCTTCGCCGGACGGGGGCGCCGCAGGCAGGGCAGGTCTTCGTATCGGATATCTCCCTCTCCTGCTCTTCGGTGGGCTCGTTGTAGAGCCGGGAGAAGCCGCACTGCCGGCTGCACTCGATCACGACGAACGGGCTACAGATCCTGCCCATCTCCCCTCACCCCGCCCCGCTGCTGTAAGCGTATCATGATTGCCTACAATCTCATGGCAGGGTCATCTGATAAGGGTTTACCCCCGGGGGTTTGGGGTGAGGCACCATTATTCCCCTGCCCGTTCTATGTTCTTTCATGAGCGATCGTGACGAGCATATCGTAGAGGCCGCCGGCAGATGCCGGGTCGTGATCCGGGACGGCCGGGTGGTCGAGGTCGGAGCGCCGCAGATAGAGGTCTGTCCGCTGGCGCGGCGGTTCGCCTTCCCGGTCAAGGAGATGACGCCGGAGGCGATACGCGAGAACATCGAAGGACGCATCAGGTCGTTCGGGATGTGCACGCCACAGCGCGAGGTTCTTGCCGGGCCGGACTTCGTCATCTTCGGGGCATCGGAACTCCTGAGCAGCGCCGTCCGGCGGGGCGACCTCGACGCTGCGGTGATCGCCTCCGACGGGGCGGGGACGCTGGTTGCAGCGAACCCCGCCCTCATCCAGGGTATCGGCGGCCGGATGTCGGGTCTCGTCAAAACAAGCCCGATCCCGGAGGTGATCGCGCGGATCGAGGAGAACGGAGGTGTCGTCCTTGATGCGGAGAACGCCGCGATCGACCAGGCGGCCGGCGTCGCCCTGGCGGCAGAACTCGGCCACCGCCGGATCGCCGTGACCACCGCCGTTGCCGCCGAGGCGGCGGCTATCCGGAAGCGTTTCCCTGATGCCGTGATCGTCGCCGTCCACACGACCGGGATCTCGCCGGAGGACGCCGCCCTGATGGCCCGCTCGGCCGATATCATCACCGCCTGCGCCTCGAAGCATATCCGGGATGTGGCAGCAAAGGCCGCGCTCCTGCAGGCGGGAACGTCTATTCCGGTCTTTGCAATGACGACCGCGGGGAAGGCGATCATCCTCGGCAAGATCATGGAGACCGACCAGCAGGTCATCGTCCACACAGCGCGCCTCCCGGTGCCGGGATCGCAGTCGCCCTCGCCGCTCCGGTGATCACCGGCCCGGTATGTTCAGGTGGGCGGTGAGTTCGGCGAACTCTGCGAGAACGATGTCGGCCTCGATCTCCGCCGGGCTGCTGTCGCGCCAGTCTCCGTAGGCGGCAAACGCGGTCACCATCCCGAGACGCCTCCCCGGAGCGATGTCGCGGACCAGGCTGTCGCCGACCATCATCGCCCTTGCCGGAGCCGCATCGAGCCGCCGGAGGGCGTAGACGAGTGAGTCGGGCTCCGGTTTCCGCCTGCCCGAGATATCAGGGGTCACCACCGTTTCAAAGTAATCGATGAGTCCGGTCTTCTCGAGCCGCCGGCGCGCATGGAAAGACTCCGCGTCGGTCACGACCGCGAGAGAGATCCCGGCGTCCCGGAGGCACCGGAGCGTCTCCTCGACGCGCGGGTACGGTTCGACCAGGCCGAGCTTCACGTCCTCGTAGGTGCGGCAGCAGACCTCGAACGTCCGCTCCTCGTACACCCCGAGGTCTACAAGATAGTCGCGTATGTTCTCATAGTCCTCGAACCCGTGAACCCCCCGGAGAAACTGGGAAAAGAGGGCTTCAGGGTCGCCGGTTCCGATGCAGTCGACGACGCACCGGCACGCCTCCCGCTTCGCTCCGACAAAGTCGAAGAGGGTGTTGTCCATGTCGCAGAGGACCGCCTCTACCGTCTTATGCCGAGTGCCGTAAGGTGCCTGCATATCTTGAGTTCCCTCATGAATGCACGGTACGCCCCGTCGTCCCGGAAACGGACTTTGAGTTCGTCGAGTTCGTTGCCCTTCCCGCCATACTCGCCGAAGATCGCGATTTCGCTACAGTTCACGAACCCGAAGACGGCGGCAAGGTTGAAGAGCAGTCGCCGGAACGCCGGCGCCGTGCAGGCTGTTGCCTCTAACCTATATGGGCGGTCGAAGTAAAAGTACTCGAGCCCCTCGGCCATGCAAAGGTCGGCCATGTAGGTGTCGGCGGTCAGGAGGACCGGGAGGGCGTACCGCTCTTCCTCGAACTTGCGCAGCGCCCGGACGATATTGTAATCGTTCTCCTCGGAGAGGTGCGTATGCGTGCCCGGGGCCGCGATCTCCGTCGCCCGGTCACGGATGGTGCTGTACTCCTTCAGCGCAAGGTACGCTGCTTTGCGTGACCGCTTCGTCCGCTTGTTCTCGAGTTCCGCGATGTACTCCCGGCAGTCGGGCGCCAGCGCCGTCATCTCACCGATCGTCTTTGCCGGGTACTTGCGGTTGATGGCATACGCGATCTCGTCGCGGACGGTATCGACGATCAGGTATGAAGCGTGCTCGATCTGCGGGTTGTTCGATGCAAACCCGTGATAGAAGAGGTTCGTATCGAGACCGAAGAAGACGGCCTTCTTGAGCTGCCCATACGAAGCAAGCATCGATTCAAAAGCGGCATGGTTTACGTAGCGGGCTATCCCGCTTGCAAACATGCACTCCTGGAGATCGGCATACGATGGGAGCTCCGCGGAGACGGGTTCGTATCCGGCAACCCAGTCTTTGAAGGTCTCGCGGGACGCGGGCAGTTCGAGCGAGAATCCGGTGCCTTCGGGGCGTGCGACCAGGATCTCGCCCTCGTAGAGCGGGTAGGTGACGCGGATCTCGTCGAGGCTGTTGATGAGAACCTGCAGGTGCTCCTCCCTGATGACCGCGTCGTTCATCTTATCTCCCCCGCATCCTCCATGATATCCCGGATTTGCTGGATCTGGTGCGGGATCATCATATAGGGCTTTGCAACGTCGTCGGTGTTCTTCATGGCAAGATAATAGATGTGCCGGATATCGAGCCCCGCGACCGAGACCGCGATGAGCGCCCCGGCGACCGTGACCTTCCTGCCGGAGGTGATATCGATCGCCACGTCGAGTCCCTGCTCGATGAGGTCGCCGGCAAGCGCCCGTATCGTCTGCCCGACCCGTACAAAGTCCGCTTCGGGCAGGATCTCCGTCTCGATCGCGGGGGCGAACCCATATCCCTCCGAGATGGCTCCAATCGCCCTGGCCGCGACCGATGCTTCCTGCGCGTAGGGTTCTTCGGTGACGATAATGACCCGTTCGGGGCGCAGCTCCTTCTCATGCAGGACTGCGTGGTAAGCGTTGACGAGCGCCCATGTCGAGCGCCCGAGAAGTGTTATGTAGGCGTCGCGAGAAGCGGGTGTCACGGGGGGAATCACTGCTTCAAGACTCACCCTGATGCTATATAGGCTTTGTCGGAGCAGCCCTCCCGGGATCGGGGTTGGTAGCCGGGATTCCGAGCCCATTACTTCATTATTTTTGGATTATTGGCCCTTACTCCGGCTTATCTGATGTCACATGGAGGTTCATGCCCGATCATGGCGGCATTTCGCCTGCCGGGCTCCCCAAATATCCCTTTGACGCAGCGGAAATCGTAAAATACTCTGAAATTTTTGGTAAATTTTTTATCATCGATATTCCTATAGTGGTATAGTAGAGCGCGAAATTATTCTGGAGAGATACGCCCATGGAGATACGAAGACTACGATCGCGAACACCGGAAGAGATCTGGGGACTGGCCGACCCGGAACAGCAGAGGAAGATGCGCCAGGACGCCATCGACGACGGCGATCTGGTCGAGATCACCCGGATGGGAAGGGATATAGGCATCATGATCCCCCTTGCGGTCTCAGCACGGGCTGCACAGAGCATGGTTCCGTTTCCGAACATTCCGCAGGAGACCGTTACGGAGAACCTCTGGGACACCCTTCATGCATTCAGGGCCAAAGCCCGCACGACGACCGAGGAGGAGTTCGAGTTTCAGGTCAGCCTCTACCAGAACGGCATTGTTCCCACCCTGACCTTCAAGGCTGCGGTCTCCCCGGGGGACGACGGCGAACCGGTCATCACCATCATGCTGCCGGACGAGAACTGGGAGACGATCGGGCGCGGCCACCACCATGCCACGGAAGATGCAATGCTCACCGTCGACGACGTTGCTTCGACCCTGAACTTCACCCCCGGCCGGATCCGGGAGTTCATCCGGGAGGAGCGGATTCCGGCGGTCAAGTGCGGGGGATCCTGGCGGATCAAGCGCTCGGAACTCGACCGGATCATGAACGAAGGATTCTGATCGGTCGCTCGTGGGTGCATTCGGGCTCTGATGGGGTTGATCCGGCAGCAAGGCCGTATTTCACCGGATCTCCCCGCCCATGCCGCAGGTAGCGGTTGACTGAGCATGCCGCTGTAGCGATCTGTGCGGCACCATACCCCCGACCGGCGCCTGGTATGCCCTGGCGGTCCGATGCAGGCGCTGCCCGGTGGCCTCGGGGCCCGTGAAGCTAATATTCGTTCCTGAAACAGGTTATATATAATGATTCTTTTTATTTCCCGGGCACGAGAAACAAACATATTTAATTTTTAGACGTAAAGGTTTCATTATGCGCATGGAGGGTCGACGAGCATTCCCGGACAGTCCATCCGCCGATCCGGCAGTCGGAATCTGTGATGTAGTGATGGTGCTGCCGGTATCCATGGATGGCGGTGTACCCGGTGACTATCGTGTACCTCTTCCGGCCTCACGTGCTCTGCTCTGTGCGATCTTCGGGACCGTATGCCTGTTCCTCCTCCTGTCCGGTGTGGGAGTACCGGGTATGCCGGCGGTTGAATCTGCATTTCCCATCGTTTTCCTGCCCGGGCTCTTTGGCCCGAACGGTTCTTCGCTCATCAGGCACTGGATAACGAAGAATACCGAAGAGAGTGATAGCAAGGACGACCCCAAACCCCCGATCGCCGGTTTGTCCGCTGAGACACCCCCGCGCAGGCATGTCCCGGCCGACGATGGGACGAGCGTCCTTGAGAGAATCGAGAGGATCCCTGATGCCCTCCGACGGTTCGACGAACTCATCTCGCCGGGCGAGACGGCTACTGTTCCTCCCCCGACGGAGCCTTCTGCGAATGGCCCCGCAGGTCTCGCCTCCTCGGACGAACTCGATGCTCTCTCCCCCACGGAGGATCCTGCGGCAGAAGACCTCCCGGACTATTCTCTCCTGGATGACGGCATGCCCGGCGTTCCGGACGACCAGCCTGCACCGCACCCTGCCTCCTTCGGCGCCGATGAACTCAGGGAGATGCCGGGGTTTGAGGACGGAGATCTCGACCCCTTTTCCGGGCTTGCCGAACTCGATCTCTCAGAAGAAGATCTTCTCTCAGAAGAAGATCTGGCGGCCGTGATCGCCTCCCCCCCTCCCATTTCTGAGGCTGCGGGGGGAGACGATGAACGCCCGATAGAGTCGCTCATCGATGACCTCGGGAGCGACGATGCCGGGGTTCGCGGACGTGCCGCCAGTGCCGTCGCAGAGCGTGGGGCCGATGCCGTGGAGCCCCTGGTCCGGGCGCTTGCTCTTGCGGGCGACGGGGAGCGATGGTGCTTCGCCGAAGCCCTTGCCCTGATCGGCGAGGAATCGATCTCTGCATTGATTGCTGCGCTCGGGGACGTCACGGCGCAGATCGGGGCGGCTGCCACGCTCGTGCGCATCGGGAGCCCCGCTGTGCCGCCTCTCATCGCAGCGCTTGCCGACGGCGACGGCGAGGTGCAGTTCGGCGCCCGCTACGCGCTCCGGGAGATCGGTGACGAAGCAATCCCCTTCCTCATCGAGGCCATCGATGCGCCTGAGCGGAGCATCCGAAGGTCGGCGGCCTCCGTTCTCCGGGAGCTCGGGTGGAAAGCCCCTGACGACGCCGGTGCAATACGCTACCTCATTGCCGACGAGGCGTGGCTCGACGTTGCGGATTACGGTGAGACCGCGATCGAGCCCCTCATCTGCATCCTGAAGTCCCCCGATAAGGAGGTGTGGTGGAACGCCGCCCGAACTCTCGGGGAGATCGGCGGGGCCGCGGTCGATCCCCTGGTCGAGCTTCTGCACGAAGCGGGCGACGAGATCCGCCCGCTGGCGGCCATGGCGCTCACGGAGATCGGTTCTCCTGCGGTCGAGCCGCTCGTCGGGCTCCTCTCTGTCCCTTCCCTTCGCAGGACTGCGGCGGGGGCTCTGGCGAAGATCGGCGAACCAGCGGTGGAGACGTGTATTCGCGCCCTGGACTCCACGGACGGGGAGGCGCAGGAGGCACTTTTACATCTTCTCGGTGCGCTCGGCGAGCCGGCGGTGCCGGCCCTGATCCAGTCTCTGACGTCCAGAAAGTCCCGCATTCGCTCTCAGGTCGCTGAAATTCTCAGCGGGATGAACTGGGAACCCTGGAGCGACTCCGAACGGGCCTGGTACCTGATCGCCCGGGAGGAGTGGATGGAACTTGCCCTGATGGGCTCACCGGCCGTTGAGCCGTTGATCCGGATGCTCAACGCCGATGACGCCCGTATACGCTGCGAGGCTGCAGCGACGCTCGGCGAGATCGGCGATCCGGCGGCGGTAGGGCCGCTCGTGAGTGTCCTCGCTGACGAGGACGTCGCCCCGGTGGCGGCGGATGCGCTTGTTGCCATTGGGGAACCGGCCGTGGCGCCCGTTCTCGAACTGCTTGAAGGCGGGGTCGGGGCCGCCAGGGAGAGCGCCGTCGAGGTTCTGGGCCGACTCGGGGCGTCTGAGGCGGTTCCGGCCATCGTCGAACTGGTCAGGGCCGGTGAAGACCATCTTCACCGAAAAGCCGTCGACGCCCTGATCGGGATCGGTGCGTCCGCGGTAGATGCCCTTATCCCTCTCCTCGGCGAGGAGGGCGACGGTCAGGGGGGAGCGGCGGCGGCGCTCGCCGGGATCGGTGAACCGGCCCTCAAACCGCTTGTCGGGGCACTCAGCAACGAGTCCTCGTCGATCCGCATGGGAGCCGCGAGGGTACTCGAACAGCTCGGGTGGGTTCCCGAAGGGGGAACGGAGGAGATCGTCTACCTGATCGCGCTGCAGCGATGGGTGGAGGTCGTGGGTCTCGGCGCTCCCGCCGTCGATCCCCTGGTGGCGCGGTTCGGTGACCTTGACCCGGTGGTGCAGGCCGGAGCAATGAAGGCGCTCGTCGGCATCGGGGCTCCTGCAGTTCCCTCCCTGATCCTTCTGCTCGGCAGAAAGGCGCTCCGCGAGCCGGCGGAAGAGACGCTTGTCGGGATCGGCGAAGTTGCAGTGGAACCGCTGATCCAGGCCCTGAAGAAGACCCGGCTTCGCAAGACGGCCGCCGGAGTGCTTGTCCGGATCGGGAGTCCTGCGGCCGGAGCGCTCGTCCCGGTTCTCGGAGATCCCGAGATCGGACAGACCGTCGTCGGTGTCATTGAGGCGATGGGGATGGCGGCCTTCGAAGCGTTGATCGAGGCGCTCGGGAGCGACGACGCCCTGATCCGGCAGCGGGCGGGAGATCTGCTTGCCGGTCTTGGAGAGGCGGCTGCCGCCCCGCTCATCGGGGCTCTGGGACACCCCGACGATACCCTCAGGCTCGGGGCGATCGATGCCCTCACCCGCCT
>LSQX01096866.1_pt1 | contig 10649 bp, 8 predicted proteins | sample 654561 | NCBI WGS metagenome assembly LSQX01 (sample SAMN04489861, study PRJNA283612) | anaerobic digester metagenome | isolation source: 4 biogas reactors fed with cattle manure at either 37C or 55C with and... | place: Denmark: Kongens Lyngby | collected 2014 | reverse complement strand
CAGAGACCAGAGGCCAGAGGCCAGAGGACAGAGACCAGAGGCCAGAGGCCAGAGGACAGAGGTCAGGGGCCAGAGAACAGAGGCCAGAGAACAGGGTGCTTGCTTTGCAAGCATAGATAGATGCGATGTGCCTTATTTTTGTTTAACTACCAATTATAATGAGACCATGCATTAGCGAAGCCTGTAACCTGAAACCTGGAACCTAAGCCAGCCCCCGGCTGGCGCCCTACTCCATTCCAATAGTTTCTCTTAAGAAAGTAATCTTATGCTGAGCCAATTCCCGGGCACGGGCAGAGCCCTCTTCCAGGATGGCGTTGATTGTATCTGGATTTGCCATCAATTCATCATAGCGGGTGCGCATGGGAGCCAAGGCAGTGTTCATCACCTCAAAGAGTTCCTGCTTGGCGTGTCCCCAGCCCATGCCACCGGCAAGGTAGCGTTGGCGCAAGGCTTCTATCTGATCTGGACTGGCAAAGTTTTGATAAATGCTAAAGATAGTGCAGTTATCCGGGTCTTTGGGTTCTTCCACGCCCTGGGAATTGGTGATGATGCGCATGATCAGCTTGCGCAGCTGTTTTTCCGGCAAAAAGAGGGGGATGGTGTTGTCATAGCTTTTGCTCATTTTGCGCCCATCCAAGCCGGGCAGGGTTTGGGCAGAGGGTTGGGCAAGGGGCTCCGGGATACGGAAACACTCTTTGCCATAGTTGTAGTTAAAGCTTTGGGCTATATCCACTGCCATTTCCACATGCTGAAACTGGTCTTTGCCCACCGGCACGTAGTCTGTATCAAAAATCAAGATATCCGCCGCCATCAACACGGGATAGGTAAACAGCCCCATATTCACGCCATCATCGGGGTCTTTGCCGCTGTCGGCGTTGCTTTGCAGCATGGCTTTGTAGGCATGGGCGCGGTTCATGAGGCCTTTGGGGGTGAATGCCAACAGCATGGTGAGCAGCTCAAAGGTTTGGGGCACAAGGGATTGCTTGTAAATCAATACCTTGGCAGGGTCCAGGCCAGCAGCCAGCCATGCGGCAGCCACTTCCAGGGTCATTTGCCTGATTGCTGCGGGGTCTTTGCAAGAATTGAGCGCATGATAATCGGCAATAAAATAGCGCGCCTGACAGGTTTGGGATAGTTCCAAAGCAGGCTTGATGGCGCCCAGGTAGTTCCCCAGATGGGGGATGCCCGTGGGTTTGATTCCGGTGAGGGCTATCTTGGTCATGATTCTCCTTCGGTTTCCAAATACTCAGCGTACAAATTGGTATCATCCGCATCGGTGATGAGGGCATTCACGATGCTGCCTTCCTCAATGTCCTGTGCGTCCACAAACACGATGCCATCTATATCCGGTGCAAAAAACCAGGTACGCCCCAGATAGCCATCGTTTTCCTCGTCATATTCCTCGATGAGGACGGGGAGGGTTTGATCCACAAAGCGTTCCAGAAAGGCGGTGCGCTGGTCTGCGTGGGTGTTGATCAGGATGGAGCTGCGTTTTACCACGATTTCATCCGGAACATGATCCGGCATATGGTATGCAGGCGTGCCCTCTTCCGGGGAATACTCGAACACGCCCAAAAAGTTGAAGCCCACCTCGTTCATAAAGGCATACAGTTCTTGAAAATCCTCGTCTGTCTCGCCGGGGAAGCCGCTGATGAGGGTGGTGCGCAGGATGGCAGCGGGCAGCTCTTGTTTGATCTGGGCAAACATCTCCTTTAGCTGGTCTCCCGCTTGTTTGCGTCCCATGGCTTTCAGGATTCTCTCCACACTGTGCTGGATAGGTATTTCAAAGTAAGGCAGCAGCTTGGGCAAACGCTTCCACAGCGGCAGCCACTCCAGATTGAAGTGATCAGGATGCATATACAACACTCTGATCCACTGGATTCCCTCGATCTCATGCAGTGCCTCGATCAATTCGGGAAGTGCCTGGCGTCCATAGAGATCCATCCCATAAAGGGCGGTATCCTGGGCTATCAGGATCAGCTCCTTCAGCTTACGCTGGGGGTCTCTTGCCAAGGCACGGGCTTCCTCCACCAAGGTTTCGATGGGAACGCTCTCGTGGGCTCCACGAATGGAGGGGATGGTGCAATAGCTGCAATTGTTTGAACAGCCATCGCTGATGCGGAGGTAGGCAAAGCCTGTTCCCGTGAGCCTGCTGCGGGGATGAAAGGATTGAGCGGCGGCGGGAGGCATATTTGCCACGGTTTGGGCTACCAGCTGGCGGAAGCCTTCAAAATCCTTGAGCCCAATCCAGGCATCCACTTCGGAAAACAAGCCTTTGAATTCCTCATAAACCCTGTTCATCAGGCAGCCTGTCACCCACAGCAGGCGGGGTTTTTCGCCCACCAGAAATTCAGAGATGGTGGTGAGCACGGCATCTGCCTCCGCCAAGGCATCCTCCAAAAAAGCGCAGGTATTTACCAGCACCAGGTCTGCTTCCAGTATCAGGTCTGTACGCTGATAGCCTGCGCTTTCCAGGATCTGGGCAAAGACCTCGCTATCCACCAAGTTTTTGGCACAGCCGAGGCTTTCCAGGAAATATAACATTAGTAAAGGGGATGGATAAAGAGCCCGGAACGGAGCTTGGGCTCGAACCAGGTGGATTTGGGAGGCATGATTTCGCCGGCATCGGCAATGCCAATCAATTCATCCATCGAGGTGGGATACATGGAAAAAGCCACCACGTCTCTGCCGCTATCCACACGGCGCTCCAGCTCTTCCAAACCGCGGATGCCGCCCACAAAATCGATGCGCTGATCCCTACGGGGATCGCCAATGCCGAGGATGGGATGCAAGAGGTTGTTTTGCATGATGGAGACATCCAGGTTGTCCACCACGTTGCCTTCGTTCCAGGTGCCTTGGCGGGCGTTCAGGATGTACCACTTGCCATCGATATACATGCCAAATTCGTGCAACTGCTGCGGACGGTAAGGCTCGCCTGCGGGGGCAGGGGTGATGGTAAAGGATTTTTCCACCAATGCCATAAATTCATCCTTGCTGTGTCCATGCAGGTCTTGCACCACGCGGTTATAGTCGTATATCTTGAGCTGATTATCCGGGAAGATCACCGTCATAATATAATTGAACTCTTCTGTGCCGGTATAATCAGGGTATTTCTCACGGCGCATCAGCCCCACTCTCACGGCGCTGGCGGTGCGGTGATGTCCATCTGCCACATACAGATGGGGCAATTTGCCAAACGCCTCTTCGATGGTGGCGATATCTGCGGGATCATCCATCAGCCACAGGGTGTGACCAATGCCGTCGTCGCTCACAAAGTCATACTCCGGAGCCTTTTCCCTCACCTTGTTCACCACGCTGTCTATCACATCCTGATGACGGTAGGTAAAGAAGACTGGGGAGGCATGGGCATTGCAGGTATCAACGTGGCGGATGCGGTCTGCCTCTTTATCGGCGCGGGTGAGCTCGTGTTTTTTGATCCTGTCTTCCATATAGTCATCAATGGAAGCCAAGCCCACCAAGCCCACTTGGGGACGACCGTGCATGGTTTGCTGGTACACATAAAACATGGGTTTTGCGTCTTGTTTCATGAGACCGCGGGTGGTGTAGGAATCCAAGTTTTCCTTGGCTTTGGCATACACGCTGTCATCGTAAAGATCGGTTTCAGGGGGTAGATCAATTTCAGCTTTTTCCACGTGGATATAGCTAAGGGGTTGTTTTTCCGCCAAGATGCGGGCTTCGTCGGAATCCATCACGTCGTAGGGAGGTGAAGCGATTTGCGCTGCATACTCCGGAAGGGGACGAATAGCTTTGAAAGGCTTGAATACTGCCATTGTTTCTCCTCTTATTTATCTATAATATTGTTTTAATACTTTGATGAGAAACTTGTGGTCGCAGGTGCCGCAAGTTTCACGCACAGAGTGCATTGCCCACATGGGGTTGCCTATATCCACCGCTTCGATGCCCAGAGTGGCAGACATGGTGGGACCCACGGTGCTGCCGCAGGGCATATCGCTGCGCACCATAAACTTTTGGTAAGGCACGCCGGCTTTTTCACAGAGATCGATAAAGCGCAGGCTGCTTTGGGAAGTGCTGGTATAGCGGTAGTTGCCATTGATCTTGATCACAGGGCCGCCATTCATCATCGGCGAATAGCTTGGATCATATTTTTCCGGATAGGCGGGGTGGAAGGCGTGTGCCATATCGGCAGAGATGGCAAAAGAGCTGCGCAGGGCACGGATTTGCTCTTCACGGGAGAGCTTGAGCGCCATGCCGATGCGCTCCAGGAGTTCGCCCAAGAGGGAGGAATCAGCACCCTGCATGGTGGTGCTGCCAATCTCTTCATGATCAAAGAAGGCTGCCACGGATGTGCCCTGGGGGTTGTCGGTTTCCAGGATGGCTGCCAGGATGGCGTGGGTCATTGCCAGATTATCCAATCTGCCGCTAATCAAGAGACTATCATCGGTGCCAGCCAGAGAGGCATTTGCCAGATCATATAGGTAAAGCTCCATCTCGCGGATGCTTTCCACGCTCATATCCAAGTGGGTGGCAACCGCCGCCAAGAGGGGATTGCCGGCATCGCTGCCCGTTGCCATAATGGCTTGCAGGTGGGTCTGTTTGTTATATTGAAAGCCGCTGTTGATCTCACGATTCATGTGAATGGCGGCATTGGGGATGATGGCGATGGGGCAATTGATATTGAGGGGCAGGGATTTGATGCCCTCATCGGTTTGGATGCTCACGCGTCCGGCTATGCCCATCTCCCTATCCAGCCAAGTGCTGATGATGGGACCGCCATACACTTCCACGCCCACCCGGGTGACGCCTTTTTCGGTTTTCACCGTTTCGGGCTTCAGCTTCAGCGCAGGGCTGTCGATATGGGAGGCGGCAATCTGAAAACCAGCATCCGTGAGGGGCGATGAGCCCACCACAAAGGCGATGATGGCTGTATCTGCACGGCGGATAAAGTACTTTCCACCGGGAGAGAGCTTCCAGCTTTTGGTTTCGTCCAGTTCGCCAAATCCGGCAGCTTCCAAGCGGGTTTTGATTGCCAAGGATGCCTGAAATGCGGAGGGCGATTCGTCCAAAAACGTAAGTAGGTCTTGTATATTGATATTCATATAATACTCCAAATATTTAGCTTCTAAAACCACTTGTTTGAAGGTGGCTTTTGTGTCAAAGGGATTGTTTGCGTGCATCTGGGCGAAGGAGGTGAATCCACCACCTTGGCTTATGTATCACACCCCAAAAGACTTAGCTGTACAGATACCTCTTAATCTTTTGTGTGGGCGTCTTTTGGAAGGGCTCGTTCACAATCTGAATCTTGGCGATGCGGCTAAAATCCGCCAGGGATTTATTTACTTCCATGCGGTTCTCTTCCATCAATTGCGGGATGCGGGATTCGGGAATCCCTTCTTTATCCAAAGCTTCCAGATCGGGATAAACCAGGGCATGCAGCCTTCTATCCCTCTCCAAGACAAGGGCTTCCATCACGTAGGGGAGGTTATCCAGCTTTTGTTCCACCAGCTCCGGATAGATGTTTTCGCCGCTGGGACCCAGGATCACGTTTTTGCTGCGCCCTTTCAGATAGATGAATTTATCCTTGTCCAGGGTGCCGATATCTCCGGTATACAGCCAGCCTCTTTTGATGGTATCCGCGGTGGCTTCGTCATTCTTGTAATAACCGGTAAAGACCTGTTCTCCAGCTATTAACACCTCGCCGGGGATCTTGACGGGATCCGGGCTGTCTATCTTGCATTTGATGTATTTCACCAGTTTGCCGCTGGATTCAAAGCGGTGTTCAAACCACCTGCAATAGGAGATCAGGGGTCCGCACTCCGTCATGCCATAACCTATGGTGACGGGGAAGCGGATCTTTTTCATAAAGAGCTCCACCTCGGCATTCATCGGCGCTCCACCCACCACCAGTTCGGTGAGGGAGCCTCCAAAGGCGGTGAGCAGGGAATCCCGTATCTTTTTGCCAATCATGCTCTTCACTCCGGGAATCTTGAGCATCACCTTCATCGCCGGCTTTTCGATGGTGGGCTGGATCTGGCGTTTGAATATCTTTTCTATCAACAGCGGAACTGCCAAAACCACGTTGGGCTTCAGATCCTGCATGGCTCCCAAGAGCACCTTGGGGGCGGGCAGTTTGTCCATAAAATTGATGTGATTGCCGCGGGTGAAGGGATAGAGGAGGTCAAAACTGCAGGCATAGGCATGAGCCAAAGGCAGGAATGCCAACACCTTGGCACCTTCCTTAAAGAGCAGCATCTCCCGCGCCACGATCAGGTTTGCCAAGAGGCTGCGATGGGGCAGCATCACACCCTTGGAAAAACCGGTGGTGCCCGATGTGTAGATGATGGCGGCGGTATCTTCGTTGTCACACACATCCTTCACCTGCATACCTTCCGGGCGCAGGTTTTGCAAGTCCGTTGATTCCTGCAGGGGCTTGATAGTTTTAAAAAGGCTTTCATTGTGGGAATACAGCAGGGTAAAATCGTCCAAGGAAAAGATGTGTTGCACCCGGCGCAGCTGTTCGGGATCGATGCTATCGAATTTGTCCCGTGAAATAAAGAGAATCTGCGCATCGGAATGATTGATGATATAGGTCATCTCTTCGGGAGAGAAATTGATCAATATGGGGACGATGCTGCCGCCATAGGTGATGGTGGAAAAATACAGGGATGCCCAGTTGCCACTGTTTTTGCCCACCAGAGCCACCTTGCCGCCTTTGCCCAATTTGCTTGCCTCAAAAAGGCGATGCAGCCACAGCATGCGCTTGCCCACATCCCCATAAGTGGATGCCTTGCCGGGGTAATCTGTAAACGCAGGCAAATCCCAATAGTTTTTAATCGAATCTACAAGATAGGGAATCAGTTTTTCTTGGATCATAAGTCTCTCCTCTTGTTCAAATTTGCTATGGTCATCATCAGGAATAAAGTGGGGATTTTTGTCAAGATTTATCGGCAATTTGGGTTATTCTTGCCCATTAGCCTCCCTTGTCTCTCCTTTGTCTAGGCAAGGGTGAGACAAGGGTGGTACAAGGGTGGTTAATGGGCAAGAGCAAGGCAGAAAGAGGTAAGTGGCTGTACCCTGGCTTTAGCCAGGCGTTTTTCCGACTTCAGTCGATTATATAATTAAAACAATATTTCTATGTTAAGGTAGCTCGCTTTACTCGCTGGATAGTTTAATAAAAGCCGACTAAAGTCAGCGAAACGACCGGTAAAAGCCATTGTTACCAAGATGTTACGGTCTTGCCCTAAGACCTAACACTAACACCTATCACCTTTTTTACCACCAACTCAAAATAGACTTGGCTTTAGCAGCCCCTGACCCCTGACCCCTGGCCTCTGGTCTCTGGCCTCTGGTCTCTGGCCTCTGGCCTCTGGTCTCTGGCCTCTGGTCTCTATCCTCTAAAGCTGCGCCCTTTCCGTGGTTAAAACTAAGCTATAAGCGCTTACTCTGCAAGTCAATACATTTATATCGATAAAAATAGAGTAGATTTATCTTGACAGATTATATCGATATTATTTTATTGATTCCAGATAAGACGAACACCATAAAAGGAGTTTATAAATGGAAGCCATACCGCTACTTACCCTCAGACGCCTGCCTCAGTACTTGGAGGCTTTGCAGAGATTCAAGGAATCCGGGCTGAAGATGGTATCTGCCACCAAGATAGCAGAAATAACGGATGTGCATATGACTCAAGTTCGTAAAGATTTGGCTTTTACCAAGGCGGTGGGAACCCCAAAGGTGGGGCACAACATCGACGAATTGATCCGTGCCATCGAGCGCACTTTGAATTGGAACGATTTATCCTCCTGTTTTTTGGTGGGAGCCGGGCATTTGGGCAAGGCCATCATGGGTTACACCGGTCTCAGCCAAAAGGGAATGCGTATCATTGCCGCTTTTGACAATGATCCCCAGGTGATGGGTGCCAGCTTCAACGGCATCCCCATCCACAGTTTGGACAAGCTGGGCAATCTCCTCAGCCGTCTGCACGTTCATATCGGCATCCTCACAGTTCCAGCGGCAGATGCCCAAGCCATCTGTGACGAGATGATAGCAAATGGCATTTTGGCGATCTGGAATTTCACCTCCGCCATTTTGAATGTTCCCCAGGAGATAATAGTGGAAAACATAGATATGAGCTCATCTTTGGCAGTTTTATCCAGGCGCGTTGCCGAGCGTTTGGAAAGTGAAGCTTCCAAGGAGACTGAAAGACATGAAAACAACAATAATAAAAATAGAAACAGGGGTAAAAATGAGTACACAACACTCAGCAGCACACAGTTTTAACAAGGTGATGGAAATCCTGGATCGCTATGATAGATGCGAGACCAAGATCATCCCTATTCTTCAGGCAGTGCAAGAGGAATATCGTTATCTTCCTCAGGAAGTGCTCACTTTCATTGCCACCTCTTTGGGGGTATCCCCGGCGAGGTTGTATGGAGTTGCCACTTTTTACAGCCATTTTTCCTTGGAACCCAAGGGCAAACACATCCTCAAGATGTGTGATGGCACCGCCTGCCACGTGAGAGGATCAACCGCTGTGATCGATGCCATCCGCGACCGCCTCAAATTGAGCGATAAAAAGATCACTACGGATGACATGATGTATACTTTCGAAACCGTTTCCTGCCTGGGAGCCTGTGGTTTGGCGCCGGTTTTGGTAGTGGATGAAGAGATTCACGGACAGGTGACACCTGAACAGGCTCTGGAAATCTTGGACAAAATTGATGCGGAGGAAAAGGAAAATGCCTAAACTGGAAGATATCAGAGATAGATATAATGCAGCCCGCGAGCTGTGTAAGAAGAGAATAGTGGTTTGTGCCGGAACCGGCTGCATCGCCAATGGATCTTTGAAGGTGTTTGAAGCCCTCAAAAACGCCATTGCCCTCAGCGGTCTGGATATCACGGTATCTTTGAAAAGCGAAGATCCCGCCAGCCACAAACCGCATGACGTATATATGATTGGCAGCGGCTGTCAGGGCTTTTGCCAGGTGGGACCCTTGGTAACCATCGAGCCCAACGGCATCATGTATGGACACGTGAAGCCCGAAGATGCCGCAGAAATCGTCTCTCGCAGTGTGGTGAAAGACGAAATCATCGATCGTCTCCTTTATCAAGACCCGCTTACCGGCGAAGCTTACAAGGGACCCGATGAAATCCCCTTTTATACCAAACAATCCCGTACCGGCCTCAAGGATTGCGGCCACGTGGATCCTCAAAATATAAACGAATACATCGCTCATGGCGGCTATTTTGCAGCCCGTGATGCCTTTACCAATTACAATGCGGAAGGAATCTGTAAGCTGTATCAGGATAGCGGCTTGCGCGGTCGTGGCGGCGGAGGATTCTCCACCGGCTTGAAGTGGGATTTTGCCCGCAAAGAAGACAGCGACAAGAAATATGTGGTGTGTAACGGTGACGAGGGAGACCCCGGCGCCTTTATGGACCGCTCCATCCTGGAAGGAAACCCCCACAGCGTGATCGAGGGAATGCTGATTGCAGCCCGCGCCATTGATGCCGATGAAGGCTATGTGTATGTGCGCATGGAATATCCCCTGGCATGCTCCCGCATCCGTGAAGCCATCAAGGTGGCTGAAGACCTGGGAATCTTGGGAGACAATGTATTTGGCAGCGGCAAGAGCTTTAATATCCAAGTGATGGAAGGCGCCGGAGCATTTGTATGCGGCGAAGAAACCGCCCTGCTTGCCTCCATCGAAGGCAAACGCGGAATGCCCAATCCCAAGCCTCCCTTCCCTGCCCAGAAAGGCCTCTTTGGCAAACCCACCGTGATCAACAATGTAGAAACCCTGGCCTTGGTGCCCGTAGTGATGCAGCAAGGACCGGAAAACTTCCGCAAAGTGGGCTCTGCCAAATCCCCCGGCACCAAGACCTTTGCCCTCACCGGCCACGTTGCCAATACCGGACTCATCGAAGTTCCCTTTGGCACCACCATCCGCGAGATTGTGTTTGAGATCGGCGGCGGAGTGTTGGATAAGGATGGCAAGATCAACAACGATGCCTTCAAAGCCGTTCAGATAGGCGGTCCCAGCGGCGGATGTCTCACCAGCGAACACCTGGATTTGCCCTTGGATTTCGATTCCCTGGGTTCCATCGGCGCCATGGTTGGTTCCGGCGGAATGGTGGTGATGAACGATAGCACATGTATGGTGGAAACCGCACGCTATTTCATGACCTTCACCCAACACGAATCCTGTGGCAAATGCGTGCCCTGCCGCGAAGGCACACGCCAAATGCTGGAGCTTTTGGAAGACATCACCCAGGGCGAAGGCACGGAAGAGACCTTGGAACTGCTGCAGGAAGTGGGCAACACAGTGAAGCTGACCTCCCTCTGCGGTCTGGGCAAAACAGCCCCCAATCCTGTGCTTTCCACCATGCGTTACTTTAGGGATGAATATGAAGCCCACGTGAAGGCAAAGTATTGCCCCACGAAGAATTGTAAGGCCCTCACTCCCATTTATATCGATCCCGAGCTTTGCCGCGGATGCACCCTGTGTAAGAGAGTGTGCCCCGTGGGAGCCATTACCGGTGAAGTGAAGCAGACCCACGTGATTGATCCCATGATCTGTATCAAGTGTGGCGCCTGTATCGCAGCCTGCAAATTTAAAGCAATCAGCTAATGAGGAATAAGAAAATGGAAAAATACGTATATATAA
>LSQX01376671.1_pt1 | contig 10650 bp, 14 predicted proteins | sample 654561 | NCBI WGS metagenome assembly LSQX01 (sample SAMN04489861, study PRJNA283612) | anaerobic digester metagenome | isolation source: 4 biogas reactors fed with cattle manure at either 37C or 55C with and... | place: Denmark: Kongens Lyngby | collected 2014 | reverse complement strand
GTAATTGCCATAAAGCCAGTTTTCATTGCCTTCCCCGCCAATAAGGAGTATATCTGTTTCCCTGGTTACCGATTTAGCACATTCCCCACCCAGGCTTGCAATGGCATTTTCTATACTATCTTTTGTCCCTGCAGAAAAATTACCGCTGAGGCAAAAGCGTTTTCCAGAGATGTTTAATTTTTGGGAATCCTGATGTTCATCAATAATAGCAGAAGGGGATATAAATTCATTTAAAAGTAGCATTAAATAGTCCCGCTCTTCTTCGGAGATAAACCCATCTGCTAGAATTTCCTCACAAGTATCAAGCAGATCATTATAAGGAAATTGCCCGCATAAGTGTTTATTTTTTTTCAGCCACTTGGATATTTTTTGTATCTCATCCCAAACATCATTAAAATTAGGTTGGTTTTTCACCATAGCAGGGGTAATTCCGTGCAATTTAATATTAAAGTCATCAAAATAAGTCTCCGGATTAACGAGTTTGTAAATCTTATGTACTGGTTTACCGTTGGCCATATGTACAATGGCGATTGAGCAAACAGCGTCATTCCTCTTATTGGGTGTTTCCACGTCCACAACAGCATAAGACAACATATATAACAAACTCCTTTTTTACCTTTCGATCTCCCTTATAGGTACGAATTTAGAAAAGTCATTGCTGTCGATGAGTTTGATTTCGTGCTGCAGCGTTTCGGTGTGCGCTTCATATGTGAGTTTTGAATTGAGGTATATATTATAGTCTCCGGCTTCATCCTGAACGGTGAGTACTTTTACCGTCGGCGGTAAAGATATGTATCTTAGAAAAATATCGGCCATGGCTTGCCCTCGTGTTTCAATCTATATTTTTGCCCACAAACGGTTGTCCATTCCTTCTAAACGGTTATGCATTCGTTCTAGTAGTAATATATTTTTTTCCTCGTTATTCATCCCCCGGCTCCCCTTTCTTTTTCAGCGCTTCTATAATCGTGATGGCAGTTTCTATATCCTCTTTGGTGGCCTTTCGCCCTACCTGGAACAATGTTTTCATTTCCGGGCGCTTATGTAGTTCATCCAGGTACTCGAGAGCTTCTTCATCGTTAATGTGCTGTTGGGTTTCATCGCGGCCAAGGAGGTAATCCGTTGTAGTATGAAAGATATCAGCGAGTTTGGTTATTCCAACACCCTTTCCCCGGACCAATTGACCGTGCTACCAGGCCAGTTCAAAATCTATCTTGACGCTGTCAACATCAACTTATACCAGCAGGACCCGCACCTCGTCACCTATCGAATATTTCCGGCTGGTATGGGTCCCCACCTTGTTCCCAGCTCTATCTACGATCATTTTATATACATTCGGCAAGAATGGTTCCCTTGCGCCGTGTATAGTCTATTATCCGTTCGTGCCTTCCGCAAGAAGGAGAAACATATTCATTTCCCTTGATGTTTCCACCTTGCGGATTATATGATCTCTTACAGGAATCGCATTCTGTAGTCTCGTCATTATATAAGACTTGGTCAATATGTCCACATTGGGGGCAAACTTGTGCTTGTGTCAGATATTTAACATAGGTTTTTTCACTCCCTTGAACGCGTGAATGCAAGTCACTCCGAGGTATACGGATGTCAGTTCCATATGCTCCTCATTGCAGTATTACCCCTTCCGCAGAGAAAAATGATGCAGCACGATACCGATCATGGCCAAGAAGCCGATATAGCCAAAGACGGGCAATATCGTTCCTATCAGTTCTTTGAAGCCCGCCAGGCTCCCGATGAAGGCCGCTGCCACCAACCCCAATGTCAGGGCGCTTCCCCTGGTATTCCGGGCGATTTTCTTGATGCGGACGGTTACTCCGAAAAGACAGGCCAATCCACTCCCAAACATTCCACAGAGTAAAAGGACAGCATAGACTATCCCCCAAACCGGGGCTATACTTTCAGCCAGCATCAGCATGGGCAGTTGGGCCCCGGTCAGCATGGTCTCATGCATGATCAGGGGGAGCAGGATGCATACGAACACGACCAGCAATTGTACTGCCCCCTGGAAGATTCCTTCGTCGATGGTCTTCTCCGCCTCTACATCCGGTGCGATGGGCACCAGTATCGATATAGCCACCATCATGTTGTAAGATATGAAAGCGATGGTGGCAAACAGCCAGTTGCCCAGCAATGGATTGGCCCCGGAAAAGGGCCGGGCCACTACCTCGTTGCCTTCCAAACAGAAGAATGACAAAACACTGGTAATCAGCGCCATCACTATCAGGCAGGGGACTGTGATCCGAAACACATTCAGCACCCCTTGGGCCTGTCTCTTATACNNAAAGCCAAACACACGGCCATTAAAGCGCTTCCCCAGATTTTCGGGAGGCCGAATACTTGATTGAGCAAGGCCCCGGCCCCCGCGGTCATGACCACTACCACCCCGAACAGGAAGAGGATAAAAACCACGCCAAAGATGGCCCTCAGCCAAGGCATCTCTTGCTTCACGACTATTTTCCCAAACTCTATGATCCCGGTCCGTCGGGCGACCCTCATGACCAGAATGCTCAGCGTCAGGAGCATCAGGACGGCTGCCACCATGCCCAGCAGCCCATAACTTCCGAATACGGCAAAAAACTGGGTCAGCTCTTGCCCCGACACGAAACCGGCGCCCAAAAAACTGCCCGTAAAGGCCATGGCAATCTGGCTGCGGGATATATCGTTACTGGAAGCTCTCGCTTTACTGTCATGATCGTTCTTGCTCATGCTCTAATGCTATCATATTTAGCGCCGGCGGCATCAAGTAACGGCAACTTCCGGGCTCGCTGCCAGCTGACCATCTTTCCCGATGCCAAGTGGAAGCTGGTCGGCAGTAAAGAGGGGGCAGTAAGGGTCGGCTGGCCATCGCAGGCGGTAAAACCTGCTGCGCTATATGTGTTTGTGTCAAAGGGGCGCTGTTGCATGCGTTTTTGGAGGGGATCAAATCGTATGTATAATATAGAAGACATTAACAAGGCAATGCTGTGAATTTGTCGATGAAATATGGAAGTTAACCCCACTTGACGGAAATGGGTGGGGATCAAAATTGTTTTTAGCAAGAAAAATGGGGATAGAAGCATATTTTTCGAATTGATTAATATAAGGATAAGGCATAGAAGGGGGAGCGGTCATGGGAAGAGTAATTGGAGTTGTCGCAATCGTAATACTTCTCTTGGGTGGTATTGCCGTATTCATGGAAGTCACTCAACAAGATCCAATCATGGCAACCAACCAAAGCTCGGAAGCATCTTTAGTGCAGGACAGATTAGTGGAGCTCTCGGAATGGACCACCCTAAGGTATGATTATAGGAATGTTATCGTGAGCCGCACGGAACGAAGCCTGGCACTTCCCCTGGTCAGTGATGTCAACTTTTCCGAAACCATCAAGCTTATCGATTACACTGGTTATCTTAAAGCTGGGACGGATCTGTCCAAGGTCGAGATATTGTATAACGAAACGTCCCCGCAGTGTAAAGTAAGAGTTCCCAAGGCTAGGATACTTGATAATGTTGTAGAGACTGAAAATGCTAAGGTTGAAGATGTAAAAGGCAGCATCCTTTCCAATTATCCTAGCCAGATAATTATAAATGAGATAAATGCCAGTAAAATAACCCTACAAGAAGAAAAAATCAGCCAGGGATTCTTGGAACAAGCCGATATGCGGACTAAGTCCCTGCTGATTTCCTATCTAAATTCATGTGGCTATGCTGATGTGGTCATCGAATTCTATTAAGATCGGTTCTCACCCAGTCGGGCTGTTCTCTGGATACCTTTGACGTCTCGCCCCCGCCTCGGGCTTAGGCCCTGCCCGTGCTTGGACCCTCCGTCCCGTGTTTGCGCACTGGGCCCCCGCGTGGTACCTGGCCTTAAAGATCAGGGGAGATAGAGGCAGTCTCGATTATCAGTCTTCTTTCATTATCCAGGTCCAGCGTTGCTTTCCGGTTTCTCTCCTGCATTCGGCGCAGGTCCTCAATAGATGACCGGATATTTTGCTGCAGCTGGCGGGTGCGATCCTGTGCATTGTTGATCTGCGATTGGACGATCCAATCGAATAATAATCCATCCAGCAGGAAATCGGCCATGGTTGATAGGGTCCCAATATTTATGGAGTCATCGGTCTTTTGTACATCCGCCAATTCGGTTTGAAAGTTGCGCAGCAACTGCTGGGCGTGGGTTATTTGCCCCTGGGCAGTACCGATATGGGAATGCTTAATAGCCGTGGTAATGAGCCCGCCCCCCAGGATATCGACGATACCCCAGCCTTGGGCGCTACTCAGGCTCTTCTCCACTTCAGTCAAGGCTTGAGGAATATTTCCCCAGAAAGGCAGGATTAAATCGGTGAAATGAAGAATTGCTTCTGCAAGACAATCTGGTCAATCTGGTGAGGGAGGTTGATTTAGTTGAGGATCGGTTACAGACCGGTAATTGTATTGGTGATGGTGGCAGTTTTGAGCTTGGCCTGGTGCGATACGGCAGCGGCGATGCAGATATTTGTCAAGACCCTGACCGGGAAAACCATCACCCTGGAGGTTGAACCCAGTGATTCAATAGAGAATGTCAAGACCAAGATCCAAGACAGTGAAGGCATCCCTCCTGATCAGCAGCGGCTCATCTTTGCCGGCAGACAGCTGGAGGATGGCCGCACCCTGGCTGATTACAATATCCAGAAGGAATCCACCCTGCATTTGGTCTTCAAAGGCACCACCATCAACATCGCCCGGATAGCAGGTGTGCAGCGGCCGGTGTCGGGGCGGACCCCTGCCAATACCATTACGGAAACGGCCCAATATACGGGGACCATCACTTGGGATCCCCCGGCTTCCCGGTTCAGGTCACGTACCACATACACCGCCACCATCATCTTGACTCCCAAGGACGGCTATGGTTTTTTCGAGGTGGGAGAGGATTTCTTCCAGGTGCGCGGTACCGAGCGGGTCAGCAATGAAGCCGGTTCAGGGAGGGTGACTGCGGTATTCCCGAAGACCGGGTCATCCAGTAACAGCAGCAGCGGCAGTTATAGTCCGCCTGAAGCGCCCCAATCCCAGCCATACCCAATAGTAACTGCGCCTCAACCCGAAACGGCAGACCCTGGCTGGACCGGACTGACCGATATTGCTGGCCATTGGGCGGCGGTTGACATCGCCTATCTGGTGGAAAAAGGGATTATGGCTGGCTATCCGGATAGAACCTTCCGCCCCGAAGCACCAGTAACCCGGGCTGAATCTGCAGCCATTATGGTGAATGCCTTCGATCTGGGGCCGGGGACCGGCCCGGTGTTTGATGACACTTGGAGCCATTGGGGGCAGGCCCATATCGAAGCAGTCAGTGGACTGGGTATCATGGTGGGTTATGGTGAGCATCTGTTCGGCCCCGACCAACCCATAACCCGGGAGCAAATTGCTTCCGTCCTGTGGCGCTATGCCCAACTGAAGGAGTATGACGTCAGCGTGGGGGAGGATACCAATATCCTAAGTTATACAGATGCCTTCGATATCGCTGAATATGCCATCCCCGCCCTGCAGTGGGCCTGTGGGGCAGGAATCATGCAAGGACGCACCGAAAGCACCCTGGTCCCTGCGGGCAGCGCGTCCCGGGCTGAAACCGCTGTCATTCTAACGCGTTTCCTCGAGAAGACGGTTAGGTAAGTCCGCCTCTGATAGGGGGCGGATTTTCCTTAATATTTAATTAACCCTTTAATTAAGCCGGCAGGGAGGTCTCTTGGGTCTGTTGGCGGAATTGTACCGCTGCATCGGGCTCACTTTCCCGGTAAAATAGTAACGATAAGAATAATGGTGGGGATCAAGCGTGACGGTAGACTACTTTGCGCAGCTATGGAAAGAAATGAATAGTGATGAACGGAGTTACAAAAAAGGGGACAAGGCGGCCTGGGACCGGAGGGTGGGAGAGTTCAACGATGATGGCCCCGATGAGCGCCTGGATCTAATTACCGGCCTGATATTGGATAAACGGATGCTGAACCCTGACAGCACCGTTCTGGACATCGGCTGCGGCCCGGGAAAGTTTGCACTCGAGTTTGCCCGGACTGCCCGGAGCGTTACCGGGGTGGACATTTCGCCCCGGATGCTACAGTCGGCGGCTGCCAATGCTGCAGCTAAAGGAGCGGACAACATAGATTTGCGGGAATTGGACTGGCATAATGTCGATTTGAACGCGCTTGGATGGAGAAAGAAGTTCAGCCTGGTAACGGCCATCATGTCCCCAGCCCTGGATAGCAAGGAGGGCCTGGATAAAATCCTGGAGGCCAGCAGTGAGTGCGGCCTGCTCTGTCATTTTATGAAGCAAACTGACTCTATCATCGGCGTGATCAAAAGGGACATATTGCACCGCCAGACCGTTGATGAGTTGGGCAATATCGGGCTCTATTGCAGCTTCAACATTCTCTGGCATTATAAGATGTATCCGGAGATCGCCTATTTCGATACCGTGAGGGAGAGGATCCGGACCCTGGACGAAGCGAACCGGCATTACCTGGACCGATTGGGGGGGCGGGAGGATCTGACTCCAGCCCAGACGACGGCGATCCTGGAACACCTACACAGCCAGGCGGAAAACGGCATGGTCAAGGATAGGACAACTTCCAAAATTGCCTGTGTATACTGGAGAAAATGATCGCGCCCGGTATACTTCACATGGGCATGTTGGGCAGCGTTTGGCTGGCGATACACTGGGACTGCCTTTTTCGTACCGAGGCCAGGCACTCCAAGCATCTCGGTGCCCGGATGTCGGAGAGATTGAGCCGGTCCCTGGAGGAGGATCTTGAGGAAGCAGCAGGATTCATCGATGCCTGGCGGGAGACAACTAAAGGCTTTTTACGGATAACAGCATCTACTATCATACTGTTAATGAAGAATTGTTCAAAAGTCAGACCTTGGGCCTGTGCCGGGGCCGACACCCTTAAAGCCTCGTCCCTTAGTCGAGGGCGCATCCATACCGTTGAATAAACAGGCGATGAAAACATAGAATGCCTTCGCTCATTCGGCAAATTCGGGATCATAAGGTATCACCCGCATCCCCTCAGGCCCCTCAATCATTTGCACCAGATCATTGCAAAAAAAGCCGATCGATAACCTCCTTAGGCAAAACCAACCCCTGATCCTACGACGCGTTCCGCTGCGAAAATATTCATGTTATACTGATTTCAATATGCGGGAATTTAACGATTAGGAGATGACAATATGGGCATGACTCCCAAGACCAGTTCATCTACCGCCGTCACCATGACCGAATTGGTTTTGCCCTACCATGCTAATGTGGCCGGCAACATGCACGGCGGGGAAGTGATGAAATTGATGGATTCGGCGGCAGGCATTGCTGCCGCCCGTCACTNNTAGTGTCAAGGCCGAGAACCTGGCGCAAGGCACGGTCAAATACGTTTCGGAGGGTTATTTCTTCATGGTTTCTTTGGACAGGAATGGCCGTCCCAATGAGGTCCCGCCTCTGGAAATCGAGAACGAGCGACAACAAAGGCTTTTCGAGGATGCCAAAAGCCGGATAGCCAAAATGAAGCCAGGCAAAATGCCGTCGGACAGCTTTGGAACTTAAAAAAAGGCCTTTGATCATTTCCCTGGTCCTGTCCACCTTCCTGGCAGCGGTGGAGGGGACCATCGTTATATTGGCCACGCCTACCATTGTCAAGGATTTGAGCGGTTTCGCCATGATAAGCCTGGTCTTTTCGGTATATCTGTTGGCGGCGGCCATATCCACCCCGATTTACGGCAAGCTGGCTGATCTCTTCGGGCGAAAAAAGGTGCTCTCGGCAGGGATAATGATCTTTTTGACGGGAAGCTTCCTGTGCGGGCTGTCTCAGAATATGCTTATGCTGATCGCCTTCCGCGGTCTTCAGGGGCTGGGGGCAGGTTCTATCTTTACGGTTTCCTACACCATCATCGGCGATGTGTTCGCTACCGAAGAAAGGCCGGCGATACAGGGAGCACTCAGTCTGGTTTGGGGTATCGCCAGCCTGGCGGGGCCTTTCCTGGGCGGATTCATCATCGACGTGCTTTCCTGGCACTGGATATTTTTTATCAACATCCCCTTTGGGATCGTCTCGGTGTTACTTTTGCAGACAGCATTGCAGGAAAGCTTTCAGAAGAGAAGACCCAGCATCGATTATGGCGGCACCGTGGTATTATCCCTGGCTGTCATCCTGTTTATGAGCATATTCCTGTTCAATCAAGATGGGGGCTCGTGGTTTACATGGAGGACTGTCCTGACATTGACCGCGACGCTGCTGCTCCTCATGGCATTCTACCGGATCGAGAGGACGGCCCCGGAACCCATTGTCCCCTTTGAAATCTTCACCAAGACCAGCGTCATTGTCAACTTGATCTCTTTCCTGGTATTTGCGGTGCTGATGGGCTACGACGTCTATATCCCCCTTTACCTGCAGAACGTCCTGGGCTACCGCCCCACCCTGGCGGGGCTGGCCATGATACCCATGTCGGTTTCCTGGCTTATGGTTTCGCTGCTGTTGGGGAGGCTGCTGACGCAATACGGCCCCAAAGCGGTTACCCTGGGGGCCAATATCGTGGTCCTGATCAGCGTTGCCTTATTACTGACCCTGAAGGTAGATTCCCCGATAGTGCTGGTGTTGATTTATGGATTTATAATAGGCCTGGGCTTTGGCGGGGTAAGCAACACCCTGACCATAATCATTCAGGATTCGGTGGATTATGGGCGCCGGGGCAGCGCGGTGGCAGCCAATTCCCTGTTGCGGACCCTGGGGCAGACCATCGGCATCAGTATTTTCGGTAGCGTCTTCAACCATGGCATCACCCGCTATTTTGAGCGGCTGGGAATGGAAGGCGTAAACCCGGCTAGTTTATACCAGTCAACTTCACCCTATGGCACGCTCCCCGCGGAGAAGATACAATTGGCGCTGACCAGCTCGCTGCACGGGTTGTTCATTGGCTTTGTTTTCATCTGCTTCCTGGCGGTCTTGCTGTCGCTGTTGATGCCCGCCGTCTTGCATCAGGATGTGTTCGAACCAGGTGGCTCGAGTTAACCAATGGCCTTTATAAGTTGCGGAATAAAATCTCCATCTACTCATTTCCCGCCTTCAAAGCTTCGCTCATGGGGATGCGAGCCACCTTTTTTCGGCACAGCAGCTTGGCAATTTCATAGGTTGTCATCACAATGAAAAAGCCCAATATCATATACCAGACATTAAGCTTGACCGGTAGAATGAGCTGCAGACTTTCGGTCAGGGATTGGTAGAACACACCCACAGTTCCCAGTAGAGCGGGGATGCCCAGCAAATAACCTGTTACCATAATCAGGGTATTGCTGTCCAATATCAATTCATTGACCTTGTTCATCATAGAAAATATCCGCAGGGTTTGACCGGGCCTTATCTCACAATCCGCCGTACCGCCAAGCTCAACCTTGGCCCCAAATCTCTCTTCGGCCGCAGCCAGGTCAATTTCGCTATCGATAGCAAACTCCGCATCAGACAGAACATTTTGCTCGGAAAAACTCGTGAACGCATTTCCCAAATTGGTTGAGGCATTATTCAGCATGACAAACATGGTGCTGCTGATGATAAGTAAAAGTATCGCGCCGATATACCGTGCTTGATGCTCCAACATGGACCGTATGGCTTTCTTAAACAGTACCATTACCATTCGATCCTTTCCGCCGCGACTGTTTCATCATTCCGGCTGGTTGCCACGATCTCCCCGCCGCGCAGTTTATAAACCACATTTGCCATAGCACCGATTGCAGTGTTGTGGGTGATCATCAGGATCGTTGTTCCAGAATCATGGTTTATTTTTTGCAAAAGAGAAAGTACGCCATGGGATGTCTCATAATCCAATGCCCCGGTTGGCTCATCACATAATAGAAGAACGGGATTCTTTATAATTGCGCGGGCGATAGCAACGCGCTGCTGCTCACCCCCGGAAAGCTGTCTCGGAAAGCTCCTCTTCTTCGCTTCCAAGTCAACCGCTGCTAACACCGTATCTATATCCAGTGGGGATTTGGATATGTTTGCAATGATTTCAATATTTTCCGCCACAGTGAGATTGGGAACAAGATTATAGAACTGAAAGATAAACCCCACTGAATTTCTGCGGTATTCGGTGAGTTCATCGTCATCACAGGCCGTGATTTCCTGACCGTTCACATAAACACTGCCGCTGTCGGCGCGGTCAACTCCACCGATAATATTCATCAAGGTTGATTTTCCCGATCCTGATGGACCAAGTATTACCCCAATCTGTCCTTTTCCGAGGGTAAGATTTGTTCCTCTCAATACTTCGTTTTTGCTTTCGCCCGCTCCATAGCTTTTCCTCAGATTTTCAACCCTGATAAACATATTCGATCCCCCCATCCCTTCTTTCAGCAGCAGAATCATGTTTTCCCTATGGCTGCTTATTTCTAAATCATGGTGAAAAATATCTTTGAGACCAATGAGCTGGATGAAAAAGTGGTGTGTGCAGAATTGCACATACCACTCAACATGGCGCAAATAAAGCCTGGCCTTCCTTCCCGTGGTGGGGGTGTAATTCACTTGCCCTAGGCGCCGTATGTTCCGGTTGACAAGAGACCGGTATCCACTTTCTCGTCGGGGAAAGGTACGACCACCGGGATGCCCATGTATTCGATAATGTGAACGTGGATCCTATAGACTTCTTC
>LSQX01254027.1_pt1 | contig 10650 bp, 9 predicted proteins | sample 654561 | NCBI WGS metagenome assembly LSQX01 (sample SAMN04489861, study PRJNA283612) | anaerobic digester metagenome | isolation source: 4 biogas reactors fed with cattle manure at either 37C or 55C with and... | place: Denmark: Kongens Lyngby | collected 2014 | reverse complement strand
AGTTATTGGTTATACTGGCGTAAACACAAATGATTTACAAGAACAACGCAGCACGACTGAATATATACCATTTAACATTTATGCAAACTATATCAAGTCATTTAATGAAATTCATAATTTTGATTTTTTAGTTGGATATAATTATGAACAATCTGTTTATAAAAATGTAACTGCCACAAGAAATGGAGTTGTTTATGAGGATGCAAGTGATATAAATCTTGCCCTAGGAGACAATATCACAGTTGCAGGAGGATACAACAAATGGAGGGTTGCTGGAACGTTCTTCCGCATAAATTATAATTATAATGAACGGTATTTACTGGAAGTTAACGGACGGTATGATGGTTCATCAAAATTTCCAGGCGACCAGCAATGGGCTTTTTTCCCTTCTATCTCTGCTGGTTGGCGTATTTCGCAAGAACCATTTTGGACAATAGATCAGGATGCTATTTCCAATTTGAAGTTGAGAGTCTCGTATGGTTCTTTAGGAAACGGAGCCATAGCACCATATACTTTTGTAGAAAACTTTGGAATTAGCCAGTCAGGCAGGATTTTAGGCGGAATTCGACCCCAGCGAACTGCTCAACCTAATGTAATTCCCAAAGGTTTAACATGGGAAACAGCTACTGTGGGAAATTTAGGGTTGGATATTACTGCCTTAAGTAATAAACTTAACTTTTCAGGAGATATATATCGGCGCTGGACAAAAGATATGTACACGGTTGGACCAAGTGTACCTGCAATTTTTGGTACAGGCGTTCCAAAAGGAAATTATGCCTCCATGGAAACCACTGGTTGGGAAATTTCAGTGAACTGGAATGATAGATTTAATTTAGCAGATAAACCTTTTATTTATAATGCTCGGATTACCTTATCCGATTATAAATCTATTATAACAGACTATTATAATCCAGAAAAAAATCTGACTGATTACTATATTGGTCAAACACTTGGTGAAATTTGGGGATATCAGGTTGAAGGATTATTTAAATCTCAGGAAGAAATTAATAATTCTCCATCCCAGTCCAATATTTTAGCTCATTCAACAAGAGTAAATCATGTAGGTGATTTAAAATTTAAAAATTTAGATGGAGACAATATCATTTACCATGGATTAAATCGAGTGGATAATTCCGGAGATAAAACCATTATTGGGAATAACCAACCACGTTACATTTATGGTTTTAATTTAGGTGGAAACTGGAATAGCTTCTTTTTAACAGCTTTTTTTCAGGGAGTTGGGAAACAACAATGGTATCCATCAAACGAATCTCCTTTTTGGGGCCAATATAATCGGCCATACAACGATTTTCCAAGATGGCAGGAGAATCGCAGGTTTCTTCCTGAGTTGCAAAATTTTGACGCTTACCTGCCATTAGCATCTGGTTATGCAGCTCAGAATGCAAATGGGCAGTTGCGTCTTCCTAACGACAGATATTTGCAAAATGTGGCATATATTCGCTTAAGGACCTTAAATTTTGGTTACAGTCTACCTAAAAGTTTTTCGTCAAAAATTCATGCATCTGATTTGAAAATTTATTTTTCTGCAGAAAATTTGTGGACATGGTCACCGTTATACAAATTAACGAAAGACTTGGATGTTACAAGCATTTGGAGAGCGGGAACTCAATTGACAGGATTAAACAGCGATGATACTAGAGGCGACGGGGATGGATTTAAATATCCTGCATTAAAGGCACTTACATTAGGTTTATCTATTAGTTTTTAATTTAATTACTATGAAAATGAAAAAAATAATACAATATGTTTTAGGGGGTTTGTTTTTGGCAGCTATTTTAGGCAGTTGCGATTTAGATGAATTTCCTAAAGCTACAGGTTCAAGTTTGGCTATTTTTGAATCAGCCAATGGTTTAGCATTGTATTCTAATTCTTTTTATGAATTATTGCCGACACCTTATGATGGTGTTTTTATGGAAGATGACCATTCTGATTTGATAGCACGTGTTGGAGTTGGTACCTTGCTCGTGCCTAATGCATTGAGTCCAATAACTAGTTCTGGATGGTCATGGACTAATTTGCGCAATATTAACTATTTCATTGAAAATTGTGAAAAAAGCTCAGTTCCTGAGAAAGAACACTATCTCGGACTTGCCCGCTTTTTTCGTGCATATTTTTACTTTGGAATGGTAAAACGATTTGGAGATGTGCCATGGATTGATCGTACAATTGAAGTTGATGATGACGCTACACTTTACGGCAACCGCGATGATCGGTTTTATGTAATGGAAAGAGTATTGGAAGATTTAAATTATGCAATAGAGAATATTACAATGACTTCAGATCCATTTAGTACGAGAATAACCAAAAACGTAGCCAGAGCTTTCAAAACCAGAGTTTGTTTATATGAAGCTTCAATAAGAAAATACCATACACAGTATGGAAAACAAAATACAGCAGACATTTGGTTTGAAGAAGTTGTAAAAACATCTGACGATATTCACGGTTTTTCCTTACGCCAGGGTGCAAATGCTTATCGCGAAATATTTCTTCAGAAATCACCTTTTACTGAAGAAACAATTTTAGCTATAACTCTCGATGCTGATTTGCAAATTTTCAGTTCAAGAAATCGAAAAACAATCAGTCCAACTTATGCAAATCGCCCAGCGTTTACGCGTCATTTTGTCAATACTTATTTAAAATTAGACGGCACTCCATTCACAAATGATCCGAATTATAAAACTACCCCATTTACTGAGGAAGTAAAAAACAGAGATCTTCGGTTAAAACAATCGATTCGTTTAGGTGACTATCATCGAACAGAAAATGGTGTACCTGTTATTGCACCACCAAACCTGGAACAAAGTTATACTGGTTATCAAATCATTAAAGGTTGTTACGATGAGCGTTTTCCTTTTGATGATGAAAGTCGGAATGAGAATGCGCATCTTATATTTAGATATGCAGAAGTTCTGCTTAATAAAGCTGAGGCATTAGCGGAACTTGGCAGGATGACTGATTCTGATTGGGCCTCAACAATTGGAGCACTTAGGGCACGGGCAGGTATAACAGGTTCGACTTTATCACAAAAACCCACCGTGGCTGATCCTTATTTGGTTGAATTTTATAAATATAAATTCTCTGATCCGGTTATGCTGGAAGTTCTTCGTGAAAGAGCAGTGGAAATGATAACAGAAGGCTTGCGAATTGATGATTTAATTCGATGGCGTTTAGGAGACCTTTTGGCAGAAGCACCGATGAACGGAATGTATGTGCCCGGGCTGGGAGAATTTGATTTAAATGGGGATGGTATTATGGATGTTTGTTTTTATAAAGGAACAAAACCTACCAATGCAACAGCCAAAGTTTTTGTTGATGTAACTACTGAAGGTGTTGGAAAACGTTACTTGTCAAACGGTGATTCAGGTGAGATTATCTGGAACCCGGGACAACGGGAATGGCTCGATAAAAAATATTTATATCCTATTCCGGAAGCAGATAGAATAAAAAATCCAAGTTTAGGACAAAATCCTGGTTGGAATTAATAGATTTGAGTTTAAATTATGTTAGTTTATTTCTTATCATAGCATTAAATATTGGAGGCTATTTCTTTGGTATGCAATAATCTAACTAGGACATACTAAGGAGATAGCTTCCTGAAAAGTATTTATTTACTGTAAAAACAATAATATTATGAAGAATAATATAGCTTTCGTTTCCTCAATTTTTCTGTTATGTTTTGCTTTTGCATGTTCTCAAAAGCTGCCGTATCATATTAACATTGCTACCTATAATTTAAGAATGGATACCCCACATGATAGCTTAGATTCATGGGAATATAGAAAAGAAAATGTTAACGGATTGATTCGCTTTCACGACTTTGATATTATGGGAACTCAGGAAGGATTTTATCATCAATTACAAGATATTGTAGAACCTGGGGACTACTCCTATGTTGGTGTTGGACGCGATGATGGTAAAAATGAGGGTGAGCATTCTGCTATTGTATATAAAAACAAGCGTTTTGATGTACTGGATAGTGGTGATTTCTGGTTCTCTTTAACTCCTAAAGAACCTTCTTTCGGATGGGATGCTAATATACGCAGGATATGTTCATGGGCTAAATTTAGGGATAAAAATGCAAATAAAACCTTTTTCTTTTTTAGCTTACATTATGATCATCGCGGAAGAGAAGCACGGAGAAATTCTTCGTTGTTACTTCTAAATAAAATAAAAGAAATAGCAGGCGATAACTCTGTATTTTGTGTTGGTGATTTTAATGCAAGACCAGACGATGAGCCAATTCAAATTATTTATAATGCAGATATTCTGAAAGATTCATACAAAATTACACAGACAAAGCCGTATGGTACTGAAGGTACATTTAATAGCTTCAAATTAAATTCTCCGATGAGGCAGAGGATAGATTATATTTGGGTCTCACCAGACATCACTATTAATAAATATGGAGTACTTAATGATGTACATTATGGGCATTTCCCTTCTGACCATTTCCCTGTTATGGTTAATGCAAGTTTTTAAAAATAACTCTACCCAGTAAGTGTCTAATTGTCACTTGAGTTCAATACTAAGTTAAATTTTATTTACAAAATGTGGTTTAATGCCACTCGGAAATTTATAACGATTACGTCGCAAACTCCATTTACTACTTCGAGGCTTTGCCCCGGAGTTTCCCCTTGCAGCGATGAAGAGATACTGGCTGTAAAATTAGCATTAATCATAGATTATCACGGTAAATTACGATACGTATTTTAAAAATATGATGCAACATAAAATCCCATTTTCAGGTTGTTAAACCATTCGTATTTTTTTGTTGCAATTTTTTGCATCACCTTAAAAAATGACGGTTTTATAACTAAAGCGTTTAATATTAGCCAAAAAATAAAACTTTTCACATCAAAACATTTTACTCATCCTGATTGTCTTTTTAAAAACACTTAAAAATGAGAAAAAGTTTTATTGCATTATTTTTTGGAATTCTGTTTATTTCATTGCAGGTAAAATCGCAAAATGAGCCGCTGGCTATATTACTCACTTGGACAGAAGATCCAACCACAACTATCACCATCGACTGGCATACTGCAGAAAATCAGTCACAGCAATTATTCTTCAGGGAAAAAGGAAAAGAAAAATGGGAGGTTGAATCAGGCAAAACGCATCCTTTTCCGTTTTCCGACAGGTTTGTACACAGGACTGCACTTGCCGGACTGAACCCGGGCGCCTCATACGAATTAAAGTTTGGAAAGTATGATAAAGTCTATTTTTTCAACACTATGCCCGCAAGTGCGGCTTTGCAACCCATACGGATTGCCATTGGCGGCGATACGATGCACGAAAAGAAGATGCTGGAAAGAACCAACAAACAGGTCTTAAACTATGAACCACATTTTGTTATTATGGGGGGCGACATGGCTTATGAAAACGGCGATGCCAAAGCAGTTGAAAAAGTTCACAACTGGTTCGATGCCTGCAAAAAGACACTGATAACAAAGGACAACCGAATCATCCCCATTGTGGTTGGAATTGGGAACCATGAAGTTGCAGGTGGATACTATTCTCCGGAAAAATTCAGTGGCAACAGTGAAGACCGGGAAAAATACGCTCCCTATTTTTTCAGTTTGTATGCTTTCCCAGGCCAACCCGGATATAATGTACTTGATTTTGGCAACTATTTAAGCCTGTTTATCCTGGATACGGGGCACACCAACCCCATTGAAGGAGCACAAACAGATTGGCTCGCCACCGAATTAAACAAAAGAAGAAACTTCACTCACATTGTTCCTGTTTACCATATTCCTGCCTATCCGTCGGTACGTGATTTTAATGGCTCCCGGTCAGAGGAGGTCAGGAGAAACTGGGTGCCTCTGTTCGAAAAACACAACGTGAAAATTGCGTTTGAAAACCATGACCATGCCTATAAAAGAACGTTCCCCATAAAAGAAAACACAATTGATGAAAAGGGGATTGTATTTGTTGGCGACGGAGCCTGGGGAGTGAGAGTACGCGAAGTTCATGATGTGGATGAAACCTGGTATCTTAAAAAAGCATTGTCACAACGTCATTTTATTTTACTCACCCTTCAGGGAAACCACCAGCAACTGACTGTGATAAACAAGGAGGGTGAAATTATTGATGCATATCCTGAATTTGAAAAATTCTGATATTTGCATCCTGCCCGATTCAAAAAAAAGCAATAAAAAATCCCGCCGTGGGCGGGATTTACTCTTTTAAATGGTATAAATATTTTTTACTGAACTAAGCCAGCTTAACATTAACCGCATTTAAACCTTTTCTTCCTTCTTCCAAATCAAAAGTTACTTCATCATCTTCGCGGATATTATCTTTTAATCCGTTTGCATGAACAAAATACTCTTTGGTAGAATCGGAATCTTTAATAAAGCCAAAACCTTTGGATTCATTAAAAAACTTTACTGTTCCTTTATACATAAAATAAATTTTAATTGTCTGGCAAAGTTACAAATAATAATTGTGAAAATTCCTGTTTTTCAAATATTTAATGTATATTTGAGAGAAACCGGTGCTTTTTACCGGTAATCTGACAAAAAATCACACTTTTTTACTTGAACGAACTTTAAATTGCATTAATGGCAATGCAATTTTTTTTATTAACATTAAATGAAAGGATAACATCATGTTTGCCAAGAAACAAAACAATTTTAAATCGCCCGACTTAAATAAAATGCAGGAAGTAATCATTAACGCCAGAACCCGCATCTATGTAGAAAAAGGACTGGATCCTGAAGAAGCGAAAGAACGCTATCTGGAGCGTCTTGAAAACAGAAGGGCTTAATTTACATACTCCTTAACGTAATCAGCAGTAAGACTGGTGAACCTGTAATTTTTAACAAACTCTATACAATACCTGATGGTCATTTGAATGCGAATTTGCCTATTCGCATATTTGCAAATTCAGAATTCAGATGAAGTCTTTCAACTTGCCTTTAGCCTGCGAATGCTTACTCTATCCAGTCTGCTTTGGGCAAATTCCCGTGTAATACTCAGGTGTTTTACTTTTTTGGAGGGCATTTCATACATGGCATCATTCATAATGCTCTCGCATATAGAGCGAAGACCGCGCGCACCAAGCTTAAACTCAATTGCTTTCTCAACAATGTATTGCAGTGCCTCTTCATCAAACTCAAGCTCAATATCATCAAGCTGGAATAGCTTTTTATATTGCTTAATGACAGAGTTTTTCGGTTCTGTCAATATTTTTCGCAACGCATCTTTTTCTAACGGGTTAAGATGAACCAGTACTGGCAACCGCCCAATAATTTCCGGAATTAAGCCAAATGACTTCAGGTCTTGCGGAGCAATATACTGAAGCAGGTTTTCCTTTTCAATGTGATCAGTATCTCTTTTGGCGCTGTATCCAATGATGTTCGTATTGAGGCGATTTGCAATTTTACGCTCAATACCATCAAAAGCTCCTCCGCAAATGAAGAGTATGTTTTTTGTATCTATCGGTATCAGCTTCTGCTCGGGATGTTTTCGCCCGCCCTGTGGCGGAACATTGACAATGGAACCTTCCAGCAGTTTCAGCAGCCCCTGCTGCACACCTTCGCCCGACACATCGCGCGTGATGGAAGGATTATCGCTTTTTCGGGCAATTTTATCCAGTTCGTCGATAAAAACAATCCCGCGCTCAGCAGACTCCACGTTGTAGTCGGCAGCCTGAAGCAGGCGGGTCAGAATGCTTTCAATATCTTCGCCCACGTAACCAGCCTCCGTCAGCACGGTGGCATCCACAATGGCAAACGGCACATGCAGCATTTTTGCAATGGTGCGTGCCAAGAGGGTTTTGCCGGTTCCGGTTTCGCCAACTAAAATGATATTGGATTTTTCAATTTCCGTTTCATCATTATCCATGGTTTGCGTCAGCCGTTTGTAGTGATTATAAACCGCTACCGAAAGGACTTTTTTTGCTTCATCCTGCCCGATTACGTACTGGTCAACAAATTCTTTAATCTGTTTTGGTTTAAGAAGCTTAACGCTGGCCAGATTGAAAGAGTTCTCTTTTTTAATTTCCTCACGGACAATGTCATAGGCCTGCTCAACGCAACGATCACAAANNTTACTAAAATTTCGTCAATCATTCCATATTTAACCGCTTCCTCGGAGGTCATCCAATAGTCGCGGTCAGCATCTTTTTCCACTTGTTTCACCGGTTTGCCGGAATGTAGAGATATAATGCTGTAGAGTTCGGCTTTAATCTTTATGATTTCGCGGGCTGTAATTTCTATGTCGGAAGCCTGTCCCTGAGCGCCTCCCATGGGCTGGTGAATCATCACCCGCGAATGCCGCAGTGCCGAGCGCTTTCCTTTGGCGCCCGCAGTGAGTAATACAGCCCCCATTGAAGCAGCCATTCCCGTACAAATAGTAGCCACATCGGCAGAAATATACTGAATGGTGTCGTATATTCCAAGCCCGGCGTGTACGTGCCCTCCGGGCGTATTCAGATAAATCTGAATATCTCTGCCGGAATCGGCGGATTCCAGGAACAGAAGCTGTGCCTGAATAATATTGGCAACCGTATCATCAATCGGAACGCCCAAAAAAATGATGCGATCCATCATCAGACGGGAAAAAACGTCCATGGAAGCAACGTTGAGCTGGCGTTCCTCAATGATAGTGGGAGAAATATAATTGCTGTATGCTGAGCTGTAGCGATGCAGTGTCATACTGCTGAGTCCGGCATGATTCACCGCATATTTTTTGAATTCATCGTGTTTTGCCATGTTGTTTCGTCAATTAAAAATGAATAAAAAAAAACTGTAATCTTTTGAAAACTAAATTACAAAGTTACAAAAAAGTTAGACAACCCGATATGCCGGATATGCTATTTCAGGGATTTTTCAAATTCTTCACTCGAAACCTCTTTGTTTTCAATCGTTACTTTACTTCTGACAAGGTTAATAACCTTTTTTTCCAGAACCTGCATGTAAAGCCTCTCCATGTCTTCGGGCTTGTTCATCATGCTTTTGACAAAGGAATCCAGCTGCTCTTCCGTTAAATTATAAATACCATAATAGCTGTATTGTGCAAGTATCACCTGCCTGGCTAACTCAAGCACCTCTTCCTTCTCTACTTCCAGTTCATTATCCGTGATGATTGCTTCTTTTATGAGCTGCCAGCGAAGGTCTTTCAAGAATCCGTCAAATTCCTGGTCAATCTGCTCTTCATCAAGCTCTTTATTAGTCTTTTGCAACCAACGCTTCAAAAATGCTTCCGGCAATTGTGGATTTATTTTTTCAAGCAGTGCTTCGCGCACATCAGTGGCAAACCGCGCTTCTGAAGAGCTCAGCAGGCTCTCTGCAATCTCTTCTTTTAATTGATTTCTAAAATCTTCTTCCGTTTTTATTTCGGTTTCCTCGCCGTAAACTTTTTGATACAGCTCTTCGTTCAGCTCAGCGTTCTGCAATTCGCTGATTTCATATATGGTGAACTGAAAATTACTGTTTAATTGATCTGCCTCTTCGTGCGTAATTTTCAGCAAATGTCCCACTTCGTGGCGATTCTGATATGCAGCCACCGGGTCAAATATCACGGAGTCTGTTTTTTGTTTGCCCGGAAACAGTTTTTTAATCTCTTCGTCTCTAATCATCTCCAAAGAAACCAGTATCTCTTCTGCCCGGATTCCGTCTTCCTTCGGATTTCCATCTTCATCCAGCTCCACAAAATCACCACGTATCAAGCTTTTTTCGGAAACGGTTTCCATTTCAGCAAAGTCTCCCAGTTGTGACGTGATTTCCTCCACCCGTTCATTCACCATTTCGTCAGAAACAGTTATGGTGTAAAAATCAAGTTTAAAATCTTCGTCTAACTGAACATCCACTTCGGGAGACAGGCCAATGTCAAAAGCAAATTCAAAGTTTTCATCGTTTTCCCAGTCAATGGATTTTTGATGCTCATCGCTGGAGAGCGGTTCACCAAGAATTCTGAGTTTTTCGTCAGTAAAATAACCATTAAGGTTTTGCACCAACATTTTGTTAACCTCCTCTACCACAGTTGGTTTCTCAAAGCGCCTTTTAATCAGTCCCATTGGAGCTCTCCCCGTTCTGAACCCCGGAATTTGAGCTTTTTTCCGGTAATCATTTAACGTTTTATCAACTTTTTCTTCGTAATCGGATTTTTCAATAAAAATCTTAATTACTGCATTTAAATCGTCAATGTTTTCTCTGGTAACTTTCATGTTATAATAATTGTTAACTTTTTCTGGCAACATGAAACTTGCTTTTGCAGAAAGAGTACTGAATCTAAAACTCCCTGCTCAGTTTGCTCCATGCTGATTTGAATATTTTTTCGAAAAAATATCCGGTTCACGGGTTTTTCTGAAATCGTTCGGTTGGCTATTCTTGTGCGGACGAAGGGACTCGAACNNCGCAAAAAACAGGGCGCAAATGTAATTAAAATTTCTGAATAGCTGAAAATTTATTTCCATTCCACGATGGTTCCCCTCTGTTCATTTTGAAGTTCTTGAGGAATAACATTTTTTATCTCTCGAAACAGCAGATTAATCAGTTTATGCTTTGCAAAGTGTAGAGAATAGGCAAGGCTGACTTCACGCAGCGGTTTCAGGTTATTGAAACTTCTGACATTTGCCTTTCTGCTTTCGGGCATGTTAAATGTTGCCAGTTCCGGAATCAGAGT
>LSQX01360131.1_pt1 | contig 10652 bp, 10 predicted proteins | sample 654561 | NCBI WGS metagenome assembly LSQX01 (sample SAMN04489861, study PRJNA283612) | anaerobic digester metagenome | isolation source: 4 biogas reactors fed with cattle manure at either 37C or 55C with and... | place: Denmark: Kongens Lyngby | collected 2014 | reverse complement strand
TATTGGTGGTGAAGTTATGGCTTTAAAAGAGATTGAATGTGCTGAATTAGGCAGTGAAGTGGGCACCAAAACTTTAGCCTATATTCGCAAGCATTACCGTCAAGAAAAAGCTAAAGAATCTATAACTGAAATATTAAAAGAAATAAATCTTCATTATGAAGAGTATAAGAATTATTTGAAAATTAAAGTGTTGAGTGATGAAAATTTAGAAAACTTAGCTGAAGACATTGAAACAATTAAACAACTAGTTCAGCGTAAAAATAATTTAGAGAAATTAATAGATAAGTTTGAAGAAGTGGTTAAAGAAGTAGAAAATCCTGCAATAAAAGTGTTAAAAACTTTGTGGACCGATGTAGTTCTTGCTGGACCACATACTAGACACACCGTTATGGAAAAGCATGAAGGACCTTTACGAATAAGAGAAGATGATAAAAAGGGATTAATTGACATACAGCGGAGTTAAAATGAGTACAATTTCTACTAATGAAGATATTCATAAATTCATTCATAACATTAATGAATTATACTTATTACAAGCAACTAGAGTTTTAGTTTGTGTAGAGGGCTTTGCTGCTAAGAAGTTGTTGGCAAGTTGGTTAGATAAAAAACGATATGTAAAAGCAATGCATTTTGAAACCGGCGACGATTTAATTCGCGCTTTTGCAGAGTCTAGTGATAAAACTATTTTGGTATATGATTTAAAAACACCAGGCCGTAATGGACTCGAAATGATTTCAGTACTGCGTAAATTACCCGGAGGCGGTAAAAACGCTTCTATTATAATGTGCGGAGATAATTTGAACTTTCAAGCCATAGAAAAACTTCAAAAACTAGGTGTGGGTGCTGTACTAAATAAGCCTTTTAATGAAGAACAGTTGTCTAGTGCATTTAAAAGTTTATCCATGCCTTATTAATGACATTTTATTAGTTAATTTGTAAATTTTGCCCCCATGGGTAAAAGTAATCCGTATATAATAGCCATAGATGGCGCTTCTGGTACTGGTAAAAGTACTACAGCTCGCTTTGTTGCGGATCGTTTAGGCGTGTGTTATATAGACACAGGTGCCATGTATAGAGCTTATACTTACAAAGCTTTATCACATAAAATTTCCATAGAAGATGAAGAATCCCTACTAGCATTACTAAAAGAAACTAAAATTAGTTTTAATGATAAAAATGAGGTTTTGCTAGACGGTGTAGTATGTGGTGCAGAAATTCGCAGCCCTGAAGTAACAAAGGCTGTATCATATTATAGTGCAATTCCCCAAGTGCGCACTGAGCTTATCGAAGTGCAGCGCAGTATAGGAAATAGTCGCACTTCTGTTTTAGATGGGCGAGATATAGGCACCACAGTGTTTCCCCAAGCTCAATTTAAATTTTTTCTTACCGCAGATTATAAAGTTAGAGCGCATCGGCGATATTTAGAATTTCAAAAAATGGGTGTTCAAACCACTTTAGTAGAAGTGGAAGAGAACTTACGCCAACGAGATGCCGTTGATTCAAATCGCGAAATTGCTCCTCTGCGCCGTGCAGAAGACGCTATAGTTATTGACACCACTCAGCTATCAATTGAAGAACAGGTGGAACAGGTTTGTGTTCATGTAGGAGTGGTAACATCTACACAAACGCTGACATCAAAACCAAAAATAAATATGAAACATAAATTAATAAAAGGTACCCAAGAGGACCTTGAGGAAATCCTTGCAGCCGAAGAAGATCTCGGTAATTTAATAGATCTTAAAGGTGAAGCTCTAGAAATTTACGGAGATTCTCTCGAAGGCGTCGAAGAGGGTAAAGTGGTGATTGGCACCATTCGCGAAGTTTACGATAACAGCGTTTTAGTTGATGTAAGCTTTAAATCAGAAGGCGAAATAGCCCGCGGAGAGTTTAAAGAAGATCAAGAAATTGTTGTGGGCTCAGAAATAGAAGTTTTCATTGAAAAACTTGAAGATTCCCAAGGCAACTTAATGCTTTCTAAGCAAAAAGCTGATTTTGTAAGAGTTTGGGAAAAAATTCATGAAGCTTTTGAAAATGAAAAAATCGTCAGTGGAACACTTACTCGTCGGATTAAAGGTGGTGTAGTTGTTGATTTGTTTGGAATTGATGCGTTTTTGCCTGGTTCACAAATTGATTTGCGCCAAATCCCTGATATCAATGATCTTATTGGCCAAACCTTTGACCTTAAAGTTATCAAAGTAAACAAAGCTCGTCGCAACATCGTAGTTTCTCGCAGGGTTGTGCTCGAAGAAGAACGCTCACGCTTGCGTGGCGATGTGTTGGAAACTCTTGAAAAAGATCAAGTACGCAAAGGTATTGTTAAAAATATCACCGATTTTGGCGCCTTTATTGACTTGGGTGGTGTAGATGGTTTGTTGCACATTACCGATATGTCTTACAAACGCATAAATCATCCTTCAGAAATGGTGGATTTAGGTCAAGAAGTAGAAGTAATTGTGCTTGACTTTAACGATCAAAAAGAGCGTATTTCTTTGGGGATGAAGCAATTGCGTCCTCATCCTTGGAAAGATATTGCCGAACGCTACCCCGATGGAACCAAAGTTTCTGGAAAAGTGGTTTCTATCACTGATTACGGTGCTTTTGTGGAAATCGATACCGGCGTAGAAGGCTTGATTCATGTATCCGAAATGTCTTGGACTCAGCATGTTAAACATCCTTCTAAAGTGCTAGTAGTTGGTCAAGAAATTGAAGCTGTAGTGCTTAAAGTAGAAGAAGATGCCGAGCGTATTTCTCTTGGTATCAAACAATTAGAACCCGATCCATGGGAATCCATTGAGAGTGAGTTGCCTCCAGGTGCCAGTGTTTCTGGTGAAATTCGCAACTTGGCTTCATTTGGAGCTTTTGTGGAAATCAAAGAAGGCGTAGATGGCTTAATTCATGTATCTGATATGTCTTGGACTAAAAAGATCCAACATCCTTCAGAATTAGTGAAGAAAGGTGATCGCGTAGATTGTGTGGTCTTAGCTGTAGATCGTGAAAAACGCAGAATATCACTATCTATGAAACACTTAGAAGAAGATCCATGGGATACTATAGAAACAGCTTATTCTGTAGATGCTGAAGTAGAGTGTGTAATTGTACGCATGCTCGACCGCGGTGTAGTAGTTGAGCTTGATAATGGTATCGAAGGATTTATTCATGTGGCAAAATTAACTACGGAATACATTAAAGTTCCTAGTGATGCCTTTGCTGTGGGCGATAAAGTGCCAGCAGTGGTGTCAGAAATAGATCAACCTAACCGAAAACTGTATTTAAGCGTTGTGGATTACTTTAAAAATAAAGAATCTGCAGAATTACAGGAATATCTTGACAAACATAAGCCTACTGGTTCTGGGAATACCCTAGCTGATGCAGGGCTAGAACCTATAGAAGAGTAAGAACATATATAATTATAAAGAGATTGTGTAAACAATCTCTTTTTTTTATAAAAAAAGTAGTACAATAAAAGTATGCTTACTCGTGAAGATCTTTTAAAAGAATACCAAGAACTAGCGCCTTATCCAGCTGTTTTATTGAGACTGTCTGAAATTGTACTTTCTGGAACATATACTATTGACGATATAGTAAATGTGATAAAGTACGATCAGGGTATCACTGTAGATGTGATTCGTTATTCTAACTCTGTGGAGTCTAGTTCTTCGCGAAGCATTGCTTCTTTGCAAGATGCTATTGTGCGTATGGGGGGAAGTCGAATTTTACGCTATCTTTTAGCTCGATGGTTTTATAGTAGTGTTAGTAGCGCTTTAAAGGCAGACAGGCAGTCTAAGGCTTTTTGGCAACATGGAGTGATTTCTGCGTTGGCCAGCGAAGTTTTAAGTGAAGAATTTCCAAAATTAAGCCATCAAGATGCTTTTACCACGGCGCTGTTGCACGATATAGGAATGATTCCATTAAGCATGCATGCCATGAAAATGTCTTTAGACTTTGATTGGAGTGTTTTTGCAGATGATTTGGATACGGAGCTAAAACTTTTTGGTTATTCTCATGCTGAGACTGGTGCCATGTTGCTTGAATATTGGGGATTTCCCCTAGATATGGTGGATGCAGTGCGTTTTCACTCCTTAGGGGAGGGAGGGCCATCTCCATTAAGTGATTTAGTTCGAATGTCAAGTTATTTTGCCGCTCAAACAGCATTGGATGTGGAGATGAGAGAGAAAACTTTCCAAGGTTTTGGCGTTGACATAGATAAGACAACATTTCAGAGAATTATAACGAAGCTTGAAAGCCAATCTTTTTTACTTTTCGACGAATTAAAAGCGATGGATTAAGGTGGATTTAATCTATTAAGTTTGTTTTTTTGCCTAATCTTTTGCACTTCGCTAATTAACTGTTTTTCGCTAAAAAAAATGCGTACTAATGCGCTATTGCTTAAATTCCATTTTTCTGCTACTGGTTTTAATTGCCCTTGGTAATGTTCAAAATAATCTAAAACTTGGGCTATCCAAGGAGCATAAAGGAGGTTTTGTGATGAAATTCGACCTTTTTGTCCAGGAAACTCCATAACTTCTTCATCTATGGGTTCTCTTACTTTAATTGCTATGCTCAAGCGTAGCCTTTTTAAAGCTAAACTTTTATTTATATGAGGTGAGCGATTCTCATTGCATAAGATTTCTAAATTAAAAGGACTATATTTAATACGAACACCAGAAAAGGTTTTATTGCGTTTTTGTCCCCCTGGCCCTCCGCCACGGTGAGCTTGAACAGTACAATGCTTTAATAATTCTTCTGGCTTCATTAACAATAGGTCGTTTCGATGCATAATTTTAAAAATAGTAGTTTTTATTTGTTGGTAATGCTTTTTTTGTTTTTTTGGGGTTGTGCAAGTAACCCTAGTCCTTCAGAAGATAAGGTTAAACGCGAGGCGGTACCCGATTCATTGCGCTTAGTTTTATTAGAAAAAACTTATCATAGAATATTGACTTTTGATTTGAATAAAGAACCCATGGATAGTATCAAGGTTATGCTTACTGATGAAAGTCTTTACTGGATAGAAGAAATTGAAAACGCAGCTTTAAATGAAAGTAGAGATTTTGTAGAAGCCAGACCTTTTCATGAAATATTGACCATTGTAACTTTTAGAATTTTGGAGCGCGACAAAAAGTTGCGGGGCATTTATTCTGATAGGCTTTTGCATTTGGCTCTGGGACATTCAGGCTTGTTTAGCAAGGTAAACTCCTTGGAGTTGGGAGAGTTTGAAATCAAAGTAGATAGGGGAATGCGCGGTTTAAAAATTTCACCTAAAGTTCCTATAATATTTTTTGAGTGGGAAGATAACAGATGGAAATTTGATTTGTACAACACCATGCCCTTGGTTTTGCGCGGGGTGGAAACCATAGGTATAAAAAAAGAATGGGAACCTGGCTATACTGTGATATATTTATTAGAAAAACTTTATCGCCGACAGTTGAATTTTGATATAGACGAAGAGTTTTTAGAACCTAATAGATGATTTTATGACTAAAAAAGCTTGGAAAGTCTTAACCACTAAAGCCTTAATAGAATCTCCTTGGCTAAGCGTATATAGCCAGCGTTGTGCATTGCCCAATGGTAAGATTATCGAAGACTTTTACACCGTAGAGCAGCCCCATTGGGCTATTATTTTAGCTCAAACAGTTAATGACACTTGGGTGCTCACTGAGCAATATAGGCATGGAGTACAAAAATATCTGTGGGAGTTTCCCGCAGGGATTATTGAACAAGGGGAAGCGCCCCTAAAAGCAGCTCAACGCGAATTACTAGAAGAAACAGGTTATCATAGCGATAAATGGCACACTAAGCAAGTTTTGCCAGTTAATCCCGATAGGCAAAGCGGGCATTTTCATGTGTTTTACGCATCCCAAGCTCGGCGCATACAAGAAGCTCAACTAGATGATAGTGAAGACATAAAAACCCAAGAGTTTTCCACCGCTCAGTTAAAAAAAAAGATGTTAAATGGAGAATTTATCCATCCTCACCACATAGCAGCTTGGCTTTTAAACCAAGATTCTTTTACTCTTTAATGGTTTTGGGCTTTTTTTCTTGCCAAATCCAAATAGCTATTCCAGCGGCGATCATGGCAAAGCATAGCCATTGTCCGCGGGTAAAGCCCAAGTTACTTAGGCCAATGTGCGCATCAGGTTCGCGGAAATATTCAATAATAAAGCGGAAAAATCCATATCCCATTAGATATAAAGACATGATATGGGTTTTAAACAAGGGCTTTTTGGTGAGCCAATAAAGTATTGCAAACAAGATCACCCCTTCAAAAAGCATTTCATAAATTTGTGAAGGGTGTCGTAGCATTTGCGTGGCATCGGTGGGGAACAGCATTCCAATGGGCGATGTAGTCACGCGACCATATAATTCACCGTTGATAAAGTTGCCTAGTCTGCCCCAAGTATAGCCTAGAGGTACAGCTACAAAAGTTAAATCACTCCATTTCCAATAATCCCATTTTTCTTTTTTAATACAATAAGTCGCTGCTATAAAGGCGCCGATTAAACCGCCATGATAAGACATTCCCGCAATTCCTGTAAAATGGAAACCTTGGTTAAATGAAAAGGGTAAAAATATTTCTAAAGGATTTTTAAGATAATAGCTCAGGTTGTAAAAAACTACATAACCCAAGCGGGCACCAACTAAAATTCCACCGATTACCCATGAGGCATAAGTGTCTAACTGCTCTTTGGTAACGCCCAGTTTGTCTCTTTTGCTAATGCGCAACATTAAGTGATAAACCGTGAAAAAAGCGGCTAAATACATTAGCCCGTACCAGCGTACGGGAAATGACCCAATATGGAAAAAAGTAGGGTCTAAGTTTTGGGGAATAAGGTTCCACCAACTGTATTGTATGGCATTAGCATTCATAGGGCAAAATATACATAAGGCAGAGGTAAAAAATGACTTTAAGGCAAATATTCTTTAGCCCAATGATTTATCATTACCCCAGCAACGCCAGTGGCGGGTAAAGTTCGTAAATTGTCATGCACTTGCATCACTACAATTACTACTGATTTATTGGGCTCCTCTTTGGATTGGGCAAAGCCCGCAAACCAATCGTAGCGACCTTTGGGGTCTAAACCGTCGAGGGAACCAGTTTTGCCTCCAATGTTTAATTTTCTGCGATTATAATTATAAACAGTTTTATTTACATATTTTCGAGCGGTGCCATGGGTGGCAGTGCGTAAAAAAAGTTGCCTCATACCAAAATGGGTATTATCAGAAAACTTATGGGCTGATAAAGGATAGGGTTTATCGGGGGCCAAATCCGAACTAATATGTTTGCTCCAAGGCAAAGCCACAGGTTGTTCCATTAAGAAAGCCCGCACTATTGCCGCTGTATGTAATGGTGAAATAGTATTTGCTTTAGTGAATCCTGAAGCGCACTTTGCTACCGCATAGCCGGTGTCAGGTGGGGCGAAAATAGATTGTCCATGGGGACTTAATCCAAAAGGGATAGTTTGATTAAAACCTAAGTAACGAGCGTGTCTGCGTAGAGAGTTGCCGCCTAAATGTTGTCCAATTATTCCCATCACGGGGTTGCTAGACAAGGCAAAGGCTTGCATTAAAGTTTGTTTTGGACCTTGGTAATTTTCTGGTATTCTCAGCTGCCTTAAATAGAGAGTATTGCTTCTTCCAATAATGGGAATTTCGTTATTTATACCATAGCGGCGGGTTTCCATGGCCGTGGCAGCGGTGAGAATTTTAATGATAGAAGCTGCGGGAAAGGTGCTGCGGGTGAGCCATAGTGGTTCGCTTCTAAGGGCAGAGTCCGATCGCTGCCCCCATGCTAAGATTTCATTGCTAGGGGCATCTACCATAAGAATAAAAGCTCCAAAAGGCTTTTGCTGTTGTAAAATTCTGCGAATATGCTTAGCTAAAACCGTATCTTTTTGATTATAGAGGTTTAAAGGAGAACTTGGTTTTTGAATATCCACTACTTTTCTTTGGGGAAGGCTCGTTGTGTCAATTTTTAAAGCAATAACCGAACTAGAAACAGCAATTGAGCTGGAGTTTTTTGTTTCACTTGAAGATGAAATAGGAGTTGTATTATCTAGTTCTTGCTGATTTTTTTGACAAAAATAAGTAGCAAGAGCTATTACCACTATCAATAATACCCTATTAATCCATTTGATAAATTTAAACTTAGGTTTTTTGGGTCTGTTTTTACTGCGATAATAATAATTTAACGAGCCCACAATACTTACTGTTTTAACTTAATAAAGTGATTTTTGTAATATTCCATTTCAGCAATGCTTTCGCGAATATCTTCTAATGCTAAATGCTTATCTTGCTTCATAAAGTCTGGGAGATCAGGTCGCCAACGATTGCACATTTCTTTAAAGCTGGTTACATCTACGCTACGATAGTGAAGCCATTCCGAAAGTTTTGGCATATATTTATACAAAAATCTGCGGTCTTGGGAAATAGAATTGCCACATAAGGGGCTGGTACCTTTATCAGTATAATCAATGAGAAAGCGAATGGTGGCTTCTTCGGCCAAAGCAGTATCGTAGTTAGACTTGCGACATCGAGCAATCAAACCGCTGTTGTTATGGTGACGGGTATTCCATTCATCCATGCTTGTATATATGGTTTCAGAATGCCTAATTGCAATATTGGGCCCTTCAGCCAAAATTTTAAGATTAGAATCGGTAACTATGGTGGCTATTTCCAAAATAACACAGTTGTCAGGCTCCAAACCTGACATTTCTAGGTCGATCCATACGAGATTTGGTGGTGTTTGTCTATTCATAGTTTACAAAAATGCTCAAATTAGTAATATTTTCATTGTTAAAGTTAATTTTTAAAAATACTAAATAAGGATAAATAATGGAAGAAATTGTTGTTACCGGTATGGGAGTTGTTTCTTCACTGGGACATAGTCCAGAACAATTGTGGGAAAACCTTTTGGCTGGTAAGTCTGGAGTTAGCACCATAGATCGTTTTGATGTGGAAAAATACTCAGTAAAAATTGGTGGTCAAGTTCGTGATTTTGACCCAACCAAGTATTACAGCGAAAGAGATGCTAGGCGTACAGCTCGTAATATTCAATATGCTGTACACGCAGCAGAAAGTGCTTTAGAAATGGCAAAACTCGACCCAGCAGATGTGGATGTTACCCGTTGTGGAGTAAATATTGGCTCAGGTATGGGCGGTATGGAAGTATTTTATGATAATGCTGTAGTGTTAGAAAAAAGAGGTCCCCGCCGGGTATCGCCGTTCTTCGTACCCATGGCTATTTCTAACATGGCTGCTGGAGAAGTGGGAATTCGTCTTAAATGGATGGGACCAAACTGGTCCTTGGTAAGTGCTTGTGCCACAGCTAATCATGCTTTTATCACCGCCTGCGATCAAATTCGCATGGGTAGAGCCGATGTAATGCTTGCTGGCGGATGTGAAGAAGCGGTTTGTGACATTGGAGTGGCGGGTTTTGCAGCTATGAAAGCCCTTTCCACGCGCAACGACGATCCCGAAGCAGCAAGCCGTCCTTTTGACAAAGATCGCGATGGTTTTATCATTTCTGAAGGTGCTGGGGTATTGGTATTAGAATCGTTGAGTCATGCTAAAAAGCGCGGTGCACCTATTTTGGCCCGTATTGCTGGTTATGGAATGAGTTGCGATGGCCATCACATGTCTGCGCCTCGCGAAGATGGTTTAGGCGTGGCAAACTCCATGAATATGGCAGTAAAAGATGCTCGTATAAACATGTCTCAAGTGGGTTATGTTAACACTCATGGAACCTCTACGCCCCTCGGCGATGTGGCTGAAGCAGCGGCTATAGTTAAAGCTTTTGGTGCCGATATTAGTCGTATTAAAGTTAATTCTACCAAGTCCATGACTGGTCACGCTTTAGGCGCTGCTGCTGGTTTAGAGGCTATTGCTACTATTATGAGTTTAAGGGACCAAAAAGTTCATAAGACTCTTAATTTGGACAATATTGACGAACGCATTGATCCATCCGTGGATTTATGCGCAGAAGCCTCAAATCACGCCATGGAATATGCCATGTCCAACTCCTTTGGGTTTGGTGGACATAATTCTACGGTTATTTTCGCTAAAGCGTAGTTGTTTATGTTATATTAAATAACACCGTTTTTGCTCTCATAACTTCAGAATTATTTTCTGAGTGTTATGAGAGTTTTTATTTTTATGCAGAATATTCGCTTTAATAAGATGGCCAAATTCATTTAGTACAGCTTTCTGATACAGCAGGGCTTTTCGGTGCGTTGCGTCAAAGATTAAACAAAAAAAGGCTAGCCTTGCGACTAGCCTAAAAATTTTATCAGAAATTAATTATCCAGCTTTGCCAGCGGATCCCAAAACATTTTTGGTTTTTTCCATATAGAGATTTTTCAGAGCTTCGCGAGCAGGGCCGAGGTATTTGCGAGGATCAAATTCAGCAGGTTCTTCGGCAAATACTTTGCGTACCGCTGCAGTCATTGCAATGCGACCATCGGAGTCGATATTGATTTTACAAACTGCAGACTTAGCAGCGCGACGCAACCATTCTTCGGGAATACCGATGGCATCTTTCATTTCGCCACCATATTGGTTAATTATTTTAATTAAATCCATGGGTACAGAAGATGCACCGTGCAATACAATGGGGAAACCAGGCAATTTTTGCTCAATTTCTTCGAGAATATCGAAAC
>LSQX01144792.1_pt2 | contig 10652 bp, 8 predicted proteins | sample 654561 | NCBI WGS metagenome assembly LSQX01 (sample SAMN04489861, study PRJNA283612) | anaerobic digester metagenome | isolation source: 4 biogas reactors fed with cattle manure at either 37C or 55C with and... | place: Denmark: Kongens Lyngby | collected 2014 | reverse complement strand
GATAAAGTATTTACGTCAATAAACGGTATCCAAAGAGAAACGTACCATGTGAGTGTTTCATCAAGCTCGTCAGGCGGCGGCGGATTCTCCAGCTCCGGCGGCGGAAGCGACAGCGGCAGCGGCGGAGGCTTTGCGGATTGAAGCGGGGGGTGTGCCATTTCATAATAACAATGAAATACGACCCTTATTGGGAAAAACTCGGATTTAGAAAGAAAGGAATTATTGATAGGATTGGTTCAAGAAAAAATGGATATTGGAAAATAAATTACAGTTAATGTCTATAATGGGAGGTTCGGCTTAACAAGAAATCTTAATATTATAGCAATATGTGAAGTCGCCAACATGTCCATTATTTATATAACCTTCTGCGTGAAAAGGAGAATCTGCCAAATGAAAAAAGTATTAAACATTATTTTGTCCATGGTTTTGTGTGTGACACTTGCTGCGTGCAACAACAATCCGACAGCAAATACAAAGGATACTAACGAAAATTCACTTCTTACCGCCTCGCCGGGGGCTCCGGCAGCGGCGTCAGACACACTGTCAAAATCTGATAACCCCGTCAATAATCCTGATGATATGTATCATGCATATTTTACTGCACTTGAAAATCTGATAAAGAACCATATAATTCCCGACGGCACCGACGTCGAGGAACAGTTGGGCGATATGTCTGAAAACATGTTTGCCGTTCATGACGTGGATAACGACGGAAAAGAAGAGCTGATACTTTTGTATTCCACCACAATTACCGCAGGGATGGCAGGATACGTATTTGCTTATGACAGTAAAGCCGGAGTATTGCAAACCCAACTTTATGAGTACCCGGCGCTGGCTTTTTATAATAACGGCATAGTCAAGGCGCTATGGTCGCACAATCAGGGACGCGCCGGCGACCACTTTTGGCCCTACAACCTGTATCAGTATGTGCCGGAATCGGACAAATATGTATTGGTTGGCATGGTGGACGCATGGGATAAAAATTACGCGGAAACAGACGATCAAAACAATCCGTTTCCAGGTGATATCGATAAAAGCGGGACGGGAATTGTTTACTATATTATGGAGGATGGACAAGATGACGACACTCATCCGGTAGATGCATCCGAATACAATGAGTGGGTCGGCGCTCACATTGGAGACGCTTTGGAAATTCAAATCCAGTATCTGGACTTGACAGAAGAAAACCTCTCGCGAATAAAAAATAGATTATGAACAACACCCCTTATGGGGAAAAACTATGAACCGCTATAAAAAAAGAAAACTGACGCCGTTTTGATTCGGCATCAGTTTTCTTTTTTTGTATAGCTTTTTTGTCCTGCTCGTATTATTAGATTTTGTTCATTTCATTGAGGATCGGCCAAAATATTACTTATGATAGGATATCAATACCACACCATGTTCATGTTTCCGTCTTTGCCCTCCTCGTATAAAAAGCCTTCGACGTAGTCGTATACAAATGTCTGTTCCGGGACATATACGCCGTTTTTGTACGAGCCGTATGAAAAATAAGGGATGTTTACAGTACGATCTTCGTCATAATCATCGGTAAACTGGCTCGATCGCACCTGCGTTATTCCGAACTTATAGACATAGGCGTCCGGATCCCTGCCGGATTCGGCCAGGCATCTCTTTATCTCCTTCATCCCGTACCCTATTTGCTTCCAATGAGTGAAATCACCAAATAAGCCGGATGACCTGTCGTCCTCGTCCCATAAGAGCCCGCCGGTTTTGACTTCTCCCACCGGCTTTCTAAAGACGTAGCACAGCACAATACGCCAATCCCCATACCCCCTTCGCTCCATATCGAAGGTCATGTACACGAATTCTCCGGTGTCCGGCAGGAACCCTTCAATGTCGTATAGATAAAGGTGATATTCTTCGCTCTCGTAGGAATCGGTGAGCCTGAAATCGAGGGAGATGAGGGTATCCAGCAGATTGTCAAGCGCGTCTAGCACCTCTTCCGTCAAATTCTCGAAGATGAGAACATTGATATCGCCGAAAATTTTCCCAAATTCGTCTGACGGCTCGCCAAGCTCCCAAATCTCATCGATGAGGGCATCCTCGTAGGGCGCTTTTTCTTTGGGTGCGGCGGGTTCGGGCTTTGTGGTCGGTGCTTTTGTCGGTGTTGCATCGGGTGCGATGATGTCTCCCCGGCCCGTTTCTTCTGCGTTTTCGCGTATCCCGTCGGCTTCGCTGCGGAGCGTCTCGCCGCCGATAAAGCGGATGTCAAAGCGGTCGAAGCTGTCCTGATAGGTTTTATAGGCGTTGGGATAGGGGAGAAACAGCAGCGCGCCATACCGCTCTCCCACCGCGCCTACGCGCAGCCCGCTGTTATCATGCCACTTCAACAAATCCTCGCCTAAAAAGATATTTTCGTCCGGCGCCCTGCAATCGAAATAATCGAACAGATTGTTGCTCTCGCTCCTGTCGGCAAACTCGGCAAAGGTCAGCGTCATCTCCAGGCCTGTCATTTCATCTTCAAAGGCGACTCCGTCGCTGAGGAACACCCGCTCGCTGAATTGAGCCGGAATCGTTACGGTGCAGCCGTACGCGGGGTAGTAAATTGTCCGCATTTCGGTATTGCCGCCCTCTTCGCCGGGCAGGACGATGGAAAACAGCCCCGCCATGGGACCGTATATTTTTTCATATTCTCTGGGGTAGTAGAAGTCGGCGTAATACCGCATGCCGTCGCGGTATGCGATCACCCGCTCGAAGTTCTCGTACCCGTAATATTTTTTGTCGCTGAAGCGGACACTGTATTCGCCTTCAATGTCGGCTTTTTCATAGGGGCTTTGCTCGATCAGCTCACGCAGCGAGGTTTCGTCCTCGTCGTAATAGGTGAAAAGCAGGATGTATGCGCCCATCGCCGGATCGGCAAAATACGTGCCGTCGTTGGTACCGGAGGTCACGACTGTAAATACATCGGGGTAGTAGAGATAGCATCTGTCGGCGGGCGAATAATAGGACGCCATGCCGAAGCTCCCGGGCTGCGCTTCTTTGTATTTGTCCTTTAAAACGTCGGATTTGTAATCGGGGGAAAGGGCTTCGCTGACCCATATGCCCTTCCCGATAAAGCGGCACTTGATGAGTCTTCGCAGCTCCTCGAACACAAACGAATCGCCGTCGGCGTAGCTTAGATCGGCGTTGACGATGTAATGCTCGCCGAGCCCTGCATATGTGAAGGTCTTTTGGCCATTGCCGCTCTTTTCGGCGGTGTACCAGTCATTGCCCATTGCGAGCACAAGGCTGTATTCCGAATTTTTAATAAACCCCTCCAGTTCATCCATGGAGGAATAAGGATTTTTTTCAAGCTTAACACGCAGGGAGGCGCCGCTGCGCGTATCCTTAAAGAGCAGCGAATTGTCTTCGAATTTCTCCAGTATTGTCAGTTGTGAAGGATAATAAAACAAACACTCCGCCGGTTCGATATAATAAACCGAATAATTGTGGTTGTAATCGTCGACACCCTTTTTATATCCCGTCTGTTTGCTTGCCAGCGCCGAGACCACGCCGGCAATCTTGCCCGGATCCTTGCCGGTATTGTTGCTGACAACCTTCGCCTTTACCGTGCTGCTCCCGACCTTGACGTAGACATCGTCGCCTTTTGCGGTAAAGGCGTTACCGTCCTTTGTCGTGCCGCGCACGCCGTCAATATCGGCTGTGTCCTCCAAATCGACGACGACGATCTCAAGCTCGAGATCGTCGGAGGTATAGAGGACAGCGTCGCCCTCAACGGCGTCCGGCGTTAGGGGATTGGAGGCATTTAATGCCTCGAGGAAGCCCAATATGCCCGCGACGCCCAAAATCGCAAGGATCAAAAAGAGTAAGGCGCCGATTGCGATGAGTACAATGTAACGTTTTTTCATGACAGTGTAACACCTCCTTGATTGATTAAGTATCGGTCACTCCCCGCGCCGTATCGCTGACTTCGGTAATCATAAGGAAGAACGCATCGCCTATGTACAAGCTCTCCCATTCGGGCATATTTCCAGGATCGGAATCTTCGGGGCCGGGGTTCTCCGGGATGAGATCTCCGCGGCCGGAGCTGTCCGCGGCCGGATCGCCGCGTTCGGAGTTGTCCTCGGTCAGATCACCGCGGCTGTCGGGTGTGGGCGTGTTGTCGGCAGCAACAGGGCTGTTCGTCACGGATGGCGGTGTGTTATCACTTCCGCCTGTTTTGTTGGTGCATCCCGCCGTAGTGATTAAGGCTAACGCAAGCAGAAGCGCAAGAGTAAAGGCCAGTGGTTTGCGTTTCAAAAAACTTGTTTTCATCATATTTTCCCCTCCTGAAATAAAGCTTCGTTTTCTTTGTTTTTTTCCATCCTTGACTGTTCTCACTTTCCTCACGGGTTTCATGGTTTGTTCTCTCCTGTCGCATTCATGCTTGTGTTAATTTTTATTTTATCGCGTCAACAAAAATCAGCGTCAGCGCGGCGTACGCGCCGAGCGCAAGCGCAGGCAAACCCAGCAGGACAGCCAACGCCGTCAATTGTTTGCTTTTTTTCTGACGCGCGGCAACCGCACAGATAATACACCCTGTTAACGCCGCAGTAAACAAAACAACCGCAATCCATAACTCCATGATGATCCTCCCCCTTCACCCGTATACTCCGGACCGTTTATGTCCCGGCACGATCCAAGGGTAGCAGAAAAATTTCTCCCTGTGTGAAAGGTTAAGAAATCTTAACCTTTTGGGCAAAAGAATTTTACGGTGCTCTATTCTAATAAATTATGGTAAAATGATTTGGAGGTGATGGAATGAAAAAAGCAAAGCTCCTGCTGGTGGAGGATGAAACCGATGTGCTCGAAATCAACCGGGAATACTTTGAAGGCAAGGGGTATGAGGCAGTCTGTGCAGCCACCCTTGCAAATGCGCGGTTTCAATTAGAGGAACACTCTCCCGACCTGATCCTGTTGGATGTGATGATGCCCGATGGCTCCGGCTTTGACTTTTGTGCCGAGCTGAGGCAAAAAACCAATGCTCCCATCATCTTCCTGACCGGCAGGGATGAAAATGAGAGTGTGATAAAGGGTCTATTGCAGGGCGGGGACGATTATGTCACCAAGCCCTATGATTTAAATGTACTCAGCGCCCGGGTGGCGGCGCAGCTTCGCAGAACCGGCGTTATGACTGCCGGAAAAATCGAGCTTTCCCCGCTGACCATTGATTTTTTGGCTGGGGAAGCGACGCTGGCCGGGGAGCGCATCCCCCTGACGCAGAAAGAATTGCAGCTTCTCGGCTGTTTTGCCCTGTTTGCGGGGCGGCGGCTCAGCTTCGAGGAAATCTATCGCCGTGCGTGGGGCGAAACTTCTCACACCGCTTCCGGGACGATCAAGACCCATGTGGCAAATCTGCGCAAGAAGCTGAAGCTGGATGAGAACGGCTGGTTTGAGCTGGTAAGCTCCGGCAGGAGCGAGTACATCTTCAGCAAGGTGCGGTATTAGTACCTTATTGCTGTAAAACATCAAATGAAAACAAGAATTTGATGTTTTACAGCTGTAGGGTCCCGCTATTCCGGTTGCGGGCATCGCCCGCTTTAGTACAGTACGGGCAGGGTAAATAAAACGGAGGTTCCGTGCCCTTCCTCGCTTTTAATCCATATTACTCCGCCATGCTGTTCCACAATGTGCTTGCAGATATACAGTCCAAGTCCGGTGCCGGTATCCTGACTGCCACCGGATTTTTGTTTTGGGCTGAACCGCTCAAAAATTCGGGGAAGCCGTTGGGGATCGATACCTGTACCGGTGTCCTCCACACAGACTGCGATATTAGAGCCCTCCCGCCTTGCGGACACGGTAATCAGACCATTTTCTGTAAACCGCACCGCGTTGGAAATCAGATTGACGATGACCTGCGAGATTCGCGCGGGATCGGCATATACGGCGGAAATTTCGCTTTCGATGCGTATATCCAGCCGGTTTTGGTTCTTATTTAGTATCGGGTAATGGGTTTCAACGGCGGTATGGATGATTTCATCCACATAGCAGCGCACCGGCTCCATAACCATGCGGCCTTCCTCCATGCGGGTCACATCCAGAATCTGCCCCACCATCAGGGAAAGCCGCTCCGCCTCAGAGGAAATGAGCGTCATCCGGCGGGATACCTCCGCAGCCTCCAGCGTGTCCGGCTGCTGTACAAGCAGCTTTGTTGTCTGCGCATAACCGGACATCACCGTCAGCGGCGTTTTCAATTCATGGGAGACATTGCCTAAAAACTCGGTTTTCATCCGGTTCAGTGTTTCCAGCGCATTCTTTTCCGTCTCCAGCTTCTCCTCCGCTTGTCTTGCTTCGGCCAGAAGCCGGTTGTTCATAAGAAACAGGGAAACCGTCTGCGCCAGTACGTATACCAGCATGGCCATTTCCGATATGGGCGCATTGGGCCCGTCGCCGAAAATATCACTGTACATTAAAATATCCGACAGAGCGGCAAGGAAAAAGACCGCGATGCCATATATTGCGGCGGCCTGCTCCTTTGTCGGGCGGCGCATGTTCCAAAACAGCCCGGCAATGCCGGGAACGATGCATAACACCAGCAGTATCTGATAATAGACCAGTACCGAGGTATAGAAAATGGAATCCCCAAACAGTACGCATATACCATAAACGCAGGAACCGGCGATTGCCGTATATTGAACGCCCCGCAGAAACCGGCCTGTGGCGTATTGCCCGAGATACAGAGAAAGGAAAACAGTCAGCAGCACCACGCTCAGGTATTCCAGCATGAACGAGAGCTTCCCGTTTATGTGAAAGTATGTCCATGCCTGGCTTTGCAGGCATTCCCGCAACGCCATGACAACGCAGGCCAGTGCGAAATACAGGGTCACTCTTTTGTGGGACAGCAACAGGTAAATGCCCAGCAGCAGTACCGCCGCACACAAAAGCGCGCCTGCGGCTGCCATACCCTTAATCCGGTCAAAAGCGAAGGGATCGGAAGCTGTTCTTCCATTGCTCAGGCTCAGCCCCGCAAGGGACGCGCCTCGTTTGGCATGATAGAACTGGGCGCTGTGGAGGATGATTTCCATTTTGCCGTTTACGGCGGATGCGTTGAAGCTGATGTTATTTTCCCATACCTCTGTGGTCTGCTTTGTAGTTCCCGGCTCACCGGTTTTCGCAGTCAAGCTGCCGTTTACATAGACGCACATGGCATGACGACCGGAAAGGGTAAAGGTCAGGTTATATACCGTGCTGTTATCCGGAAGTCTCAGAACGAAACTTTGGGAGAGGTAATCGGTACGCAGTTCAGCGTATCGATCAATGCTTTCGGGTACGGCTGTATCCACATTTTCCGGCGTCAGGTAGACGCCGGGGTAATAGCTCTTACCGGGAAACAGGCGGATAACCGTTTTATCTAAATCCGTTATCCCGGTCAGGTCGTAAACGCCATTTTGCTCCGTGACAGTGACGCTTGGGTATTCTGCGCCTGCAAACCACGCCCACGCAAGCCTGACCAGCACCGTCAGCGCAGCCAGGGTGAGAAGCGCCGCCAGCAGAATGGCCGGAAGCTTATGTTTTTGTATCACCTTCGAGAAACGAAAAGTTTTTGGTTCCTCTGCCATGGCGGTTTCCTCCTTCTTTGCGTGGCGCAGCATAAAATGAAAAAAGTTTTATGGTTTTATGAAATTATTAAGCCCAATTACTTTTTTCATTTTATATATAATTTTAGCATAACGTCTGACGAATGAAAAGCAGACGCAAAAACAGGCGGAAAAGTAAAAAAACTTTTTTCATCTTATCTATCCTTTCTGAAAAAACACAATCACAGTTTTGTGATTGCGCCCACAAACGAAAAAAAAGATGCTATGCTGGAAACCACAGGAAGGAGGGAGCACTTATGCCGGAAATAATAAGTGTGCATTCAGGGGGGGATATGCTGGACATTCATTTGGATAACGGCAACATCCTGATGCTGGACTGCGCCTTGCTGCTGCGGCAGCCGGGCTTTGAGGAGCTTAAGGAAGATGACCGCGTGCTGTATCCTCATGCGAAAAAAGACCGCATTTACTGGCGGGACGGCCCGGAGCTGACGATAAGCCAAATCATGGCGCTGATGGCCGCCAGCAGCAAATAAACGCCGGATACCCGGTACGGGAATCGGTAAGCATTCGCCGGATACCCGGCAGAAAAGGCTATAGAAGAGGTGAACCGATGGAACGAATTCGTAAAATCCTGGGCTGGTACAGTCCCTATCCCCATGTCAGGTGGATGCGGTGCGGCGCGCTCCTGATCACGCTGGTCTTTGCCATCACCGACTTATCCAAATATGCCGATTTGGGGCTGTTTGAGTTTCTTTTGTCTGCCATACTAACCGCCGTGGTATTCGTCGTGGTTATGGTGATATCCCTGCTGCTCGAGTCGGTTGTCAACACCATCCTGCGCGCGGGGAAGCAGAAAACAAACCGTGAGGAATTGCAGGAAATCGGCTCTGCGGAGATGCTGGAGCTTGATAAGCTGAGGATAAAAGCCCAGAGGATGAGCCGTTTATTTGTGATTGGGCCGGTGGCGTACGTCTTGAGCATTTTCTTCTGCTACTACTATATCGTAAGGGAAAACGTCGCGGGCGGCGTTGCATCTTTTATCGCGGGGCATCTTTTTCTGGCTGTAGCCTGGTATGTGAAGTTGTCTGCGGGCCGGAAGTACAAGAGCGTCTTTAAGGATCAGGTTGTAAAGACAGGCCTGGAGTCGGTTCTGAGTGATATGAAGTTTGATCCCAATCGAACCCTTGACGAAAAAGCAGTCCTGGACTCCCAGCTTTTTCCTAAATATGACATTTACAACGGAAACGATTACCTTTCGGCGACTTACGGCCAAACCCATTTCACACAATCGGACATCCATCTGATAGAGGAGCGCGAGGAGCTATACCGTGACAAAGACGGGGAGTGGAATACACGGATCAAGCACGTTACACTTTTCCGCGGGCGGCTTGCGGCGTTCGATTACGACGCAATTTCCAACGAACCGGTCTTTGTGTTTGACAGGCGTGGAAACAGATTTAAAAAAGGCGTGACGGAAACTGAGCTTCACGCTTTCAACAAAAAATTCGTTGTTTCGGCCGACAGCCCCACGGCGGCTTTTCGCATCCTGACACCGCCGGTGCTGGAAGGGATTGTACTGGCCTCGGAGAAGCTGAAATGCCCTATGTACATGTCGTTTATCAACGATAAAATCTATGTGGCGCTGTCAAACGGAGACGCCTTTGAAGCACAAGCTCACGGTGACATGACGCTGAGCGAGCAGCTGAGGTTTTTCCGCGGAGAATGGATCGAACGAGAATGTTTCTGCGGGTGAATATCGGTTAACCGGTCAAAACCTGAGCATAACAAAGGACGCCTCCGGGAACCTTCAAAGCGTTTTCCTTGGCCAGGGGAAGCATGCGGCTGATACAAATGGACAGAGAATATTGGTTGAAAGCGCCGAAATTGTCACAGTAGAAGTGAATTATGGTGGTAAAAGCATTGAATTGTACGGGGATGATCCAACGGGTTTACAGATTTATGCTCCGGGGATTCAAGAAGTGCTTTGGAATAATGTATCGGTACCATTTACCCGACAGGGGGATTACATTTTTATATCGTAAGACAGTGATGATACAGTTATTACGTCTGCGTTCGGGAGGTTTATAGGATGCGATTCATGGTTTATGGAGAAAAAAATAAGAAGGTGCGATGGTCTGCTTTGCTATTGAGTATATGCGTCCTGTGCGCGTTGTTTACATTGCCGTCCGCAGTTTCTTCTGCATCAAGCCAGGAGGAGTTGGTGGATATCAAAGCCCATTGGGCAGAAGCGGTGATCCTAAAATGGGTGAACCAGGGCCTGGCAAAGGGCTATGGTGACGGCCGATTTGGCCCGAATGACAGCATTACCCGGGCGGAATTTGTAACCCTTCTAAACCGCATATTCGGCTATATAGAAAAATCCGAGAAAAGCTTTCCGGATGTAAAGGCAGGGGCTTGGTATGCCGCGGAAATTGCAAAGGCATATCAGGCAGGCATTATAAGCGGCGACAGCAATGGAAACATGAACCCGGAGGCGGTGATCAGCCGACAGGAAGCGGCAGTGATATTAGCCCGGGCCTTCTCACTGGCAGGAGATAACCTCGATGCCGCACTGAAATATTCCGATGTGGGGCAGATCGCCGAATGGGCATTAGGCTCGGTCGGCACCATGACAAAGAAGGGCTATGTGACCGGACGGCCAGGCAACCTGTTCGCGCCCAAGGCGAATCTCAGCCGCTGTGAAGCGGTGAAGATGATCGACAATGTGATGGGAGAGTTGATCAACGCAGGCGGAACCTATACCAGGGTGGTCCCCGGGAACATGGTGATATCGTCACCGGGTGTAACCCTGAAGGATACATATATCGCAGGAGATTTATACCTGACCGGGGGTATCGGCACAGATACGATACAGCTTATTGGCGTAGCGGTAAAAGGGAAGACCATTATCGCAGGCTGCATCGAAAGCATTTCATTGACGGATACGCTTTTGGAGCAGGATGTTCTGGTTTTGAATGAAGAAGGAACAGTAACAATAACGGCTGAAGGCCTCACCGAGGTGGGAAATGTAACGATACGCCGGAACGCAGTTCTGTCGGAGAAGAATCTGACAGGATCGGGTTTTAGGAATATCAAAATCGGCGGTAAGGTTAT
>LSQX01141846.1_pt1 | contig 10652 bp, 5 predicted proteins | sample 654561 | NCBI WGS metagenome assembly LSQX01 (sample SAMN04489861, study PRJNA283612) | anaerobic digester metagenome | isolation source: 4 biogas reactors fed with cattle manure at either 37C or 55C with and... | place: Denmark: Kongens Lyngby | collected 2014 | reverse complement strand
TGCTTGATAACGGCCAGGCCGTCGGCCACAGTCCCTACTCCTACGGCCTGTGGCCCGCTGAAATTGTACCTGGCCCCCCCGGCCGTCACATCTACGCCTTTCTCAATGCAATCTTCTATCAACAAAGAGAGGTAAGGCAGTGGCTTTAGTTCCTGATGCACCAAATCTATAATATTGAGGCTGGAGATTAAACGCTCAGCCCAGTACCGCATCTGTTTGTCATAGGCCTCTAAAACCTCATCGAAAGATTTAAACTCAGCCAGGCTTCCGGTTTGAGGGCCGAGCCGCCGGCCAACGCCGCCACAGACTTTCCAGCGCGTGCAATCAGGGCCACACCCCAGGCATCTACCATCATTAATGCTCAGCTCCAAGACTTTTGCGATACTAAAATAAGCCGCATCATGCCAGCCGTATTCCCGCCCCCAAGCATCGGGCTCGACACAACCAACTACTTGATAATCCCGGGCATCCTCAAGGGTTCTGCCATATGCCAACATACAGGGAATAGTAACTTCATCATTGAAAACTTTAGGCTCGCCGGTTGCCAATCTAATTAGATTGGTAACTTTCACCTTAAACTCCCATGGGGTATTAGAATGAAGCCTGACTGCCAACCAGGGACAAGGCACCCTAACATGGGCATGAGCATCCAGAACCATGAAACTAAGGTCATTGGTAGCATCCTGGCCATCTTTGTCGACACCGCCTACGGTCAAAGCGGGACCGCCTACTCCCCCATTGGCAAAAATTTCAATAGTGTCTTTGTCTCTCACCTTATTTAATTCGTAGATTTTAATAAAGAAATTTTCTATTAGCTCCTGTATGAATTCTTTAGAGGCTATTCCATTGTTAATATCATGCAGGTAATAGGGATAGAAAATTTGGTCAAACCTGCCGTATGAAATAGAGTGGCCGTTGGATTCAATCAGAATGATATTCGTTGCAATGTGGTAGAGCTGTATTGCTTCCCAGAAAGTCCTTGGGGGATTTTCTGATACCCATTCACAGTTTTCCGCTATTTGCCACAGCTCCTTTTTCCTGGTTTCATCTCGTTCTTGGGCTGCCATTTCCCGCGCCAATCGGGCATACCTTTTAATAAACTCTACAGCGGCGTCAAGGACAATTAACTGTGACTGATAAAAAACCTTTTTCTTAATGTCTGCCAGCAAGTCCGGCCTTAGAACAGATAGCTTTTTTTCAATCCGCTTCTTTAACCCCATGAAACCCTGTTCAAACAGCAAGGTATATCTGGCGCCACAATGACCGGTTCCACCGTATAAATAAGCATTTAACAAATAAACACCTTTACCTAAATTAGAACCTTTCAATTCTTCTTCAGATAATCTACTTAACGCCTGCTCTTCGATTGTTTTTCCCCGCCAGAAAGTTTCCAACTCTAACAGGCGTCGTTCGGTTTCTGCAGAAACAGTAAACCAATCATGTGTTCTAACATCACACTTGTCAATGGTATGATTTTTTAATTCCTCGGCAATCCAACCAAAAGAGAATTCCGGGAAAACAGGCGCCGCCTTAGCAGGACAGCTCATTTCCCCAACAATCAGCTCGTCAGGGTAAATCTGTATCGTTACATTTCTCAAAATGCTGGCAAGGGCTTCGGCACATATAATTGGCTGCGGCTTACCGGCATGCTTTTGATATGCCTCTGTCAACAAACAGGCTCTTTCAGCATCCAATGCACCGTTCATGGTTTGGCCGTAGCGTTTAAGTATTCTGTTAATCCTGGGAAACGGAGAGGGGTCTTCCACCATCGCCGAAACACCAACACCCCATTCCCTATCGTAAGGTTCAATACCGCAAGGGCCCAAATAGGAATCTGACTGTTCGGTATAAGCCATTCCTTCCCCTCCTCCTTTAATTAACAAGATGATCGTTACCAATGGCATCAGCCGCCAGGATAGCGCTATAAACCTTCTCAGGCGTTACCTGGAATGACGCGTTATGGATGGTTTTCCCCGCAGTACAGGCTAGCTCCGCCGCCCTTTTTATTTTTTCAGGAGCCGCCTCCCGGGTTAACCCAATTTGCCTGAGCGTTACGGGCAAACCTACAGATAGACAAAATTTCAACACTTCTTCCAGTTCTTCATTGCTTCTGTTTTCCAAAACCAACTGCACTAAAGTTGCAAAAGCCACCTTTTCCCCATGAAAAAAGGAACGCGTTTCCTCAAGGGCCTCTTCTAATCCATCGTGAATAGCATGGGCAGCGCCTAAGCCACCGCTTTCAAATCCCAAGCCGCTCAACAGAATATTGGCCTCAACAACCTTTTCCACATCTTCCGTTACCACGCCCTTTTCTACAGCAAGCTTTGCCCTGCGCCCGCAATCAAGCAATATCCTATAGCACAATCTGGCTAAATGAAGGGCAGCCTCCGTCGAATTTCCTCCTAAAATGTTTTTGGCATAAGCCCTGGCACTATAGTCAGCCTCGAACCAGGTAGCCAAAGCATCCCCCATACCGGAAACGAACAAACGTACAGGAGCCCTGGCAATAATCCCCGTATCAACAAGAATCAAATCGGGGTTTTTCGGAAGTATCATTAAATCACTTACCGCACCTTCCCGGGTATGGATTACCGCAAGTGCGCTGCAGGGAGCATCGGTAGAAGCAACTGTCGGCACAATAACCACGGGGAGCTTCAAGTAATAAGCGACCGCTTTCGCCGTATCAATTGCTTTTCCTCCGCCGGCACCGATAATTAGGTTTGCTTTCATTTTTTCAGCTTGCTCTTTAATACGGTTAATTTCTTCCAAACAACATTCACCCTTTAACTGTTCAAAAACGATAAAAATACCTTTTTCTTCAAAGTTTTTAAGCGTATCTAGTAAAATGGACATGGCTGTCTTACCACAGATAGCCATAGCCCTGTTGCCCAGGGGCTTAACCTTTTCACCAATTGTTTTTATTACCCCGTTGCCCTGCACATAACGGCCTGGAAAAGCAAGTATTTTAGCTGGCATTAAATTAAAATCCTCCTGGATACATTATGCTGGTTAACTAATTCAAAAGTTTGATCTTGCAATAATTATGCCAATATAACAAGAATTATTTCAAAAAAACAGCCCTTTGCGGAAGGACTGAGCAATATTTGTCAATAGTATATAGGTTTTTAATAATGAGATTGTACTTATTTTAGGAAACTTAGATACAATTTACTATAGTAGTGTTTAATAATTAAGCAGTCTTTTATAAAACAAAGCCAATCCTGTTTAATTATTATACAGTGATAACTTATATACCGGACGGTTATTAGACGTTCATTACCGCAATAGGATATCCCTCATATTAAATTTCTTGATTTTTCTATATAATGTAGCCCTAGTAATACCAAGCGCTTTAGCTGATTTTAAAATATTATTATTATAATAGCTTAGGGTGTTAATAATCGCTTTCCTTTCCAGTTCCTCCAAAGATACCACTGGAGCGGTTTTTGCTGATTTTACCATGAGCAGTTCATTGGGCAGAGTATCCAGAGTGATCTTCTCTCCTTCCAATATAACAATAATACGGGTAATTATATTTTTCAGTTCCCGAATGTTCCCCGGCCAATCATAGGAAAGAAAAATCTCTTCCACTTCCGGTGAAAGAAAAACCTGAGAACGCCCTAGGCTTGAACATTGTCTCTTTATAAAATACCGGGCCAGTGGAAGGATATCCTCCCTCCTTTCCCTAAGCGGCGGCACCTGAATAGGCAAAATATTGAGCCGGTAAAACAGGTCGGGACGAAAAGTACCTTTTTCAATTTCGGCTTTTAACCGCTTGTTTGTTGCCGCAATTACCCGAATATCCAACTCGATATTATGGTTACCCCCGATGCGCGTTAATTGTTTTTCCTGTAAAACCCTTAACATGTTGGCCTGCGCTTCCAGCGACATATCCCCAATTTCGTCCAGGAAAATAGTGCCGCCGTTGGCCATTTCAAACTTGCCCGCTTTTCCTCCTCTTTTGGCACCGGTAAAAGCTCCTTCGACATAACCAAATAGCTCACTCTGAACAAGTTCTTTGGGTAAAGCAGAGCAGTTTACTGCCACAAAAGGTTTGTTACACCGGCTACTGTAATTATGAATAGCATGTGCCAATATCTCCTTGCCGGTTCCGCTTTCTCCTTCAATAAGTACTGTAGAATCTGTTTCACTGATCTTTTGGGCGCGAGCAACAACATTTTGCATCTTTTTGCTAACAAATTTAAGATCATCAAATGTATAACTGGCAGTCAACGCGGCTTTTTTGTTTGCCGTACCTGGCATTTTTTCTATCTCTTTAAATGTAACTATATAATTAACTGTATCTTCGCTTTCATCTTCAAGAACTGTGATGTTTGTATTAACTCTTGTTTTTCCCTTTTTTGTAACCAAGGTCAGCTCCCTATCATTAATCTTTTGATTTTTTACTAAAAGCCCCGTCAGGGTTTCAGCATTATTTATTACTTTACTAATCGGGGCTCCCTTGCATTCATAAATAGAAGTGCCTAGCATATCAGCACATTGCCGGTTAATATGCATAATTTCGCCCTGGGAATTAATTGAAATCATCCCTTTGGACATAGCGTTACTAATTGTATCAATGTAATGATAGGTTTTTTTTAGCTTGTTATGAAGTGCCCGGTAACATATCTCTCCCTCTATATTCTTGGCTGCTGCCATAACCAGGCCTAGCGTATGGGGATGAGCTTTGTCATACGTGCTACTTAAAACCAGGCAACCAAACAACCTGCCTTCGGGATCAAAAATTGGTGCTGCTGAACAGGACAGATAATGAAAAATCTCACAATAATGTTCTTTGTAATCAACCCGCACAGGGATTTCTTCCTTCAAGCTGATACCTGGTGCGGTAGTACCTACCATATTTTCATCACAACTGGCTCCGGGAACAACATCTAGAGATTCGGCAAGCCGACGGATGCTCATATCACCTAACAACTCCATGATTATACCGTCTTTATGGTTAATAGTGATCATATAACCGGATCCTTTTATCGAATTGTAAAGGGAGCGCATAACAGGTTTTGCTACGTTAATCATTTCCTGAACATCATGATAACGGTCTTTAAGTTCATCATGGCTTAAAATCTTGTTATTGTATCCCTTGTAAGGATCAACAAAGTTTTCACGGCAACGCAACCAGGAGCGTAAAATTTCTTTACGCATTGAGGTGCCAGCTGTTCCGTAGGTAATAAAATGTCTCCAGTTTTTTTCCAATATTTTGGCAATTTCCTTGTCGTTAACATGTGAATAATAAACAGAGCTAAATTTACCCAATGAAATGCCACGTTCTTCCATAAACCATTACACCTCCCTGCGTTAAATTTAATATCTTATTAATATTTCGTTATAATAAAATTATTTCGGTAAATTCTTTTTATTTCCTGCTCCACAGACTATGTTTCCGTCCCACAAACTCGTTCCCGGAGATCAGAATTATCAGCACCGTGCATTATTGGACAATCAGTCATGACCTTTGGCACACTGCAGAGAAACTCAGGCGGGTTAATTATAAAGAATATCCTTACGGTATGCAAAAGAAGCATTACAGCACAGTAACTATGGCAAAACAGTAATCCCGCAACAGACCTCTTCTTAAGGCCTTTGCGGGATTGTTTTAACCGCTGGTAATCATTAACCTCGCTTCGATATATACCGTCACTAAATGCACCTGGATAAATTCTCCTTATGACGGCTCATCTCGCTGAAAAGGATTAGCGAGATGCAGCAATTGCTGCCAGCGCTTCAATTGCCTGATCTATATCCTCGTTCGTATTAAAGGGGCCAGGACTGAACCTAACCGCACCGGTAGAATCTGTCCCCAAATCCACATGAACGAAAGGCGCACAATGCAAACCGGTCCGCACCGCGATACCATAGTCGCCGTCCAGGATGTCGCCCACATCCCAGGAATCCATACCTTTAATGTTGCATGTGAGCACAGGCACGCCCTGTTCTGTGGGAGGCGGGCTATGAATTACTACTCCGGGAGCGGAACTGAGGCCCCTGTGAAGGCGCTGGATCAAAGCCATTTCCCGTTGCCAAAGTTGCCCCGAACCTTTTTGTTCCAAGTAATCCAGCCCGGCCGAAAGACCAAAAATACCAGCGAGGTTAAGTGTACCGGCTTCGAGTCGATGCGGAAAGCTCTGGGTATGAACAAGACTGCGTGACTCGATACCAGTTCCGCCAAAACGGGTTGCTCGGACATCTAACTCGGGCGAAAGGATCAGCCCTCCGGTGCCGCTCGGACCAAGCAGGGCCTTATGGCCGGTGAAGGCGATCGCTCCAATGCCCCAACCGCTCATATTAATGGGGATATGCCCAGCGCTCTGTGCGGCATCCAGCAACAGGGGAATCCCGCGTTCAAGGCATATACCGGCTATCTCCGCTGCCGGCTGAACGGTACCGAGAACGTTGGAGGCATGGCAAACTATGACCAACCTGGTATTGGGCCTGATAACCCTTTTTATTTCCTGCGGGTCGACATAACCGTTTCCGTCAAAAGGAACGAGGTCGTAATCTATCCATCCTTGTTCTCTCAAATGGTACAGGGGGCGTAGTACGGAATTGTGCTCAAGACGTGTGGAAACAACATGATCTCCTGGACGGATCAGGCCCTGAATCGCTATGTTCAGGGCATCTGTCGCATTGGCCGTAAAGATCACCCGCTCCGGATCAGGAGCACAAAAGAAGCGGGCCAGTTTCTGCCTTGTTTGAAAGACAAGTTCGGCAGCTTCAACTGCCAAGTCGTAACCGCCCCGGCCTGGCGATACCCCCAGGCGGGCATAGGTTTCTATCATTTTTTCGAGCACTTCCCGGGGTTTGGGGAACGATGTCGCCGCATTGTCCAGGTAGATTATGCTGTTGTCCATGGCGCCACTCCTCAAAAGCTTTAGAGACAGTTCTTCGGATTGGGTAATCCGGCAATACGGCGGGCACCGTTCTTGATTCCCCCCGGGAAAAGCTTCTCGATTTCAAGTAAACTCAGCGCGGTACCTGCTACGATCTGGCGATTCAACGGTGCCCTGCCGTTATTGTAATAAAATTCCCGCAGGAAGCGAATCACTAGCCAGTGATTTTCCCCGAGAGATTCCAGACCACTCTCACGGGCCAGGACCTCGGCAATCTCCTCGCTCCAATCATCGGGTTGCCAGAGGAAGCCCTCTTTGTCAAACATCACATCGCGCCCGGCAATAGAACGGACGTACTTGCGCGGCCCGCCCGACTGATCTAGATTGCTCACCGTTTTTCCTCCCGCTTAGCTTCTTTGAGCCAGAGCCGCTTTGATCTTATCCGGGGTTGCCGGCAGTTCACAGATCCAGACACCAATAGCATCTTTAATGGCACTGATGATAGCCGGAGCGGTCGGAACCATTGTCATCTCACCCACACCGACAGAACCTTTATGTGTACCCCGTACTCTCGGCGTTTCTCTGATAATCAATTCGTTTTCAAAGGCTGTTTGGATGCTGGGAAACTTGAAGGTTACCCAGTCCTTGGTCTGCCCGGCAATGTACTCTTCGCGCAGGGCATAGCCTGCACCCATATCCGCGCCGCCTTCAAGCTGACCTTCAAAGTTCTGCGGATGGATTACCGGACCGCCGTCCACAGCTGTGGTCATCTTGAGGACCTTGACCTCACCGGTTTCCGTGTTTACCTCAACTTCGGCCATCTGCAGGGCATGTATCTGGGATTCAAAAGAGGGCCCCTGGCCGGTCTCCGGGTCAGCCAAACCTTTTTCAAGGGTGGCCTTGGTACCGATATAGCGAACTGGACGCCCGGCCTGTTCGAGTTCCTGACGTGTTTTTGCTCCCGTTTCCTGCATAGCCTGTTTGAGCTTGCCGAGAGCGTTTTCTACCGCCCCGCCCACCATGTAGGTGATACGGCTGGCGGCAGCCGGACCGGTAGAGGTGGTCTGCTCCGTATCCCTGGTAGAGAGGCGGATTTTGTTCAAAGGCAGCCCCATGATATCGGCAGCCAGTTGGGTGAACATCGAATCGTTGCCCTCACCGGGGTCGGCCGCAGCCGCATAGATGGTCACGCCGCCGTCGGGATCAAGTTCTACCGCGGCAATAGCCTGATCGTTTGGGCCGCCGATACCGAAAGCCCCGGCAGCCAGCCCGATACCCCGCCGCAGAATTGCGCTTTGATGTTCGCGGGCCTCGCGGCGGCTGCGTTCATAGTAAGGACGGATTGCTTCACAAAGTTCAGGGAAAGGCCATTGTTCAACAACGCTGCCGGTGGATTTCGTCTGTCCCGGCTTCAGGGAATTGAGCAAACGGAACTCCAAAGGATCGATCTTCATCTTATCCGCCAGCATGTTGACAGCACACTCGAGGGCAAAATGGACCTGTGGAGGACCGGCACCGCGCGCTGCTGAACCCCAGGGATTGTTGGTATAAACCAGGCGACCGAATGCGTGAACATTGGGTATGTTGTACGAACCCGACAGCATCAGGAAAGCACGGTCAACAACAATGTGCCCGATAGAGGTATAGGCACCGTTGTCCACTGTTATATCAATATTAAATGCAGTGAGATGTCCCTCATTGTCGGCACCGAGAGCAACTTTCATGTCAAAGGGGTGGCGCTTCGGTGTCATCAGCAGGGAATCGGTCAGGCTGGGAATATAGCGGACCGGACGCTTGAAGTGCAACGCAGCCGCGGCAGCTATGCCCTCGGAGGTGATATCGGCCTTGATGCCGAATTGCCCGCCGGAGTAAGCCTCTAGATAGCGCATATTTTCCCAGCCAAGAGCCTCCTGGAGCATCGCCAGGTGCTGATGGATGTCTATGCTGCGCCCGATAACCACAAGTTGGGCGTCTTCGCCTTCGCCCTCAAAGTAGGCCACGCACGCCTCCGGCTCCAGCGGTGCCTGGTGATTTATTTGCGTGATGAAACGGCCTTCAACAACTGCAGCCGATTCAGCCAGTGCCTTTTCTGCATTGCCCTTGATCTGGCGCTGAGTATGGCACAGATTTGGCAGGTTATCGTGAACCTGGATCGCCCCTTCGGCCAGGGCCTCATGCGGTGAATTCAGGACCGGAAGCAGCTCATATTCCACTTCTACAGCCTCGGCCGCCGCCAACGCCTGTTCACGGGTCAACGCCGCAACGACCGCCACAGGGTCGCCAATATAGCGGACCTTATCCTCACAGATAACAGGCCGGTCGGCGAGAATTACCTTCAGCCGGTTGGTGCCCTTGATGTCCTTTGCCGTCATCACCCCAATTACTCCCGGCATTTTCGAAGCTGCTGAGAAATCGATCTTTTTGATCAGGGCATGGGGATGGGGGCTGCGCACAGTCGCCAACTCCAGAGCGCCGGGAACGATAATGTCCGCCGTGAATTGTGCTGTTCCGCAGGCCTTGGCCAGCGCCGAAGGTCGGGGATGCGAGACTCCAAGTTTGGGACCATCCGGATCGGGACGGACCTCCTCCGGTGAAATTTCGCCGCGGATAAATCGCCCGGCCAGCTTGACGGCATCGATAACCTTGACATATCCTGTACAGCGGCATAAATTGTGGCGCAGGGCCTTTTTGATCTCTTCCGTGGTAGGATCCGGGTTTTCATCCAGTAACGCCTTTGTAGCCATAATCATGCCGGGGGTACAGAAACCGCACTGGATGGCACCGGAGAGAACAAATGCCTCCTGGATCAGATGCGGGTTCTCCGGTGTGCCCAGACCCTCAACGGTAATGACCTCGGCGCCTTCAAGCTTCGCAACTTTGAGCAAGCATGATCTGGCCGCTTTGCCGTTGACGATCACTGTACAGGCTCCACACTGGCCTTTTTTGTCGCACGATTGCTTGGTGCCGGTCAGGTGTAACTCGTCCCGGAGCAGGTCAAGCAGGGTCAACTTGGGATCGGCAACCACCTGCCGGGAAATACCGTTGATTGTAAGTTTTACTCTCAATTTGATACCTCCATTCNNTCAAGAACTGAACTTCAACCTTGGCTTAATAGATTACACTGACTGGTGGAAGTTCTTCATTTTTCGCCATTTTGCTCAAAAAATGTCTTTATGCTCTATACATTCATCGCTACCACCACCATCGCCTTACTAAAATAAACAGCTGCACTTCCCGCCGGAAAACACGACAGTCAGATAAACTAACTTATCAACTCCCTTTCCGTAACAGGAGGCAATATCAATATTTCTGGTTAACAGAAATAGACAGCATTTCAATGCATACCCAAAATTCTATTTTATATTTTAAAATCCTTCTTAAAAATATAGACTCGGGAATCTTGAAATTTACCCTGATTTCGGCAATACAGTCTGGAGTATCTGAAAAGCAAAAACACCTCGTATTCATTGTTCTGAAATCTTAATTTAACGTATTCTTAAAATTCTTCTTTTTCCAGTAAATATGATTCGTCGTATCATTAAAAATACCTGCCAATAAAGATAATATTTTGCATCATTTAATTTTTATTCCTTAATAACACGGGACGATTCAGAAAACACGGGTTTTACAGCCAAAACGTTTTAACCTTAGTTTGCCAGTTTTTTATCTTCTATTGCCCGGTATGCAGAAAGAATACTTCACTGTTACCATCTTTTTTGGTGCTACTTTTCCAGTAGCGGACCTAACTTTCGTATGTCGGATGACAAGAAAATATATTTCATCAGTAGAGTTGCAAAAACCTAA
>LSQX01377365.1_pt1 | contig 10653 bp, 10 predicted proteins | sample 654561 | NCBI WGS metagenome assembly LSQX01 (sample SAMN04489861, study PRJNA283612) | anaerobic digester metagenome | isolation source: 4 biogas reactors fed with cattle manure at either 37C or 55C with and... | place: Denmark: Kongens Lyngby | collected 2014 | reverse complement strand
TTTCAATTCCTCATAGGTACGATAAAAACCCGTTGCGGGTGCATAAAATAAAGGGTCGTTAAAAACCATCCGGATAATAGTTTCCTGCTATTTCATTGATTATTTATTCATTACTTATGATTATATCGCATTTTGATCATTTCTTCCCCATGTCGTCATTGACCAAGGTTAATTACATTATCAATGGTCGACGACTTTTTATAAAAAGTTATCTTCTCCTCCCTTCTGAATACCCATTATTTCTCTCTCCGAGTATCTTGTTGTGCGAAAAGTATAGAAGATTACGGAATCATATTCTTCATCAATGATTTTCTTTAGATCTAATTTCAACTTTTTAAAGCTACTTTCATCAATGTTGCCTTCCAATACGGAGTTTTGAACCCAATAAAGATGCTTGCGAGCTAACTTCAATACTTTCCCAACCCTCTTAACATGTACATCATAAACCATGATAACAAACAAGCCGATCACCTACCATCTGGAAACAAAAGGGACAAATTCCTGTTCACCAATCAGATGTTTTTCCAGTTTATATAATTCCATCCTAATCAACCTTCTATATGACACTTCCCGGCCTAACTGCCTATGTTTAATAGTTGCCCTGAGCCTGTTTTCCCATTCTTCGACAAAAATCTTTCTGCCATTATCATTTAAAAGTATACCGCCGATTTTCTTTTCAAAATGATTCTTTCTTAACATATTTCTTCCCACGAGACTGAATATAAGCCTGTCCACAAGAATGGGCTTAAATATCTCGGCAACATCAAGATTAAGCGTAAATCTTCTGAAGTTCGTTGTATGTAAATAACCTATCCTGGGATCAAGATGAGTCTTATATATTTCGCTGAGGACTGCAGTGTAGGCTAATGTGTTACCAAAGCTTATCAACGCATTGATCCTGTCTTGAGGAGGCCGGCGATTTCTTCCGTTAAAAGCGAAGTCATCTTTATCAATTATTTCGTTAAAACATTTATAATATTGATCCCTGATATTGCCTTCCAGAGCCATTAGATTTTCAATACTATCTGCATAATCTATTTGTTCAGCAAAGTTAAGAATAATAGTCAGCTGTTCGTTAATGTTTTTCCCTCTGTTCACATAATATCCTATTACTTCTTTGATGTTGGCTGCTGCTCCCCGGACAAATTCTTTGGCAAGCTTAAGTCTTTTGTGCTCATCCATATAATGCTCAGCTTGTTTTAAAATCATATAACCCGAGTTCAAATGTTCCCGAGGATAGAATGTTCCAATGTAATATCCGTAGTTGTTTAAAAAATGGAGGATTATCTCTTTTTGGCTGAGAAACTCAAGAAATCTTTTGTTTAAAGTCACTTCACCAAAAACGATAATTTCCTTTATGTCTTCTACCGGGAGAAATTTTTTCCCCGTTTCTGTCTCATAATATAATGTGTTGTCTTTTCTTTTAAACTCTCCATCATTAAAAACATAGATTGTTTTCTTCAAACACTCACCGCCTTATGACCAGCAGAATTCGTTGTAAGCACAACTGCGGCAATACCTGATTTTCGCTGCCGGTGGAGGATAATCATTGTTGATAATTCGCTTTATGTCTTCAATCGCCTCGATCAACTCAGCCTTGTTCTCAGTAGTTAATTCAATACTATATTTTTGTTTTTCTTCCGGTATCATCAGTTCTCCCTTGGCTTCGATGCCCATCTCATTAAGCTGCAACAAATAAAAGAGCAATTGTTGGCTGGCACTTTCAATAAAACGAGATGTCTTTTTCACCTCTCCCACGATCAACTGACCATTTTCGGTCCGGATGAGATCTATTTTTGCATTACCAAGATTAATCTCTTTTTTATCGCGAGAATAACTGTTCTCGCCAATTAATTTCCCAATCTTAAGGTTTTCATCTTCCTGATCCGGAACCAAATGCCGTGCCATAAGCCAGACTTCGCGTTTGCATATGTAATAGTACCAGATGAGGGTACCGGTGACTTGAAATTCCATAGTTTCTCCTCTTTAGGTAAATAAAGCTCTAGTTCCTGCCCTCCTAAAAATACAATTGTCTATCTTCATACCCAACATGATGCCCTAAACCTGTACCCATCTCATATAAGTCTACCTGAGATAATTGTAAAATCGGGCTTTCATAAGTTTGTATTCCCAAGCTTTTTAATTTGGCTCCAACTGAAACAACAAACTGCTGCATTAGCGCATTAAACTGCTTTCTTTGAACAAATTCGAGTGAACCGAGCCTTGCTTTATCAAGATACATTTCGTAAATATCTCCAACGTCTGCCAAATTAAAATCATTCATCATATTAAAAACACGTCTTAAGGTGTCATTCTTGATTTCATTTTTACTATAGTAGTCACTGATTTTCAGCATGGTTTTCATATCTGGCCATGGAACAAAAATAGGAAAAGTCTCATGAGATTTACCAAAGGGCTCCATCCCTGCAAATAAAGACCATTCACCCTTTGCTACCAGCGAGAAATAACTAAGTTTTGCTTGTTCTCTATTCCGTTCAAATGTCTTTTTATAATAATCATCTAAATGGCTAAGACTTGTTTTTTCATCCCAGCATTTGCATTCTTCCATAATACTGTCGGTTTCTTCTCTTGCAACTCTTGAGGTATAAACCCACTTTCTCGAGTCTGTTTTTCCATCCCGCATGAAATTAACAACAGTAATTGTCCCTTGCCTTTTTCCCCCATGCCGGTTGACTCGTCCAGCAAACTGAATATAAGATGGTATTATTGCAGATGCTCTATATCCATCTTGAAAGCTCAGATTTACTCCAGCCTCAATTATTTGCGTTGATATAACAATAATTTTCTTAAATATTGGGGGTGTTTTTTTAATTTCACAACCGATTGCATTTATAATAAATTCTTTATGGATGGGAGTCATCAACCCATTTAACTCCAATAATAATGCTTCTTTCTTAATTATATCAAAGTCTTCATCAAGCAGGGACTCTGCAGTATAAACTTTATAGCCATCCTGTTCTAACGCATTTTGGGTTTTCTTGAATAATTCACAGCTATCTTTTACAGTATTAAAAACTGCACATATATTATCTACCTCCAATTTTGCTATAGTGCTTGCTAAATCGGATTCGGTTTGTATGGCAGTTGAATAGTCCATGCTATACCGGGTAGGCATTTCGACGGTTGTATTTATTTTATATGGGAGCCGTTTTAAACCGAACTCAAAAGGTGGAAGTGTTGCCGAAATAAATAATATCTGGCAATTAAATACTGTCACCGCTGTTTCAATTTGCGCCAGGAACAAATTCCAAACCTGCGTATCCATTACCTGAGGCTCATCAATTATTACAAAAGCTTTTTGCATAGCGGGTAAGCGAATTAAATCTTGAGCCTTTCTAGGAAATAGCGCCCTAAATAGTTGGTTGAATGTGGTAGTAACGACTGGAGCCTGCCATGATTCCATAATCAGGAGATCTTTATCATCAAATTTATCTTCATTTAATACCGAAAGATGATGATGCTGAAGAACCTCCAGTTCTGTAGCATTAGCTATTTCGTTAGATGCCTGTGATAATATGGAAATATAAGGTGCCGCATAAATTATTCTGCTAGCCTTTCCCTTTCGACATGCTTCGAGAGCTATGCGAAGAGAGGTCAGTGTTTTTCCCAAGCCGGTTGGTAATGCCAATGTGTAAATGTTATTATCATTATTTTCATTATATTGTTTTAATGCTTCTGCCTGAGATTTCTGGCGTTTTTCGACCATTTCTTGGGTTTGGGCATCTTCTTCGATTAGCTTTTTCCCAGTATCATCGCAATATTTTTCAAGCACCGCTACTGCTTCTTCAGCCATTTTGTTATTAATTTCAGATCGGGTGATTTGGGCCGCATCAAAACGATCCCCGGCAATAAAGGATGCAGTTCGGCTTCTAAATGATAATAATCTTTTTGCGTTATCTTCACTGACATTCTGCAATATAGCTAATTTCTTTGCATTGGCCGGCATTTCACTAGAATGCCATTTTTGCCATTTGCTCATAAAATTTTTCTTCCATATCATTAATTCATCTGGAGCTGGAGCACTAATATTCTTAAATTCAATATAATACCTACATAAAAATTTGTGAAACCCACTTAAGTCCATATCAGCGAAATCAATATTGCTATTAGGAGTATTCTGCCAGGGACAATTTTTTTCAATATCACGAAGTTCCGAATGATGGTCACAAATGTCACGAATTATCTTAAGAATAACCGTTCTTAAAATGCTTTTCTCTGCCCTGCTTAACTTCGTTTTCATATTCCATGCATCAAAAAGTTTTATAGCATAAAAGGAAAATATTATTGCACTAGGAATAGCATGAATAGGTCTTTTTTCCGCCCTGATATTATCCTGCCATTCTTTCCTGGCCTTGGCAGCATCGTGACAAAGTCCACCTAAGAAATAGAGCCTTTCTTCATTTGAATCCTTATGGCTCCCCCAAAACTCTGCAACCCGCTCTAAGTGGTCAGAAAGCAAAAACTTCTTTCCCCTTAGAGCTGGTCTAGCCTCACATAAATCAAAAATTACCACAGACATATAGTTTCACCCGATTCCAATTTGCAGAATTTCACTGGTTCATTAATCAAGTCTGTATTTGGATAAAACGAAATTTTTTTGCCCATTGGTTCATATAACACACTACAAGTTCTTCCAAAACATCGATCACTAAAATATTCATAATGCATGCCGCCAACACGTGAGTATTGTGTTCCTTCGTTAGGCAGCAACTTTCCAATGCCTTTAATCGGGATGACCGTAGTACACTCTATTTCCTGCTTTTCACTTATCTCCTCATATTTATAATTACCAATATATTTAGGGAACGTAAGAGCAAATGCACTTCCCAGATAAGTATGATAATGGCTCTTTTGGTTTATTAAACCGGCTTCTAATTCTTCCAAGTAATCACCGGACCAATAAATCCTATAATGCGGATCAATTAATAATTCTATCGTTGTAGGTCGATTAAATGAGTTGTCACTTCCTAACCAGCCCTTACCCAACATAGACATTTGCTGCATCGTAGATCGCACAGGTCTCATTATTCTAATACCAACTAAAGAGGTCCCATCAAATTCAGATAATCCCAGTATTGAGCCGGCTAATCCTCTGACCGTAGTATGAGGTATAAATGGATAACTGGCGTGGGTATTGGTAGTATCCGGCATACGGAAATGAGCTAGATTTCCCCGAACATCAAAGACTAGAACTTGCATGTTACCACTCCCTTCCCCGCAAGATTCTGCTACCAAATTTCACCCTGATCACCATAAATCGTTCCACTAATTTTTAAGCGAGGTTCCACCCAATACCTTACTTGACTGATCTTATCTTCGTTGTCAACCAGCAATTGGGTTAGATTTTTTACATTTAGAGTAACTTCTTCTAATTTATTAGGAGATTGGTTTTCTTTTGCAACTAGTAAATTAATGCTTTCTTCCAGATACCCAATTCTGAACATAGGATCCTTATATTCCACATGCATTAAAAAAAGCGGTTGTTGAATCCCTCTTCCCCTTGCCTGTCTTTGTTTGGTTCCATTCCATAAACCTTCTAATAAAAGTTCTACGTCCACATCATTCATTTTGGTTTCCTGGGCAATGTTAGCATTTATAATGGCAGGCACTGCAAATACTGCAAAAGGCAAGATATAACTGGTCCATATGGTTCCTTGCTCAGCTTCTTGTGCTTCTTCTCCGGCAGTTACATTTTTAACATCTTTGGATGGCATAACTACCGTCCCTTGTACATATTGGGTTTCCACCGGATGCATAGAATGTGCCCACCCAAATTGAACTGGGCCGGTCAGTTTGAAAGTCTCCTGTTTTACACTGTAAACTATGCCAAAAGTCCGAACATCAAAGGCATTCTCGGTTAATACTTCCTGCATTTTTTTTGCTTTGCTTCCAGATCGCTCTTTTATTTTTTCAGCAAGGCTTGATCTGCCCAGAAGTTTACCTTCCTCGGTTCTTTCTTCCCTTACAAATACAAAGTTGTTATTGGCTCCATCCGGGTATTTGGTTAGGACATAATCTCTTATATCGCGTTTGATGCTTACATCTGAAAGGGATATTCGTCCATCATCTTCTCCAAAGATGCGACGTGCATTGGAATCGTTTAAGGGATCCCGATTAGGGATGCCATCCTTAACACTTTTAACAAATAACACCTCTCCACTATTCATTTTTCTCAACCTCCTGTTTTTCATTCTGTTGGTTACCCACTTGATCACTAACCGCCTTGTTTTTTCTGCCCAAAGAATATCCAGCCCAAAAAGCCGCCATAAATCGATCTTTATTCTTATTAATATCCTCTTCAAATTGAACAAAATTCATTGAGACAATTGCCCCTCTCTGTAATACATCCGGTGATACTTTTAAATTTAGCATAGTAGTGTACTCTTCTAATTTTCCAAGTGCTCTGGTTCTTATAGCATCTGGAGTTAAGCTGCTGCCAAAAGTTAAAATCCGATGTTTTATAAAATCTTTTTGATTATTCCCTTTATAATAGCTGTTGCCAAACTTTTGGATTACTTGCCCCGCAGCAAAACCTAGCTCATCAATGTTTTCAAAGGTAAGTTCTTCTAGCGGTGTTTCCCATGTTAAATTAATCAGTTCTTTTACTTGCTTCATGTTTACTGGTCCCCCCTTTTGTCTTGCTAATTCTTCATTATACCTGGCTAAAAAACTGCTAACTGAGAAATACTCAATACTTTCCTGCTGTAGATTAAAAATGGAATCCGGCATTAGTTTTGCTTCTTGAGTCATTCTAATCGAGATATTTCTAATGAAAAGTTTATTGTCAATGTACTGCCGTTTGAAAGCCTTTTCCATGTTTGCCCAAACATAAGGCGCACCAAAAGCTGTTGCCAGCAAATAAGGCAAAGTCTGTATTTGTTTTTTCTTCCAAGCAATGCTGTGTTCACTCAAAAAAGTGTATTCTGTCATAATTCCATCCATTTCTTCTGCTATATCAGTTAGAATTTCTTGTAGTTTTTCTGCGGTAGATGGCAGAATATCTTCTATAATTGCTCTTAAGTGAATATCAAGTCTTCCTGGATCGCCAGAAAAATAAATAAGGGTTAATCGAAAATCTTCATTGACCCATTCTTCTGGCACTTTTGTCGCAAACCCAGTCATATTATCCATATGCCTTACCGCAAGCGGCCTACCCGTACGTGTCGAATTGCTTTCATCCAAAGATTCATACAAAGCATCCACCCACTCATCACTTAATTCTTTATCATTTAGTATTTCATCCATTAAAGGCAATGCCACCATGCTTCCATATATGTTTTCCCGGCTGCTTTTTTTAAAATGATTTTTGGCTACTGCAGATGTTACGGGTGAAAAAATCTCTTTTAGCAAGTTGGCATCAACCAATCTGGATAATCTGCTAAATAGATTGGCTCCTACAGTCAGATCGGCATAGCATTCTTTACACAAAGCGATGCTTTCAATTAATTTTTGGTCATTGCCAAATGATAATGGTCCTCCCCAAGTAGTTGGCAACCATGATAAGGACTTATTATAGCCAGATACTACTTCAGTACAACTATGACATGTACTGCAGATCCCATTACTTTTACTTCCACATACAGTCCCTTCTTGAAAGGTTGACTGCCAAAAATATTGCAATACTTCGTTTATATCGACAACTATTTCCATATCATCATATAGCTTGCTTTTTCCAATGACTAAATAATTTTCTTCCCTTTTTGTATTTACTTTTGCATAAACATATGGACTGTCTTTTCCATCAACATTGGCAAGCACCATTAATCCCAACTTTTTTTCCGTAGGAGATAAGTTGCCTTCTTTAAGCTTCTCATGAAGCAATCTTGCAATTTCCTCGATTTCATTTTCATGTATCTGTATCCCTATAGTTTTAGATATTCTCCCGGAAACAAATTTGATAATAGCCTCACTATTTTTTGCAAAATCCCTAAACTGGGCATCATAGATCAAATAACTTGGTACAGGATACCTTCCCTGCGGTTTCAATGGATTGCCCCCACTTGGAAGAATAAAAGGAAAAGCTAATGCTCTTTCTATGTCAGGCATAAATACTTTTTTATTCTTCGTACCTTCGATATAACTGCCACATTCTTCAAAAGGCCAGATAGCTATGCTTGGTTCAGCATTAGTTTGATCAACCTCCACGATTATGAGATTTGCCATAAAATTTCTTGACTGTGGATTTGAACAATCACTTAATAAACGTAAAAATTCCACTGACCGCATACTGGAATGCCTTACTATTGAACCCATTCGAATAAAATCATATGATAACAATTGATCACCTCCATTCTTTTCATCATAATGCACAATAATCTTTCCTAAATATCTGGTGGAGCGCGCCCCCAATAATGAAATAAAAGAACCATTTAGCAACCATCTCATTCCCTTGTCTTTTATTATATAATTACTTGATTCTTAAGCAATTTATGACAAAAAATGGAAAATGAGATTATTGAAAAATTATATTATAAAGGATTGTGCTTTTTCCTCAAAAAAACACACCTGTATTATTTACAGGTGCTTAATAAAACCCCTAACAGGTAAGCTAAAACATTTTTTCCACTAAGCATTAAATAATTTTATAAGTTTCAATTCCTTAAAAGAGGCAAATTATACATATGCAAAATTTTCACTATTAATGCTCAGAATTATTGCGCACGCACCTGCCATGCTCAGTTTTCTATTTACTGTTGTATGCTTTTTTTACCTCACCACCTCCCAACATCCAAAGCCCTGGGAGTTCTTACTGCCCAAGCCAGTATTGTAGGCAACCTCAATCAGCTCGGGATTCCCTTTTAGATGATAGATGCCATTATAACCCTCAATGATCGTATTTTTGTAATTAGCTATAATCTTAAATTTCTTTTCCTGCATCCCATTAGGTGTAATCTTGAAAGTCTGATTCGAAGGCGCATAACCAAATATCGTCTTATATTTATCAATAAGATTATTAGTGAGTATTTCATTACATTGTGGATGCCAGGGTGAGTAATACTGCGTAAATTTATTATCGGTAGTATAGGCTACTAAAGGTGAAAGCATTTTGATTTGAACGTTTTGTGAAAAGGGGAACTGTTTTTCAACCGAGATACTGGAAATACTAACTTTATTCTTTCCTAAATCCAAAGAGTCAGCTTTTATCGAAGTTTCTGCCAGATCGCTGATGAATTGTTGTACTACTGAAGATATAACCAGCTTGATCGGCGGCGCAAAGCTTATTTCTTTGGTTTCCGGATATATTTTGAATGTCCCCTGTAAGCGTGAGTAAGTAAATAATTTAAACTTCTTATTCTCAATCTGGTATCCCTGGGTATGAATAAATTCCCTGAATTCTTTGTCCGACAGATTATTATAAAGGAACCCCTGTACAATGTGATTATAGTTTAAAGGCAACATTATTTCCTTTTGAGATCCAATTTCTAATATAATTCTCATTGCTTCTCCTCATATAAAAACTACCTATGGTAAATTATTCTACCTTTTGTAGCCACTTCCTTTATTTGTTGATAATTTATATTTATTTGCCATTCTTAAGATATGTGTTTAAATTAACACCTCGCCAGTGACAGTTAATGTCGGTGGCATTTTTTATTAAAAACTTTTATAACCATTCCTGTAATCTTTATGCATTTTAATCAAAAGGCAGGGCTTACGCCCTGCCCTCCCAATCTCTTTTCCCTTACTTTTTCGCTCCCTTCTTCCCCCGCCTGGCAAAATCTTCATCAATTTCGGCTTTCCAATTGGGGGCCATGGCCTTGTTGGCCCGCAGGAAGCTTACGGCTTCGCCTACCACATTGAAGTTCAGACTGGTTCCTTCGCTGTCGGAGTGGTAATTGGCGGCCCGGCTGGCATTGATGCCGAATCTGCCGGCGGTTTCCACGGCATCGATATTGGCGCCCAGGAAGATGAATTCCCAGCCTTGCTTTTCTTTCTGCTGCTCTACCAGGGCTTTTATTTTGTCATAATTGTATTCTACGCTGGCGTTTTCCATGCCGTCAGTGGTAATGACGAAGAGGACTTTTTCGGCTTTTTCTTCTTCACTGGTGTTCTGCTGGGCATTGTGGATTNNGGACAGTAGTAACAATGGCTTCTCCTGGCTGTTCCTGCTGTTTTTTCAGCATGGCATTGTAACCGCCGATGGTGTCAGATTCCAGTCCGGACATGGAACCACTTCTATCCAGGATGAATACTAATTCGGCCAGGTCTTTTTTCATGTTGATGATCCTCCTTTGCTGTGATGATTTAAGGATATCAACTTTGCTTTTTTTATTGGTCGCCTGACAGGCGACATTTTCTCTGGCGGGCGACATTTTCTGCATAAAAAAACTGGATGCTGTGATCCAGTCATCCAGGCACGGAAAGGGGCGCCACGGGTCGACAGAGGCGTCGACCCCTACAGATCCAGTCATCCAGGCATGGAAGGGAGGATCAAGCCCCCAGTAATACCTGATCGTAAAAAAAGAGGGCTTCATTTATCTGGTTGATGTTATAATTACCATCATTTATAAAATATTCGATGATGACATCAAATTTACTGCTGCGGGATAGGGCATATCCGGCTTTGCCCAGCAGGTCCCGGGTCTGATCCAGATTCAGTTCCAGGGCAATGGCAAAGGCTATGGCTGTAAC
>LSQX01181005.1_pt1 | contig 10653 bp, 7 predicted proteins | sample 654561 | NCBI WGS metagenome assembly LSQX01 (sample SAMN04489861, study PRJNA283612) | anaerobic digester metagenome | isolation source: 4 biogas reactors fed with cattle manure at either 37C or 55C with and... | place: Denmark: Kongens Lyngby | collected 2014 | reverse complement strand
GACCAGATCATCAGCAATTTCCCGGTTTTCGTCTTATACAAAAAACAGCCGTCGGTCACGTAACTCGGCCGGTCATCCGGTGCCCACGGGGCGTCGGAAGCACAAAACAGGCGCATGGACTGCCCGACGGTCGAAGACAGATCGGGTTGCAGCTCAATCAGCTCCATCGTGCCATCCACCACCTCCACCCATTCACGGCAATAAACCATATAAGGCTTTCCCTCTTCTTCCCATAGTGTCCCGTCGAGCGCCATATAATCCATCGGCGTATGCGGAATCCGGTCGAAAGGCAAGAAAGGTCCCTCCGGCTTGTCGGCATAAAAGATCTGCGTTCCCCGGAACGTATAGGCAGGCCAGTCATCCTTTTTTTTCTTCCATGTCAGGTGGGAATTAAGTGTCGCGAAGAGATAATATTTCCCTTTGTAATAGTGCACCTCAGGCGCCCATACGGGACCCGTTATCCAGTTATCTTCGGGCACGGTAAACACCTTTTGCGGTCCCGTCCATTTTTTGAGGTCCCGGCTCCGGAACAGTTCAACCCCACCGATAGCCACTCCATCTGCATTTTTAGAGGAGGATGTCCTATAGAGATAGTACCACCCACTCTCGCTGTCAGCTAAAATATAAGGATCCCGGATATAAATATCCTCCAGGTCATAGGATTGCGGCATCGCCCACAACGAGAGCAAAACTAACGACCAACACAAAATCAATCTACGAATCATCATTATTATCGTCCAGTTAAAAATAATACATATACAACTAACATTCAATGTCCTGACAAACTTTCCGTCACTTTTTGTAACAGCAAAGATACAGTAAACATTTCACATATCCCGTTTTGATGTAGATATGTAACATTAAACAAGGCCTCAATTTCAGAAGGAGACCGGCAACCAAGATTATTATCAAAAAACATAGTCATAAAATCATTTATTTGATTGCATATTTTCAATTTATCCTGTAAGTTTGCGGACAATCTTTTAAAAATTTGAATTTAACCTCATGATGAGCGTAAATAACTTAACATCGTTTTTAGCCATCGATTTGGGCGCCAGCAGTGGCAGAGCCATTCTGGGAACCGTGGAGAATAATCGATTGGAATTACAAGAGATAAGCCGTTTCCCCAACCCGATTATCGAAGTGAACGGCCGGTTATACTGGGATCTGCTGCACCTCTATCAGCAGATAATAGGGGCATTGCAGGAGGTGAAATCGCAAAAAGTGCCCGTCGCATCCATCGGGATTGACACTTGGGGGGTAGACTTCGTCTGTTTTGGAGCGGATGGCGAGCCGTTGCGTATGCCTTACAGTTACCGGGATCCCCGGACATTTGGTGCACCCGATCGTTTTTTCACCAAAATGTCGAAGGAGGAGCTCTATCGAAAAACAGGGATCCAGATCATGAATTTCAACACCCTGTTTCAACTCGACACCCTGTTGAGCGACCGCTCATCGATCTATCCTGCGATCGACAAGATTTTGTTCCTGTCTCTTATACACTCCTACCTGCTCACGGGGGAGATGGTGACGGAATATACCATCGCCTCCACGTCGCAGATGCTCAATCCCTCAACAAAGCAGTTCGACGAATCGTTGCTTCAGCTTTTGCAACTGGACCAGAGCAACTTCGGCAAGCAACTGTTGCCGGGAGAGAAGATAGGCAATATCTCTCCTTCCGTACAGCGGCTGACCGGTTTACAGGAGCTCTCCGTCATTGCTGTCGCCGGCCACGACACCGCTTCCGCTGTCTTGGCTACTCCCGCGAAAGATGAACACTTCGCCTATCTCAGCTCGGGTACATGGTCGCTGATGGGGATAGAATCTGAGCAGCCGGTAATCAACGACGACACCTTCGCGCTCAACTTCACCAACGAGGGGGGGGTTGATGGCTCTATCCGCCTGCTGAAAAATATCTGCGGCATGTGGTTGATAGAACAGTGTAAGAAAGAGTGGGAAGAGGAGCAGCCGGTGAGTTACCCCGATATCGTGGCCGCGGCGGAACAGGCAGCGCCTTTCCAAATTTTCATCAACCCCGATTCGCTCTGCTTCGCAGCACCCGGATCGATGGTTACGGCCATCCAGACCTATTGCAAGGCCACCGAGCAACGGATCCCCCAAACGATGGGAGAAATTGCCCGTTGCATCTATGAGAGCCTCGCCTTCCGCTACAGGCAGGTTCTGGCAAACCTGCAGAAGCTGGCCACCTTCCCTATCAACACCCTGCATATCATTGGTGGAGGGGCACAGAATAAGCTGCTCAACTCCTTTACGGCAAGTGCCATTGGCAAGCCGGTGATTGCCGGACCGTCGGAAGCCACGGCAATGGGGAATATCTTGCTACAGGCAAAAGCAGCCGGTATTGTCCAGAGCAAACAAGAGATGCGCCAAATTGTGCGTAACTCTTTGGAACTCGACACTTTCGAACCGACAGAGAGCACCTTGTGGGATAGCCATTATGAGGATTATCTGCACGTTTACAAAGAGATATAGCAATCCTGATATAATTGAGAAAATAACAATCTTGTAGTATAAAAAATAAAATAGTCAGATGAAAGAAGAACAATTAAAAAAAGCGTATGAAGATGCAAAGGCACAATACGCATCGTTGGGAGTGGATGTGGATAAAGCTGTTGAAAAACTGAACAACCTCTCCATCTCTATCCACTGCTGGCAGGCAGATGATGTATTGGGATTTGAAAATCCCGATGGTGAACTTACTGGAGGTATCCAGGCTACCGGCAACTTCCCGGGAAAAGCCAGGAACATAGAAGAGATTCGGAAAGATTACGAGAAGGTACTCTCTCTTATTCCGGGGATACACAGAATCAGCCTGCATGCCATCTATGGCGATTTCGGAGGAGAATTTGTGGATCGCGACCAGATTGAACCGAAACATTTTCAATCGTGGATCGACTGGGCAAAGAAGGTGGGTGTGAAGCTCGATTTCAATTCCACCTTTTTCTCACACGAAAAGAGCAGCAGCGGCTATACTCTTTCAAATTTCGATCCCGAAATCCGGAAATTCTGGAAAGACCATCTGCGGCAATGTCGGAAGATAGCAGCTGAGATCGGACGCCAACAAGGCTCTCCTTGTGTGCACAATATCTGGTTACCCGACGGAGAGAAAGACAAAACTGTCTCCCGCTTCGCTCACAGGCAGTTGATGAAAGAGGGACTCGACGAAGTCCTGTCCGAAAAGTTCAGCAGCGAATACCTGAAAGATTGTGTGGAATGCAAACTCTTCGGTATTGGCAGTGAGAGTTATGTGGTGGGATCGCATGAGTTTTATATGGGATATGCGGTGAAGAACAACATGATGCTGACACTCGATGCGGGGCACTTCCATCCCACCGAATCGATTGCCGACAAGATCTCGTCGATGTTGCTTTTCGTTCCCGAACTCAACCTGCATGTAAGCCGCCCCGAACGTTGGGACAGTGACCATGTGGTGACCATGACCGATGAGCTGATGGCTTTGACACAGGAAATTGTCCGCTCGGGACATGCCGACCGCGTGAATGTGGGACTCGACTATTTCGATGCCTCCATCAACCGGATAGGTGCCTATGTGGTGGGAATCCGCTCCACGCAGAGAGCCATGTTGCAAGCCCTTCTGGAGCCGACTGAAAAGCTGAGGGAGTTTGAGATGCAGGATAAGAATTTCCAACGGATGGCCTATCTCGAAGAGTTGAAGTCGATGCCTTGGAATGCTATCTACAACTACTATTGCCAGCAGCAGGGAGTTCCTGTCGGCGATGCCTATATCAAGGTAATTGAGGAGTATGAAGAGCAGGTAACCTCTAAACGAGTATAAACGATGAATATAATTCTGGGTTTAATCATTATTGCAGTGGGAAGTATGGGCCAGTCGAGCTCATANNATAAGATAAAAGAGTGGTCGTGGGAGAACTTTTGGCTGATGCAGGGAATTTTCGCATGGCTGCTCTTCCCTATCTTGGGTGCTTTCTTAGCCATCTCCCCTTCCGGTTTAATCGGGATATATGCCGCCAATGCGGCTGCCTCATGGCAGGCAATTGGTTATGGGGTACTTTGGGGAATTGGCGGGTTGACCTTTGGGTTAAGCATGCGTTTTCTGGGGATCGCACTCGGCCAGTCGGTTGCCTTAGGAACTTGCGCCGCTTTCGGGACCCTTATCCCGGCAATGCTGACCGGTACTGATCTTCTCTCTCCCAAGGGGATACTGCTGTTGATTGCCGTTGCCGTCACCCTGGTAGGAATCACATTGGTTGGTTATGCAGGCAGTCTCCGCTCAAAGAATATGTCGGAAGAGGAACGCAGAAAAGCGATCAAGGATTTTGCACTCAAGAAAGGGCTCTTGATTGCTCTCTTTGCCGGAGTGATGAGTGCCTGTTTCAGTCTGGGGTTAAGTGCCGGAATACCGGTAAAGGAAGCAGCCATTGCTGCCGGTGCCAAGGAGTTGTTCGCACAAAACCCGGTCACCCTATTGGTCACCATCGGCGGCTTTACAACCAATTTAGTCTATTGCCTCTATATGAACAGGAAAAATAAAACCGGCGGTGAGATAGGGAAATCTTCCAAATCTGTTCTGGTAAATAATCTCCTATTCTGCGCGTTGGCAGGGCTCCTCTGGTATTCCCAGTTCTTCGGATTGGGCATGGGGCAAAGCTTTTTCGAACCCGGCAGTGTGATGATGGCTTTCTCATGGAGCATCTTGATGTCGCTGAACGTAGTTTTCAGCAACGTGTGGGGTATCATCCTGAAAGAGTGGAAAGGGGCTGGGAAAAAGGCAGTTCTCTTTCTGGCATTGGGCATGGCAGTATTGATCATTTCATTGGTAATACCGAATCTCTCTTAATTGTACACTCTCTTGGGGGAATCGTGTGCTGAATTCAGTTTATTTTTGTACATTTACAACCTAAATATCGTTTTCATGCATCTGAATAGAGCGAAAAACGGTTATTTATCATACAATAAACGTACAGATCTAAACAGAAAGAACATGAGATACAATGATTTCGGCATTGACTTCAAATATCTGTTAGTCAACGAAAAAGACAAGAAATTCGGGCTGACGGTCAATACTGTTGGATTTCAGCCAATAGCACCCAACGCCGCTTATCCTTCCCCGGAGCATCCCAAGAGTTACTATTTCACTCCCAACAACGGACGAGTTTTATCAGAATATCAAATCGTATATATCAGTAAAGGGAGGGGCTCCTTCTCTTCCGATTCTACGAGAAGGAGCCTCATCGGCAAGGGGCAGGTTATTTTTCTCTTTCCCGGTCAATGGCACACCTACTGTCCGCTCAAAGAGACCGGATGGAACGAATACTATATCGGCTTTGAAGGGAAGATTATCGACGATATCGTAGCCAATGGATTCATCTCTCCCGAAAATCAGATCCTGAATGTGGGGGTGAACGAGGATTTGGTAAACCTGTTTTCTACCGCCATTAAAGTTGCCAAAGAGGATAAGACGGCAGTACAACAGAATTTAGCGGGAATCACTTTCAATATTTTGGGAACCATTTTATCGTTGGCACAAAATTGGAGCTTCGAATCAAAAGAATCGGCCCAGAAGATTGATCAGGCCAAGGTGATTATGATTGAAAATATCCATAAGAATATCGATATAAAGGGGATTGCCGCCAATCTGGGAATCAGCTACTCTTTGTTCAGGAAAGCATTCAAGGAGTATACCGGCTATGCACCCGCCCAATATTTTCAAGAGCTGAAATTGAGGAGGGCCAAGGAGCTGTTGGCAGAGACCAATTACTCCATCAAAGAGATCTCTTACGAATTGAATTTCAGCTCTTATGAATATTTCTTATCCTTTTTCAAGAAACGAGTCGGAGTGACTCCTATGGAATACAGGAATTCAGGGCGGATAAAAAATAATAACAATTAATCTTGTTGTAGATTCATGCATATCAAAGAGGCACTCTTACCCTCGATCCTATTTTTTCTCTTTGCCACAACACTTTACGCACAGGATCGACCCGCCCCATACGGGTTAACCGTCAATCTGTTATCACAAACCGGGCAGGTGTATCTGAACGGTTATCCGGCCACCACACCCATAGAGAAAGCAGTTTCACAAAGAGAGGCATTCCGGTACACGGAGATAAGCAACCGTCGCCCGGTTTTTGGATGGATTGTCCCCCCCGGAGCGGGAAACACCCTCCAAACTGCCTATCGACTGTTGGTGGCATCCGAGAGGGAGCTCCTGCTGAAGGATTCAGCCGATCTATGGGACTCGGGCAAGGTGGATGACACTGCTTCGGCCAATATTCCCTACGGCAGGAAAGCCCTTGAACCGGGAAAAATCTATTTCTGGAAAGTGAAGATATGGGATCATCAGGGAAATGAATCGCCTTTCTCCCATATCTCCTCGTTCAAAAGTGCCGAAAATCTTGTCGATTACGCAACCGATCGCTATCCCATAGAGAGGCAAGACGACTATCCGGTAACCATACATCCGATTGGCAATGGGCGCTATCTTGCCGATTTTGGCAAGGCTGCGTTCGGCAGGGTTCGGGTGAAACTCTTTTCCGATAGCGGAAGCGACAGTGTGACACTCCACTTGGGCGAAGCAATAAGGGGGGATGCGGTGGATCGATCGCCCGGCGGCACCATCCGTTACTCCCAATACAAGATAAAACTCGATAAAGGGTGGAAAACCTATATCGTTACCATCCCTCCCGACAAAAGAAATACCGGATCACAGGCCATCCTTATGCCGGAATATATTGGAGAGGTGACCCCATTCCGTTATTGCGAGATTGAAAATTACAACCACCCGTTGGCGGAAAAGCAATTGATAAGGGAGAGCGCATTTTACCCGTTCAACGATACCGACTCTCATTTTCACAGCTCCGACACCCTGCTCAACCAAGTGTGGGAGATCTGCAAATACACGATAAAGGCCACCTCTTTCCTGGGCATATATGTAGATGGGGACCGGGAGCGGATCCCTTACGAAGCCGATGCGCTGATCAACCAGCTATCGCATTACTGTGTGGCGCGCGATTATAGCATGGCTCGCTTTACCCATGAATACCTGATCAGGCGACCCACCTGGCCGACCGAGTGGCAACTGCAATCGGTCTTGATGGCGTGGGAGGACTACCGCTACACCGGCAACAAGCTTTCGCTGGCACAATTTTATGAAGATCTCCAGGCAAAAACGCTGATAGCACTTTCCGATGAGAGGGGGTTTATCAGTACGCGCACTGGCAAGGTGACACCGGAACTGCCTCGCTCGATCCATTTCGACGGCCAGCTGCGGGATATCGTTGATTGGCCTCATACCGGGATCCTCGGTTTGGAGAAAGAGGAGGGGGGCGAAACCGATGGTTTTGTCTTCACCGATATCAACACGGTGGTCAACGCTTTCCACTACAGGGCGCTGGTTCTGATGGCGCAGATTGCGGAGGCATTGGAAAAGAGGGAGGATCGGGATTTTTATGCCGACCGCGCCGCCAAACTGAAGCAATCTTTTCACACATATCTCTTCGATCGGAAAAGGGGAGTTTATGTGGATGGCATCGGCACAGACCATGCGTCGCTCCATGCCAATATGTTCCCGCTCGCTTTCGGGCTGGTACCCGAAAAGCAGGTCGACAGGGTGATGGAATTTATCCGCTCGCGGGGGATGGCCTGTAGCGTATATGGCTCACAGTTTCTGCTCGACGCCATTTACGATGCCCATGACGACCAATATGGGCTGCAGCTGCTCACCTCCACCGGTGAGAGGAGCTGGTACAATATGATCCGGGTAGGTTCCACCATCACCCTCGAAGCATGGGACAACAAATACAAGCCCAACCAGGATTGGAACCATGCCTGGGGTGCTGCACCGGCCAACCTCATTCCCCGCAAGCTGATGGGGATCGAACCAATGGAGCCGGGATTCAAGAAGATCAGCATCAAGCCGCAGCCGGGTTCGTTGAGATCGGCGGAGATCAAGCATCCCACCATTCGGGGTGATATATCGGTCGGCTTCACCCATGAGCCGGGGCAATCGTTCCGGCTTGAGGTGGAAATCCCCGCCAACACAACTGCCAATATATCGCTCCCCTTCTATTCGCGGGGACAAACCCTGCTGATCAATGGCAGTCCTGCAAAATATAAACGACAAGGGAACTTCTCTCTCATCGAGGATATAGGTTCCGGAAAATGGGTTTTTGTAGTGGAGCGATAACTGCCCACTCAATGACAATGAATATTCAATTTCCAATTTTTTAGTAGTGAACTCATATATGAAAAAAATCGCTTTCTATCTGCTTTGTATATCTTTTACCGCTCTTTGGAGTTGCAACAAAGATAGCGACAACTCCATTCCCCTAAGGGCAATCGTAGTAACACCCGAGTCGATCTCGTTAGAAATCGGGAAGACGATACGGATAAAGGCAACCCCTGAGCCGTCGGACGCCACCGATGTATCTTTCAGTTGGGAATCGGCCGATGAGGCCATTGCCACTGTCAACGCTAAAGGTATCGTCTCAGGAAAAGAAAAAGGGACGACCATCGTCACAGTCAAGTCGGGCGATATAAAAAAGGAGATACCGGTCACCGTCACCCATTCGTTGAACATTACGATCGGCAGCACCACCTACAAGGTGGATACGCTTAAATATGAGCTCTTGGCTGATGGCATCCATTGGGTGAAACTGTCAATTCCGGAATTTGTCAACGGCCTCAGCTCCCTTGGAAGAGGATTGGTCATAAACGCTGTAGAGGTAGACCTTACCTATCCCGAAAATAAACTCGAAGTATGGAATGCCATGATGAATACAGCCAACAGCAACAGGGAAACACCTATCAATGCCTTCAACTATGTGAAAAAGGAGATGGAGCCAGCGGGACGCAAGCCGGTGGCACTCACCAACGGTGATTTTTATGTACTCGACGAGCATCTCCCAAGCATCATCAACAATAACAATAAAAAAGATTATAGCGGCTATCAAAGGCGTCGTCCGCATGGGATGGAGGTGACCAATGGTAAGATTATCCAGACACCCTTTTCGGATATCTACGCCCACAAACATGTGCAAGCCCTTGTTATCCATGACAACGGATTTCCTGACTACGCCTTTTCGGTCTCTTTCGCAGGAAGTGTAAAAACGAAAAACGAGACATTCACTCTCTCTGATGTGAACGGTTTTGCCAAAGAGGGAGAACTGGTATTATTCAATAACCGGGCCTTTTCGTTTCTCGATTACAGCAAGCCCACCGAACTTGCGCTCGACTCGGCGCTGGCATGGTCTCCATACACCAGCACGATGGTTTCTCTCTCTCATCCACAAGGGGGATGGAAGGTGAACGAAGCCATGAAATTTACCGTTACCGACATCGAACATGATGTGGAAACAGAGCCGGCACCCAATGCAGGTCTGAAACTTGAAAGGAGGGGAAAACGGTTTAACGGTGAAGGTGCCATCCTGGTGGGTAATCCCACTTCGCCCGGGTTGGACAATGGTGCCAAGAAGTTTCTCTCGTCATTAAAAGTGGGAGATGAAATAGAGGTTACAACCGAGGTGAAAGTGAACGGAATAAAAGCAAAGGATAAGCAGCTAAGCATAATCGGAACTCATTCCGGTGGTCCTATGCTCAAAGATGGCGTAATAACGAACACATGGAATGAGGCGCATCCACGTACGGTTATTGGTTACAGTCAGAATCAGAAAAAAGCGTACCTTCTAGTGATTGACGGCAGACAGGCCAATTACTCCGTGGGAGCCACCACCGGTCAAGCGGCCTACATCCTGAAGGCGTTGGGGGCATATACCGGTCTCAACCTCGACGGGGGGGGCTCCTCTGCCATGATTGTGAACGGAGCGACTGCCAATAAACCGTCCGACAATCCGCAACGACCGGTTGCAAACGGATTGATGATCACCACTAAAAAATAAAATCGATTCAGTCATGATAAAAAAATCGACCGGTGGTTTACGATCTCTTTTATTTTTGTGTATCATCGCTACCGGGGGATATTTCTCTGAGTTGCATGCAGAGAGTGCTGCAACCACCCTCCTATATCATCAAGTGCTGAACGAAACCGGCTCTTTTCCCGAGCTGATGGTGGATGAGGGACTCACTGTCGATTACCGATCCGATGGTTGGGTGATTACCGGAAAAGAGGGAATCATCCGACTGGAGAGATACTACACTTTGGGAGAACGGATGATCCGTTATCACGTAAAATTCAGTGACGACGCGGTAGCTCTTTTCAAAAGTGACACCAACGATTTTGCGCTCTCCGTGGATATGAGCGGGAAGCGGGTTTCGGTGGCGACCAACCCGGAGAGCTGGAAGAGGATGGATTTTCTGGATGCTGACCATGAATATTTAGTGGAGATCTATCGCTCTTATCAAAAGCAATTGATCCGTATCATCGACCTATATAGCGGGGAGTCCGACCAACTGTCGATGACGATGGATGGTCCCGGCGGATGGGGTGCCGGCGTAGAGAACAGTAGCTTTAATACTGGTCTCCAACACGACTATTACTGCTTCGGCTTACAGTCGGGCAGCTCTCTGACAGTGAAACAGATCAGCGTATTGGCGGGAGCTTGTGACCTGTTCCTACTGCTCTACGGTGATTCGATCACCGAGCCGGATGGCTATTTTCCCACCCGGGATTTCCCTTCGGCATGGACGCAACTG
>LSQX01239568.1_pt2 | contig 10654 bp, 9 predicted proteins | sample 654561 | NCBI WGS metagenome assembly LSQX01 (sample SAMN04489861, study PRJNA283612) | anaerobic digester metagenome | isolation source: 4 biogas reactors fed with cattle manure at either 37C or 55C with and... | place: Denmark: Kongens Lyngby | collected 2014 | reverse complement strand
AACGGGTAACCCGGGGCATGGAGATTAGAGTGAGCCGTAGTTTTCCAGTTAACCTGGTTGTGGGCGGGTCAGAGAAGGCTGTGCAGTTTGCCGGGGGCTCCGTAAGAGAGCTCCTGGAGCAGGAGGCCATTACACTAGGTGAACTTGACCGTGTTGTTCCTGACCTGAGGGAGATAATTGTCGGTCCGCAGACCGTAGAGGTCATTAGGGTGACCAAGGACCGGATAACGGTGGAGGAAGATATCCCCTACGGCAGGAAAGAATGGGCAGAGCCGACCCTGGAGAAGGGAAAGACCAAGATCGTACAGAGCGGCCAATTAGGGCTGCGGGAGAAGGTTTATGAAGTGACCTACGAAAACGGCCGGGAAGTAGACAGGGAACTCATCCTCACCCACGTAGTAAGAGAGCCCAAAGATGAAATAATAGGGATAGGGACCAGGGAGCCGTCAAAAAGCGTTATCACCGCCCGGGGCCCGGTTCAGTACAGAGAGGTTAAGGAAATGATTGCTACAGCCTATTATCCGGGTCCTGAGAGTACAGGCAAGTGGGCAGATGGGACAACTGCCACTGGGGTAAAGGCAGGCTTCGGGATAGCAGCAGTAGACCCGCAAGTGATACCCTTAGGAACCCGGCTGTACGTTCCTGGCTACGGACACGCGTTAGCTGCTGATGTAGGCGGGGCTATTAAAGGAAATCGAATCGATCTGTGCTTTGATACGTACAATGAAGCTATCCAATTTGGACGGCGGACGGTAAAGGTGTACATTCTGGATTAGTCGGGCAGGTTACCTGCCCCTTTTTGCATAACAACGGGGGTTGGATTGTCTTGGAGTTAAGATCCGTAGATACGGTAGATACCACCTTGGCTACCCCAGCTGCGGTGCGCCGTCTGGCTGCCAAGTACGGATTTACCTTCCGCAAATCCTTGGGACAGAACTTCTTGATTGACGGCAATATCTTGAGGAAGATTATTCAGATAGCGGAAATAGGCAAGTCTGATACGGTTATAGAAGTTGGCGCCGGTATTGGGACTCTCACAAGGGCCTTGGGTAGCACCGCGGGGCGTGTACTGGCGCTGGAGGTCGATAGGCGCCTGGGGCCAATTCTTCAGGAGACTGTAAGTGACTATGATAATGTGGAGCTTATCTGGGAAGATGCTTTAGAGTTGGATTGGCGCCGCTTTCAAGAGCTTCATGGACTATCCCGGGTGAAGTTGGTGGCCAATCTCCCATACTACATCACATCACCTCTACTGGTGAATCTTTTCCAGCAAAGTTCCTTTCTGGAGAGCATGACGGTGATGGTGCAAAGGGAGGTGGGAGAGCGATTTACTGCTGAACCCGGAACTAAGGCCTATGGAACCCTTACGGTCTTGGCTGGCTATTATAGTGAAGTGGAGATCTGCCAAATAGTACCTCCCACAGTTTTTGTGCCGCCCCCGGAGGTCGAATCTGCCATAGTTAAGTTTACGTTTCGGCCCCCTGAAGTGGAAGCCGTGGATCCGACATTACTTTGGACAACTGTTAAAGCTGCTTTCAACCAACGGAGAAAAACCGTGGCTAACTCTCTTGCCTCAAGCCTCAAGCCTTCTGTCTCAAAGGTGGAAATCCATGCCATCCTTCATGCCTGTGGAATTGCGCCGGAGCGGCGGGCAGAGACTTTAACTGTCGGAGATTTTGTGAAGCTGGCTAATCAATTGGCTGCCCTTGATACGGGAGACAGGAAATGACCCCAAAGGCAGAAGCTGCCGACAATCAGCGACAGGTAATGTGCCCTGCTTTACAGAATATGTTCTTTATTGGGGTGAGTATATGGAATACTTTATTAGTCCATCCAAGGGCCGCCTCTCTTTTGAGGAGGTCTTCCAGGATATAATCCACTATATACAAGAACAACCCGATGCGGAGTACAAGCTGATCATCGGCACAGACTCTCAGTACTCCCAGAACGATACCTGCTTCGTTTCTGCCATTATCGTCCACCGCCTAGGAAAAGGTGCAAGGTATTACTATACCCGTGAGCATGAACTAGTGGGCAGATCTCTGCGCCAACGGGTTTTTTACGAGACATCCCGGAGCCTTGCCCTGGCCAGCCGCATAGCAGAGAAGCTGGCAGAAAACGGTCATGCTGATCTCAATGTGGAGATTCACCTCGATGTGGGCATCAACGGAAAAACTAAGGAACTGATCCGGGATGTGACTGGGATGGTTGTTGGCAGCGGCTTTGACGCCAGGATCAAGCCCGACTCCTACGGAGCGTCCAAAGTAGCTGATAAGTTCACTAAGTAGAATCTCCATGCAGTCTCCTTCCCACGCGCAGCTTTGAACTAGCTCTGTTGTAATGCGCCTTACAGTGGTTTTCTCACCACATAGCTTCCTGTCTTGCCCTGCCCTTTGTTACCCTCAGCACATCTTCTTCCAATTCTCATAGAATAATCAGGATCAAGTGCCCATTCCAACGTAGTTCAGCCACCGACGGACTAGGTTTTGCGGGAGGCCTAAGAATTATGTGCAGACGCATTGTGATCAATGGACGGCTCTGGGAAGGCGATGGGTCTGGCAGATGGATCGATGAAGTGCTGCTGCTTCCCCTTGAGGCTGTTGTAGAACGATTGGGCGCAAGCCGGCACTGGATTGCCTACCCCCGAGAGCTGGAGATGGAAAAGGATGGCAAGACTCTGAACATAAAGATTGGTGCTTCAGCTGCCCAGCTGCAGGGTGAGAAAATACCATTGGATTATCCCGCCTTTGTAGAGAAAGGCGTAGTCATGGTGCCAGTTTCCCTTCTCTGTCGGTTCTTTGAACTGGCCTGGACATATGCTGAGGACGTTGATGCAATTGTACTGAGCAGGGCCGAGCCCGCACTTCTCGGAAAAAGGATCGTGCTGGATCCCGGCCATGGAGGGGATGACCCAGGAATTATCAGTGATGATTTGGTTGAAGCCGAGTTCACTTGGGATGTTGCCCGGCGTCTTTGCGGTCTTCTTACCCTTAGCGGAGCTGCGGTAACGTTCACTCGGCAGTGGGACGAGACGGTCTCGCTAGCCCAGCGGGTGATGGTAGTTGAAGAAGTAAAGCCGGACATATTGGTCAGCATTCACTTTAATAGCTTTCTCTGTTCAGCTCATAACGGGTTGGAGACTTACTGGTACAGCAATTGGCTGGCTCGGCAGCTGGCAGAACACGTGCATAATGGGATCCTTGAGGAACTGGAGATTCCCAACCGGGGAGTAAGGGAATCAGCATTTCATATTCTGCGCCAAGCACCGACGGTATCTATATTGATCAAACTGGGGTTTGCCACCGGCGACGGTGATCAGCACATTCTGAGGGACAGATGGCTGCGAGAAAGGGCGGCTTTGGGTATATTTAGGGGAATCCGGGAATATATTGAAGCCTGCTTGAGCCAAATGTAAAAATCGTGTTGCAAAGAGCTGAGGACACTCCTTGACAGGGTGCTGAGTACGCTGATATAATAACATATTTATTTGACTAAGATACGGGGGTGTGGTATAATCAGCATTGATGACAAAGAGGGAAGGTGATGCTAGTGCCAGCACAGAATGCCAGAAGCCTGGATGCCATAAAGAAGAGTCTGGAAGCTAATGTCGGCAAAAGGGTTAGACTGCGAGCCAATCGGGGACGTCGGAAAGTACTAGAGGCAGAGGGAGTGCTGGAGCAAACCTACCCCAAGCTTTTTGTGGTGAAACTGGACAAACCCAGTGCGATCAGACGCCTTTCCTACACTTATGCTGATGTACTGACTGACACCGTGCAGGTTACCATTGGCGACAAGCAAGTAGGCTCGGTGTAGTAACCAGGCGGACATAAGTTCGGCCCTTGATAAGAACCCCAGGTGGATCCTTTTTTGGATTCACCTGGGGTTTTGCTTATCTCTATTTGACTTCTAATTTACAGCTGCTGCTGCATAAGATTTAGGGGACTAAAGGAGGCATTGGTCGATGGGCCAAGGGAATTGGCGGCCGGGAAAGCGGACAGTCTTGCGTCTGGGAGACAAGGGCGTGCCGGTCCTTTGGCTGCAAGAACGGCTGCAATCCCTGGCATACGATGTGGAAATTGATGGAGTGTACGGGTACCTAACAGAAGACTGTGTCTGTTCCCTGCAGCGGGACTATGGCCTCAAGGTGGATGGAATCGCTGGCCCCCAAGTCTTTGCACTACTTCAGGATAAGGATATTCGTGAAAAGGCACCCCGCTGCCAGGTGTGGGGTGCGGTACACAGCGGGAGTTTTTGGCAGCAGCTGGAGCGCAAGCCTTACCAAGATGCAAGGCAGAAACTCACAGGCATACTGCTCTATTGTTTCCGGGTTGGGCAAAATGGCGAGGTGATGGGAGAACTGCCCAAGGCTGCAGCTGCCGATCCAGCGCTAGCTGGGCTGAGGCTAATACCTGTCATCAGCAACTATAGCCAGGACCTTTACGATGAACTGGCCTTGGAAGCATTGCTCAAGAGGCGGGACCTACTTCGCCGCTTCCGGGACCTGGTCAGGAAGGTCTTGGCCAATCCGAGGTTAGGCGGTATCGCATTGGATCTGCAGGGGGTGGGAATGGGGTACGGCAGGCGATTTGCCGCTTTAGTAGCTGGGGCCCGGAAGCTAGCCGACATGTACGGCAAGCGGATGTATGTGATACTAGTACCGTCTGATGACAAACGGGTACTCCCCCGGGTTGTTGAAACAGGTCTTTGGAAACTGCCTGATCGGGTAATCTTCCAGGCCCCCTCGGAACTAGTTGTTGGGGAACCAGGTCCGAGGATGGGTTATCAGTGGCTACAGAAGGAGTTTGCTAGGGTAAGTCGGCATCTGCCTGCCTGGAGGCTGCTGGTGATGCTGCCTGGGAACGGAATAGTTTGGTCTGTAGGGGAGAACCAGGAGTATAGTTATTTATCCTATGACGAAGCCCGGAGACTTGCTTACGTAAAGCAAGCTACTATTCGATGGGATAGCTTGGAGAAAGTCTCTTACTATGACTTTACCGATGAAAAGGGGCGCTGCCGAGTCTGGTTTGACAATAAAGACAGCTTCAAGTGGAAACTTGATTGGCTCAAGAGACAGCATATCACAGGTATTGTGATTACCCCGTTGGGCTGTGAAGATATCCGGATTTGGGAAGAGGTTGATAGGTAACATTTACCGATATAGTCAGCGATATCCTAGCATATAAATGACAGTGTTAAGTGTGCTAGGAATAAGGGGGGAAGGGCACATGGCGTTGAGGGTGAAAGACGATATCGTCCAGTTGGAGACGGTGATCGGCACAAATTCCACCCAGACCGTAGCCGACGGGACGGTGGCTATTCCCGGCAGCATGCTGCCGGCAGAGCGGATCGTGAAAGTAACTGCCGTTCCCAACATCAAGGAACATTGGGTTGAAGAAGATAGAGTAAACATCGACGGGACGATAGCGGTAACAATTATTTATGCTGGGGAAAGCGATACAGGTCACTCCTATTATGGAAGCACCCAGATTACTGATGCGGTTCCCTTCAGTCACTTTGTAGACGTACCCGGCGCAGCACCTGAAATGCAATCACAATGCGATGCAGCAGTACTGGACTTACAATCTACAGTGAGAAGCGACGGCCGGACAGTAGATCTCGACATAGTCTTGGAGTTGACGGCAGCAGCTGTGTCAACCCAAGAAATCGTAGTAGTCACCGATGCCGTGTCAGATGCCGCTGCTAGGCTGAAGGTGGCCAAGGATGCACTCCACCTGGAAGACGTAATCGGCAGGGGAACAGGGAAGGCACAGATTCGGGAGCTTATCCCAATGCCGGGGGGAGGCGGTTCGGACCTCAGGCTGCTGCAGGTGCAGGGAAAGTTCCGGCCGGTGGAAAACCGAGTTGATATCGACCGGGCAGTGATAATCGGGACAATGAGCTACAAGGCCATTTGCGCTGGACTTAGCGGCGATACCGGCGATGAGCAGATTTTCGTCTATCGCTGGGACGACATATCCGGCATTGAGCTCAGTGCCGAAGTATACGGCAGTTATCCAGGGATGATAGTCTATCCCCGGGTAGGGGCTCCAATGATCTCCGGCCAGCTGGTTAATGACGGCCAAAGCTTAGCCGTTGAGGGCGAGCTGACTGCAGACCTAAAGGTTGTTCAGCCTCTAAATATCTCTGTGGTCACTGACCTAGCGTCAGAAAGCGATGTAGAAATCGGGGTTAGGCAGGAAACTATCCAGGTCCAGCAAGTGGGGGATGCTGCTTTCAAGGATGTCTATGTGGACGGCACTGTGCAGCTGACAGCGTCCCATCCTCCCCTAGAGAGACTGCTGGATGTGGAAGCCCGGGCTGCTGTTACCGGCACCTCTGTAGTGGGCGGTCGGGTAGTAGTGTCGGGATACGTTGACTTGACAGCCCTGTACGTTGCCAGGACCGATGATTTCAGCCAGCCTGTCTACCAAGCCGTCTGGGGTAATGTAGGGACCTTTGAAACCAGTATCAGTGTCCCGGCGCTGGCAGCCGCGGCCGAGGGTGAAGCCGAGGCAGATGTAGTTATCCATGATGTGCGGGCTGAGCCTATCAGCAGGGATACCATCAGCTTTCATGTGATGGGTTCTGTATCTTGCCGTCTAAAGGAAACCATAGTCAAGGAAGTAGTGGCTGAGGTTGTTGAACTGCGGCAGTTTAAGGGCAGACCACCCACATATACTTGTGTGACCTTACAGCCAGATGATACTCTCTGGAAACTGGCTGCCAAGTATCGCACCACTGTGGAGAATTTGCTGGAAATCAACCCCAATCTAGCGGAGGCCGCGATGACCACCGGCGGGCTGCCGGTAGGCAGCAAGGTGCTGATCACCCATTCCGTACCTTCCGAACTGGAATAGTCTGTTGGGAATACGTCTGTATTATAGGGTAGGGTTAACAGCAGATTATAGTTAATGGAATTGGCTGTATCACTGCCGGCGCATGATCTTGCACCGGCAGTTGATCTTGCGGGAGTTATATATCCACATATTTGGGCTTTCTACCAGGCAAGCTGTTACAAGCTTTATATGGCTACCTTTATTTTTGATAAGCATAATCTGTATCAAACATATCCATACTATAGAGTACCAATCTAGCGCAAAAAGGAGGGGATTAGGATGGGTTCCCAGTTAGGGGAAGAGACTGTTGGAACAGAGAACGCTAACCGCATGTATACAGAAGAAGAAGATCAAAAAATCTTAGCCAAGTGGTGGAACAAGAAACTCAGACCAGAACTGGCAAGGGAATTAGGCAGAAGCGAAGCTGCCCTTGCCCAGCGTTTTTATGCCATTCTAAAAAAGAAAGGTATCGATCCCAAGGCTTATAGAGCCAAAATGAAGGAGCAGACAGCGAAGCGCCACTTACAGCCTACCACGCAGGCTTCCGGCGCCGCCTGGACCCGGGATGAAGATATAATTTTATGGCGAAGCGCTAAAGGCGGTGAAAGCTTTTCTGAAATCGCCGCCCGCCTTTCTGGTCGTACAGCTGAGGAATGCAGGGAACGCTATGAAGCTTTGCAGCAGGCAAATACTGGTGCAGATATGGCTGTACAAACTCAAGAAGCCTCCCGCATGGGGGTTCTAGACACCGGTGAAGCCGGAGAATCTGCCATCGGTAGTAAACAAACAGTGCAGGGGTTCAGTGAAGATAGTCAGGTAGAGGATGTGCATGATGGGCAAAGTGAAGATTCTGGGGATTTCTTGGATGTGCTCAGGCGGTTCCCCCGGCAAGCTGAAGCTTTGAGTCACCGTATGGATGATATAGAAAGGGATATGCAGTATATTAAAGGCAGTCTGCAGTTTAGCCTAGAACATTTGGCCCAGGGTCTTCAAAATGTGGCCAACTATCTTGTCGGACAGGAGCAAGATTTCACGGCCTTTGAAAAAATCCGCCAAGAAAACCAAGCTCTCCGCAGCGAGCTGGCAGAGCTAAGACAGCGGATGGAAAATGAAAAAAAGGAACTGAGAAAAGTATACAGGGAACTGGAATTCTGGCTGGGTGAGTTTCTGGAGATGCGTAAGATCGAGAAGGTAGCCAATCTGGGAGAGTTGATTCCCAAACTCAAATATTCCTATGATAGGTTTGGAGTACTACTGCAGATCGAGAAGGAAGCTTAACTCCAGTTGGGAAAAACGCCTGAATATGATGTATGCCCTGGGGTTTACACCGCCAGGGTTTCATTGTTTTTTAAGGTCAAATATTCCTACTGGCTGCCGGCCGGTGAGAGGAGATGACTATGGTACAAGAGGGCATTTAAGTATATGATAATAAGTAAAAGCAAGGTAAGAGGAAGGATGGGGAAAAGACTTGCAAACGCGGTCAAGATGTAAGATGGGACGCACAAGAAAGACATTCCATTGGCCGACTGGTGCTGCCGTGGGCATCATATTGATCTTATCGTTTTTGTTCGTGCCGGTCGGTCTAGGGGTGGCTGAAGCACTAACACCCGACGATGTACAAGCTGATGTGGCTATGCTGGTAGTTGCAGGCACCAATCAGGTGCTTTTTGAAAAAAATCCCGACAAAGTTGTAGAGCCGGCAAGTATCGCCAAGATCATGACCCTGCTCTTGGCCTTGGAAGCCGTGGAAAGAGGAGAAAGCTCCCTTTCTGATAAAATAGTGGTTAGTCCCGATGCTGAGGCCATTGGGGGCTCCCAAGTTTGGCTGAGGGCCGGTGAAGTGTTTACCTTGGAGGAACTGCTCAAGGCAGTAGCCATCCAATCAGCCAACGATGCAGCCTATGCAGTGGCTGAACATGTGACAGGATCCGTTTCGGCCTTTGTCAAACAAATGAACCGGAGAGCCCAGGAATTGGGCATGAAGGATACTGTATTTACCAATGTCCACGGTCTACCGCCTGATCCCGGTCAAGAACCCACCCTGACCACTGCCCAGGACATCAACAAGATGTCCCAGGAGATCCTCAAATTCCCGGTGGTCTTGGAGTGGACCTCTACTTGGACAGAGGTGTTTCGCTCGGATAATCCCCGAACGGTGCTGTATAATACCAACCGTATGCTGAGGGAGTATCCCGGGCTAGATGGGCTCAAGACCGGTCATACCGACAGTGCAGGGTATTGTTTGGTAGCAACCGCCGAGCAGGATGATCTGCGGCTGCTCTCAATCGTCATGGGTACATCCAGTGATGCCGAGCGCCGTCAGGAGACCCGTAAGCTCTTAGATTACGGCTTCAAGGGATTTACCAGTCAGAGGTTAGTCGAACCGAAGGAAGTTGTTGGTGAGGTTGTAATAAAGAACGGAGTGCCGGAGACTGTGACAGTGGTGGCTTCAGCCCCCCTGGAAGCCCTTGTGGAAAAGGGCAATTCCGGACCTTTCCACCGGCATCTTCGTCTGCAGCCGGACTTAGAAGCACCGCTGAAGGCCGGTGAGACTGTTGGAGCAGTGGTCGTCAGTCAAGACGGCAGGATTCTCGGTGAGGTACCCATTGAGTTGGAGGAAGATGTCAAGCCAGCTGGATTTTTTGTCAGAGTTTGGCGCTGGCTGCGGGATCTAATCCAGTCTCTGATCACCATGGAGTCAACTGAATAGCGGCAGCTGATAGGGGAGTTGTGGATTATTGGGTCGGATAGTTGAAAATGCCCATGCAAAGATTAACTTAACTCTAGATGTCGGTCCAGTGAGACCAGACGGCTATCATGAGATTCATACGGTGATGCAGTCCCTGGAGCTGAGGGATGTAGTGGTGCTAGAAGAACGCCCTGCCGGCATCTCCCTGGACTGCTTGCCGGGTGATCCTCTCCGTCAGGGAGCGAGGTGCTTCGTGGAATCAGAGTCACACCCGCTGCCTCCCAGCGATGAAAGGAATTTGGCATGGAAAGCAGCAAAGCTCCTCATGGAGGCGGTAGGAATTGGCCGGGGTGTTCATATTCTAATCCACAAGGCTATCCCTTTAGCAGCTGGTTTGGCAGGGGGCAGTGCCGATGCGGCGGCTGTGCTTCGGGGCCTTAATCGGCTGTGGAATTTGGGAATGAGCCGGGAGGAACTGGCTTTGGTTGGAGTTAAGGTGGGCGCCGATGTCCCCTTCTGCTTGCTTGAAGGAACCGCAGAGGCGAAGGGGATCGGCGAAAAACTAACACCGGTGCCGTCACCTCCGCCGTGGTCCGTGCTGCTTTTGAAGCTGCCGGTATCGGTGTCTACCGCTGCTTGCTATAAAGCGTACGATGAGCTGCCGAGCCCCATTCGGGTTGATGCAGTAGAGATGCTTGAGGCCCTGGCTGATGAAGATTTGAACCAGGTGGCAAAATGTCTCGGCAATTCCTTGGAAGCGGTAACAATGCAGCAGGTGCCAGAGTTGGTGTCTTGGCGGAAGGTCATGGAAGGGGCCGGCTCCTTGGGAGTGCTGATGAGCGGCAGTGGTCCCGCACTTTTTGGTTTAGTACGGGATGAATGCCAGGGAGATGAAGTGTTTGAGCGCCTGGCAACCGCGGTAAAGCAGGAACGACAGGGTCTATTGCCTAACCTATACCTCACTAGGTTCTTATCAAGCAAGGGGAACGATGACTTCAAAGGAGGCGCTTGGCATGCGTAAACGGCTGGCCCCAATCCAACTGGATAACTATAAGCCTCTACGGGATATTGTTTTCGAAAACCTACGGGAGGCAATTATCAACGGCCAGCTGCGACCTGGCGAGAGATT
>LSQX01226983.1_pt3 | contig 10654 bp, 6 predicted proteins | sample 654561 | NCBI WGS metagenome assembly LSQX01 (sample SAMN04489861, study PRJNA283612) | anaerobic digester metagenome | isolation source: 4 biogas reactors fed with cattle manure at either 37C or 55C with and... | place: Denmark: Kongens Lyngby | collected 2014 | reverse complement strand
CGATCTCAGATGGCTGATTTCCTCACTCTGGAGAAGGAGTGAGATAAATTCGAAACGCATTTATATTGGATGGCCGGGAGGGTGCGGCACCTCTTTCCTGAAAGAGGATCGTGCAGGCGCCTGAACAACAATGTTACCTTTATCATCTCGATTGGTCTATTCACCCCGACGCCCCCTGTTCACGGAGCACCGGGAGATCTCCGACCGCGACTTCCCGGACAGCACACCCCTGGCACGTACCGGGCACGAGACCCTGAAGTTGTCCCAAAACGCTATTGCCGGGAGGGGGACACCCTCTCCCGGATCCTCCCCCGAGTGGCGATATCCAATGGAAAACCGTTTCACCCTTCTTGTCCAGAATGTGGTTCAAATGATAGATAACCGGGAAGTAAGGACTCGGTTAAGGTATACCGAAGGTTCGGAGATCTTTTTGGGACGACCTCCCTCTCTCCCGGACGGCATTTTTCGGCGAAGATCCTGGCTCCCACGATTGGGCATCCACAGAAGAGATCTCACGTGACATCCGAAAATAGAGGTATTATGTCGCCTAAATTTCAATTCGGCAGGGTTTTATCGGTATTCGATACCCTCTCCGGGGTATTTATCATGTAGAATCATTACAAAACCTATAAAGCAAATATGAGACCACGCTTTACAGTTCATTCCTACTTGCTGGTTCTGCATTCCCGAAAACGGCCCATCGTTCAGGGAAGATGAACTCGCAGGATCACAGAAGCACCAGAGTAGCATACTCAAAGACATGAGGAGACACCATGGTCAAAAGAATGCTGAGCGAGTTCGAATCGTACGATCTCCTGAAACAATACGGTGTGCCGGTACCCGAACACGCGATCGTCAAGACCCCTGCAGAAGCAGGCAAGACGGCGGAGAAGATCGGGTTCCCGGTCGTCATGAAGATCCACTCGCCCCAGATCGTCCACAAGAGCGATGCAGGCGGCGTTATCGTCAGTATATCCTCAAAGCAGGCTGCGGAAGAGGCGTTCGACAAGATCGTCTCAAACGCGAAGGCGTACAACCCTGATGCCGAGATCAAAGGCGTCATCGTCGAGCAGCAGGCGGCGCCGGGGCTTGAGCTGATCATCGGCGGGAAGACCGACCCTGCGTTCGGGAAGGTGCTCACCTTCGGTATGGGAGGCACCCTCGTCGAGTTGATGAAGGACGTCACCCTGCGGATCCTGCCGATCACCGAGGAGACCATCCGGCAGATGATCAGGGAGATCCACGGTTACCCGATCATCCAGGGCTACCGGGGGTCAAAGCCGCGAGACGAGGAGACGCTCGTCCAGATCATGTGGGCGATCAACTGCTTCTTCGCCGAGAACACGCATGTCGTGGAGTTCGACATCAATCCGGTCAGGCTCTACGAGTCGGGAGCCTGCATCGTCGACGCCCGTATCTTCGTCGACGACGAAGCAGTCGAGAAGGTGGCGAAAGAGCGGCCCTTCGTGCCGGTCGAGTACTTCACCCCCCGGTCGATCGCGGTCATCGGAGCCTCGTCCGAACCCAAGAAGATGGGCTACGCCGTGATGCACAACCTCCTCCACTTCCCCGGACAGCTCTACCCGGTGAACAACAAACGCCCGGAGGTCCAGGGGCTCAAAGCGTATGCCTCCATCCTCGAAATCCCGAACCCCGTCGATATGGCGGTCATCACCGTCCCGGCGAAACACGTCCCGAGCGTCATCGAGGAGTGCGGGCAGAAGGGCGTCGTCATGGCGGTCATCATCACCGCCGGGTTCAAGGAGATGGGCGAGGGAGGGAAAGCGCTCGAGGACCGGGTCATAGAGATCGCAAAGCGTTACGGCACGCGGATTATCGGCCCGAACTGCCTCGGCATGATCATCCCCCCGAAGGGCATCGACACCACCTACGTCCACGAGTCCCCGAAACCCGGCAACATCGCCTTCATCTCCCAGAGCGGAGCCATCGTCAACACGGTGGTCGACTGGAGCATCAAGCAGGACATCGGGTTCTCCGCGGTCGTCTCGGTCGGCAACCAGGCGGACCTCAACTTCATCGACTACCTCAGGTTCGTAGAGCGCGACCCGAAGACCAAGGGCATCATCCTCTACGTCGAGGAGATCCAGGACGGCAAGACCTTCATGAAGGTGGTCAGCGAGGTCGCGAAGACCAAACCCGTCGTGGCGATCAAGGCCGGTTCATCCGTAAAGGGACAGGCGGCGGCCTCGTCCCACACGGGTTCGCTCTCGGGGTCGTATGACGTCTACATGGAAGCCTTCCGCGAGTCCGGGGTGATCCCCGTTCACACCCTCTCCGGCACCTTCCAGGTCGCGGAGATGCTGGCGACCCCGAAGGGCTACCCCCGCGGCAAGCGGGCGGTCGTGATCACGAACGCCGGTGGGTTCGCCGTTCTCTCCTCCGACTACGCCGAGCGCTACGGCATCGACCTGATCACTCTCCCGCCGCAGGTCTTGAAGGAACTCAACGACCTCCTGCCTGAGTTCTGGAACAAGAACAACCCGATCGACCTCCTCGGTGACGCCAACGAGAAGCGGTTCGAGCAGACGTTCAACGTGCTCGCCAAACACCAGGACTGCTGGGACATCGCCTTCGTCGTCGGGTTCCCGAACCTGGTCATCGGCTCAGAGCAGTTCGCAAACCAGATCATCCGGTTCTCCGAGAAGACCGAGAACATGATCGTCGGGACGCTGCTCGGCGGCGACTCGATGGAACGGGGCCGTAAAATCCTCAAAGAGAACGGTATCCCGATCTTCGACGAACTGGACTTCACCTTCCGGGTGATGGGGAGAATCCTCTGGCAGCGGTTCCGCTAAGACCCTCTTCCAAAACAATTCTTTTCTTTCTGCTCCGGATTGTTCACCCAGCAATCTTCCTTGCCAACCGTCTCCCGTCCCTTCGCCAGACCACCAGAAACGACGAGAGGACCGCGAGCGTGTAGCAGGCCCAGAAGAGCGGGATCGCCGTGCCGGAGTCCGGGCCGAGCGCGACCGCCCGCATGATGCCGACGGCCATAGATACCAGGACGGCCGCAATCACGAGGAGAACCGGCGTTATCCGGACACGGGCGGATCCTGAGGCCACCTTCGGCGTCACGACGAACGGGAGTTCCTTTCCCGAGACGGCGTACCAGATCGCCCGGGCGTATACGAAGGCGAGGGTGTTGAAGATCGCCTGCGAGAACGCGAGGTCATGGAGGGAGTAGTGCCGCTCGCGGATGCTGACGACGACCTGGATCGCGATCACCACGACGAGCACCACGGCAAAGGCCGGGGGAACCCAGACGGGGAGGATCGGGATACCGAAGAGGAGTGTGGCGACCGGGAGGAGAAAGAGCACCACGTTCACCCCTCCAAGCAGGTAGATCGAGACCATAATGAGGAACTCAAGCCAGTGCGCTGCGGTCATGCTCCGGGGCTGCGTTACGAGCTGCCGGAGGATCGTCCCGAGAAGTTGGGTGTTCCCGTATGCCCAGCGGAGTTGCTGCGTGAAGTATGCGGCGAGGTCCGGCGGCGCAACGCCCTCCGCGTAGACTGCATCGAGAAAGACTCCCCGCCGGCCCTTGAGGTGGTACACAAACGACGTGGCGATGTCTTCAGCGATGCATGCCTCGTCCATCCCTCCGACGGCGGCGAGATGGTTCGCCCGGAAGAGGCAGTTCGAGCCTGTCAGCATCGCGGTGTCGTTGACGGAGAGTCCCCTGCAGACGTGTTTGTTGTAGATGTGCTGCTGGTAGGAGAACGTGACGCTTATCGGGTCATGGGGCTCCGTTCGGAAGAACTGCGGGGTCTGGACGAAGGATATGGCCGGATCGTCCTCAAGGATGGGGACGAGGTCGGCGAGGATCTCCGGCTTCACCCGCTGGTCGGCGTCGATGACCAGGAGGTAGGGTGTACCGGCATCGAGATGCGAGAGGGCTTGATTGATCGCTCCCGCCTTGAACCCGTCCCTGTGGTCGCGGTGGAGATAAGAGAGGCCATACCGACGGGATATATCCTGCATCGCGGAGCGCTTCCGCGCATCTGTGGAGTCGTCGAGGAGAAAGATGCGGAAGTCCGGGTAGTCGATCGCTGTACATGCCCGGACACAGGGCTCGACCACGTCCGACTCCTCGTTGTAGACCGGGATGAAGACCGCGACGGGAGGGGTCGATGCACCCGGCTCCCGCGGTGCCGTGGGGCGGTAAGCATAGATCGACCGCAAGAGATGATCGGCGTAACTCACGAACTGGATCACCCCGAACGCCGTGACGGCGACGAGAAAGAGCGAGAGACCCCTTGAAAAAAGCCCCCATCCAGCCCCGGTCAGTATGAGGTGCAGATCGTGGATAAGGATGATCGCGAGCAGCACCATCAGCATGGCGGTAAAGAGCGAGATACGTGCTGCCGTCCTCATGGAATATCCACCGCAGTCTTGCTGGCATCAGGGCGCCTCGATGTTGTATGGCGACCCGGAGAACCGGATCCAGCCCGGGTGACGGAAGGCGCGAGGCGGTCCGGATACCATCCACTCTACCGGAGCAATTAAAGGTTTCGGGCATGGGCGAAGATATCCCTCTGGCCCCGGGACGGTTCTTCCCGATCCGTTGCGGCACGGTGAATCGTCGAGCTCAGCCTTCCCGATGGCCTGTGCAGGCATTGCAGAGGGGATGGTGTGGGTACACGGGGGTGCGGGCGGACCGTATTCTCCGGGAAAGATCAAGGCTTAAATAGATCCCCTTCCTTCTGAAATATGATTGCTATGGCTGTACAGAAGATGGCAACTGCATCGTTGAAGAAGTACGAGCTGCCGCCGCTACCGTATGCGGCCGATGCGCTCGAACCGCATATCTCAAAGGAACAACTCTCCCTGCACCATGATAAGCATCACCAGGCATACGTGACCGGAGCGAACGCCAACCTCGAAAGACTGGAGAAGGCGCGACAGGAAGGCACAGAACTCGATATGAAGGCGCTCTTAAAGGAGCTCTCGTTCAACATCGGTGGCCACGTCCTGCACACTCTCTTCTGGCCGACGATGGCCCCGGCCGGAAAGGGCGGTGGCGGGACCCCGGGCGGCGCGCTCGCTGACCGGATAGACCGGGAGTGGGGTTCCTTCGACCGGTTCAAGGCCGAGTTCACGAAGGCGGCCGCGAGCGCCGAGGGCTCCGGGTGGGCGGCACTGGCCTACGACACCATGACCGACCGTCTCATGATCATGCAGATCGAGAAGCACAACAACAACGTCTACCCGACGCTCGACATCCTGATGGTGCTCGACGTCTGGGAGCACGCCTACTACATCGACCAGAAGAACAACCGGGCAGGGTTCATCGAAGCCTTCTGGAACGTCGTGAACTGGGAGACCGTGAACAAGCGGCTGGAAAACCTCTAACACCACTTTTTTCCCCGGGTGCAGATCCTGAGATAGGCTCCGGCACCTGTTTGCCCCGGAGGGGCCGGAGAACGGCCATATCCAAACCATTAAGTAGTCCTCGCAAGAGGTATCGGCAACGTCACTGGTGGGGGGAAGGAATGGATCGATACCGCAGGCGATATATCCTTAGTCTAAACTGTGCCCGCTCCCGGAGGGGAGGAAGAACCGCCCGTTCGTATATGCATGCAGCAGGGGCGATTCGGGAGATCGGGCATGCTCGATAGGGCTATCCCCGTACCGGAGATGGAGATGATCCGTAGCGCAATCACGGACGGGGTTATACGCCATCTCCTCGACGAAGAAGACCCGCGGCTCCGGAACTTCCGGCTCTGCAACGCCTGCGGTTCCTGCACACCCTACTGCCCGGCACGGATCAACAATCCCGGAGCGAACGAAGACCGGGGCTATCTCGCACGGAAGGTGACCGCAGCCCTCCAGGCAGGCGGACGACCGGGGGTCGATCTTGCCGACTGCGTCCAGTGCTACTCCTGCGAAACCATCTGTCCGCGCTCCGTCAGTGTCGGCGGGATCATCAACGCCGTCTACGAGACGGAGCGTCTGCAGCCGATCTTTCGACGAATGCTCCTCGACCGGGGGGGCCTCCCTCCCCGGGCTTTCCTTCCGCTCTACGTTGAGAGGGGCAACCTCAGGAAGTTCGTCGCAAAGGCGATCCGCTACCCGTATCCGGTGGACGGGAGGGCGGTCGACGAGGTCCGGCGGCTGCTCCTCCATCCGATCGACGCATCGGCCTTCTCGGCGCCCGGACATTCCCTGCTGAGGGAACCGCTCGCCCGTCCCGATCGGGTCTTTCACCTCAACTCCTGTTGCGCCTTCAACTATCCCGGCGCAGACCTCTCGCAGAAGATGATCCTTGCCGCTCTCGGCATCCGCTACGAGACCTCAGCCATGCAGACCTGCTGCGGGGGTGCTCCTCACTACATGGGCGGGGCGGGTTTTGCCGACCGGCTGCTCCTCACCGCACGGAACCTCAGCGTCATCCATGACGCGTTCGAACCCGGCGCCAGGATCGCCGTGACCGGCATATGCCCGACCTGCAGCGACTCGTACGCTACCGCGCTCGATATGCTCTCGCGGAGCGCCAACAGGGAGGTGGTGAACGAGGAGCTTGCGAGGATCGGGCGAGAGGTGACCGAGCCGGGGGCGTTTACGGTTGCAAACGTCCTCGACCTTTATCCCCTCTACCTCGACGAGATCCGGCGGCTTGTCAGGAGACGGCTCTCTGGCCTGCGCGTCGGGGTGCATGTCAGCTGCCACTACCGGAAGATGAGCGGCACCTTTGCCGTCCCGCCTGGGTTGCAGGCTCTCACGGTGGCGACGGGAGCGAGGATCACCAAAAGCGTGATGGAGCACTACTGCTGCGGCGGGGTCAAGAACCTCTTCGACCGGCTCCAAAAAGGCCGCCCCCGGGAACTCTCCCGGCTGAACCGACTCGTCTACCAGGACTTCATGAACAACCGCCTGGACGTGATGGTCGTCGACTGTCCGGGGTGCGAGCTGGTCTACGACCACATGGGCGTGCCGGTGCTCCATATCACTGAGCTCCTGGCGCTTGCTATGGGCGCCGACCCGCGGGAGACGGTCTGCGTTCAGGGTCACCTGACGGCGCTCTCGCCGGCACTCGAGAGGACAGGGATCCTTTAGGCGAGATGGATCCCGGTGGAGGATGCGCGATCCCCGTCACGAGAGGCGGCAGGGATCACGGCACGGAACGGCAGGGTGCGGCCGGCGGCATGGCAACGGCCAGATACGCGCGGCCGATCAAGAGTGCAGACGGTCCGGCACCGGCCGGCCCACCACCGCAAATCACTTATTACGGGAATATTATTTATTTATATAATATTTACAAAATAAAGGCGTCGGGGAGTGATACCTGTATGAATAGAGCGGATTCGATATCTACCATATCTCAAGAGACGTTTCAGATTCTCGATGAGCCCGGCGCGGGTATCCTTGTGCTCGATCGAAAGATGCAGGTGCTCTGGGCAAATGCATTTGCCATGGTTCTCCTCTCTACAAGCGAAGAGGAGATCCTGGGGTTCGACGCTCACAGCGTCCTTGATGCACATCTGGCGCCGCTCCTGCAGGAGAGGGATGCAGTCGATCGACTCCTCGCCACGATGAATACCGGGATACCCGGTCTCGACCTCTCGGTGCAGGGCTCAGGGGGGGAAGAGCGGCAGATCCTCTTCTCCAGCCGGAGGATCGAGCGGGGAGCGTTCGCAGGGATGTGGGTGCTCTGCATGCGGGACGTCACCGAGCAAAGACCGGCAAACGAAGGGTTGCTCTCCGCGAACCGGCAACTCCAGGTTCTGAATCAGATCATGGGAGTATCCGCGTCGTCCCTCTCGCTCGACGAACTGCTCGAAGCGTCGCTCTCAAAGACCCTCGATCTGCTCGGGTTCGACCTGGGGCTGACGTACCTCCTGAACCCGGACCGGACGGTGGCGCTCACGCGCTACCACCGCGGCGTCCCGGAGACCTACCTCGCCCGGAACAGGACGATCAAAGTTCACCACTGGCCCTGGAACTTCGTCTTCGTCGCCGGGCAGCCGCGCTACCTTGAGGTGTCGGGCGAGGGAGGCGCGATCGAGGAGGAGATCCTCGCCTCGCTCGGGATCGCCACCCTCGCCTGCATCCCGATCCTTGCGGAGTCGGTCGTGGTCGGGGCGCTCTTCCTCGGGAGCAGGAGGGTCAAGGGGTTCAGGGACGAGGAACGCCGCCTCCTCGAAGCGATCGGGCAGGAGATCGGTTCAGGTGTTCTACGGAGCATGCTCTACAAGCGGCTTGAGGCGGCCCACCGCGAGACGAACCTCTACCTGGACGTCATGACCCACGACATCAAGAACGCGGAGAACGTCGCGAACCTCTACTGCGACCTTCTGCTCGATGCGCTGGAGGGCGATGCCGCCCGGTACGCGCGGGGACTCAAGGAGAGCATCCGCAAAAGCAGCGGCATCCTCCAGAACGTCTCGACCATCCGCCGCATCCACCAGGAACCGTCCGACCTGAAGGCGGTCCATCTCGGCGGCGTGATCAACGCGGGGATCGAGCGCACACCGGAGACCCCCATCTCTTTTGACGGCACCACGGCTGAGGTCTGGGCCGACGACCTGCTCCCCGAGGTCTTTACGAACCTCATCGGCAACGCCGTGTTCCACGGCGGGCCGGACGCCAGGATCGCAATCCGCGTGGAGGACTGCCTCGATGAGGATCAGACGGTGGTGGTGATCGTGGAGGACACCGGCCCCGGCATCCCCGACGAGGTTAAGGAGAGGCTCTTTGACCGGTTCAGGCAGGGCAGGGACCGGGGATACGGGGAAGGGCTCGGCCTCTACATCGTCGGGATGCTCGTCGAGCGCTACGGCGGCAGGATCTGGGTCGAGGACAGGGTGGAAGGCAGGCCCGACCTCGGTGCGTCGTTCCAATTCACGCTGCGTGAAGTGGTGCACGACGGGGCCGACGGATATGAGGAGTGAGACCCTTCACACCACCGTATTTCACCAACATAGTTGAGGAAGTCCCCTTGAGGGCAAACCGCCAACCCCCCTTCGCACCTGGCGGTGCTCATGCTCCCTCCCCACAGGGGAGGTCGCACTTCGCGGCTTCGCGTTCTTCGCGTGAGGCCATATCATCGCTTATATACTGCTAACTCACGCGAAGCCGCGAAGAACGCGAAGGAAAATGGACGGACCATCCGGAGTTTGAGTAACCATTCGGTTGCGAAGTGCGAGTGTAGCGAGCATGAGAAGCCATCAGGCTTCAAACTCCGGTGTCCGGGTACTGTCAACTTTCCTTTGCATCTTCGCTGCAATTTGCGAGATACTGCACCCCGGCTCCCTCACGCCGCCGTCGCTCCGGCCTGCCCGATCAGGAGCCCTGCCGAATACCGGCGCGCCCAGGCATATCCGAGCGCTGCACCGATCGCGTTTCCTGCGGCAACTCCCCACCAGATGCCGGAGAGGCCGAGCCCGAGAACGGTTGCAAATATCCAGGCAAAGAGGATGGAGAGGACGATGTTCTGCAGAAGCGTGATCGTAAGAGAGCGTGCTCCGAGGCCCGTCCCCTGGAAGAACGACGCCGCAAAGAGACCGAACCCGACCATGGGGTAGACGAGGCTCGTGACCCGGAGGTATGTCGTCAGTTCCGGGGCGAGCCCGGCGGCGTCGCCCGCCGTGAAGAGTTCGGCGATCAGGGGGGCGAAGACGAACGTGGCCGCGGCAAGCCCGAGACCGATCCCGAGACCGAGTTTTGCGGCGAACCGGAGCGCGGTCTCCATCCGTGCGTACGCATGTGCCCCGTAGGTGGCGGCGGTGACCGCAACCACCGCCGATGCTATTGCGAGGATCGGCGTCAGACCGATGCTCACGACCCGCCACCCGACCGAGTAGACGGCGACGCCGTCGGTGCTTGCTATGAGGACGATGACGCCGTTCAGGATCAGGGCCATCAGGGCGAGCGCCAGCTGCTCGGCTGCTGCGGGGAAACCGACCTGCAGGACGTCCCGCGTGACCGCCCGGTTCGGGCAGAACTCCCGGAAGCGGAGAGATATGTAGGTGTCTCTCTTCACGAAGAGCCAGTAGACCATCGGGATGGCAGCGATGATCTCTGCGATGATGGTCGCCGAGGCCGCACCGGCGATCCCCATATGGAACCCGTAGATCAGGATCGGGTCGAGGATGACGTTCGCCACCGCGCCGAGCGCCATGGCGTACATCGTCCGTTTTGCATCTCCTTCGCCGTGCATGAGCGCGTAGGCGACCTCGCCGAAGAGGAGGGCGAACGTCCCGAGGAAGAGGATCTGTGCGTATTTTGTGGCGAGACCGACGGCGTCGCCCGCTCCCATGAGGACGAAGATGTCATGGGCAAAGAGGTAGAGCGGGATGGTGACGACGACGGCGAGCACGGTCATCAGGAGGATTGTGTGCATCGCAACGCTGCTCGCGCCGGCCCTGTCGCGTGCGCCGATCATCCGGGCGAGCGCCGCTTCCCCGCCGGTCCCGAGGCCGCTTGCTAACCCGATGGTTATTATGAAGAGCGGGAATGAGAACCCGACGGCGGCAAGAGCGTCTGCACCGAGACCCGCGACCCAGAACGCGTCGACGACGTTGTAGAGGGTCATGAGGGTCATCGCGATCATCATCGGCACTGAGAGCCTGAGGATCGCGGTCTTCGGATCGGCGAGGAGTATCTTTGTTCCTTCTGTTTCTTTCTGGTTACT
>LSQX01065453.1_pt1 | contig 10654 bp, 7 predicted proteins | sample 654561 | NCBI WGS metagenome assembly LSQX01 (sample SAMN04489861, study PRJNA283612) | anaerobic digester metagenome | isolation source: 4 biogas reactors fed with cattle manure at either 37C or 55C with and... | place: Denmark: Kongens Lyngby | collected 2014 | reverse complement strand
AGATGTGTATAAGAGACAGCCTTACGGCGACCGACACGACATGGATTCAGCGGGGAGGGACGGCGGAAGCGCAGAATACTATTGCATCGAAGGCGGCAAATATCATATTCGGGAGATTTATTTTCGAGGAAGGAAGTTACTCTACCGGCGTTTTGCCGCAATTTTATAACGGGACAATCGAAATCAATGGGAGCGTCAATGCCACATCGACTTGGACGACGGGAGGAAATGTGATCTTCGTTTTCGGAGATTCCTCTTTAATGACGGGTAGTGTCTGGCAGTGTCAGTCGACGCTTCAGGGAGCCATCCACAATATAAAATCCAACCTCCTGCGACTGCGTTATGGCGTCAACGTGTCGAGCGGAAGGATCACATGCCCCGTCTGGATTTATAATCAGCTTGCGAACAATTATGTTGCGACGTTCGGCGACATGGTGTTCGAGAATATCGTGACGTTCCGAAATGTCGGCGCGGGCAACTATGCTGTCAATTTCTCATCGGCTCAGTTTCTCTCGGACGTTTTAAGCGAAAAAACGAACACGGGAACACTAACGGTCAACGGTTCCCAGTCTCTGGCGGGCACCTCGGATCAGACGGTGAACTTGTCCGAGGTGGACAACGCTATTTCATTTTCCGCCCAAAAAACAGCCGGAAACGTCACAGTTACTGCAGGCACTATCGATGCTGTCGGCGACGTTGACTTAGGAAGTGGTGCTCTAAATTTTGCGCCCGCTTACGCAGATACCTTTACACTTGGCGCAAACACACTTAGATGTAATGGTTTTGTGTGCCCTTCTCCGGTAATTACTGGCACTATCGATCTTCGCGGGGGAACTGTGCGTAATAAAGGACTTACTGATCTTTCTGGAGTTACGCGTGAAAAGCTTCTCATCAATACCTGCACTTGGTATCAAGAGTCCACTAACAATGAACAGTGGATTGACACCCCAAAACGGCAGTTTGGAAGTATCACTTTAAGTGAAGGATGCTCTATGTGTGCCTTCTCTCCCCTTACATGGCTAGGGCCTTGTCAAGTAGATGGCACCCTAGAGGTTAAGAATAGACTTCGTTTAGAAACTGCCACTGCAATTATGACTATTGGCGCTACTGGACGCGTCATTGGTGAAAACAGCATTGATATTTATGGTGGGCGCCTACAAGGACGAACAGAGTGCATTGCGTTGCAGTCCATTAGTGCCACTAGGGGCACAATGTCTGGAACCTTGTATACTACGCAAGTGGAGTTCAATAGCTATGGTGATAACTCGTGGACCTTTGTAGTAGATAACGGCGCAACATTCGCTGGAGGTGTTAGTGTTAACGGTAACCAAAGTCTAGAGCACACTTTCGACGTCACCCTTGGAGCTTGTACGGTGTATTATGACCTACTAGCACTAGCAACTGATAAAGCTTCTACTATAGTGCGTGGAACTTTGGCGACCGTTACCCCTGAGAATCAAATCTTTGACCTAAGCGGCGTCACTTTTCAGGGAGGGCTAGCAATCAATAAGCCTTCAGGTAATCTTACGTGGTCAGCGAGCGAGGAAACTGATTTACTTACTGCAAATGGGGGCACTCTGACAAACAATGGGCGCTTAATCGCTGACCCCAACCTTGCGTTTAACATGCAGTTGGTAGAAGGGCCTAACTCCTATTTCGAAATTGATAACCTTGCGGTTGATCACACTTTTATTCATCAATCGACCGCTACTCTAATTGTTAACAATGCACTCTCAATTAGGAATAGCAATCCTGATCACGCTACTACTTACACCTTAACCCTTCACGACGGAGACTTAGTAACTGCTCTAGCCTATATAGGTTATAACGGAATCAATTTACATCTAGATGGCTACACCTATGACTCTATTATTCTGGAACCTAGTGCCACTATTGGATGGTTTAATGTAACTGCATCAAATGGAACACCTAACCCTTTCACTACTTTACTCGAAGGCGATAGCTACGCATTTGACAAGTCGTTAGGAGCGGGAGTAGCGGAGGACACCACGAATGGGCAGTGGATTCTTACAAATACTAATGAGCGGATTTGGTCACGGGCTGATTGGGTGGGAACCGTTTTAACAACCGCTTCAACTCGAGGACAAATATAATGCCTAGCACACAGTATGGGGCTGACTACTTAGTTGGGGAGCTTCCAGTTTTTATTGGGAATGTCCAGATGCAAGATGCCGTTGGCAACTGCCGAGTTTTATCTTTGGGAGATATTAGCCGTATAACCTTTACGCATACTTTTAGGTCTGGTGCTTTTCCGTTGCCTACAGGGGAACCAGTAGGCAACTTAGTGGATATTTCGGTGCCTATCATTACTTACTTAGGACAAACCATCACAGGTAGTGCGGCGGATCCAGCCTTTCAGTATTCAGGGAGGCAGCCATTTGACTATAACTTTATATACACTCCAACACTAGATCAAGTGTTTTTCCCTGAGGTAGGTAGCTATTTGACTACCTTTTCAGTGGAAGTGACTGATGGAATGATCGCGGTGTTAGAGTTTAGAACAACCGCTAGGCGACTAAACGTGACTGTTGAGATTCCACGGCCATTCAGAATTTTGGGTAGGCTTTATACCAAAGTAAAGAATGCGGATGGCACTGTCGCAGTGCGATGGGCGCGGCCTAGTGACTACGAATTTATAGAATGCACGCTGTATAACTCTTTTGGAACAGCTATCCAAACTAAATACTTCCTTCCAGTAGATCATGTGAGCGCTACTCTTTTAGATAACCCTTGCATGTTTATGGATGGAAGCAACCCCTTTCTTTATAACTTTCAATTGCTATGGGAAGACTTTACGCATATAACGGAGCGACGTAATGAGTACAAACTCACGACTAAACTCCACCATGCTTCTAGTGACTCAGCCGAAAGTTGGGATATGACGCTACATCACTCCCTGTTTACATGACGTGCGTTGTTATTAGGCCAGCGGCCTCTTGAAGTTTACAGCTATTGTTAGGTAGCAAAATGCTAGCTGGTGGCGGGCCTTTTAAATCTGACTTTATAGCATCCCCGAACCAATAGGCCATTGCGGTTGCTTCAACAGCGTCATCGGACCAGTCTTGAAGATCACCAAGGAATTCAGCTAACCGCTTAGCGAGTCTTGCCTTCACTATGGCTTTACTAAGCATACCTTTCCAGCCTTGTGGGCGCACACCATAAACGTGGCAGTCCATTGAGGTTAAGCGCCCAACTAAGCAACCCACTTGCTGATATAGCTTTTGAATGCCTTCTGAGCGCATAGCATGTTCACCTTTACTATCAAGTCGAATTTGAGGGCACTCTATAATCACGGAAGCACCATGCTTATGAATGTAAGGTGCTACTAGTGCACATAAGTCATTCGCAGTTACTTGAACACGAAGGAGCCAATCTGCGTTTGAGGGCCTCCATTTTATGGTGTGGCTAGCAAGTAGCTGCCATGGTAGGGAGTAGCTTTCTTCTATCAAAATGCCTACTCCAGCTGACCTAATAGAGGGGTCAATCCCTATAATTACTCTACTCATCGTTGTCTCCGTTTATAAGTCTTTCAACGTCTTGCGGTATATTCTTTGTGTCAACTGCATGAGAGTCTGCCCATGAGGTTAGGCATATCTCAAGTGAAGAGGGTAGAGGAATTCGATAAGGAACAGCAGTCTCTTCCATAATTCGATGAATTACAGGTGTGGCTTCAACTGCAAGGTCCTTAGGGCATTGCACTCCTATATCGTCATGGATATTCAAAAGAATTTTGCAAGGCCATTGACGCTTGCGAAATTCTTCCCATAAAGCTACCATGCGCCCCTTAACTTCGTCACCAGCGGTTGATTGGCACATTCTATTCACTGCTTTATATGCGTCAGTGCTTGAAAGATAATGATTGCGGCCGAAGTCAGTTCTAACGTAACCTTTAGAAAAAACTTCTCTAGCCAACTGCGCTTTCCAACGCGGAAGCGCCGGAATTTTGGACGCAAGTTGATCGCGTAAGCGCTTCGCTTCAGCTTGTGTTATCTGCAATCGTTCAGCCATAGTAGCAATGCCCGCACCGTATTGGTAGCTAAAAACGGTATCCTTAGCTCTACGTCTAAAGTGCTTGTCTTCTGAGTTAAACAATAAGCGACTTACTTCTGAGTGAAGATCCTTTCCTTGCTTCAACGCCTCAATTAAAAACTTATCCTTAGAGTAATGCGCTAGCATTGCGACTTCTATCTTGCTCTTATCAGAATGAATATGTACCATGCCGTCACGAACCTTGAACATTCGCTTTACGCGGTTGCCTAAGGAGCTCCCGGTGAAAGCTGTTAAGCATTCAACTTCTTCATCTGACCAACCCAACCTTGCTTCACTCTCATTGGGAAGGTTCATTGCGTTGGGCTCTGAGCATGAGTAGCGTCCAGTGGTAGTACCAAACTGCCTGAAGACTGGGTGAAGTGTTTTATCAACCGCAAGGGTTGGAATGCCATCCACAAATGAACCTAGCAGTTTACTTGCACTTCGATAAGCGATGATATTCATTGTTATAGGATGCTTCACTGCACGTAATGAAATCATATCTGTTTTAGGTGCGCCTGTTGCGGTCACTGGAAGATATTTAGCTAACCCATGCTGTTTGATAAGGGCTTTTACTTGCGCAGGAGAGCTCGGATTGAATTCTTCACTACCAGTAAGGCCCTCGAAGAAGTCCATAGCTAGCTCAATAGTTTCCACTAATGCTGCGCGTTGTTCGGCTATTGCTTCAAAGTCTAACTCTAAACCTGTAGCAGTCATCTCTTTGGTTATAGCCAACAGCTTATGCTCTTGAATAAGTAGCTTACGATGGTTAGCTACAACAAAAGGAAATAGCTTACGAAATAAAGCTAAAGTACAAGTAGCATCACCAATGACACGGCGCTTAAGTAGGTCAGGGGGGAGTAAATCGAATGCTTTTGCACGGCGTTCTTTAGTGGTCTTATGCTCTTTGAACCAGTCGTTTACTTCATCAGTAACTTTTCTGAATTGCGGTGGTAAATAATGTTTAGCACAAAAGTCTAGGTTAAGTGGTGTTGTGCCATCCCTTAGTTGTGCTAGGCACATAGTATCCCATATTCTTCCTTTCAGTGTGATGCCCATGCTTTCGATCATACCCCAATCGAAGACGGCGTTATGAAAGACTTTATCAACCGCTGGGTCTTCGCATAGCTCCTTAAAACCTGTAAAGTCCTCTCGCCAAAATCGAATCTTACCATCAGGAAAGGCGGCAGCGGCTGAGAAAACTTTATGCCCTCGCCAATGATAAAGCCCGGTAGTTTCAGTATCGATAGCCACATACTTCTCAGGTAAAAACATTTTTCCTCCATGTAATTTGTTTGGTGGTAAAAGCAAAAGCCCCAACTAAGGGGCTAATAATAAAGACTAAACAATTACTTATCTGCAGGCCATGTCTTGTCATGTAATGGCAAGTACTGATCAAACACTTCAGGCAAAATAATATTCAACGCTGTATGCAACTTCCGCGCTAGGTAACAAATCTCAGGATTTTGAAACTCCTCCACTCGTAAACTGAAGAAGTTTTGCAGTGACCTAAGATTGATAGTCTGAATCACTTCAGTCTTAAGCCCCAACGGAAGCACTTGCCTAGCGAATGGAAGGCGCACTTCAGCATCAAGCAACTCTTGATAAGTATTAGCGGCCATTTCATAACTAGCCTTCACCCTATGAATGACTTCATCAGGGGCATTAAAGAACTCTTTTGCACCCCAAACAGGATCAATGCAAACAATAGAGTTTGAAAATCGCCCTTTGGTGTAGTTGCAGTAGACAGTACTCTCTTGAGCGTAACTCGCTATTCGATGCCTAACAATTGCATTTGCGCATGAGCGAGAGCAAACAAACTTGAAAGTACCATGGATATGCTCTATCATGGCAGTATGTCCGCGAGTAACTAAGTTACGAACAAACTGTGCTTGCTTTTCAAAAGTGTCAGGCACTTGGGATTTGTAGCACACTCTTGCAGCTTCATTCAACCGCGTAATGGCCTCTTCGCGGCTTGGAAAGTCAATAATTTCTACACTTGGGGGCACGTATTCTACGTTCATACTNNGGGCACAAGGCTCAGCTCTTCTTTCCACCTGCGTAAAAACGCTGTAAACGTCTTATGCTTAATGTAAGTGGAGCCCTGCTTGATTCAAGCTTGTAGCATTACAAGCCTTGAAAAAATACTACGCGCCTCAAAAGTGTCGATACCCGTTAAGTCACATAAGTCTTGACTACTCAATGTTCTTTGCGCGAGTAACCCATTTATGAGGACCACTAGCTCTTTCCTTTGAAGCGTAAATAGTTTCTTGATAGCCTCTGTTTCTTTGAAAACACCTCTATCAAGCTCAATTTCAGATAGTTGTGCATACCCACTAGCTGGTTTTGTGTAAATTTCTACCAGAAAATTATATGCTGTCTCAACATGAATTGATTTGATAACTAGCTGACGACCGTCAGGAGTGGCATAAGTGCGTGCTGCAACTGCCACCGCTAGCCTAGCCAGTTTGAAACGAATATCCTCTCCTTGAATTAGCGGAATGCGACTACTAAACTGCTGTGCAAGAGCGGTTGAAAAATAATACAAAAGCTGCTCAGCTTTCACTTCAAAGTGAATATCCTCCGCTGTGCGCGACCAAACCCATAGTAGTAGCTGCTGGCATAGTTCAGCTGAGTATTTACGCTCCCCTTCTGTAGGGTGCGCTGTATTGATCACTTCTGAAGACACTTCGTCTTTAGCAACTATTAAAGCGAGGTCAAAACGGGCAACATCTTCTAATGTTCCGATTAGCTCTTTGATAGCCTCAACACCATAGCTATAGTCAGAAATAGCAAAAGAAGTCCCTTTAGTCGTAGGACGAGGGTTTCCTAGCCATATCAAGCGCGTGCGTGCTGTTGTTTTTTCAGAAATAATTTTAGTTACTTCTGCGATACCTTCCGAGCGAACGCGTGATAATTTAGCAATGTCATGCGTTGAGAGACCTCCGCATTCATCGATAATAACTAATCGCTTGTCATTGAGGGGGATTCGCCCCCATGTTAATGCCCAGCGACCTCCTAAATGCTGAACCCCTCCAATAAGACCAGCCATAGTTAGGTTTTCGCCGCTCACTAACTCCCCTGCGTGGTAAACTTCTTTAATGCCGTCAGCCACGAAACCTTTACCTGTGCGGGTATCACCTACTACTAATAACTCTAGCCATCCTTTCTTCATCAAGACATTGTCTAAACGAAAGCTGACGACTGAATGGTAGGTTAAGTCAACCGCAATATGCAGATCAGGGCGTTCATATATATGCGTTGAGTGTAAAGCATGGTCGTTAGCAATATCAAGGAGCTTAGCTTGAGGGTTAGTAGTCTGAAACGTACTTGCTAATTGCTGGTGAATCTCTTCATCGATAAAAAATGTTTCAACATCACTATCAATTAACTCTGCTTCCACTAAAACATGAATTGCGGTCTGAGTCTTAGGGTCAGGCATCGTGTAACCAATAAACTTATAGCTCTTATTGGTTTGTAGGCCATGTCCTATGTAGTAGGCTTTTCTTAGAACGTAGTGATTAGTATCACTGGTGGCGCTCTCTACCATAGGAACAACGAAAAGCTCTTCAACATTAAGTGTTTCTTCGATTTGTAGGCGTTGAATTTCGTTATCTAGCAGTAGCTGACGCATCGTAGATTGCAGCTGCTTAGTTGAAGTATCCAATAAGGAGATTAACGAGCCATCCCAAGCATCAAAAGTATGAAAGCGTCTTTCGTGGTCTTCCCCACTTGTTTCAAAAAAGGAAACTACTCGCGGAATAATAAAAGGGGCTGCACCTTTTCCTGCTACAACGCCTTTTATTTCGATAGGCTTATAATAATACTCTGCGTTCGCGGCTTCCCAAAGAGAAACCGGGATGGGGTCATCCACTTTAGATAAGTTTGGCTGCCACAAGGGAGTCACCTCAATTAAGTTGTCTAGGTCTTCTTTCGTTCCATTGAACTGAGTGAAGAAGTCGGTGACATCCCCTCCGACATACTCCGGCGGTAATGGCAAGACAACGCGTTTTACTTCACAGCTTCCTTTGATAGTTAGCTCATCAGCAATTTGCATAGCGCAGTCTTGCCCTAAGTCTCCTTCAGGGCGTTCCTTAGAAGGCTTATCATTAACATCAAAAATAATGATGACTTTGCGATTGCGAAAAGCGGTTGTGAAAGACGGGTGCCAGTCTTTTACACCTCCCGTACGCGTATACGCGTCATACCCATGCGCGCGTAATAGAAGACAATCGAACTCTCCTTCGCAAAGAATAACCCAGTCATCTAGGGGCTGAGCTTTCAACGCCGGCGCCGGGTATAGGCGAGATTGCCCAAAACCTTGTCCGAATGATACCATCTTCGGAAGCTTTTGGGCATTGGGTAAATAGCGGCGAATGTTCACCAACCGCTTTTGCTCGTCATAAATAGGAATTGTAATGCGATGCTCATCACAGCCTAGCTTAAACTTTTTAATTACGTCTAGCGTTAGACCTCGCTGCTTAATTAAGTAAGACATTCGTGTTATTCCACTTCTGCCATGTAAGTTAGCAACGCAAGTATCTACTATTTGCTGAGTGGGTTTACGCTTACTATTATATGAAGCTTCCTTGACACTTGTGGGAGTGCCTTGAATTTCTTTAGCTTTAGCACTTTGAGTTAAGGCGCTAATCGCTTGCTTGCGGTTGATTGAAAACTTCTGCGCATAGAAGTCAAATACATCCCCTTTGGCACCGCATGACTTACAGTTAAATAGTCCTACACCACTAACTGAACAGGACTTTGTTTTAGAGCTTGCTGGATTTTCATGAAAGGGACAGTAAACGCCTATGTTCTGATTTTTTGATAATGAGGCAACGCCGAAGCCTTCAGCGACATCGATTTCTTGTAGCTTCGCGCGTAACCACGAATTAACTTTTAATACCATTGTTGCTTCCGTTGCGTTAAGGGTTGCGTTATGCTAGGCTAAATTAGTGGACTCCTCCTTAGGGGGCTTAGTATTTAGTTGGGTGTAGACACATTCATCAGAGGGCTTATCATAGCGCCAGCGCTTGAATCTTGGAAAGCGTAATGCAGATACCCCAGGTATAAACTCCATATTAGAATCATATGTGGTTAAGCAGTCGTAAGTAACTTCCATGACTCTTCCAATAGTACGAGTAGCTTCTGCCGATAACATCTTAAGCTCTTCAGCACTAAAGCCTCCAACGCTAGCTATTGGTAGTAGCTTACCATGGTAGTAGACACCCACTTGGAAAGACTTGATCAGTCCTTGGCGTGAGTGCGCAGTTGACCACTCATAACTCATAACTACTGCGTCTACAGTGTTAGTGGGTTTGAGCTTGTACCAACCGCTAGAATGTGCATCTTTTAGCACGTAGCCTTCTAAATTCTTTTGCTTTGCTTTATGCATAAGAGCTTGTCGAAGTGGCTGATAATGTGTTATAGTTAATGGTATAGACGTTTGGGGTGCAATTTCATGCCGTTGGAAGTCCCCAATAGAAAGTAGTTCTTGGCGTTGGGCATTAAAGTATTCCAGCCCTTCAGCTTCAGGTGGAGTAATTCCTGCCCAACGTCTAATTGAAAACATAGACAGCTGAAGTGTGTCACTTCTTTTGCCTACTGACGTTAGTACTTTGGCGGCGGGTACACCAGGTTCATGCAGCTCACACCAAACAATAGTATCAGGAGGAAGCTTTAAGCAAAATTCTTGCACTTGTAGGCATGCTTGCGCATGTGAATAATTTTGTGCCGGCCAGCGGTTGCCTAGAATCCAACAATAATTCATTGCTTCTCGGTATACTACTACTCCAATGCCATCAAGCTTCGGTTGGTAGTAGCGTACACGTTGATTTTGCCATTCGTTGATTTTTGGCCAACCGCTAGCCACTTCCCTTAAGCGGGGGTCTTGCACTGCGCCCATTTAGGCCCTCCTAATATCAGAGGCAGCACGCATCAAGGCGCTACCAGACTTATCATTTTTATCTCTAAGCACAAGGTAGCCGTCTTTAGTATCAAGTAGCTCGTTGCGAATGACTTGTACGGTTTTACTAGCGCTTATCCCTACCTTAACATGCCTCCGTTTGTGCTGAATGTCAAGGCACCCAATCTCAATAACTTCTTTACCCACGATAAGGGTAATTCCCTCATTTATTTCCCTAGTCAAAACTAGCATAGCAGAGTCCTTTCTAATAAAGTGAGAGCGCTGGCAGGAATCGAACCTACTCCCCAAAGCAACTAAAGGACCTCCAAGGCAGCGCCAGCGGCAGGTCAGGCCGCTAAGTCAACGACTAATTCAGTATCACTCTTCAAACAGGCCCACCTCATTCGAGGTAGTTCCTCGAGCGGACCGCTGGAAGTAGATGTTATAAAACTCGCCGTTCTGTTTGCACTCAATAGAAACAACTTGCCCTTGAAGCTTAAGCAAGTGCACAGGAAGTTGCTTAATCGAAATTTTAGAAGTGTCAATTCCAAGAGTACGAAGCTGCCCTTGAGTCATTGAAGTTTGCTTTTCAGATCCAAAGCCATCGTACTTCTTGACCTCCACTCCTTTGCTAGCGCCTGCCAAGATACGCAGTGTATAGGTAATCTGCAATCGCCCTGAAGACTGTGATGCTCCTAGCGT
>LSQX01264078.1_pt1 | contig 10655 bp, 7 predicted proteins | sample 654561 | NCBI WGS metagenome assembly LSQX01 (sample SAMN04489861, study PRJNA283612) | anaerobic digester metagenome | isolation source: 4 biogas reactors fed with cattle manure at either 37C or 55C with and... | place: Denmark: Kongens Lyngby | collected 2014 | reverse complement strand
ATTGCTAAGGTTCCCAAAGCTGCCGCTGTCGACGTTGAGCAAGCTGTAGCAGCTGCTGCCAGGGCTTTTCCAGCCTGGTCGCAGCTGTCACCAGCCCAGCGCGGAACCTTCCTGCGACGCGCCAGCGCCTTGATCGTGGACCGGGCAGCTGAAATAGCCCGCCTAATGACTCAGGAACAGGGAAAGCCGCTGAAGGAAGCAGAAGGCGAAGTTCTGAAGGGCGCGGAAATACTGCGTTATTATGCCGAGGAAGGCGAGCGTGTTTATGGGCGGATAATCGCTAATGCTGAGCCAAACATTGAAAGCAGAGTGATTTACCAGCCGATGGGCGTTGCCGCCGCAATTTCTCCTTGGAATTATCCAATCGAATTGGTCGCCTGGAAAATTGGCGGCGCACTTGCCTCCGGCTGTACAATTGTGTGCAAATTACCATCAGAAACACCGCTCTCACCTCTGGCGTTTATCCGTTGTCTGCAGGAAACCGGGATTCCGGACGGAGTTGTTAATGCCGTAACAGGCAGTGGTTCTGAGATCGGACCGTTACTTATAAACAATCCTCTGGTTAAAAAAGTTGCCTTTACAGGTTCAACAGCAGTCGGCAGGGAAATTCTGGCGGCTTGTGCTCTTTCTCTGAAAAAAGTTTCACTCGAACTGGGCGGCAGTCTGCCGATGATTATTTGCGGTGACTGCGATTTGACAGCTGCAGTTGCAGGTGCCACACGCAGGTCTTTCCGTAATATGGGCCAAATTTGCATTGCTGTGAACCGCATTTATGTCGACCGGAAAATTTATGCGGAATTCCTGAATAAATTCCAGCGCTCGGCAGAAAAGCTGCAAGTTGGTGACGGTCTGGAAGGCTCGCCTGACCTGGGGCCCATGTGCACCCGGCAAGGCATGGAAACCACAAAGCGCCATATTGATGACGCTCTGGCAAAAGGCGCACGCCTGTTATGCGGCGGCGGCAGGCCTGAAGGCTTGCCAGGGAACAAAGGCTATTATTATGCCCCAAGTATCCTGGCTGACGTTAATCATGAAATGCTGGTAATGCAGGAAGAAACCTTTGGTCCACTGGTTGGGATTATGCCTTTTGATACGGTTGATGACGCCATTGAACTGGCCAATGATTCCCCGTACGGGTTGGCGGCAATAGTCTATACAAACAGTCTTACTTTGACGAACCGCTTAACCCTCGAAATTAACGCTGGCAATGTCGCCGTGAATAATCCGGATGCCGGTGTCCTTAATGCACCTTATGGCGGCTGGAAAGACAGCGGCTTTGGACACGAGCATGGACCCGAGGGGTTATACGAATATTTACATACAAAACATATTCGGGTTCGTTATCTCTGAACTTGAAAATTTAAAGTGCAAAGCTTGAGGTGCGGGCAATGAACAAAGGCAAACCAGACGCGACAATTCCAGGGCAGGTTTATCCGGAGGTCCGCTTCGCGGTTATGAGCGACATACATTTTTTTGCTGCTGAACTGGCCAAACCCGGACCGGCATTGGCTGAAGCAACCGAACATGCCGATACCATGTTCGCGGAAAGCGAAGCACTGCTTGAACTGACGATCAGCGAAATACTAAAAGCGGACGTGCGGTTTGTATTGATTCCAGGCGACCTGACCAAAGATGGTGAAGCTGAAAGTCATCAGCAGTTGCCGACAAAACTGGCGCGTTTAGCTGAAAATGGCGTACAGGTTTATGTAATCCCAGGCAACCACGACATGAATAATCCGCGCTCTTACCGCTACGAAGGCGATCAGCGAGTTCTGAGTGAGAATATCAGTCCGGAAAAATTTGCTGAATTGTACGCGCCGTATGGGTACGATCAGGCAATACTCCGTGACGATAGCTCTTTGAGTTACGCCGCCGAGCTTACAGAAGGCCTGTGGCTTATCGCTGTCGATTGCACACGCTCCCGCTTCAATAAACCTGGCTGTGAGGAAATTATCGCTGGCCGCCTGACGCCCGCGACTCGTGATTGGTTGCGCAACGCCCTGCAGCAAGCCCGAAATCAACATAAAAAAGTACTATATATGCAGCATCACGGTGTTGTCGAACATTGGCAGGGTCAAGCTAAACTTCATCCGGATTTTATTGTGGAAGATTTCGGTGCCATTGGCAGAATCCTGGCCGTCGGAGGTGTGCGACTGGCCTTTACCGGTCATTACCATGCCCTCGATATAACCCGCGCGGATTTTGGCGATGACGGTTTTCTTTATGACATCGAGACAGGATCACTGGCCGCACCGCCCTGCGCCGTTCGTATCTGCTCGCTTGGCGGCAATCAGCTCCAACTGACCTCTCTGCGTCTGGCAGAGCTTTACCAACCGGAAACAGATTTTGCCGAGCGCGCCGGTAACGTGATCCGTGAAAGTGTGCGTCAGCATACGATCAAGACCGCGCGTAACTACAAAGTCCCCGCTAGTGATGCCAATTACCTTGCTGATCAGATCGCAGCGGCTTACCAGGCCCATTATCATGGAGACGAAAACCCAGCGCTCAAGCCTGCTTTTTCCATAAAGCGGCTAAGTCTGTGGGGGCGGCTTGTTTATCAGAGTCAAAAGTACATTGTTGACAATCTCTGGCGCGATCTGCCGCCTGCTGACGACAACATAACCTTGGATCTGTAAGCAGAAAAATCTAGCTGCTCAGGCTTTTTTGCTCCACTTTTCATAACTTCAGTCATTAGCAAAACTCGAAGGCAACTTTGTCCAAACCCAAGCCAATTTAATCCAACAGACAGTAACATGTGCCAGTAAAAGCCCTGGAATATCGATTGATTTTGTTCATTTTGCAAAGATCATCCTAATATCGGTCAAAAACCTGCATTTCAGCTTCTGCCCTGTCGATTTATGATAATGGCAGAATGCACTAATTCTGTAGGTATTTGTCTGAAACCAACGCTTGCAGAAACGTTCGCAGAAAATGGAAGGATGAGGAAAAATGCTGCTGCAATTGCTTATCTCCGGTGTCTCTATGGGAATGATCTATGGCCTGATGGCCATGGGACTCATTCTGATTGTCAAGGCAGTAGGCGTTCTGAATTTTGCGCATGGTGACTTGTTCATGTTTGGCGCATATCTGGCCTATATGCTGACATATCAGTTGAATTTCCCACTCTGGCTGATGCTGCCCAGCGCTCTGATTCTCTTCGGTATAGTGGGAATCATTTTCATGTTCAGTGTCTATTGGCCGCTGCGCAACGCTGCCTGGCCAGTAACCATTACCATCAGCACCCTGGGCGCGTCAATGGCGCTAAAAGAGCTGGTCCGTTTTATCTGGGGGCCATTTCCGCTCAAGAGCCAGCCCATAATTGAAGGCTCACTCCGGTTTGGCGAAGACATTTCTATTGAGTATCAGTATCTGTTCATCATCGGAATCGGCGCTTTGCTGATGCTGATTGTGTTCATGCTTTTTGAAAAATTGTATATCGGCCGCTTGATGCAGGCAACTGCTCAGGATCGCTACGCCGCTGAGCTGATGGGTATTCCGACGATAATCGCGATCATGGCAACCTACATGATCAGCATTACCATTGCCAGCATAGGTGGCTGGCTGGCCGCACCATTGTTCCTTGTTTCGCAATCACTCGGCTCTATGTCACTTAAAGCTTTTGCCGGCATCGTGGTCGGCGGCTTTGGCAATGTCAAGGGCGCTGTTGTCGGCAGTCTCCTGATTGGCATAATTGAAGCGTACAGCACCTTGCTCACTTCGGTTTACAAAGATGCTATAGTGTTTCTTTTCCTAATCCTCGTTCTCCTGATCCGTCCGCAGGGAATCTTCGGCGAGCGCATCGCCGATAAGGCGTGAGGAGGAGAAAACATGAAAAAAAGCTTAATTAAACCCACACACATTCTGTTCGTCGTGTTCGGTATCGCTTTTGTGATTCTTGTGCCAATGCTGATTCCCAACCAGTATATGATGACGATCATGGACAACGCCTTGATTTACTTTATTGCCATACTTGGTCTGACGGTAATGCTGGGAATGGGCGGACAGGTTACCTTCTCACTCGCCGGCACAATGGGCATCGGAGCATTCACTGTTGCCATAGCTACTGTCCGGGCCCACATTCATCCACTCATCGCGATAGTTCTGGCTGTTGTTGTTGCCTCAGTATTTTCCTACCTGATAGGTATAGCACTGTTCAGGCTCAAGGGTACTTACTTTGCCTTTGCCTCAATTGCTTTGGTGCAGATCCTTTACAGCCTGATGCTTAACTGGAAGCAGGTAACTGGCGGCGCAGACGGCATTGCCGGTGTTCCGCCGCTTGATGTCGGTTTCTTTGTTTGTGAGAATAAAGTTCATTACTTTTATGTATTTTGTGTTTTCGCCCTGATCTGCGGGTTAATCGTTCACCGCATCCGCAGCTCTTCACTGGGCCGCTCGCTGGCGTCAATCCGTGACAATGAGATTGCGGCACGCTGCCTGGGCGTCAATGTTTATCAGACCAAAATCATTTCCTTTGTACTGGCTGGCGCCTTTTCGGGCCTTGCCGGTGCTCTGCTGGCATTTCTTAATACCAACATTACGTCAGAGCTCTTCACTTTTGAGCAGTCGTCAATTTTCCTGGTAATGGCAATGCTTGGCGGTATCGGCAGTACAATGGGTGCTTTTGTTGGTACGGTACTCTTAACTTTGCTGCCCGAACTAATGCGCTTTATGGCGTCATACTACAAGTTCGTCTACGGTGTTGGCGTTATTCTCCTGATGATCTTTATGCCGATGGGTCTGGCAGGTGTGGTTAAGAGTATCTTCAAGAAAAAGAAAAAACAAAAGCAAACTCGGATAAGCGAGGTGGAATAATTATGGCACAGCCGATTCTGCGCCTTGAAGGTTTGACAAAGTACTTTGGCGGCGTTACTGCAGCGGAAGATGTCAACTTTGCTATTTACCCCGGCCAAATCCGCGGTCTGATCGGTCCCAACGGCGCTGGTAAAACAACTATCATGAACCTGATCTGCGGCATATACGAAGCAGATAAAGGCGAAATTTATTTCGATGAGGAGCCCATTTCCAAGCTTCCCGATTACAAACGTGCTCGCCTGGGTATAGGCCGCACCTTTCAGCAGCCGCGCTTTCTGCAGCGGTCCAATATCAGGGAAAATTTGCTGATTGGCAGTGACCTTGATGATCAGATGGGCTACCTGAAGTCGTTTTTTGCCCCCAAGACAGGCGGTTTCGAAGCGGAACTGGCTGAACTGATGAAGGTTGCCGGCTTTGAAGTGGACATCGATGACGAAATCTCCGGTTTGCCTTATGGCCAGCTCAAGCTCCTGGAAATAGTGCGTTCTATGCTTTCACACCCGAAGGTTATGCTGGTTGACGAACCCGCGGCAGGTCTGAATGGTGCGGAACAGAATCGGGCAATGGACTTGCTGAACCTTGCGGCTTCTCAAAACATCGGAGTTGTCCTGATTGAGCACTCCATGGATATGGTTATGAACCTGTGCCATGAGATAACAGTTCTCAACTTCGGCTGCGTAATCGCAGAAGGTTCGCCGGCAGAAATTTCAAAAAACAAGACAGTCATCGAAGCGTATCTGGGGAGGAGAAGACATGCTGCAAATTGAGAATCTACATGCTTTTTATGGCCCCATTGAGGCGCTCAAAGGCGTAAACCTGACGGTTGGCAACAACGAAATCTGTTGTCTGATCGGCAGTAACGGCGCTGGGAAAACAACCTTGCTTAAGGCTATTTCCGGCGTGCTTAAGCGCACCGGCAGCGTTATCTGGAATGACGAGGAGATCGGACATCTTTCTCCCAAAGGAATAGCCTCCCGAGGAATTCTGCATGTTCCGGAAGGCCGCCACGTTTTCCCGGGGCTGACAGTAGTTGAAAACCTGGAAGTAGGCACCGCACCTTATCGTGGTGCTTTTGGCAGGGCTGACTTCAAAGAAGATCTCGAAAAAGTTTTTGGCCTCTTCCCGCGCCTCAAGGAAAGAGCCAATCAGCTAAGCTGGAGCTTATCGGGTGGTGAACAGCAAATGCTTGCTATTGGCAGGGCCTTGATGGGACGTCCCAAAATTCTGTTGCTCGACGAGCCTTCAATGGGGCTCGCGCCGGTTATAGTCGACGATTTGTTCCAGACGATAGTTGAGATTAATAAGACAGGCACACCGATCCTGCTGATCGAGCAAAACGCACAGCTGGCGCTGGAGGTTTCTCGGACTGCCTACGTTATTGAGCAGGGCCGGATCATACTGAGTGGCCGAGCTGACGAACTGAGCCATGATGCCCGTATTGTTGAGGCCTACCTGGGGAAATTCGCGCTCGGTTAATTAATAGGCGCGGCGATGGCGCTCGGCAAATTCCTTTGGGGTAGTATTTGTCTGTTTTTTAAAGATGCGGTCAAAATACGACACATCATTGAAGCCGACTGCTGCTGCTATTTCATAAATACGTTTGGGTTCAGAGGATTTGAGCAGCAGCTCCTTGGCTTTGTTGATTCGAAGTTCGATAATGTAATTGGTTATCGTAGTTCCGGTTTCCTTTTTGAATTTTTTGCAGATGTAATATTTGTTGAAATTGGTTTTTTCTTCCAAGTCATCAAGAGTTATGTCACGCGTGTAATTGTTGTCGAGATAACTGATAACTTCGCGCACCAGTTGATTCGGGCACGAGTTGTGTTCGTTGATCAGTTCCGTTCGCAATTCGCGAAAAACACCAAGAGCTTTTTCCAGAGCAAGCTCAAGTGTACGCGGCAGGAGAAATTCATTTGCTTCGAGATAATGGAAGTCACTATGCTGTTCCGGATCTACGTACTCGCTGGCAAAGCGGTGGTAGATTTTAGCCAGATCATCACAGATACCTTCAAAATACGCCAAGTGCCGATTTTCCCCGGCGGTCTGGAAAAGCTGTTTAAGCAAAGCATCAAATTCTTCCTGGTTGTAAAATGCCGTTTCCAGTGCCGGATAATGCGAGATAACAGGTTGCTTTTTTTCGTGCTTGGAAAAGTCGGCCATTTGGATAACTGTGCCTCCTTCAGGCAGGAAGATAACGCGCCGCAAACCCTGGCGCAATCTTTCGTCGGCTTGCGGTAACTGGCAAAGGTTGACCGGCTGGTCTATCAGGACAATACTGTCCAGGCCAAGCTGGTTGCGGATTTTCAGACGGATAAGTTCAGCGATGCTGAGGGCGCGGTCTTCACTTGAAAAAAGCGTGCCACGGGGAGGCAGATCGATCAGCGTATAGTAAAGATTATGGCGTACGCAAAAAGCTTCAGCACTGCCGTATCTGGCGGTAATTTTTGCAATCAGGTCAAGACAGTTTTCGTCCAGAACATCAATTTCACAGGTTTGTTCCTGCCAGCCGTCGTCGTCTTCGATCCGCGTCAGCATGAGGAAATAATTCTGGCTGCCAACATCAAAATTCATCCGGCTGAAGCCGCCATGGATCAAATTCTCATCCTTTAACTGGCCGCCTAGCACCTCCTGCAAAAAATGCTTGCGGTAACCCGGTCGTTTGAGCTGCAGTTCGTCCAAAAGCTCCTGCACCTTTACGTTGGCTTGCAGGTTTTTGTCAAGGACCACTTTGGCATTGGTTAAAGCTTCAATCAACTCGTCCTTATGCATGACATTGCTCTTCAGCAGATAATTCATGGCTCCAAGCTTGAGGGCATTACGGGCATAATCGAAATTATCGTGACAGCTCAGGACAATAAACAGAATCTCGGGATACTTTTCCTTCGCCTGCTGCATTAAACGGATTCCGTCGCAATACCGCATATAAATGTCGGTCAACACTAATTGCGGCTGCAGCTCATCGATCAGCTTCAAGGCTTCCAAACCATCAGAGGCTTCACCAACTATCTCAAAGCCCAGTTGATTCCAGTCTATTATTGAATTCAATCCGTTCAGAACGATTCTGTCATCGTCGACCAAGAGAACTTTGTAATTCATGTTTTCTCCTTTTGTTGGCGTACTGGTGTTGCTGAACGATAATCTTCAACCACGGGAATCCGCATACGCACATCCGTCCAGGAACCTTCCAGGCTGCTGATCGAAAGCCTTGAATTATCGCCAAAGGTCAGCTTCAATCGGGTATCGATGTTCTTCAGAGCTATGCCCATAAAGCGATCCTGCTCATCCGAATCCTTAAAAATTTCATCAAGTTTGGTTTGGGAAATACCTCGGCCGTTATCAAGGATGCTGATGATGATTTGATCCTGCTCGCTGAAAATCCTAATCAAAATCATGCTTTCAGTTTTATGGCTGTCAAGCAAGCCGTGATATATCGCGTTCTCCACGATCGGCTGCATAATAAACATAGGGATTCTCATTTGCAGCAAACGCGGATTAACTTCAAACTTATAAGTGAAACGATTGCCATGCCTGATCTTTTGAATATTCAAATAACTGTCAACGTAGTCAAGTTCATCTTCGATTGTGACCAGCTCATCTTTTTGGGTGGCACAGGCTCGCAACAGTTTTTCCAGTGAAGTGGCAGTACTGATAACGTCCTCATTGCGCCCGTCTGCAGCCAGCCATTGGATGTTATTAAGTGAATTGTAGAGAAAATGCGAATCAATTTGGCGCTGTAATGCTTCAAGCTGAAATACGCGTTTCTTCTCGTTGACTTCGCGTGCTTCGGCAACTAAGTCTGCATTTCGCCGGAGCATTCGCGCATAGGCACGGGTAAGGGCGCCGATTTCATCCTGGCGCTCCAGGTAGCGAACAGGAAAAGCAGATTCATTATTTTCACGCATTGACTCTGAAAGAACTTCAATCGGCCGCGACAGATTGCGTGCGACCCGCTGCGTAACCAGGAGGAATACAAAGATGGTAGCGAGTAGTATGGGCACCAGAAAGGTCCATAGGGAATCGGTCACTCCGACAAATTGATCCTGAGGCAGTACAGTTACTACTTTCCATAATAACTGGTCGATGGTGATGTAATTATAAATCGAGTCAATGCCTGAAAGTCCACTGCCTTCCTCTCTGCTCATAACATCAGACAAAATCGAAGTTGCCATAGGTGTAGCTGCTGCGGTATCTTCGAGCGTCTTTTGAGGATCGAAATTCCTGGCGTAAAGAGTTTTACCGTGCGAATCAAATATATACACGTCACCGCGATATGTTTTCATAAAGCCTGCTATCAGGTCCTCGACCCGGGAAAAGTCAAGAGATACAGTCGCCAGCCCCAATGCCTTGCGTTTCGAGGTTGTGTCACTATATATGACACTGTTTGCAGTAATAAACCTGCGGGGAAAAAAGAAGCCGCTGTCATCGTAAAGACTGCGCCAATAAACACCGTCACCGAAATCGATGGCCGTTTGATACCAGTCCGCTTGCAGATACGGCTTGCTGCTGACAATCTGCAGATTGCCGGAGTTAAAGGTAATATGATCGCGTTGAGAGTAAAACCTGTAATAGTATTGCGGGCTGTTACCAACAATAACATTTAAAGCACTTAAGGTTTCAGAAAGCTGTAAGGTTGGTGAATTGTCATTGAAGCGCGGATACTGGTCATCAATGAGAAGATCCGCCAGTTCCGGAGCCCGACTGATTGCCGCAGCACGATCGTACATGCCGGTAAGGAGAGTGTTGAAGCTGCTGTTGACATTAGCCAGAGTCACGTCCAGCGTATCTTCAACCTTTACTAAAACGGCGTGACGTGATTGCATAAAAGTCCAGGCATTGATAAATGTTACTGGTAAAAGTACGACAACCAAATAGGAAATCAGGATTCTTTGCCGAATTCGCTGATTGTTCCACAAGGTCTTCAAGTTAAGGAAAAGCTTGATTTTTTTCAAACCGCATTCCTCATGTTATAGACTGGTCTTAATACTATATTGTACGATTACCAGGTGTCAGGCGGCTCAGATCTTGCCAAATGCGAACCAAACAAAATGTAACAGATACAGTTATTATACAATTATCGAAATTCATAATCAAGAAATCACAAATTCTTGTACATATTAAGGCTTAGTTGCTGCAAAGTGCACAACATGTTACGCTGAACGCAAGACGCTAAACTAAAATCGGCTCAGCCGCTAAAAGGAGTATGTATTTTGAATTGGCCAACTATTTTGCTGATTCTGGCCGCACCGGCTCTTCTCGTATTGTTCGCTTATTTGATTCGCTTCCGTGGCATGTATAACCTGATTTCGGGCTACAACACCATGTCGCCTGAAAAGAAACGAAATGTTGATATCGTTCCATTAAGCAAACTGGTAAGCAACGCTCTGTTTGTTATAGCCGGTATTTTGCTCGTTGGTATGCTCCTGATCCAAACCGGAGCAACAACAGCAGGTTTTATTGTCATGGCCTTTTTACTCCCGGTGCTGATAGCATTGATTGTCCTGGCTCAGAAATATGATGGCAACAGACTGGACAGCAGCGGCGCCACTCGTCCCGGAGCCAAGATCGCTATCGCACTGATTATTATTTCACTGTTGGTTGTCACCGGCTTTGTCGGAACCCTCCTTGTTAAGGGCATGCAGCCTGCCGCGGTTGATTTTGCTGACAATAACCTGAAAATTTCAGGCATGTACGGCCGAGAAATCCCCATCGCCGAAATTAAAAAACTGGAACTTGTAGATATGTTGCCTAAAATTCTGCGGCGCACCAACGGTGCGGCAATAGGCGACCAGCTCACCGGCCACTTTTTAATGGAAGGACCCGGTGCTGTAATGCTGTATCTTAAC
>LSQX01132572.1_pt1 | contig 10655 bp, 9 predicted proteins | sample 654561 | NCBI WGS metagenome assembly LSQX01 (sample SAMN04489861, study PRJNA283612) | anaerobic digester metagenome | isolation source: 4 biogas reactors fed with cattle manure at either 37C or 55C with and... | place: Denmark: Kongens Lyngby | collected 2014 | reverse complement strand
TGTTGCCGCTGGGGGTCGCCATGAGTCAGAGTGGCGCAGCGGAGTTCATCGTCGCCAACACCCTGGGTCTGGTCAGCGCCCACGGCCCGCTGGTGGTGCTGGCCGTGCTCTATCTGATGGCCCTGGTGCTCACAGAGTTCATGAGCAACGCTGCCGCCGCAGTGATACTCACACCCATCGGCATGTCTACCGCCGCCATGCTTGGCGTCGACGCGACCCCTTTCCTCATCGCCGTGACCTTTGCCGCCTCCACCAGCTTTGCCACCCCGGTGGGCTACCAGACCAACACCATGGTCTACAGCGCCGGCGGCTATCGCTTCATTGATTTCATCAAGGTCGGCCTGCCACTGAACATGATCTTCTGGGTACTGGGGGTGATCTTTATTCCGGTGTTCTGGCCGTTCTGAAGGGCGCATCCTGACTCCAGATATCTGCCCCGGGATCCAGCCGGACTGTCGGACGGATACATGACACCGTTCGAGAAAAGCGCGGGGCCGGCGCGCTGTGCAGCGCACCATCGACCTGCTGGTAGATGCCCCGTGCCGCCATGTGCGGATGCTGCCGAGCTTCTTCCAGCTCCAGCACAGGTGCGAAGCAGGCGTCCGTTCCCTCCAGCAGGGCACACCATTCGTCCCGCGGGCGCCGGGCAAACAGCTGCTCCCAGTGTTCGGCCTGCAACGCCTGTTCAGCCGCATCTGTTGCCTGCCGCTGTACCACCTCGCCAGCCCCACTGAGCGCCACCAGCTCCTGATAGAACCCCGGCTCCAGCGCCCCTACGGCAATCTGCCGTCCATCGGCACAGCGGTAGCAGCGATACCAGGGCGCTGCCCCACCGAGCAGATTATGCCCCTGACGCATATCGATGCGTCCGGTAGGCAACAGGCCACTGAAGAACGACATCAGCGAGGCCGTGCCATCCACGATAGCGGCATCAACTACCTGCCCCTGTCCCGAACGCTCGCGCTCCAGCAGCGCAGCGAGGATACCCACGGTCAGAAACATCGAGCCGCCGCCGAAATCACCCACCAGGTTCAGCGGTGGAACCGCCTCACCCTGCGCCGACCCGATTGCTGCCAGCGCGCCGGTCAGGGCGATGTAGTTGATATCGTGGCCGGCACTTTGGGCCAGCGGCCCGCTCTGCCCCCAACCGGTCATGCGTCCATAGACCAGCCGCGGGTTGAGCTCGCACAGCTCATCCGGGCCCAGCCCGAGGCGCTCCATCACTCCGGGGCGGTTACCCTCGATCAGCACATCGGCGCAGCGGGCCAGCTCCAGACAACGCTGGCGACCGACCTCGGTGCGGATATCCAGGGTAATGCAGGTGCGCCCACGATCCACCACCGGATTGGGCCAGCCATTGCCGCCCGGGCGCTCGATACGCAGTACCTCGGCGCCCATGTCCGCCAGCTGCATGGCGCAGTGCGGACCGGGGCCGATGCCGGCAAATTCCAGTACCCGCAACCCGACCAATGGTCCTGTGGCTGTTGTACTCATCATCGCCTCCTGTTACGCCTGCGCTTGGAGCTGTTGTTCCGTCAGGTAGTTGTAGTAGCGCTCGCGCAGTACCTTCTTGTCGATCTTTCCGGTCGCCGTCAGCGGAATGGTGTCGACAATCATGTCATCGGGCATCCACCATTTGACGATCCGGCCTTCCAAGTGCGCCAGCATTGCGGCCTTGGAAACCTCGGCACCAGGATGTGACTCAATGATCAGCAGGGGCCTCTCTTCCCACTTGGGATGGTAGACACCCACTACCGCTGCCAGACGCACGCCGGGGTGCGCCACGGCAGCATTCTCGATATCGATCGAGCTGACCCATTCGCCACCGGACTTGATCACGTCCTTGATGCGGTCGGTGATGCGCATGAAGCCGTTTTCGTCCAGGGTGGCGATATCCCCAGTATCGAACCAGCCGTCGGCATCCAGCGCGCTGGTCTCACTGCGGAAGTAGCGTTCCACCACCCAGGGGCCACGCACCATCAGAGTGCCCGCGCTCTTGCCATCCGCGGGCAGGCGATTGCCCTGTTCATCCACCACTTTCAGCTCGATGCCATACTGCAGGCGACCCTGACGACTCCAGATCACGTCGTTGACCGCCTCCTCACCCAGACTCACCAGCTTCGGCGTTGGGGTGGCGACCACACCCAGCGGGCTGGTTTCGGTCATGCCCCAGAGCTGGCGCACGGACACACCGTACTTGTTGTGGAAGGCCTCAGCCATGGCCCGGGGCACTGCCGAGCCGCCGATAATCAACTGTTTCAGCTCGCCGGCATCCTCGCCGGTACGCTCCAGGTGATCCAGATACATGGTCCAGATGGTTGGCACACCGCCGGAGAAGGTCACGCCCTCGTTCTGGATGAGTTCCTGCAGGCTTTCGCCGTCCATCCTGTCGCCGGGCAGGACAAACTTGCAGCCGTTGATCGCGGCAGCAAAGGGCACGCCCCAAGCGGTGCCGTGGTACAGGGAGGAACAGGGCATGATGCAATCGAAAGCGGAGAAGTTGAATGCACTGGCCAGACCGGCGGCCAACGCATGTAGCACAATCGAGCGGTGACTGTAGAGAACCCCCTTGGGGTTGCCGGTCGTGCCGGAGGTGTAGCAGAGGATGGCACCGGCGTTCTCGTCAAAGCTCGGCCATTCCAGCAGGGCTTCCTCCTGCGCCAGCAACTGCTCATAACCCTGCAGTTCGATGCCCGGCATGTCCGGCAAGTCGTCGGCGGCGAGCATGATGAAGTGGCGAATGTTGGTCAGGTGCGGCTGCAGACGCTGAACCAGTTCGGAGAAGTTGCGCTCGAACAGCAATACGCTGCTGCCGGCATGGTTGAGCGTATAGGCGATCTGTTCGTCCGACAGCCGGGGGTTGCCGGTGTGCAGTACCGCGCCGATCCCCGGGACGGCAAAGAACAGTTCGTAGTGACGATGGGTGTTCCACGCCAGGGTCGACACGAAGTCGCCGGTACCGATGCCCAGGCGGCGAATCATGTTCGCCGCCCGGCCCGCCCGTTCGGCCAGTCCGCTGTAGTTATAGCGCCACAGGGGCTCCTCCACCAGCCGGGAAACGATCTCCTGATCGCCATGGGCAACCGCCGCGTGCTCCAGGATGCTGCTGATCATCAGGGGAAATTGCTGCATGCTGCCAGTCTGAAAGTTTTGCATAGTGTTATTCCTTGTTTTTGTTATCGAACTGCCGACGGCTACGGGTTCAGCGCAGCCGCACTGATGAGCCTCTGGTCAGTGGCGCCTATTCACCACCCAGATTGCGGGCAATCACCAACCGCTGGATATCGCTGGTACCTTCGTAGATCTGGCATACCCGTACATCCCGGTAGATACGCTCCAGCGGGAAGTCCCTCAAGTAGCCATACCCGCCCAGCGTCTGAATCGCCGCGGAGCAGACCTTCTCGGCCATTTCCGAGGCGAACAGTTTGGCCATCGAGGCCTCCACCAGCGCCGGTTGGCCGGCATCGCGTAACGCCGCGGCGTGGTGCACCATCTGCCGCGCAACGGTGATCTGCGTCAGCATATCGGCGAGGCGGAAAGCCACCGCCTGGTGATCGGTCAACATCTTGCCGAAGGCTTCGCGCTCCCTGGCGTAATCCCGGGCCACCTCAAAGGCTGCCCGCGCCATCCCGACCGATTGCGCGGCGATACCGATACGCCCGCCTTCCAGGTTGGCCAGCGCTATGCGATAGCCCTCGCCCTCCTCGCCCAAGCGATTGGCCAGCGGCAAGCGCAGCCCGTCGAAGGCGATCTGGCAGGTATCCGAGGCGTGCTGCCCCAGCTTGTCCTCGACCCGCACCACCTGATAGCCGGGGCTATCGGTGGGAACAATAAAGGCGCTGATGCCGCGTTTGCCGACATCCGGATCAGTGACCGCAAACACGATCACGGTGCCGGCCTCGCGCCCCGAGGTAATGAACTGCTTGGCACCATCCAGCACATAGCTGTCGCCATCACGGCGGGCACGGGTGCGCAGCGAGCCTGCGTCGGAACCGGCATGCGGCTCGGTCAGGGCAAAACCACCGATCTGCTGGCCGCTGGCCAGAGTGGGCAGAAAGCGCTGTTTTTGCTCATCGGTACCAAAGCGCAGGATAGGTGCACAGCCCACCGAGTTGTGTACGCTCATGATGGTCGAGCAAGCACCGTCACCGGCGGCGATTTCTTCCAGCGCCAGTGCGTAGGTCAGGTAACCGGTATCACAGCCGCCCCACTGCTCCGGTACCAGCATACCGAGAAAACCCAGCTCGCCCATCTCGGCCAGCGCCTCGGCGGGAAAGCGGTGCTCCCGATCCCAGTCCGCAGCGAATGGCAGCAGCCGCTCCTGGGCAAACTGCCGGGCAACGCCGGCAATTTCCCGTTGTTCTTCAGTCAGCAACATGGTTTTCTCCTCAGTCCAGCAGCTCGATGGCCATTGCGGTCGCTTCACCACCACCAATGCAGATCGCCGCCACACCCTTGCGCTCGCCGCGGGCGCGCAGTGCCGCCAGCAAGGTCACCAGGATACGCGCGCCCGAGGCGCCGATCGGGTGGCCCAGCGCACAGGCACCACCGTGCACGTTGACCTTGGCCGGATCCAGCCCGAGCTCGCGTACTGTGATCATGCTGACCACCGCGAAGGCTTCGTTGATCTCGAACAGATCCACGTCATCCAGCGACCATTCGGTGCGCTCCAGCAGTTTGCGGATGGCACCAATGGGCGCGACCGGGAACAGACCAGGCTCATCCGCGAAAGCGGCATGCCCACGGATCGCTGCCAGCGGACGCAGACCGCGGCCACGCGCTTCGGATTCACGCATCAGCACCAGTGCTGCAGCGCCGTCAGAAATCGAACTGGAGTTGGCAGCGGTCACTGTGCCACCCTCGCGGAAGGCCGGCTTCAGAGCGGGGATGCGACTCGGATCAACCTTCAGCGGGGTTTCATCCGCCTGCATCTGCACCTGGCGGCGTCCAACCTGGGCGCTGACCGGGGCCAATTCCTCGGTAAACAGTCCCTGTTCGATAGCCGCCTGGGCACGCTCGACCGATTGCAACGCCCAGGCATCCTGCTGCTCCCGACTGAAACCGTGGGTCTGGGCACAATCTTCGGCGAAGGTGCCCATCAGCCGGCCCTTGTCATAGGCATCTTCCAGCCCGTCGAGGAACATGTGATCGAACATGCGGCCGTGGCCCATGCGCAGCCCCTGGCGGGCGCCATCGAGCAGATAGGGGGCGTTGGACATGCTCTCCATGCCACCAGCCACCACCACGTCGACACTGCCGGCACGCAGCAGGTCATGGCAGAGGATGGCCGCCTGCATGCCCGAGCCGCACATCTTGTTCAACGTGGTGCAGACCGTGGACTTGGCCAGACCAGCTCCCAGCGCCGCCTGCCGGGCTGGTGCCTGGCCCAGACCAGCGGGCAGGACACAGCCCATCAGCACTTCCTGGACCGCGTCGGCGTCCAGGCCGCTGCGCGCTACCGCCGCGCGAATCGCCGTGGCGCCCAGCACCGGCGCGGGAATCCCGGCAAGCTCGCCCTGCAAGGCGCCCATGGGTGTGCGGGCACTGCCGACGATGACAATAGGATCATGTTGCATGTGGGATCTCCTCAACGTGCAGCCATGCGCAGTGCGCCGTCGAGACGGATCACTTCGCCATTCAGCATGGGGTTTTCAATGATATGACGCACCAGCGCCGCATATTCTTCCGGCAGACCCAGGCGTGGCGGGAATGGCACATCCTTGGCCAGCGAGTCACGTACTTCCTGGGTCATGCCGGCCATCATCGGGGTTTCGAAGATACCCGGGGCAATAGTCATTACCCGGATGCCATGCCGCGCCAGTTCCCGCGCCGCCGGCAGAGTCATACTGACCACCCCACCCTTGGAAGCGGCATAGGCAGCCTGGCCGATCTGTCCGTCATAGGCGGCCACCGAGGCGGTATTAATGATCACCCCGCGCTCGCCCTGCCCGTTCGCCTCGCCTTCAGCCATGACGGCACTGACCAGCCGCAGCATATTGAAACTGCCCAACAGGTTGATCCGCAGTGCGCGATCGAAGCTGGCCAGCGCGTGAGGGCCGTTGCGCCCGAGGATCTTTTCACCGGGTGCTATACCGGCGCAGTTGACCAGCCCGTGCAGTGCGCCAAAATCTCGTTGCGCGGCGGCGACGGCCTCGGCGGCCTGCTGTTCATCAGCGATGTCCGCCACGTAGGCACGGGCGCAGTCACCCAGTTCACCAACGCGCTGCTGCAGGGCATCCTGATTGAGATCAATCAGCGCCACGCGGGCTCCGGCGTCAACCAGCACACGAGCCGCCGCTGCGCCCAGACCCGAGGCACCACCGGTGATCATAAAAGTATTGTTATCCAGCTGCATGTTGGCTCCTGCTTGGGTCTCTTATCTTTCTCGTGTCCCATTCTGGTATGGGCCCCGCAGTTCGGGCAATGCTCCTTTGGCTCAACCTCGCTGACTGCTTTGGACATTTTTCCGCAGTTCAGCCATCCCCGAGAATCAGCTGTCGGTAGTGTCCGGGATTGGTCCCCGTCCATTTGCGGAAGGCCTTGTAAAAGGCACTGACGTCAGCGAACCCAAGCTGTTCGGCTATGCCCGCATAGCTGATCGACGGGTCGGCCAGCCAACGGGTGGCCTGCTCCTCGCGCAGACTGTCCTTGATCGCCTGGTACTGGATACCTTCCGCCGCCAGACGCCGGCGCAGGGTCGAAGGCGACATGCACAGAGATTGCGCCAAGGCGTCACTGGTCGGCCACTCACTGGCTGGTTGCGCGCGCAGCCCATGCTTGATCTGGCTGGCCAGGCTGTTAGCGTCCCGATAGCGCACCAGAATGTTGGCCGGCGCCTGAGCCAGAAAGCAGCGCAACTCCTGATCGCTGCGCCGGATCGGAACATCCAGCGCCTCGGCAGCAAAGATGATCCGTGTGGAAGCCTGGGAGAAACGCAGGTTCTCTGAAAACATGACCTGATAGTCGTCGACATAATCAGGCTCGGGACAACGCAGTTCGACCGCCATCAGAGGGATGCGCCGACCCGCCAGCCAGCAGACCAGCCCGTGCACAATCATCCAGTAGGTAAAATAGGCAAAAGGCCGCTGCGCCTGTCCGTCAGCCTCGTGCAATACCACCTCGGCAAGGCTGCGACGGGCGACCAGACGCCCCCGAAAGTCACCGAGCATCAGGCCCAGGAAGTTGAGGGTATGGATCAGCGCCTGCCGCACGGTTGGCTGGGTAATCCCGGTGCGGCACAGAAAATTGAAGCTGCCCAGACGCAGTGGCCGCTCGGCCATGCCGAAAAACTCGTCATCGTAAGCAGCGGCTAAAGCCAGCCAGATGCGCCCGTACAACTCGACCGGCACCCGTTGCTGCGGATCATTCAACGCGATAGCCGGCAGCCCCAGATTGGCCAGTACAGTCTCCGCATCGTCTCCCAGGCGGGTGAAAGCCTCCAGCGCCTCACGCACCAGACACACCGAAATACTATCCTTGCGCATGACTGCCATGCCGCCTCCTCATTCCACTACCCGAGCGGCTGGTGGATCAACCGAGGCTGCAGTGTAGTGTCGGGGGATAACCGGAGCCATCAGCCTTAGGGCTAAGAAGCCTCCGGTAGCGGGAGGCCTCCCTGGCTCTGCGGCGTTCAGAAATGGAATATATAGCGCAGAGTCAGCCGATTCTCATCAGCGCTGTCAGCGTAGTTCGAGCGGTTGGTCGCGTTTCGCCATTGTAGCGACAGCCCCTCGAAGATGCCGCCCTGCACGGTATAGGCCATATCGGTCATGCGCTCCCACTCACTACCCTTGTCACCGCGAGCCCTCAACCCGACTGCCTGGACGCTGCTCAACAGGGTCGGATCAACCTGGTCACCCTTGGCATACTTGACCGCCAGGGTGAGCCCCGGCAACCCCACGGCGGCAAAGTCATAGCCGTAGCGTAACAACCGAACCCGCTCCCCCGGGGCCGTGAAGGCACTGACCAGCTACTCGCCGAACAGGTAGGTATCGGTGCCATTGACGAAGGCAAAGGGCGTGTCACCCCGGGCCTTCTGATAACCGCCCCCAAAGCTGTGCCCCGCCAATTGCCAGGCAAACAGGGAGCTGAGGGTGCGGTTGTCCACCTCCCCCAGACGTTCGCTGCCGGTCTCGCTGGCGGCGAAGTAACGGATATCACCCACCAGCTCACCCAGCGCCAGCGCCTGCTTGAAGTTGACGCCGGCAAAATGGGAGCGATACAGCGCATCCAGTTCCACCAGGTGATAGCTCAACGACAGGCCCTCTGCAGCCTGATAATCCAGCGCCAGGTAATCCAGATGATCCGCCTCGACCGGGGTATAGCCAAAGGCAGTCAGCCGTTCGAAATCCGTGGAATTTCGCTGCTTGACCCGGTTGACCCGCAGCAGTGTCAGCCGCAGTGGCTGCAAGTCATTGGATACTAACCTGCCGCCCCGGAACACCTGGGGCAGCAGGCGGCTGTTGTTGCTCCACAGCAGCGGCAAGGTCGGATGCAGTCCGCCGACATGCACCTGGGTCTGCCCGACCCGCGCTTTGGCGGTCAGCGTCAGCTTGCTGTATTCATCCTCCACCTGGCGCTGGGAGTCATACGCCAGAATGCCCGATCCGGTGCGGTCCGGGCTCGAATCCAGCTTAACCCCCAAGGTACCCAGCGCGTCCACGCTGACGCCAACCCGACCTTCGGTAAATCCCGATTGCAGGTTGAGAATGAACCCCTGAGCCCACTCATCCCGCTTGGACTGCACCGCCTCCTGGTTACGGAAGTCACGGCTGTAGTACATGTTGCGCAGCTCCAGACTGCCCTTGGCGTCCCCCAGGAAGTCCGCCATGACCGTGGACGCCTGGGTCGCCACGGCAACCGTCAGCAGGTTTGTCATTATTTTTCTGATCATACTGTTCAATACCGTCTTCTTGTCATGTAGCCAGCCCATCGTGCCGCTCAACAGGCAGCAGCCCCGTCCCACCCTCCAGAGAGGGAGAGCAGATCGGGTCGGTGTACGCTGGGAGGAAAAAGGGGGGCTCGGCAGCGAGCCCCGGGATGCAAATCAGCCGTGCAAGGCTGCCGCTCCGGCGACCCGAGCCGAGTCCGAGCGGGACTGGTTGACCATGGTGACCGCAGCAGCACCGAGCACGCCCGCTATCGCAATGGCCATGAAGTTCTGCTCCAGCGGCAGGTTGATCGATACCAGCCAGCCTATCAACACCGGCGCAATGATCGCCCCGACCCTGCCCACCCCCGAGGCAAACCCCACCCCGGTAGAGCGGATCGACAGTGGGTAGAAATCACCGGCATAGGCGTAGGCCAGCAGCTGCGTCCCCAGCGTGGAAGCACCGACAATGAACACCATGAGGAACAGCAGACCGGTCGAGCGGGTAAAGCCCAGCACCGTCAGGGCCACGGCGCCGATCAGGTAGAAGGTGATCAGCACATACTTGATATTCAGGCGGTCACTGAGCCAGCCGCCGCCAACTGCCCCGACAATTGCGCCAATGTTGAACACAATGACGAAGTTCAGTGCCGAGCCGAGGCTGAAGCCCGCCATCGCCATCAGCTTGGTCAGCCAGGAATTGAGCGCGTAGACCATGAACAGGCCGGTAATGAAGGCGGTCCAGATCATCACCGTGCTGAAACCCCGGCCTTCCCGGAACAGGTTGCGTACCGGCGTGTCTCGGCGAGTAGCGGTGTCGTCAAGGCCAACGATTCGGGTCTGATCGGTGATCTGCAGCTGCGGGGCCATCTTGCGGGCGACGCTGCGCAACTCGTCCTGCCGCCCCTTCTTCAACAGGAAGGCCATGGATTCGGGCATGCTCTTGAGAATGAAGGGAATCAGCAATACCGGCAGTCCGGCGAGGTAGAACACCGTTTGCCAGCCGTGGCTTTCAATCATCTGCTTGCCGGTCAGCGCCACCAAGATACCGCCGATGGAATAGCCGGCGAAAACCAGAGTCACCAGACGGGCACGCAGCCTGGCCGGTGAGAACTCACTCATCTGCGCAGTCATCACCGGCAGCACGCCACCAATGCCGAGCCCAGCAAGAAAGCGTGTCACACTGAAACTCACCGGATCGCTGGTCAAACCCGAAGCGGCGGTAAATACGCTGAACAACGCCACACACACCGCGATCATTTTCGGGCGACCTATACGGTCAGCCAGCGTACCCAGGAACATGGCGCCCAGCATGGTGCCGAAGAGCGCGGACCCGGCCATGATACCGGCGCTGGTCGCATCCACCCCCATATCATCCATGATTGCCGGTAATGCAGCTCCCACCACAGCCAGATCATAGCCGTCGATTATCAGAATGAGCACACACCAGAACAGAATGAGTCCGTGGAAACAATTGAATTTCGACCTGCCGGTAAGCTCGTACACGTTCACCGATTGCATAGTTGCACTTCCTTTATCTTGTTCTTGTTGTTGAGCCTGTAGACCCTTTCTTTCAGGTGCACGCGCCTGCCGCCTCATCTGTGGAGGCAGTGCGTCGATTAGCTATAATTGTGTCGCGCTGGATGACGCGCCCAGAGCGGGGCGAGCGGCACCTGAATGTCATCCATAGTAGAACGGTGGGCTCGGCGATCAATGTTCGGAAAGATCGATTTGCCTGACCGGTTTGGACACCCGCGACGCAGCCGCTGGCTGGGTAATCTGCAGC
>LSQX01292618.1_pt3 | contig 10656 bp, 11 predicted proteins | sample 654561 | NCBI WGS metagenome assembly LSQX01 (sample SAMN04489861, study PRJNA283612) | anaerobic digester metagenome | isolation source: 4 biogas reactors fed with cattle manure at either 37C or 55C with and... | place: Denmark: Kongens Lyngby | collected 2014 | reverse complement strand
AATAGGTAGAGAGCCGGCGCCATGGGAATCGTTGTGTGTGTTTGTTGAAGGACAATAATGCAGAAAAAGAAAAAAGAGATGCTTTCAGGAAAACACCTATAAACGGGACAAGAAGGCTCTTGATAAGCAGTGCTAAAAGAGAGTGCTAACAAGGACCTTTGAAAAAGGCCCTGAAAAAAACAGGAAGGATCTTGCCCTCTGGCATTATATATGCTATATATTTAAGTGCAGGTTACAATCTGCGAAAGGGCCTTTCGGCCCGATAAAAGCAAACAAGATAGAATAAGCGGAGAGATACCCAAGCTGGCTGAAGGGGAAGGTTTGCTAAACCTTTAGGCGGTTTAACAAGCCGCGCGGGGGTTCGAATCCCCCTCTCTCCGCCATATTATTTGTCTTGCATATCATTTGTCTTGTCCGATTATGCTTCGAGTCTGAATCGGCCTCTCTTTTCAAGTCTTGTCAACATCTCTTGAGGATTCTTCACTTTTGCCAGGAAGATTATTGCTGCAATGATGTAGGGTTTGTAGCTTGCTTGTTTATACAGGGGAACTCTGTATCGATCGAACACAGACGCTTCCACTTCGCCTTCTTTGCAGCTGACACCGGAAATATCCGCAGGCAGACAGTGCAGATAAAGCGCCTTACCGTCGTTTGTAATCTTCATCAATTCTTCTGTGCATTCCCAATCCTTATAATTGGCGTTTTGGGCCAAGAGCTCTTTTTCAAGTGCATCTATGCCATCAAAGTCATTCTGCTCATAGAGCTCGGTTCGCTTCTTCATCGCCAGGAACGGTGCCCAGCTCTTTGGATAGACAACATCAGCATTCCTGAATGCCTCCGCCATACTGTTGGTCTTTATGAATTTCCCGCCGGATTCTTCAGCATTCTTGATTGCAACTTCTTCGACTTCGCCCATGACCTCGTAGCCTTCGGGGTAAGCTAACACCACTTCCATGCCCATCCTGGTCATTAAACCTATGACACCTTGCGGAACGGAAAGAGGTTTACCGTAAGAAGGTGAATACGCCCAGGTCATTGCCAGTTTCTTGCCTTTCAGATTCTCAATGCCGCCGAAATAGTGAATGACATGCAAGAGGTCTGCCATTGTCTGAGTGGGGTGGTCGATATCACACTGCAGGTTTACGAGATTAGGCCTTTGCTCTAATATACCTTCCTCATATCCTTGTTGCACTGCTTGAGCCACTTCACGCATATAGGCATTGCCTTTTCCGATATACATATCATCTCGAATGCCTATTACATCTGCCATAAACGAGATCATGTTCGCGGTTTCTCGAACTGTCTCGCCGTGTGCAATCTGAGATTTACCTTCATCGAGATCTACTACTTGAAGGCCTAAGAGATTGCATGCAGAGGCAAAGCTAAAACGCGTGCGGGTGGAAAAGTCACGGAAGTTGGATATTCCCAGGCCGCTGTCGAATATTCGAACGGAAATGTTTCTTTCTCTCAGATGGCGCAGAGCGTCTGCTACAGTAAAGATTGCTTCCAACTCATCCCCGGTTTTCTCCCATGTTAGGAAGAAATCGCTGTTATACAGGTTCTTGAAATCAAGTTGATCTAGCTTCTTTATGTAGTCATTCAGCACCATTCGCATTCTCCTTTATCAGTATTTTTGGTGTTTTGGCTTTCAACGCCGAAAGGCATCTACTGGCCGATAATGAGATCACCCGATCCTGCCTGGCTTTGCCCCACCTCACCCCCCGTGCCTTGCCTGATCTTATACGCTACCCTAAGAGTGTCGCCCACTCTGTTACTGGCCTCAGTGTAACAGCCTTGAAAGCAGTCCTCTGTTTTCTCGGATCATCTTGTAAGATTGTGTATACCATGTGAATAATTTCTATACTGATGCTGATACTCCTTCTCGATACAGAGCCGTGCTGTAAGTTGTGCTACATTTTTGCGGGACGTTTTTCAGTTTAAGTACATAGCTGTATTCTCAAATTGCAGTCTAAAATACCGTTTCGCGGCCTTGATGATGACAGCAGGCCCATAAATCGTTACAATGCAAGACATACTGGGAGCTCTGTCCTGAATGTTCTAGCCACGAAACGGTTTAGCATAAAAGGAAGCCCCATAGGAGAACCACTAAGGTCCCATTTGGTGGGGCTTCCTTTTCTTCATAATGATATTCAACCTCTGCCGGAGTGGCCTTTGGCCGCGGCGGCAGCACGCAGCTTTCTACTTAATGGTTATGACAAGCCCGTCGCCACGTGATCCGTCCGCGAAGACAGGTTTCCGGATCCTACCGGTCGTGCACTCGCAGAGTATCTCCAGGCTCGCCGATGAACACCAGATACATCCCTTCCTCAACTTCCGCTTCGCGCATCGGAGTCTTTAGGCTGTCGTAAACCGCTTCACAGCCTTGTGAAAAGACCACAACTCTTCCGTTTTCCGGGAAGTCAAAGCTTGCCTGTCCGCTGAACCCGAACACTCTTGACTTGTTATGCCCGGCGCGCTCAATCTGCAGATCATCGCCATTTTTGATAACAGGCAGCATGGCCGCATCTATGAAGTACTCCCCGGAAGTGTGCAGCACTGTCTCTCCATGCATTTCCTGGAGCGATACTTCAAACTGATCCCGGACATAGTGGAACGACATCTTGGTGCTAGTGGGGCTGCTAAGAGCAAGTGGAGTGAACACCTGTCCGTCAGCAACGATTATGTAGCCAGGCAGTTCAGGAATGGCGAGTGTCTTGAAAACCCTGGGATAAAGATCATTTCTGCCCAGGTTAACCGGAACCCAGGCCTTTCCGAGAAAGGCGCCGGGATCTATCGACTCGGCAGGCCTCAACTTCTCAAAACCTGCGTGTCCCACATCCGGACTCTCAGAGAAATGCATTAATAACAGCGTTCCGTTCCTGTGTTCGGCAAAGGAAAAGCTGAGGCCATTGGACTCGTGGAACTTGCCGTCCTCCTTATATGCAGCAACAATCGAGGGAACAAAGCCGCTGCCGTCGAAGGTTGATAGGATGATGCTGCTCTTATCCTCAGACAGTGCAACCTGGACAAGCCCATTAGTGGAGTTGTAAAACCCTGCGAAACGCTGGAGTTCACCTGGGATGGGAGCGTCAGCGGGAGGTGCAGGTTGAGCCGCCGCCTCTTCCATAAGGCCCAGCTCTCGCAAGGTGGCTTCAAGAACGGTATCAGCAACGGCTGCCGGGTCTGCCGCGCCGGCAAAGATTACGGCCACATTGATACGCTCTTTCGGTAACACATACAACTGCGAAAAGTACTGCATCGTGCCGCCGTCTTTTGCAATAACATTAACGCCCAGCCGTCTCAACATCGGGACCGACACAAAGTCCCAGCCCAGCCCGGGACAGAACAAGGGACTTCCGACAGGAACTGTTTCAGGCCCATATTGAGCCCGGGTGTACTCTTCCAGCATAGATGGGCTTAATATTGACCCGGGCTGCAGGATCTCTCCGAATTTGCAGAGATCCACTGCCGTGGAGGCCAACCCTCCGCTACCAAGGATGTTCACATATTCGAGAGGCAGGGGGAATGTACTATCTCCTTCGTACACCCTGGCTATGTTCTCGTTGCCTTCCTTGAAATAGGCACTGGTATTTGTCAGGCCCAGCTTGGTGAAGATTTCTTGCTCCAGGAACTCAGCGAAACTAAGACCCGAAACCCGCTCGATTACTGCCTCAGCTACGGTAAACCCGTCGTTGCAGTAGACGCTGATTCTCCCCGGATCGTTTACCAGGTAGGTGCCCTGCAGCAGTTCCAACGTCTCCCGGACGTAACCCTGTGCTTTTCGGCTGCAAAGCCGTTTTTGAAGTTCGTGCCCGGTAGGCCTGAAGTGTGATTGAGCAGCATGCGGACGGTGATGTCCTTATACCTCTCGTCCTGCATTGAAAATTCGGGCAGGTATTCTGTGACCGGCTTGTCTAACTCAACCTTGTCTTGCTGTACCAAGGTCAAAATGCTTGCAGCAGTGAAGATTTTGCTGATAGAACCTATTATTGAACTGTGTATCTATGTCTACTGGAAGATCCCGGGCACGATCCCTAAGCCCGAACCCTTCTGCATAGACTACTTCACCATCCACCATCACTGCTACCGTGGCACTTGATGACTGCCAGGTAGACATCTGCTGAGCTACGGCCTCCCGCGCTGCTGCGGCGACTTCTTCGTAGCCTGCTTTCTCAATGACAGTCTCAGCCTGAACAATATTGGTGAGACCCCCTAATACCTGGAAACAAATGATAAACGACAATACGATGGACAGATTTGCTCTCAATGTGGGCCGTTTTTTCATTTCCGCCCCTCCTGACTAAAGTGTGGATGAGACTACGGGATTCAAACGCAGCTCTGTTCCAAGAGGAAATCCTGGCAGTCTGCGACTTACTCCTTGATGCTTATAATGAACCGGTCGCCGGGCGATTCGCCTACAAAGACAACCTTTCCGTTCTTAGGAAGCTGGACAGGCTGATTACCATTAACCACAGAGAAGTGGACATACAGCCCCTCAGCGTCATAGACAGCGAATGATCCGCCTTCGGGTAGGATGACTGTCATTGTCTTGCCCGCAACCTGCTCATTGATGGTAAACCACCGAGCGTACCCGTCTGCCTGGATGGTGCAGGTGACATTCTCTCCGGCTTCAAGCTCCTCGAGATCACTCTCTCTGAGGTAAACCCCGCCTGCGGAAATGAGGAGGTACTCCTTCCCGTCAACGACTGCGACCTCCAAGTCTATGCTGTCGCGTCCGCTCATTACCGGGATCGTGGTATCCTGGATGGCATGGTTGGCATCGAGGATTCTGCATGTCATAACCGGTCATCACCACCTGTCCCAGTCCTGGTAAGCTAAATGTTTGAACCAAGCGAGTATACGTCTTCCCGTTCGATTCTTTCACAAAGGTTATCCTCTTGTCGCCGGCTTCACTCACAAACTCGCCATCCGACGTATAGCAATAAGTCTCGCTGGGTATGTCTGCGCTGGACAAAGGTGTCACCGTGGCTTTGCCATCCGGGCTGATTGCTATCTCGCTTACCACGGAGTTGTTGGCGTAGAGGCCGGCATACTCCATGAGCCTCGATGGGCACTTCAGATGCAACCGGAGCCCTAAGGTCCTGAAGCGGGAAGATCTCTTTGATTTTTCCCTCGGCCAGCAACGCCTGAGACAAGACGGACTGAGCCATAGGCAGGCCATACATGATGCTTGAGCCGCTCGACATCACCACAGCAAAGGCCATATTGTGTTCAGGCAGGACCATCAGCAAACTGTGATACAGAACTGTGTCTCCGCCTTTGAAAAGGGCCTGTATGCCGTATTCGCTGAAGAAGTTGGGGCCAACCGAATCCCAGCCCAGTCCGTACCCGATCACGCCCTCGCCCGGTTCAGGTCAGATGCCCCTTAGATACTCTTTCTGCATCGAGGCCGTTCTCATTTCGTCAGAGAGGAGCTCTGCTGCAGCTACTGATCCCGGGTCATCCATATATGCTTGAGCTAGTTTGCATAGATCTTCCGCAGTGGAGTAGACCCCGCCTAAGCCAATGGCGTTACAGTTGTCGTATGGCGTTATCTCTCCCTGGAAGAACGTCCTTGCCATCCTGGTCCTGTCGAAGTCATCTTGAGGTGTCTTGGTGTTTGTCATTCCGACAGACTCGGTAATGCGCTGTCTAACGAACTCGGAAAAGCTCATGCCGCTGACTCTCTCAACGATAATCTCCGCAAGTGAGAACCCGTCATTGCAGTAGACTGAGAACTCTCCAGGATCTGCTTTCAGTCGCTGTTTCGCGAGCTGCGGCAGCAGACTATCATGGTAGCGGGTACTGGGTATACCGTAAGTCATAGTGCTAAACATAAGAGTGCCCAGTATTCCTGAGGAGTGATTAAGAAGCATACGCACAGTTATGTCTTTGTACCGTTCATCAGCCATTTCGAACTCAGGGATCTATGTTACCACGGGTTCATCCAAGTCCGGTTTGCCGTCGTCTACAAGCAGTAAGACGGCGGTGGTAGCGAACATCTTACTCACAGAGCCGATTCCGTAGATGGTCTGATTACTCATGGAAGCAGCATCAGATCCGTTTTCGTTTTTGGAAAGGGCAAGGCCTGATATGACTATCTCACCATTGGAAATCAGCGCGTATTCCGCACTCGGGATGTCGTAGTCGGAGACAAGAATGTAGGCAAGCTCGGAAGCCAATTCCCTCACTTCGGCATAGGGGTCCTGTTTAGCAAGGGCTACTCCTTGGAACGCGAGCAATAAGATGATCAACAGCGACAATAGTCTATCCATGCGTTTTTGTCTGTGAATTCTTCTCACTCCTCCTAATGGCAATAAATGGTAATACAGTGATTTCTACGAAGTATTTTCTGTCAAAATTCTCTTTCCTTCTACATCATGAACAAAATTTTGACAAGTTTCAACATTGTGCCTTGCAGGTGGGACTATGTTTCCTGGGTTTTTGGCTGCACCCCCATCACAGGATTCTCAAATGGCCATTGCCATTGTAATGCAACATTGATTACAATTGGGATAATTTAGAACTCTTCGGGAGGATTGAACCTCAAGCAATGGAGGTATATGAATGAAATCATCAAAAACCGCAACAGCATGGGCAGTGGTAATTGCGCTATTGATAGCTTTGGCAGCATGTGGCTATGCATAAGAACCCGTCAATAATGCATCAGCAGCTAAGAAAAGGATTTATACTGATTGCCGTGCGCACATACAGAGCAGACCGATGGCCGATGTTTTCATAATGGTAAATGGAAGTGATAAATTTTGCGGGAATCAAGTAGAGGAGTTCTCGGCTGAAAGAATAGTCACCATGTTGGATGAGGCGGGGCTGGACAGGGCTTTCATATTGTCAGAAGCGTATATGCTCGGAATGGATAGAATCGCAGGACCGGATGAGTATAATGACGTGAAAAAGGAAAACAACTATCTTGCCATTCAGTGTGCCAAATATCCTGAAAGACTAATAGGCTTTTTCGGTGTAAATCCTCTGAAGGATTATGCAATAAGGGAAGTTGACAGGTGCTACCATGAACTCAAGCTGCCAGGGCTAAAGCTTCATTTTGACAATTCACTGGTTGATTTGAAGAACCCGGAACATTTGCAGAAAATACAGGAACTTTTTTCTCACGCTGCAAGAAGAGGAATACCGATACTGCTACATTTTAGAAGCGAAGTCCCCGAATTCGGGAAAAAGGACGCTGAGATACTTATAAACGAGGTAATCTCAAAATCTCTCGGACTCAAGCTGCAAATAGCTCACTTTGGAGGTTGGGGAGGATTCGATGAGGTTACCGAAGAGGTAATCTTAACTTTTATTCAAGCTTACGATAAAAACAAGGACCTAGATAAAAACAATATAGTTTTCGACATTTCCGGTGTCATTGTAACCGATAATGAGAGAATTGACGGTATACTTCCTAGTACAACCGAGGAACAGGGTAAGAAGATAGCGGATTACATTAGGGCCTGGGGAATTGAAAATATCGTATTTGGTAGCGACTGGTGCTTCTGCTCACCGGCAAGGTACATAGACAATATTAAAAGAATGCTGCCTTTAAGTGAGGCAGAAATCGAGCAAATATTGAGCAATGATACAAGCATAAGAATGTTTGGAAGCAGCGAAATCAGGCATCCTGAGCTAGAGGAGCTTCTCAAGACTCTTAAAGAAGGTATTGATTACAGTGTACCTTTCAGTGTCAAATTAGGTGGATGGGCACAGAGAGATATCACCGTTGAGATTATTGGTTTCTTTGATATACTAATATCTAAGAAATATATGTTCTGAAGGATGCTGTGACATGTGCTAGAGGGAGGGGTTCTCATGTCAAGACCAGCATCGGAGCGTGATTATATGGGCAGCAGGATAATACGTGTGTCCAAGAAGCGCCAGATAACAATCCCGCTGAAGTACTACGAAGCTCTAGATCTCGGGGACCAAGTTGAATGCTCCCTGGAGAATGGGGCGATCGTTATTCGACCGTTGCGGCGCACAGATGATGAGTTCTCTGTTGAGATACTGAAGGAACTGGTATCGAAGGGTTTCTCAGGTGATGAACTTGTTAGGGAATTCGAAGCTGCGCGCTACCGAGTTAGAAAAGCAGTCGACCGATTGCTTGAAGAGGTAGATAGAATCGCCGATGGTACGCAGTCATCGGCTTGCTTTGACGACATCTTCAATCCAGAGGCTTAATAATGTATGACCTCCGTTTCAGCTCATCGGCTGAGAGATACCTGAAGAAGCTTAAAGACAGAGCACTCAAAGATGCCTATAAGACTGCTTTTCTTTCGATTATGAAGAACCCCTACATCGGTAGCCGGAAGGTGGGCGATTTATGGGGAGTATATGGGTTTGATTTCAGGCACCGAGGAGTCAGCTACGAGATCGCCTATGTCATACGGGAGGGAAATAAGCCAGTAGTAGTGGTTCTTTTAGCGGGTACAAGAGAAAACTTCTACCAGCAATTGAAGCGCTACATGAAATAATACTTTTGATAAACAAAAAAGTGTCTCATGCCCGCCGAAATAATTCCAGGATACCGAAAACACCTCCGGAGGGGGGTTGCATTATCACAGGCCGACCGCAGGAGTATCGTTCCGCAATTGACAAACGTCAGCATCGTAGATAAACTAGAAACGCAAGGTGCGCCCGTAGCTCAGTGGATAGAGCGTCTGACTTCGGATCAGAAAGTCGGGGGTTCAAATCCCTCCGGGCGTGCCATGCTTTATCTGATGAGGTTCTTATCTGGGGTTATATAGAGTTCAGAACGGGTTCTGAGTTTGTTCAGGGCCTTCTTTTTTTCTCACTCGTAACGCAAGGCTTCTACAGGGTCCAGTTTTGCAGCTCTGCTGGCCGGGTATATACCGAAGAAGAGTCCGACAGCTACAGCGAAGCCAAATGGGATGAGTACGGAAGCCGGAGAGATAGCGCTGGGCCATCCTGTGACACGGGCTGCGATCTTTGAACCTATGATTCCTACGATTATCCCCATTACGCCGCCGACTATGCTCAAGGCAATCGATTCAACAAGAAATTGCAGCAAGATATCAATGATTCGTGCGCCGACAGACTTTCGCAGTCCGATTTCGCGTGTCCGTTCAGTTACAGATACGAGCATTATGTTCATGACGCCAATCCCGCCGACGACAAGTGAGACCCCGGCGATCCCGGCAAGGAGAACAGTGAACACCCGAGTAACGTCTTGAGCTGCTTCTATCACATCAGCCTGGTTGTTTATGACAAAGGCATCGGGACTGCCCAGACGGGCCGTTAAGACTGCTACCAGCTCATCATTGGCAGCGCTCATGGATCTCGCATCACGTGCCTGGACGTATATCGTCCGTACATATTTTGTCCCTAGGATACGCTTCTGAGCAGTTGTTATAGGCACATACACGGTGTCGTCTATGTTCGTCATTCCGCTTTGGCCTTTCCTTTCCATGACTCCTATAACCAAGAGTCGAGTCTCACCGACTTTGATTTCCTTTCCTATTAGGCTCTGGTCAGGGGAAAGGTCATCTACTATGCCTTGGCCTACAACAGCTACTTTGTTTGCTGAGCGTACATCTTCGCTTGTAAAGAACGTACCCTCAGCCACGTTGAAAGCACGTGCTGACAGATAGTCAGGTGTTGTCGCAACGAGCTGTGTTTGCATACTGGCTGTTCCATGTTTTACTTGCACACGGCTTGAGATTTCCGGGGCAACTGCGGAAACGGAAGGACACTCGTCGCGGATAGCGTCTACATCATCCAGGGTGAGGACATCCATGCTTCCGAACGCGCCAAATGTTCGTACGCCGGGCTCTCTCATTCTTCCGGGTGTAACAATAAGAAGGTTGGAGCCCAGCCTCTGAATCTGAGATGACACTCGGCGACTGGCACCTTCTCCGATTGCTACCATAATGACGACTGCAGCAACTCCTATGATTATGCCCAGCATAGTCAGGGCGGACCGCATTCTGTTGCTTCTAATGCTTTTAAATGCAACTTTGATACACTCAAGTAGGTTCATCCTGCTTGCACCTCTCCGGAGGCCTCTTTTCGGAGGCCTACAACCGGGCTGCCTCTCGAAGTACTGTTCTTCATGGTTAACTCTTACCTAATGACTACGGCTCTGCCAGGCTGGATCATTTGCGGCGCGGCTCCCCCGGGAACGAATTGCATTACCGAGTTTTGCCCTCTTTCTCGGGCGCGATCAGAGACAGTCCTTGCAGCACCTGTCATAGGACTTGGGATTGCCACCACCTCGCCGGGTTCGAGGCCGGAAATGACTTCGGTGAACGTCCCGTCAGATATTCCGACTTCAATTGGTTTGAAAGAAGGCTCGTTGTTTTCATCAAGGACACGGGCCATTACAAGCCCCCTGAAGCTTTCAAGGGCTGCATTGGGAATGACGAGGATATTGGACCGCTCTTCAACGATGATGTCTACATCAGCGGTCATACCGGATTTTAATGCTCCTGTCTCATCTGTGACTTGCACTGTGACTTCGAAGTATACTACTCCGCCGATTACTTTGCCCTGTTCAGCAACGGTATCCACAACACCTCTGAATACCCTTCCCGGGATAGATTCTACGATAACATCTGCCGCCTGGCCTACTTTGACGCTATGGACATCTGTTTCATCCACGTTTGCCAGGACTGTTAAGTGTTTCAG
>LSQX01007671.1_pt2 | contig 10658 bp, 13 predicted proteins | sample 654561 | NCBI WGS metagenome assembly LSQX01 (sample SAMN04489861, study PRJNA283612) | anaerobic digester metagenome | isolation source: 4 biogas reactors fed with cattle manure at either 37C or 55C with and... | place: Denmark: Kongens Lyngby | collected 2014 | reverse complement strand
CATATGTTGATAGGTATGTCCGCAGGGAAAGTCGTTGACTTCAGGCACGCGAAGAGCGGCGGGCACGGAGGAGAATCTGACATTCATAATACCTGCAGCCTCAATGAGTCGCTGATGAAATGAAACCGCAAAAAAGGTGTGCCGTCCTTGTAGGACGGCACACCAGAGCGACTGACGACTGGTCAAGTGCAACAAGGGCTATGGCCTGCAGTGACCCTTGCGGGGTTCGCGGCTCTGCTCATCAACTGCCTCTCTCCGTCTGCGGCGCATAGTCCCGCAACAAGTTCCCCTGAAATCATCATCCAGGGTTGGCCTGGCCTTTCCGGTGGGCTGCTCCTTGGCGGGAATGGACCCGGGCTCATCAGCGAATTCAGTCCTCGCTGAGTGTGCCTTGTTTACTGAGATGGTGTCGGCATTACAGACCCCACCACGACCCCAATACTCGCAACTGTCAACAGAACATTTGACACTGGGCATGTTGTCACCCCCATTTTGTCATCTCCGCGATATCATGCCCAACCTGCTACGCTGTAACCCTTCCTTCCCGCCTGGACGCTCTTTCGCTGCCTCAGCACACGTTATTCACCTTAATGGCTATCGGCTGCAAGCGTATCTCAAGCTGCAAAATGTCTGCGCGGTTGCGGTGCCATGTGTTACGGTCCTCTATGGTTTTTGCGCATAGTACTCTTTTGGGGGGTAAAACTAAACTCGTGCAAAGTATCCCGACACAAAGGAACCTTTCCAGGCCGTGCTTACCCAAGAGGACCGACATGAAAGGAGGAGCGTTATGCCAGGCAGCCAGGAGATCCAGCAATGCATCAACCACTGCAACCAGCTTGCAGATAAGCTTCGCTCAATAGGGAACACCAGCACAAACCAAAAGATGCGCGACATGATCTTGGAAGGTGCGCATCATGTCGACCTGTGCGTTACAGAGTGTGGGTTTGCGGTCCAGCGGGCGCAGCAGAGCGCAGGGATGCAGGCAACAGTTTAGAGAGAATAGAGCGTGGTTCCTAAGACCGCAACAGACCAGGAGGTGACTCGTATGCCTATGAATCCGGAGCTCAAGCAATGCAGGGATGACTGCCAAACGGTCGCCAACCAAATCAGAACTATTGCGAACAGCATCGTAGACCAGAGGTCGAAGGAGATGCTTACCCTGGGGGCTGCTCACCTCGAAAAGTGCATCCATCAGTGTGACCAGGCTCTAGTTACGCCGTAGGGAATTATGGCAGGTCGACGAGGCACGGCGGGACGCTCCGTAGGCAACGTTCCCGCCGTACCATAGACCCTGGATAGGAGGCGTTCATTGATGTAAAGGGGAGGGCCGGACTTCCTGGTTTCCTTGTCATATTCGAAGTATCCTGCTTGTTGCGTTTCCTCGGAACCGATCTTTGGGGCAATCATCGTTATCCTGGCCGTTGTTTTGGCCTAATTACCCGTGTGATGAGGTGGGCCTGGCATGACTCTATTAAAGGCATTTTTTGAAGGCAGCAAGGATCTACCGTTCTGGGCCTTGGCCATTAGGTCCGTCATCCTTTACATAGCGCTGATTATGGCCACTCGGGCAATGGGACATCGGCAGATAGGCATCTTGACCGGACACAATTACTTGGTGGCGGCTGGAATCGTGAGCCTAGCCGCGATTCGTATGGTCAACCCTGAATCGTCGTTTACGTCTGCTCTGGTAATAGTCTTTGTCTATGCGGGCGTCAACGTATTCCTCTCTTATCTCGATATCAAGTTCCCCAAACTTGTAGATCGCAAACCGGTTATTCTAATGAAAGGCGGCAGGCTAGACAAGAAGCGTCTGCTGGATTGTCATGTGACTCTCGATAACCTGCTTGGGCAGATCAGGCTCAAGGGCGCGCACAACCTGTCGGAGATCGATTCGCTCGTGCTGGAGCCTACTGGCAAGATATCGGTTATCAAAAAACCGGCATCCATGCCGGTGACGAGGAAAGAGATGAATTTACCTCAAAAGGGTGTGGGCTTGCCTACCATTCTGGTGTATGACGGCGAGGTTCAAAAAGATAACCTGGCCGGTCTGGGGCTTGATCTTAAGTGGCTCAAGGATAGATTGGGCCGGGAAGGTTGTGCCCGGCCGGATCAGGTGTTCCTGGCCATGATAGAACCAGACGGCAAGCTATTTGTGAGCGTCTGAAGGGGTCGTGTAATGGAGGTTCTCCGCAGTGTCCTAGGTTCTACAACCGAGCTTAGCCCTTTCGGGTTTGCCTTACGCACCGTTTTTGTGGGATTCCTGCTTTGGGCTGAGGGCAAGGTTTTACCCCACAGGTCAGGCGGGCAGTTCGCAGGCTACGACTTCGTCTTTTTCTGGATGATGGGAGGCATTACCGCCGCTCCGCTGTTCGACCCGGAAAGCAGCTTCCTTAATACGGTCACCGTCATCATCGTCATATACCTCGCCCACTACCTCTTTTCCTACCTTGGTGTAAAGAACCGCACCTTCGCCAAGTTCGTCTTCGGACAGTCGGTTGTGCTCGTCTCCGGCGGCATGGTCATGCGACAGAACATGGCCAAGGCCCTCTTCCCGCTGGAACTGCTGCTATCCGAGATGCGAGTATCGGATGCGCCAAATATCGGCGAGGTGGAATTTGCTGTGCTTGAGACCAGCGGTCATGTAAGCGTGGTCAAGAAGTCGGACGCCCAACCGGTAACGCCGCAAGATCTCAACCTTCTAGCTCCTCCGGGAGGGTTGCCGGTTCTGCTCGTAAACGACGGCGTCGTCCTCAAAGAGAATCTCCGCGAAATAGGCCATGATGAATCGTGGCTTGAGCAGGAGCTAGAGAAGAACGGCGTGAACCGGGTCGAGGATGTTTATATTGCCCTGGTCGATCCGACCGGCACGTTCTATTACTCAACGAAATCAAAAAGTTAGAGGTGGTGCCCATGTTAACTGACCAGGAACGCATGAACAATGCCCTCAAGGAAATGTTGTTCAACGAAGATCTGATGGCAAAGAAGTACGCAGCAATGGCCCAGCAAATCACGGATCCGAAGATTAAGACAATGATCCAGAATATGGAGCAAACGACTAGAAATCACTACGGCGCGCTGTCACAGAAGATGGGGGCACTAGGAATAGTCTAGGGAGGTGCTTCTTATGAATACTCTCGATTTGCTTCAAGATGCTCTTGTAGGGGAGATGACGCTGCAATCTATGTACAACCATCACGCGGTTAACATCTCCACACCGCCGGACGTAAGACAACTGTTCTTTCAGATGCGGGATGCCAAGATGCAGCACATTACCGAGTTACAGCAGCGGATTCAGCAACTGATGCAGCAAGGCCAGGGGCAGTGATGAGTCTATGTGCGTATGAGATAAGTGGAATCTGCGGTTCCTCGGAAAAGGCCGTGTGAGGCTCATGAGCCTGCTAAGTTGTTGCGGTATTCATTAGGACTCGCTGAGTCGAATCTCCCTGGCCACGCTTGATGGCTCCTGCAAACTGCACGTTGATTTCCTCAGCGGCGATGATGAATCCCGGTAAAGCCGGGACCTTTGCTTCTATGTTCTCGTTTCAGATCCCTTGGCAGTATCCGTACAAGCTCTTTACGCTGAGGATATAACTCTATGGCTGTGATGAAGGAAGGAATCCGCGATCTAAGCGAGAACTAAGATAGGCGGTATCAATAATCATCGCGTGAATAGGGGATATCCAAACCGCATAGGAGGCCGAGCGTGAAGATTGCTGTTGTGGACGGACAAGGCGGAGGAATCGGGAAGAGCATTATTGAAAGGCTGAGAAAGGAACTCAGCGCCGAACAAGCCGCAAAGGTGACAATAATTGCCCTTGGGACAAATGCGCTGGCAACAGGCTCAATGCTTAAGGCGGGAGCGGATGAAGGAGCTACAGGCGAGAACGCCATTGTCGTGACAGTTGAAACTGTAGACGTTATCTTAGGGCCCATGGGGATAGTGCTTGCAAACTCAATACTTGGTGAGCTGACTCCCAAAATGGCAAGTGCTATAGCCTCATGTAAAGCACACAAGTTCCTGATTCCCATGACTCGTTGCGGAGTGGAGATCGTAGGCGCCAAGATAGAGCCATTACCTCGCCAGATTGATGCCTTGGTAGAGAAGACCATAAACCTGTTGGATTGAATGTGAACAACCGCTGTTCGTTGAATAGCGGAACATAAGGTACTAGGTAAATAGTGTATGACCAAGAAGGTCTGCGTTCTTTGTCTGTAGACGAAGACAGTACGCAGGCTTTTTCTTTGTCCCAAGGGACTCTCTGAGAGAGGGAGATACCGACTGGAAGGAGTTGCAGGCAACAAGGAGCCTCCTGTAAGAGCGAGCTACCGGCTGGAAGGAGCCGTGACAAGGTTTTCGCAAGAAGGGCACAAGAAATATTTGCGTAGAGAGGGGTATTGACTATGAGGGACGGCAATATTAGGAACCTGATTCTAGGTGGGCTGTTCGTGGCACTGGGGATTATTGTGCCAATAGCATTTCATTCCATTGGCGCAGGCCCTGTGTTTCTTCCCATGCACATTCCGGTTTTGCTCGCAGGATTCATAACCGGGCCGGCCATTGGAGGCTTCGTTGGAGCTGTGACCCCTATCTTGAGTTCTCTTTTGACAGGGATGCCTCCTCTCATGCCTCCTAAGGCCCAGATGATGGTGGCAGAACTTGTGGTGTATGGCCTACTTTCCGGATTTGCTTACAGAACCCGCAGGCTTCATGTGATCTTGTCATTGATTATCGCTATGTTCGGTGGACGGATCGTGTACGGGATTCTTGCAGCCTATATTCTGCCGTTATTCGGATTCGGCCCGGTTCCGGTTCTCTATCCGATAACAGCAGGACTTGTTGCGAGTCTTCCGGGCATAGTAATTCAACTGCTGCTTATCCCGCCTATTGTATGGCTTCTTGAAAAGCAGCTTAAGGCGGAGAAATCTACCCGCACCACCTCGCGCAAGTAGGAACCGGCGGTCGAGGATTTGCGGGAGTTTGCGGGAGCTTGAAGAGGCCGCCCAACACCTCGTGCAACTAGGAAACAGACGCTGCGAGAAGGATAACAAAGAGGCTTATTAAGGGGCGTAAAGGATCCACCAGGGTTTAAGAAGCCACGCGAGAGGCCGGCCGCGCGCGACCCATGAAGTTTGGCCAATGGCTACATAGATACCGTCAGCCGGCTTCCGCCTTTCCGGGTGAGCCGTTCCAGGCGAGGCCGGCTGTAGGTGACTATTTTTCCGGTAGTGTATTACGGCGTGTGCTACAGCATGTATTACGGCGCTGTGTTACGGTAGCTATCTACGGCGCTGCGTTACGGTAGCTATCCGCGGCGCTGTGTTACGGTATCTATGCTACTGCGCTGTACTACGTGTGCTACTGTACCATGGCTGAATTGGCGATTGTCTCTTACGGCACACTTACAGTGACTTCGTTGCTCCTTGAGCTTTCATTCCCACATGCATCAACAGCAGTCACAATGTAGGAGTATGTAACACCTGTTTTTGTGCCTGCGTCTATGAAGCTCTGTTGTCCCGCGCCCTGTGAATGCTGAACTTCGGCTATGACTTTGAATCCTTCAAAAGGCGGTTGCCGTCTGTAAACGTTATACCCGATAAGATCAGAGTCTATCGATTCATTCCACGTAAGGACAACTTCATCCTCAGAGAGAGCCGCTGCAAGGTCTGTTGGGGGAGACGGCGGTTCATTGAAGTCTACGATAATTGACACGTCACCAGGTGAGAAATCCCAACTGGCTGTCGTTATCCTACCAGGAAGTATTTGGATTTCTTCCCATAGGCTTTCATACGCAAGATCTCCGTTCTCGTCGAGAAGTTTGATCATCATGTAATAAGTCTTCGGCTGTAAACCTGAGACTGTGGCGACGAGCACATCGACTCCCGGCTCGCGGTTTATGTTAGTCTGGCTCCGAAGATTATTTGAATCCTTGTACAGCCTCAGTCTTTGAACCCTTTCATGATCCGGAATGCCTGTAAGGTCTACGCTAAGTTCAAGTGTCCCAAGGGCAGGCTGCAGGACGACACTGGCCTCTGCCATTTGGCCTGCAGTAATTGCAGTTCTGCATGATCCCTCATAAGCGATGTTGCCCTCAGCATCTTTTAGCCGGACCATCACAGTCCAAGGCCCTACAACCACGTCGGAGAACGTGATCTCTGCTCTGCCGTTTTCCAGTGTAACACTCTGCGACAAAACTGTTGTCCCGTTGGTAAGCGAGACTTCAGCTTGTGTGAGAGACATCCCTGCCGAGTACGGCTGAACGCCACTTGAGCTCGTGGCCAATCCGGCTGTGCTGACTTCCGGGCGCGAGATGGAAATCTTGACAGAGCCTGTTTCTGCCTGATTGGCCAGAGGCCTGTCTCCAAAGCAGCCTGCAGGTCCTATGCTAACTACTACCAGTATGAGACATACTACAAGGCCGCGCCTGGTCATATTTTCCCTCCTTTCATGTCATGATGCGCTATGATTGCTGTGATTTACAATAACCTCCCATTATTCTGAATGGCTTTTGCTCCTACGGCTAAGTATGAGTTCATTAGTTTTCGCTTGTTTTCCGAGGTCTTGGGTTACCGGTGGTTGCAATGAGGGGTGTCAAAATCCGGCCACCCCGCACGGTACTTACACTTTCTAGAGCTAGCGATTATTTATGGCGATCTACTTAGATTCTACCTTGCTTGACTGTCATGTTATACCATATTTGTAAATTTCATTCCAATAATCATTCCAAGGTAGGATTACGAAAGAGAAAGGGTGCTGAAAATAATCTTCTGCTCCTAGTGAAGGACTTTGCATTTGCGCAACGAAGTTACAATATATCACCGATTATTGCTTAGAAAATAATTTTCAGGCCCATGGATTGGCAGTGCGGAGGTATACGGTGGAAAGTTCTACACTGGGCAAGATTAGAGACGGGAAACCGACATTTAGAGAATCAGAGCAGACAGTGGCTGAATATGTGCTTGCCCATCCCAGGGAAGTGGTGAATCTCCCCATCACTGAACTGGCTGAAAGGATCGGTGTCAGTGAAGCCACAATTGTGCGTATGTGCAAGCAAATCGGATTCCGAGGCTTCCAGGAACTCAAAATCAACCTGGCCTTGGAAATAGTTAATCCTCTCCAGGCGCTTCATGAGGAGATCAAAGAAGGCGATGACGCGGATACAATTCTAAAGAAAGTAGTACGCGCTAATGTGCAGGCCTTGGATACTACTACTAATGTGCTGTCCACGAATGAGTTGAGGCGCGCAATACGAACCCTCTTCGAAGCCAAGCGCATATATTTCTACGGAGTAGGCGGTTCAGCCCCTATCGCCATGGACGCCGCTCATAAGTTCACAAAAACGGGAAAGCCTGTGATCGCATATAATGACCCGCATATGCAGGCAGTAGCTGCAATTCTCCTCAGTCCCGGCGATGTGGTTGTTGGGATTTCTCACTCAGGTAGCAACCGGGATACTATCGAGGCTCTGGAAGTGGCAAAATCGCGAGGCGCCACCACCATCGGGATAACGCATTATGCCAGATCCCCTATTGATAGGGTTCTTGACATAAAACTCGGCGTGTATTCCAGCGAGACTCTCTATAGAATCGAGAGCGCATCATCGCGCATAGCGCAACTCACAATCATTGACGCGCTCTTTGTAGGCGTATGCCTATGTGAGCCGGAAAGGGCCATTAACAACATTAGATTAACCAGGGAAGTCATAGTTCCCAAGAGGTTTTAAGCTTGAGCGTCACTACGGCCCGAAAGATCATGCGGTTTCAGTATGAAAACATCATATGACCTGAATATGATTGGAGGCACTCATGACATGGATGAGCTTTTTGACATTACAGGAAAAGTGTCAGTGATTACAGGAGGCGCAGGGATTCTGTGCAGCGAAATGGCGAGGGGTCTCGGAAAGAAAGGGTCAAAAATCGCTATTCTAGACCTTAATGAGGAGCAAGCCAAGGCGGTGGCAGAGGAAATTACATCCCATGGCGGGACTGCCATTGCGGTGAAGGCTGATGTCTTGGACAAGAACTCTCTGGAGAAGGCAAGGGACGTCGTCTTACAGACATACGGAGAAGTAGATATCCTCATTAACGGGGCAGGCGGAAACAAGAAAGAAGCTACTACCAGCGATACGTTTGAGTTTTTCGACATACCTCCTGAGGCAATCCAGTGGGTTTTCAACCTGAACCTTCTCGGGACTGTCCTGACCACTCAGGTTTTCGGTGAAGTAATGGCAAAACGCGGAGAAGGCGTAATCATTAACATCTCTTCCATGGCCTCTCTGAGGCCTTTGACCAGGGTAATAGGGTACTCTACAGCTAAGGCAGCTATCAATAACTTCACTGCGTGGATGGCTGTTCACTTTAACCTGAATTACTCCAAGAATATTCGTGTCAATGCGCTTGCACCCGGGTTCTTCCTAACGGATCAGAACCGCTTCCTCCTTACAGATGAGGCTACCGGGGAACCGACCAAACGAGGCAGACAGATAATGGACCATACACCCATGGGGCGTTACGGTGTCCCGGAAGATCTTATCGGGACACTCATTTGGCTGGTTTCTGACGCATCCCAATTCGTAAACGGTATAGTGGTGCCGATTGACGGTGGATTTGCCGCCTATAGCGGTGTTTGATCCTATCGTCCGGCCAAAAGAAGGACAGACAAATAAACACGCTGTGGTGAGAAGCATGAAAGCTATAGGCTTAGAGGTCAGCACCTCATCTGCGAAATCCATAATATTCTGCCCGAACAGGGGGGTCATAGCCGAGGCTACTCTGCCTTTCCCTGAAGACATAGCTGATGGCCCGACTCAGCACGCAGACGGGATTGTGGCTACTGCTATTGACGTTCTCAAGGAAGTAGTCACCTCCTCCGGAGTTGATGTGAACTCCATCGGAGCCATCGGTTTGAGCGGGACATGGCATAGCCTGCTGCTTCTGGATCATGACTTGCGACCTTTGGGTAGGGTCAGGACATGGGCGGACTTAAGCGCTGCACCGACTGTTGCCCCTCTTCGTAGAGACGAGGCAGCAGTGCGCGAATTCTATCATAGGACAGGATGTATGACTCATGCTCTTTACCCTGTATGGAAGTGGATTCATCTAACTCGGACTCAGCCGGAAACCCCGCGCAGAACAGCGTATCTTTCATCACAGCTTGAGTATGTTCATCAGGCGCTGACATCTGAAAGGTCAATATCTAAGTGTGCAGCTTCAGGCACAGGCCTGATGAACATTAACTCCTTGGACTGGGATGATGAGATACTGAGATTTGCCGGTATTCGGCGAGACCAATTAGGTGAACTGGTGGAAGCGTTCCATACAGCACCTCTCCTATCGTCTGTTGCCAGGGAGGTGGGTCTGCCGTCAGGGCTTCCTGTGACAGTCGGCTGCTCTGACGGTGCCATGAACCAGGTGGGTATAGGAGGAGTTGCCGAAGGAATCATGTCCATGTCTGTGGGGACTTCAGGTGCGCTGAGGGTGGCTCATCAGGAACCGAAGATTCCTGATAAGCCGTCTACATGGTGTTACTATCTCTTTGGAGGCAAGAGGTTAGCCGGCGCTGCTATCAACGGAGCAACAAACTGCGTGGATTGGTATCTTGATTGTGTCAGCGGCAGAGACACCGGACATCGTGATTACCGAGGATTCACAGAAGGAGCGTCCGGAGTTTGCCAGGAGAAAGCTCCCTATTTTCTACCGTTTCTTTTCGGGGAAAGGTGTCCAGGCTGGCACGAAGAGAAAACAGGCAGCTTCTATAGGCTGAAGGCGTCACACAGCGAGTTTGACCTTTACTACTCCATCCTTGAGGGAGTCCTCTTTAATATGTATCAGTGTTATTTGATTCTTGCTGAAATCGGAGGCATGCCTCGTAAGGTATTAATGTCAGGGGGTATATTAAAGTCCCCGCTATGGTCACAGATGGCAGCCGATATTTTCCAAAGAGAGCTTCTGGCTACAGGTGCGGCCAATGACTCAACGGTGGGCGCAGCACTGATAGCATTGGAGTCTGTCGGCGGGATTGATTCAGTTTGCGACTATCAGCCTGATGTTATCATGACGTTTACCCCCCGAGACGACAAGGTGCGGATCTATGAAAGCAGATTCAGAACTTATCTGGACCTATACGCTGAGCTGAGACAGACTTCATAGATGAGACAGGCCGTTTGGCTTATAACAATCTTTGGTAATTTGTGTTTTATGGAGGCTGGGGTCGATGAAGGAAGTGAAAATAGTAGGAGAAGACATAACGCGCAAGGAGATAGAAGAGGCGCTTAGTTCATGGCTGGAAGGTTTCGGGCACAAGCCGGGAAAAGCCCTGCTTCTACCGCCTGACTATACTCGCAGTCTTTCTCAGGCGGGACTCATTACAGAGATACTGTATGAAAAGCTCTCTCCCGATACACAGGTAGACATAATGCCTGCCTTGGGAACTCATGTCCCGGTGTCAGACGAAGAAAGGCTTAAGATGTTTGGTCCGGGCATCCCGAAGGACCGGTTTATCGTCCACAATTGGCGTGACGATGTAGAGAAAATCGGTGAAATACCTGCTTCATATGTAAAGGAAATCTCCCAAGGCCTCGTTGACTTTGCCATTTCCGTTGAGGTTAACAAGAGGCTTTTCGACAGGAGTTATGACTTAATCATCTCCATTGGCCAGGTAG
>LSQX01203540.1_pt1 | contig 10659 bp, 6 predicted proteins | sample 654561 | NCBI WGS metagenome assembly LSQX01 (sample SAMN04489861, study PRJNA283612) | anaerobic digester metagenome | isolation source: 4 biogas reactors fed with cattle manure at either 37C or 55C with and... | place: Denmark: Kongens Lyngby | collected 2014 | reverse complement strand
TAGGGCTTGACAGCCACACCGGGCAGCAGGTAGAACGCGTAGGATCCGGGCTTAGCCAGATCGATCCCGGTTGCGCGCTCGCGAAAACCGGTAAGCACACCCCGTTCGTCAAACGTATAGTCAAGCCTTTCCGTACTCAAGGTCATATCGGACATGACAAATACCACTCCCATCACACATTATGCCTTATACACCACCAGGCAGGCGTTCATTCTGCGAAGCAAACAGGCCGAACCACATGAGCAGTCAACCTTAAATCCGGGTTATAAAGTCGATCAAGCTACAATGATCTGGTTTCTAAGAGAGAAGAGCGGCTATAGAAAAGAAACGGGTCCGTCACATGATCCGGGATTTTGTCAACCTGGGATACGGCATCGTTCCTGTCTGGTAGACACACTCTTCTCCCTGATCCCCTTAATTGAAGATTCGCTCGCCTGAAACCAGCAGATGCAGTTTAAGGCGCCGGTTGCCGTAGGCTTCCGCCCGGAGCGTAAGGTTGACTTTACCAGCGGCAAGCTGTCCGACCGTGCCTTCTGCCGGTACACGCCCCTGTTCACCATGAACATCAAATAACGTTGCCTGCGCATCACCCGGCACGTATTCCAGGTACTGGCCAGGCAGCAACGCACAGTTAAATGCAATGGTACTGCCACCGATGGTCAGCGTTGGTTTGCGCACAGGGCTCCTGTCCACTGCATGGCAGCTCAGCTGATGCAAACGAATATCCCCGCCGCCGGCACGCATGACGCGGATGGATCCTATACCATCACAGTATACCGGGCTGCGGTAACGGGAATAGTAGTCATGTCCGGTCTTCTGGTCACCTTGCCAGTCCAGGTCATCCCATTCGCCATTATCCTTTTCGCAGAGCATGAAGCTGCGCGTGCCGCTGAAACCAAGATCAACGACATGGTCGCTAAAGCCGTTGCTGCGCGGCTGCCTGGCATCCAGACGCACGTCGAGCTTGCCGGCTGCGCCATCGCTGCTCAAGGTCAGGACAAGAGCCTCTTTACCACAGATGTCCAGGTACTCGGGGAATTCGCGAACCAGAGGCGGACGAACCGGTTGATCCGGATCGAACTGCCAGATGACTGTGCCCGCATCGTCTGCTGCGGCCGATTGCACTTCCAGGCGTATAACGGGTTTCTGCGCAGAAAAGGGGTTTTCAACCGTTACATTGTCCGGTTCGTCCAGCCGGTATGGCTGGGCGAACAGGCGGGTCAGCTGTTCAAAGCCGAAGCGCTCGCCGTCCTTGACCAGACGCCAGCCTTGTGCAGGTGCCTTGAGCCGCTCGCAGACAGAAGAAGAGAAGTAACCGCTGGAGCGCAGGCGGGTGTAGCGCGCGATCTGTTCGGCATAGCGGTTGATGACTGGATAGCGTTCAGACAATTCGGGCGGGCTCAACATGTAGGACAAGCCGGAACCGTATGCCACCGCCTTGCTGCCGATGTAGTCGATATCATCACTGTACACGTATTTGGTTGTCCAGTTCTCACCGGGTTCCCGATATGGTGTTGCTGCAGGATAAAGCGAAAGCCAGCCCAGCTGGCTGGGCAGCAGCTTCCTGTGCGACCGTGCCTCATTGTCGGCACAATGCAGGTCAATGAAGCGTTTGTAAGCAGATGTCGGGTAGTCGAAAGCGCCGGCTCTGGAGCGGGCGGTCCAAACCAGTGGGTGTATCGTGGAATACTCCACCAGCGGCGTCCGGACGCAATGACGCAGCGTTTCACGCACAAACAGGGCTTCGTAGTACCAGCCCAAGCCCTCCAGGTCGCCGGTACAGCAGGCGCCGATGCACTCCAGGCCATCAAAGTACATCGTATCAAATCCGCCTTCATTGTATGTCTGGGCTTTATTCTTGGCCAGTTTGTAAAACAATGCGCTTCCGGGTGTGCACTGGAACAGATTGTACATCGAGCGTAGATGGCGCAGTTTCCCACCTTTCTTATGGGTTTGAGCGGCTGTGCCCAGATGGCCGCGCCGGCAGCCCGTCAGCCGGTGCGCACCATCATGGCTGCTGAACGATATGATCTCATGGTCAATCAGCAGACAGGTGACTTCCCGGGTGGTGTGGGTCGTCTGGTAGAGCGGCACTTGTACCGCATCTTCTTCGATGAAAAGCTGGTCAGATTTCGCGTCAAGGTCCTCAGCCAGCGTGTATTCGGCTAAGCTGTCCAGGTCCGGGTCGGGTACAGGACTGACAAAGCTGGAACGCACATCCACCATCCCCGAGTAGGAATGCAGGCCGGCCAGACAGTTATGCGCATGCAGGACATCCGACACTTTGCTCTTGAAATCCAGTACACCCCGGGGAAAAAGCTCTGGGTCAAAGCGGTAGTCCGCATGACGGTACAGGTAGCCATGGTGAAAGTCAACCATGCTGACGCCCGACTTGAGCAGAGGCGCCAGCCAACGGTCATCGGAAATGTCGGGCGTAGTGCAGGCCAGCACATAGTCATCTCGGGCACCAGGTGCTTCAGCACCGTAAGGCCCGCCATAGGGATTCATTGGGATGTCGTCGATACTCAGATGGGCAATTGCCCGTTTCAGGACTGCCCGCAAGTCTTCGAATTTCGCACCGGCAATAGCTGCCGAAGCGCCAACCGCGCCAAGTTTCGCGTAGGCCAGCGCGCCCAGGTGTTCACTGCGTCCGGGCAGCTCCAGCAAATTGCAACGCAGGTGCAGACTGATCGCCGTGCCACTGAAGCTCGTGGCTGGATCGTCGCGCAGTACAGCGCCACCAAACACGAAGCGGCCGTAGTCAATACCCAGCGGCTGCTGATCGATCACTGTGAAACGCAAGTGGTCGGCAAAACTCTGTACAAGCAGCTGAAAACAAACCGTCTCAAAGCGTACAGTAAGCACGTCCTGGATATAGGTCACTTCTGTCGGTGGTATCACCTCAGGATAAGGCTTAACAGCCACACCGGGCAGCAGGTAGAACGCGTAGAATCCAGGCTTAGCCAGATCGATCCTTGTTGCGCGCTCTCGAAAGCCGGTAAGCACACCCCGTTCATCAAATGTGTAATCAAGCCTTTCCGTACTTAATGTAAATACAGACATTTTAACATCTCTCCTCACTTTTTTCAGAAATGCAGATCCCCCGACTCATCTTCGCCGGGGGATGCATACACTGTCAGAATTGATTCAACTAGGTTTATTGCTTGTAGGCATTAACATAGATCTCGAGATATTTATCCATACCCATACCCATCAGCTCGTCCTGAAATGATTTGAATTGCTCAGGTGTGAATGCTCGCGATCCGGTGACAAACTTTGCCACTTCAGCATCAATATAGTCTTCCACCATGGAGCTGACATCCGTGATGGTCTCTGTCGCCTCATTGTCCAGATAGACATACTGGGGATAACCATCGACGACATCATCATGCGTTGCCTCATAGCAAATGTAGCGGTAGTGGGTATCCATACTTTCCAGATTCCAGAAAAACTCCGGTTTCGCTATGCCATCGACCTCATAATGGTACTTCAAGGTTGGTTTACCCCAACCATAGGACTGGTTAGAGAGGTATATAGCGTTGGTATTGTAAGCATATGCGGTGGCATAGTCCCCCCGCTCTGCTTCTATCGAGAGAAATCCTTTCTTTTCTTCACTCCATACTCTTCCTTCCACACGATCCAGCAAAAGCTCTGTCTGTGAGGCAAGTGGTCCGGCCCACATGAGCGTGTAGCCTTCATCCGTAAAGAAGTAGTTGCCAAAGCGCATGCAAAGCTCTGGGTACTCTGTATTGGCAGCGATACAGAATCCGCCAATCGCTGAACCATAGCCTCTCGGCGCGATGGGGGTCTCCCCTTCATTAAGGGTCAACGCGTTGATTGAACACCAGTCAAGGTACGTTTCAGTATCGGACAGATAAGGTGCAGTATCGCAAAGGCCACCGAATTTACCTTCAGCGTTTATCGCACGTAACTGCGTGGCGTCCATGGTAAAGTAGTCAGGGCTGATCAGTCCTTCATCGTACAGGGTCTTGATAAAGCCGATATAATCATAATACCAGTCTTCCAAGACAGGCAGTACAACTTCGTTCTGGCCATGAACCAGAGAAGCTGCTATACTACTGCCGTAATTGACCACACCGTTGGCGGCGGCATACAGCATCAGTAGCGAGGAAGAGCCGTAGCCCTCATAATGTGCGCCTAGTGGATAAGCTCCATCCATAGCGCTACTTTTTTCCTTAAATGCTCGCAGCATTTCCAGCATCTGGTCAAGTGTCTCAGGGTTTTCCACACCGCACTCTTGCAACCAGGACTCGCGCAGATACAGGCGAACATGAGTGAAGTTGTCCAGAGTTGACGGTTTCTCATCTCCACCGTAATAGACAAAGGGCAAGCTATAGATGTGTCCGTCCGGTGCAGTACAGTTCTGGCGGACAATCGGCCAGGCATCAAAGCAAGCGTTGACATCAGGTGTCAATTCTGCTGTCAGGTAACTGTCCAAGGTCAGCAACTGACCGTTTACAAGACCATAATTGTACTGCTCATTTGGAGTAAACCCCATAGCTAACATCAAGTCAGTCTCCTCACCAGATGCGAACATCAGGTTCTTGCGGGTTGCCAGGTTCTCTGCGTCAAGCGCGGTTACATTGACCTGAATATTAAGGAACTTCTCAGTGTAAAGCCAGCCCCAAAGCTCCTCGATGTTTTCTGATGAAGTCAGGAATGAATGCAAAGCTGTGACTTCCAGAACAATGTCTTCACCCTGTCCCTCCTTGATTATGGGCACATAGCTGTCAAGGTTCAGGTAATCCGGATAAGCGGAAACCTCACCGGTCGTGCCACTCGTTGTTCCTGCTGTTGTTGCATCAGTTGTCGTTCCACCAGTTGTCGTGGTGCCATCACCAGTTTGTGCGCAACTCGCACACAAAGCAAGAATCAGGATGGTTGCCAGAATAGCGATAGTTCTTCTCTTCAGCATTTCTTTCCCTTCCTTTCATGTTAATGATTTCGTATCCGTGCGTCGATCTTTGCCAGGATAGACGGTCAGCCCTTCAATGACCCGATCATGACGCCCTTTACAAAGTACTTCTGCACGAATGGGTACGCTATAAGCAGCGGCGCACTGGCGATAAAGACAATCGAGTATTTCATGCCTTCTGCCATGTACTGACGGCGCGCCATTTCCGCCATGAATTCAGAATCATGCTCGGAAGCCGCTCCGGCAAGGGCTGATTCATTCAAAATCAGTATTTTGCGCAGGACCAGCTGCAGCGGCTCCAAACTTTTCCTGGTTATGTAGATCAGGGCATTAAAGTAGCTGTTCCAGTGGCCTACCCCATAATACAGAGCCATAACCGCGATGATCGGCATAGACAGAGGCAGTGCGATCACAAAAAACATCTTTAGCTCAGAAGCGCCGTCAATTTTCCCGGCCTCATAAAGATCATCCGGGATGGATGTTGTATAGTAGGTACGCGTCACAACCATGTTGTAGACACTGAGTCCGCCCAGGATCATCAGCACATAGCGAGTATCCTGCAGACCAAGGTTCTTGACCAACAGGTATGTAGGGATCAGACCACCACTGAAAAACATTGTAAACAGGAACAGCCAGGTTGCTATGTTCTTGTATGGCAGATTCTTTTTGCTCAGGGCATAAGCCGCCGGAATCGTCAGAAACAGGTTAAACAGCGTGCCGCCCACTGTGTAGTAGGCCGAATTCTTGTAGCCTATCCAGATCTGGCTGTTCTTGAAAACGTTCATGTAGGGTTCGAATGTCAGTTTTACCGGCCAGAGGATGACCTTGCCATTGACCACCGAATACGGATCGGAGATCGAAGCAATTACAGTGAAATATAATGGGTATAACCAGATAAACAGCAGAATGCATAAAAAGCCTATGTTGATTGTATCAAAGACCATGTCTGATTTTGACCGCTTCATCTCATACCTCTTCCTTTTCTCAATAGATGCCCATGCCAGAGATCTTTTTTGCTACACTATTCACCAGAAAAATGACGAGGACATTGACCATAGAATTAAAAAGTCCGATGGCAGAGGAATAACTGAATTGGCCGCCCTGAATGCCGATCTCATAGGTGTACGTGGCTAGCACACGCGATTTCTCCAGATTCAGCGGGTTTTGCAACAGGTATATTTTCTCAAAACCTACAGACAGAAGGCCGCCTGTGCTCAGAATGAAGACAATCACGATCGTTGGCAGCATCCAGGGTAGATTGACATGACGGATGATTTGAAGCTTGGTTGCACCATCAATACGTGCTGCTTCAATCAGCTCATAGGAAACGCCAGAAAGCACAGAAATGTAGAGGATGGTGGACCAACCTATATTCTGCCATACACCCGACCATACATAGATGCTCGTAAAGTATTGGGGGATGGAGATGAAGGCAACACCCTCCTTACCGAATAGGCCGCGCACGATGTTAAAAATGCCATGACTGCGTTCCATAAACAGTAACACCATACCGCACAATACGACTGTTGATAGGAAATGCGGTGCATAGGAAACCATCTGCACCGTCTTTTTGAATTTCAGGTTGGTGACCTCATTCAGCATAAGCGCAAGGATGATCGCCAGCGGAAACGTCGCCAGTGAGTATAAGGTAATGCCCAGTGTGTTTCTTATCATGTTCCAGAAATCCGGATAGTTTAAAAACCTTTGAAAATGCTTAAACCCCACCCAGGCACTGCCCCATATACCCTTACTTGTCTGGTAATTCTTAAATGCGATCTGCACACCATACATTGGCCCGTAATTAAACAGGATCACATAAGCTACGGCCGGCAGCAGCAGCAAATACAATTCCCAATTAGATCTTCCCCTCAGCTTTCTGTTGCGCTGCGCTGCAGTTCTTGCATCTTCTGTTTTCCGCATAGATCACACCTCGCTATTTTCACGCTCTTGCTTCTGTACTGCTCTCAGTTGCTAACATATCGGGCGAATCACTGTACGGGAAATAACTCAGCACACCCGCCTTGTTGTAATCAAAAGGTATGAAGCCAATCTGCAACGCTGGGCTGTTACAGTGAAGCCGGAAGTCTCCACTGGCTGCATCGTAGAACAGGGGGTCGGCGAAAACGGCTTGCTGGAACACCTCAGGCTTCTCGACCGCTTCCTGGATCGCTTTCTCACCCTGGTCATAATCCCAGAACAGATTGGATATGCCGCTCACATGCTCAGGTCGGGCCAGATAGACAAATGGAGTGTTTTGGGAGACGATGATGTTGTGTTCCAATTGGAAAGCCACATATTCAGGTTTATAGCCGTTACTCACAATACGGTCGTAGCCAAAGGCAAATATATTGTTCCGAATAATATTGCCATAGCCGAAAGTCTGATCGAACGGGCTGGAACTGGCGCACGATGTGCAATTGTATGCCAGATTGTTCTCGACCAGCATTTCTGACGAACCGCCGTCCAGATAGATACCCCATCCGCCGTAAGAGGTCGCTTCCACATCATGGACAACATTGCCGGTAACGACAGTGCCCGGCTGGCGTCCATTCATGTATATTCCGCCCATATCTGCCAGCAGACCTTTGCCGATCCTGTAGATATGATTATGTGCGACCGTTACATGCGACGTTGGCTGAACGCCGGTGTGTCGCCAGAACCAGCCTACCGAGATCCCGCTATACTGACCGTCGTGTATCTCATTGTGGCTCAGGTCACTGCGTGCGGTGTGAATCAGCAAAATAGCAACAGCGCTATAGTACACTTCACCGTAATACCGGATCAGGTTGTTTGTGAAGGTCAGATGATCCGAGACCCGCGGGTCATTTTCCGGCAGCATCTCATCGCTTCCGTCACCCGCATTTGCTTCATCAAAGCGCCAGCCAATGGACGCTAGAGGTACTGCACCGATATGCTCAAAAAGACAGCCGCTCGCATGGCAATCATGGCAGTTAAACCCATAACGCAGCCCAGAACCGCCCAGTTCACGAAAAACACAGGATTCAAAATGCACGGAACGCGCATTTTCCACCAGAACCATGGGTATGATATCGCAACATGCCTGAGGTCTGGCTACATGTTCCTGCAGTCGGGATCCTGAGTGTGTAAATGTTATACCGATGAAGCTGATGTGATCTACACCATCCACGCGCAGGGTCAGCTCTATGGGCGCAGCCCATAAGCATTTATTCTCGATTTTTTCATTTTGGCGAGGGACATAGTAAAGGGTCTTCTCTGTGCGATCAAGATACCATTCACCGGGTTCTTTTCCCAACTCTTCATAGACGTTCTCGAAATAATACACATCACCTGCCGCTGCTCGCAGTGATGTCGCTCGTGATAACTCAATTCTGCCGGTGATGTGATCATACCGCTTGATTCGCATCGTTTCATCATTCCATAAATGTAGAATGCGGATATGCACATCATTTTCATGATACATTGGCTGGATGCAGGTTCCCAACTGACCGTATACTGCCGTGTTATAGGGAATCAAGCTATGTTCAGGATGCAGTGAATCAGCGGGATCCACTTGTGACAGATGATAGGTATTACTGCGCGGCAGGCGCGGTGTATTGAGCCTTCCCGTTTCATCAAAGAGCGATTCGAAATCAAAGGAGACTTGCTTTTTCCAGACAGTTACACCATTTACGAGGCACTCCTCAAATCCCGTCAGGGGAATGGCAGACGATATGACAGGCGTTTCATTCGGGTATGCCTGAAATTGCACGTTCGAACGATCTTCAGGCCCAAAGACTAGCTCGCTTTTTATACGATATAGGCCGCCGCGCAGATATACCGTTGCCCGGCCACTGGCAGGAAGGGCTCGTAGCAGCGCTTTTATGCGCACGAAAGTAGCGGCAGGGCATGCTATGCTGCCATCGCCGTTGTCATCACCCTGAGGAGACATGTAAATGTGGTGTTCTTGAAATGCTTCTTCATCACGCATGACCTTCACCTCTCGAAACACCTCTTGCTGTTTCCTTCTTGGAGGTGTCTCTTTGCGCTTATGCGCTCACATTTAGCGAAATCTTTGATTTCGCTTCTTGTCGCGGCTGCCCTGCAGGCTGAGGTTTGCCGAGTGATCTGAATCGCACTATATATAACCTTGTAAAGCTCATATATGGTAAGTCTGCCGATTTTATTTTTAGTCTTCTGCTTTTGCTTTGGAATTTTTTTGCAGGAAAAACCGGTTGATAATGAAAACTTATCCACATGGAGTAAGTCCGGTTTCTGCTTTTGAAATTTATAAATAATGCAAAGATATAAAAAGACAACAATATTCAAAGTAATCAATATTTTTTTATCAAGGTTCAAATGACTAAATCATAAATTTGATAATGTAATTATATGTTCATATTGTATGCTTTTGTTATTATTCTGTCAAACGGGGATTTCTTCTTTTATTTCTTCACCGAGNNGAGAACAATGTTACACTAACTTTCTATTAGGCTCATTTCTTATCTCCATGAAAAATATCACGAAGGGAAAGGTATCGAATAGGACAGATGCAATTGCCCAACAGCCAGAAAGATCATTGTTCTATAGCCTTCAAATGTTCGAAAACTCCGAGCTTTTCTTTTTGCCGTCTGAATAAGTAAGGTCAACACTTTATCGGACAACTTGTCATGCAACAGTTTGTAAATGCTGATCCATCCAGTTGGTGAGGAACTCGATCGGACTGAGATATCCCAAACGTTTCTGCTTACGCTGTCAATTGTAATAGATTGCAATGTATTCAAAAACCCGCTGTCTGGCTGCCTCTCTGATCGGGTAGAAATGCCAGTATATGATTTCCTTTTTCAAAATTGAAAAGAAGCTTTCGCTCCATACATTATCTCCAGGCTTGCCTATTCGGGAGAAACTCTGTTTCCAGTCATACTGTGCGGCCAGTTCCCGAGCGGCCTTCGACGTATATTGGCTGCCACGATCACTGAGAAGGATACAGCCTTTCGGTATGTTCCAGGGGCGTTTCGCGGATTGCATTGTCCGGGTCACCAGCTCCTTGGTCATGCGTTCTTGCTGGCATTGAGCGAGCACGGTATTGGTGTGTACATCACGGATCTGACACAGGTAATCAAACCCTTCACCCGTCCGAATATAATTGATATCACTGGACAACACTTAAAACGGCCGTTCAATCGTCACATCGTTTGTCAGGTTCTCATAGCGGTCATCACGGGCTTTTCGACTGTACGTCAAGGACCGTTGCCGGCGTCTGCAGTGGCTTGATTTGAGTTTATGACGTTCCATGATGCTTTTGACCACCCCAAAAGACGCATGCCCGCCATCTTTCCGGATGACACCGCAAATGCGTTCCGCCTCGTAATGGCCTTCGCTTTCCTCAAAGACTTCCAGCACCTTTGTCTCCCGCGCCTGATCACGCTTTTGCCGCTCTTCTCGAGTCTCCACCCAGGCATAATAGCCCGATTTTGATACACCCAGAGTTTGTGTCCACTTCGCTTTGGCGTGTGATTCCTGCTGCTCCATGAACTGGTACTTGTCGACCGTTCTCAGCGTTGATTTTTGGCGAAGTAGGCCGACGCTTTTTTTAGGATGTCGTTCTCCTCTTCAAGTTCCGCAATTCGTGTGCGCAAAACTTGAATTTCGTCATTTTGCTCCGCCATCTTTGTCTTGTCACCTTCGGGCGTGTAGGCCTTCCGCCACCGGTAGATCAAATTGGTTCTCACGCCCAGTGCTTCTGCCACTGACTTGACGGTGCG
>LSQX01381560.1_pt2 | contig 10660 bp, 11 predicted proteins | sample 654561 | NCBI WGS metagenome assembly LSQX01 (sample SAMN04489861, study PRJNA283612) | anaerobic digester metagenome | isolation source: 4 biogas reactors fed with cattle manure at either 37C or 55C with and... | place: Denmark: Kongens Lyngby | collected 2014 | reverse complement strand
AAGCGAATTGACTCATTGATGATAAGTACTTCACAACCTGTCTGATTTGGTATAAACTATAAATTACTTCGTGTACATAAATAACTCAGGGGGGCAACCATTTATGAAAAAAAACCTGTTCATTTACATTACATCTTTTTTATGCGGTATGGCTGTTATGGGAGTCGAGCTCTCGGCTACAAGGCTTTTGGCACCATATTTCGGAACATCATCAATAGTATACACAGTGGTTATTGGCTTGATTATGATTGCAATGAGTATAGGAAATGTGTTAGGTGGACGTTCTGCCGATAAGCACAACAATCTTGGAAGATTATTTGCCATGCTCTGGGTAGCTGCCCTTTGGGTAGCGATAATACCTCTTGTAGGAAAGTACGTCATAGCTCTGTCAGCTCTACTGATGGCGTGGATACTTCCGTCAAACCTTCTCGTTGCAGGTTCAGTACTTTCGTGTCTCTTAGTTTTTTCGGCTCCTCTTCTTATACTTGGAATGGTATCACCATATCTGGTAAAGCTTGGAGTTAACAATATGGAAAATAGCGGCCGCACCACCGGCGAAATATATGCAGCATCCACTATCGGCAGCATCATCGGCACATTCATCCCAACTTTCATTACCATACCATATATAGGGACGCTTAAATCCTTTCTAGTATTTGCTTTGTCACTTAACCTTATATGTCTATATTATTTTATTAAAACAAAAAAAGGATTTATAAAAGGTGCTATTACAACAGTAATTACAGCAGCAATGCTCCTTATGCCATTTAAAACCTCTTATGCCTTCTGGACTGACGTGGTATTAGAGGATGAGTCACTGTACAATTATCTTCAGGTAGCTGAAAGGGGAAACTCAGTAATATTATCTACTAATGTCGCCTTTGGCGTTCAATCCATATACACCAGAGATCAGATACTCTCCGGCTACTATTATGACTATGCTCTTATGTCTCCGCTCCTGATTAGTGACGGCAGTCTGGAGAAGCCTCTTGATATACTGGTTCTGGGCATGGGTACAGGAACCTTTGCGAAGGAATGCAAGTATTTTTTCCCAAACAGCAATATCACTGGTGTCGAAATAGACGAGAAAATTGTAAACCTGTCAAAGGAATATTTTCAGCTTACAGATGAAGAAGCAACGGTTTACGTTAACGACGGCCGAACCTTTTTATCGTCTCCCCAGGCAGGAATGTATGATATTATCCTGTGTGATGCCTATCACGATATAACAATTCCCTTCCACATGGCAACAACAGAGTTCTTTTCCGAGGTAAAGGAGCATCTAAATCCTGGTGGGGTCGTAATGGTAAATATTAATATGAGAAGCTCTAACACAACGGAAATAACAGATTACCTGACAAATACATTAAAAACAAACATGGGCCAGGTATATAAGTATGACATACCAGGCATCACAAATACTCTGGTATATTCCTCAGATGACCCTAACTGTCTGCAAAATCTAAAAGACAACTCGGCTAAGCTAGACAAGGATAGCCCTCTTGTAGAGCTGGCAAACAGAGTCATAGGCAACTACACCCAGGTCACCGATACAACGTATGTATTGACCGACGACTTGGCTCCTGTGGAAGTGCTTGGTCAAAAGCTTCTCAACGATGTAGTAGAAGATAATTTGAAATACTTCATGAAAGAACTCGAGGAATCAGAAAACGGTCTCCTTGATGTCTTTAATATGCTTTCCTGAGAAGCTTATCAATTAGTAAGCCTGAGGCCAGAGTAAGGCCTCAGATTTACTAATTATAGCATAGCCTGTTCTCATTATAGAAAAGCAGGAATATATCTCTGATAGTATCATTCATATTTTCCGGAGTTAGGTGGAATAGCTGGCCTCCATCAATTTGTATACATACCGCTATCCGGTATTTGTCATTGTTGTCAACAACAGCGCTAATGATGTCAACAGCCTCCAACGGCGAAGTATATTCATATGTCCAGCCGTCATCTTCTATCATCTGGACTTCACCTTCATAATAGCTTTCGAGAAATCGTTTCAATTCCCCTTCCTTCCGTGACCACAAGTTAACAGTAAGACTCATTTTAATCTCCTTTAAAATCATGTTCTAAAATAGTATACAGCACTAAATTAATAATTGGACATAACTAAGGAAATACCTTTATGTAATTTTTTCATCGAATGTATTGTATCGCTATTTTTCATATCAACTGTATTTTTCTTTATTTTTTTACCTATAATAAAACTGCCATGTCACAGTCCGGAGGTAATATTATTGCAGAACAAATTATGGCTAGTAAATATCATTCTATCTATTTCAATTCTGAGTCTCCCATTTTTTATTTCCGGTTGCAGAGCTAACAATGGACAGCAACAGGATACGCAGCTTCAGGCTGTGAAGGAAAAGCAAGCCCAGGAAAAAGAGTCTAAAAAGCTAAAAAATATTGAAGCTCAAATTGAAAATCTTTTCGAAACCCTTGGAGGTCCAAGCGTAATCGCAGATAAATCAGCTGCTAATGGTGATTCAGGCGATAATCAGGAGAATTCCCAACAACAGGCTGACAAAGAGGAAGGCAGTAGTAAGCAGGGCCAACAGAAGGGTGAAGAGGAGGATAGCAGTAAGCAGGGCCAACAGAAGGATAGCACTCAACAGCAGGGTAATAAGGAAGAAAATTCTAGTCAGAAGGGCGACACTGAGCAGCAAAATGGAAAGGCTACAGCACAAATAGCACCTAATAGATGGTCAAATGTTGATAAAATTATAAATAAGATGCACTATCAATGGAATGACCTGATGCCTGAGATAGCCAAAAAGGGAGCTGATATGAAGCTGGTCGATAATTTTGACAACGCTCTGAACAACCTGACAACAACAGCCAAATCAAAGGATCAGGATAAGGTCCGTACCTCGGCAAATAAGCTTTACTCCTATGTACCAGATTTATATTCCCTTTACCGCATCAAAATGTCACCCGAAGTAAAAAGGATGATTTATTACACGAGGAACATAATACTTGAGTCTAATAAGGACGGCTGGGAGCAGGTAGAAAAGGACAATGAAGCCCTTGAAAAATCCTGGTCCCTCTTTCGCAACACCCTTGAAAAGGAGCAGAAAAAGACCGGAGATAAACTGGATTTTTCAGTTTATGAGCTTAAAAAGGTCATAACGGAGAAAGAGCAAGAGCTCACCAGTATTAAGGGCAGGATAGTACTAAACAATATTCAACAGCTCCAAAAATCCTTTGAAGAATAAAGAGCACATCAAAAAAGTAAAACCAGCATTTCTGCTGGCTTTATTTTTTTTTGACTGAAAACCCTTGAAACGGACTATTACTTCTATTGGTCCTCTTGCATGATATCCATCATCATTTCGAGATGATGACGATCCTTTTCCAGTACATCCTTTACTATTGATTCGCTTTCAGAATCGAGGTCACCCTTTACAATCTCCTCGGCCATTTTTATTCCCTTATCTTCGCCGAAATAGGCTCTTTTTAGTACATCGTCAGAGTCCTTCCCATTAATCTGAAGCTCAAGCTTCATTTTCGAAAACATTCCCGGCATCCCGGTCTCTTTGTCAGGCTCGTTACCTAGACTCCGTATCCTGTCTGCAAGAATTTCCGCATTTTCCTTGTGGTTTTTCTTAATAATCTCGAATTGATTCTTTATCCTTTTATCGTCAACATTGGGAATAAAAAGCTCATACGATTCGGCCGCCATTTGCTCGCCTTTGAGCACTGTATTCAATTCCTTTATTGTAGATTTATCCATGGGCACCATCCTTTATACTATTAAATGAACTTCATTCAATAGTATGCCCTATATCATTGTGTATATTTCTTAAGGAAAGCTGGCATTTCTTCTGTAGCTCCATTAAGTGAAATAAAGAATTCAGTACTGCATTTTCCTGCAAGTAGACTAAGTTTTTCAAAAAAACCTTCGTATTCCTGCACACCATCTTTAAATACTAAATTCAACCTGTCAATAAAAATACCCTCAATATCGTAATTCTGTGAAAGAATGCCGCATATAAATCCAAAAAATCCAACACTGTTCAACTTGGGGAAATCAGATATATTAACGAACCTTACTGCACGTACAAGATCATGTATCAGCTTAGTGCTGTCATCTATAAAAACTACAGCGCCCTTTGCCTCCTTTGCCATTTTGTTAGCTGCGCTGGTCAGCAATTTCGTTTTGCCCGTTCCCTTTGGGCCATAAAAAACTTTGATCATATGCGTCGCCTTCCTTTTTAGGTTATTTTAAAGGCCGGTTTTTTTCCGGCCTCTTTTACTCTATATCGTTATTATCATCTGATTTGTTACTATCACTTTCTTTTCCTGCTATCTCCATCTTGGATACCGACACCTCATAGGCGACTTTGTTTAAGACATCTCCGGATTCCAGCCTCTTCTGATACGCCCTGCTCTGAACCCTTCCCCAGATCTTGATATTATCTCCTACGGATAACCTTTCAGAAAATCTAGCATTCCTTCCCCAGGCAATACACGGTATGTAGTCTGATTTGTTATAAGGACGGTTAACTGCTAGTAGCAAATCAGTTATTTCTCTGCCAAAGGGCGTAGTCCTGTAAATAGGCCTCTTGCAGATAAACCCATTCAGGTATATCTGATTTGGATTTCTAATCTTCTTCTCATCCTCCAAGAAAATTATCTCTCTTGCAAAAACAGTTAAAAGCAGCTTGTTTCCTTCGCTGTTATAGCTATTATAGGAACGAAACTGGCCTTCAACCTCAATAATCGTTCCAATTATCAATTTATCCTTGCTTGTTAGCCTTTCTGATATAGTAATAGGTATTTTATCACTACTGTCGCTGAGTCTGGGAACCTCCAGCATAAAATAATAAAAACCTTCACCATATACCTCGTGACTGAACTCTACATTGGAAACAACCTTCCCGGAAATAGTCGCCATATTATTCTCTATAATGTTTCCGACCATCCGACCCCCACTCTCCTCTCAAGGTTCATCTGTATATTTTTGCTTTTTTCTAATGTATGTTTATTCGAGAATGGCATGTTTTAGAATAAAAAAGTACTCCATACATCAGTGTATCGTATCTATATAAAATAAACCGAAAATTCTCTTTAAGCCCAGTCGCAAATTTTGGCTACCATATAATATTATATTACATATTTTGCGACTTGCAAACCTCAAATTAAATTTAGGCATCTAATACTCACATAGTTGGATTTTCGCTGGGTTGATTTAGGTCAATTCCATTTACAATAGCGAAGGTGGCAGCCGCTAATACATTATGACTGTCAAGCTCCCCTGCATCGAGATGTATCTTGTATTCCTGGGGTTCAATGATCTTGCCGCTTCGGGTTGATATGGACCTTTGCAAGCAGCATATGAAGCCTTCCTTATAAACAATATCACCAATACTTGAGGTTGTAATACTTGCCTTTGTATTAAAGCCATAGGTTATGACCCTACGCTTCTCACCATTTAGTAGGGTTATTATATCACTGTCATCCACATTGACAATAGCTAGACCCTTGTCCTCCACCATTGAAAAAATCTTATCCAACTGTGATGTGTAGTCACTTTTATCGATAAGAGAAATATCATTGGATTTGTCGGTATATACCAAAATGTCAAATCGGATTTCATCAGACAAATATCTGTCTATATCCATTATATCCATTTTCAATATAAGAATATCTACATTATTTTTTCCCAGTTCCCGTATATAGGCAGCAATTCTCCTGCTGTCCAGCCCGGGCATGCCTGCGGGATCTATGATGCTAACCTTTTTACCCTTTGACGAAAACAAAGAATTGATAATACAAGCCGTCTGCAACCTGCCTTCACTGCCAAGGATACCTGCAATAAGCATTTTTTCAACCCCATCTGTCAAAATTGGTGACTATATTCTATGATTTACTTTATTATTATTTTTATGTGTTTTTTTCTGCCGTCCTTCATGGTCTATGTAAAAATCCTCCTTCAGTATAAGTTCGGAAACCGGCACTAGCTTATATCCTTCAGCCTTTAGCTCAGCTATTATTTTAGGGAGCAGCTTAGCAGTGTGAGGCGTGTCATTGTGAAAAAGTATAATTGAACCCGGTGTAATTTTATTGCGAATTCTCTGTAATATTTCAGCCTCACTTATTCCCGGCCTCCAGTCAAGTGAATCTACATTCCATTGAATTGTAAAATAGCTAAGTTGACTGGCTTCCTCCAAAAGGCTATTACTATAATCTCCGTAAGGCGCTCTAAAAAGATCGCATTTAGCGCCTGTCTGCCTCTCTATCACATCACCGCATTTTTTAATCTCAGCGCTTATTTTCTCTCTTTCCAGGCCACCCATTCTAAAATGCGAATATGAGTGGTTTGCGACATCATGTCCCTCTTGGCTCATCTGTTTCACCATTTGTGAGTTCTTCTCGGCCCACTGGCCAACCATAAAAAACGATGCCTTTACATCAGTTTCCTTTAATGTCGCCAATATTTGTGGTATGTCATCTGCGCCCCAGGCACAGTCAAACGTTATAGCTGCCAGCTTTTCATCGGTTTCAACCGAATACACAGGCACCTTACGCTGGGCTGAAAAAGCACCAATACCACCACTGCTGCCTGTGCTCATCGAAGAAACAATCAGCACTAGACAAGCAAGTATTAATGAATAGACCTTTAACCTTTTGGAATTAAAAATATAAATCTTCATAACAAATACCTCATATAGACAAGTATAGATACCATTACTATATTATTTGTAACTACTGTCTATTATGCCAAATGAAACAAGGAGATGGACTCTATGCCCATTTGTAGCATAGAGTCCATCTCCTTGTCTCGCTTTCTTATATGAAGGGTCTAGTCGATGTTTTTTTCTTCACCTAGAACCATCTCAAGAGAAATGGTCTTGCCATCCCGGTAAACTTCCACTATAACTGTGTCCCCCGGCTTATGTTTGTTCTTTTGATCCTCCAAATCCTTAAACTCATTGATGACCTTACCATCAAACTTAGTTATGATGTCCCCTATATGGATACCTGCCTTATATGCTGCGCTCAGCGCCTGTACTTCATACACCATAAGTCCATTAGGCACATTCAGTCTGTTAGCAGACTCCTGCGTAAATGCATTGTCAATAATTATACCGATATATGGTCTGTCCTTGACATAATTATAATCGATTAGGCTTTCTGCTATTTCATTCGCCTCATTCATAGGTATTGCAAAGCCTATCCCCTCCACGTCAGTTGCCGCTATCTTTATAGTGTTGACACCGATGACCTGTCCCTGGGAGTTAACAAGGGCTCCACCGCTGTTGCCTGGGTTGATGGCTGCATCAGTTTGTATCAGCTTTAGCTCCTGTCCGTTATCCATAGTAATGGTTCTATTAACCCCACTTATTACCCCTGCAGTAACTGAGCCCATATAATCCATTCCACCCGGATTACCAATAGCTACAGCCAATTGGCCTATCTTAACATCGTCAGAGTTGCCGATTTCAACTGCCGGTAAGTTGTTCAATTCAATTTTCAGTACAGCAATATCTGTCTTCGAGTCTCTTCCAACAATCTTGGCCTCATATGCCTTGTTTTTATCAGAAGGTAGAACTACTTCAATTTTGGCACCCTTAGTCAGCTTGTTAGTAAGCAAACCTTCAATTGCCCCTTCGATAACATGATTGTTTGTCAATATATATCCGTCTTCTCTTATAATCATCCCTGAACCATACCCTACTCCGTCCTTCTCCAAATCAAAGAAGAATCTTTGGCTAGTTTTAGTAGGCACCGTTATCTGAATGCCAACTATCGAAGGAGCTACCTTCTCTGCAATTGCTTCCACAGGTGATGAGGATTGGGTTATTTCCACCTTTTTATATACATCGTTATTACCCGTCATATTATTAGAAGCGCCAACCGTTGTTCCGATTATTCCTTTTGCGCCGGATTCAATAAAGGGTCCAACATAAACGTCTGCAGCAAACATTAGGCCTGCGCCAAGCAATGAGCTTATTACAGATACAAGCACGAGATGACCGACACCTATTTTTCTCTGCTTTGTCTTTTTTACATTCTCAGTATAGTAGGGCTGGTTTAAGCTGTTCATTCTATCATCACTAAATTCATCCATATATATCCTCCTTGTCAACCTATTGTCAGTACTAAGTCAATTCGCTTCACTTAGGGAGTCAGGTGGAGACTGAACTCCTCCTGACCAAGGAAGCTAATTAATTCGTCTTCATTCATCGCCTACCTATAGGGGGCTGCGTCTTCTGAAGACATAGATAAAACTTATATCTATATTGTAAAGCTGTTATTTGAAAATTCTATGAATAATCTGTTAACATTACTCTCAGCCTTCTAATTTTATATTGTCATCAGCTTCTCTGTCTGCGTTGGCAAGTGTGAATATGAAAGCAGCTCCTTCACCCGGCTTGCTCTCAACTCTAATGGTCTGTCCATGCTCATTAATGATTTTCCTTGCTATGGCAAGACCCAGTCCCGTACCGGTTTTATCTTTACTTCTTGACTTATCTGATTTGTAAAATCTATCCCAAATGATATCCAGCTCCTCCTGTTCAATACCTATGCCAGTGTCTTTAACCGTCACCTCCACAGCATCCTTATGCTTTTTGGTGATAAGGCCTATACTCCCTCCGACTGGTGTGAATTTGATAGCATTGTGCATTAAATTATAAACCACCCTTTCTATTGCATCCATATCACCCATTACTGCCATTTCCTCCTCTTCAAAAACCGCATCCACTGTTAGATTCTTTTCCAGCAGAAAAGCTTCAAGCTTAATAACACATCTGCGCACTAATTCATTTATGTCAAAGATAACAGGGTTTAGCTTTATCTCCCCCGCCTCCCTCCTTGCCATGTCAAGAAGATCATTGACAAGCCTATTTAGCCTGTTTGTCTCATCTCTGACTATGGTTAAGTAGTGATCTTGACTCTCCTGTGGTATGGTCCCGTCAAGTATCCCCTCAACAAATCCTCTTATCGATGTCATTGGCGTTCTAAGCTCATGGGAAATATTGGCGATGAACTCCCTGCGCATCTGTTCAATACTTTGTAGCGCTACGGCCATTTGATTAAACGCCTTAGCAAGCTCTCCTATTTCGTCACTGGAGTTTATGCTCACACGTTTTTCAAACTCCCCATTGGATATCCTTGATACAGCATGCTTTATCTGCTTTAGCGGGCTGGACAGCCTTCGGGAGAATATATAAATTAGCACAATCGCAACAGCAATTGCGATCCCTACAGAAACCGCAAAATATGACAGAACCTTTGTACGTGCTGCTATAACCTCTTCTACAGGAGTGTGCATATATATTATTGCCATAGCATCATTGCCATTTGCTCCTGAATATTTGAAGGATTGTGCTACCGTCAGCCAGATATTACCTTGCTTCGAAAAATAAACTTCCTTAAAAAAGCCATTGAAGTCACCCACATATCTAGCAGTTGTTTCACCCTGTACCATCCTTGGCAGGTTACTATCAGGTATTCTAATATACCCTGTTTCATCGGTATATCTATCTACAATTGATTGGGGCATATCCCAATTCGACCTAAACAGATACCCCTCTTGGTTTACTATCCAAATATATGACTCAAAATAATTTCCGTAATTAACAAGGGATTCTCTTAGCAATAGCTCTGAAGCAGCTATGTTTACATAGTCATCCAAATCGATGTGGTCCAAATAATTTTCAAACACCAGATTAACCCATGTTGTTGCAGTTTCCAGTGTATTAGCCTTTTCCTCAGTAACATAGTCCTCAAGGAAAAAATTAAGCATCACACCCGCTATAGCAAATGCAACAATCAGTATCAGTAAAAAGATGGCTATGAGCTTGGAGAATATGGTTTTGAACATTTACTTCACCTCGAACTTATAACCTACGCCCCACACAGTTTTTAGCTGCCATACCTGGTCCGGCATGTCAATTTTTTCCCTAAGCCTTTTTATGTGAACATCAACCGTCCTGCTATCACCGTAAAAATCGAAGCCCCATACGTGTTCAAGCAGCTGTTCTCTTGTAAAGACCTTGTTGGGGTTAGAAGCCAAAAAGAATAGTAGCTCCAGCTCCTTCGGTGGTAGCTCTAAATTCTTTCCCTTCAATTTCACAACATACGTTGTTTTATTTATGACCAGATTAGGGAAAACCACTTCCTTAACATCAAACTCCTTTCGCTCGTACCTGCGCAGTACGGCTTTCACTCTGGCTACCAGCTCCTTTGGTTCAAAGGGCTTAACTATATAGTCATCAGCACCTAGTTCAAGACCTAGCACCTTGTCAAAGGTCTCACCCTTTGCCGTGAGCATAATTATAGGGATATTGCTAATCTTTCTAATTTCCCTACATACCTGCCACCCATCAATTACGGGTAGCATGATGTCAAGAATAACTATATGAGGCGCTGATTCTCCAAAGGTTTGAAGTCCGCTCCTCCCATTATATACAGTCAGAACTTCGTAACCCTCTTTTTCAAGGTAAAGCCTGATCAGCTCGCAGATATTGATATCATCATCAACTACCAGTACCTTTGTCTTAGCATCCATTATTCTTAACCTCTCATTCCCCTTCCGATTTGAACCTTTAGGCTCCACTACTCCAAAGCTTGAGTACACCATAATAATACCATTTTATAATATAACGCAACAGCACTTAATTGTTAACAATGTGAAAAC
>LSQX01094333.1_pt1 | contig 10660 bp, 9 predicted proteins | sample 654561 | NCBI WGS metagenome assembly LSQX01 (sample SAMN04489861, study PRJNA283612) | anaerobic digester metagenome | isolation source: 4 biogas reactors fed with cattle manure at either 37C or 55C with and... | place: Denmark: Kongens Lyngby | collected 2014 | reverse complement strand
CGTTCAGATTCCTCTATGGACGATTGTAACGCGTAGCAGAATGGCGCGGCCGACCGTTGTTCGAACGTTCAGATTCCTCTATGGACGATTGTAACAGCAATCAAAAATGTTGATATTACAGGATTCTTAGCGTTTCGAAATTGTTGATCTGCGTCAAACCTCCAGTTCTGCATTTACTAAAGAATATTATCCGTAGGGTCAGAAGTATTGGTAATAATATCACGATTTAACTTAACACCATCAGGTAGACTATATATAATAACGAAATCCTTTTCTTCATTAACCAACCCCAGAAGCTCACTTCTTAAAAGTGCTAACTGTCCTTCCGTAATATCGCCTTCAAATACCGAATATTGAACATGCGTTAAATATTTTCGGCATGTTTTCATTATTTTAACCAGCCGATACGCTCCACCATTATCTACAGTATTAATATCATAGATAACAATAACCCGGATGCTACCACCACACCTTCATAGGGCTATAAGTTTTTTCTTCCAACAAATGTTTTATCAGCTTGTATAGATCTAATCGTATTAGACTTTTGTATCGGACATTGCGCTTGAGATTTCGATGTAAAATAGTCTTTTCCATTTCTTTTTCAAATTCACTAACGAAAATTTTACGACCCGATTCTGTTAAATATGTATAGTTAACATTAACATCAAAATGCTGTTGTTTTAATTTGCTCGTATTAATAAGTCTAAATATTAACCGATCTACAAATACGGGCTTAAATATTTCAGCTATGTCCAACGCCAGCGAATAACGACGTTCGGATGGTTCATGCAAGTAACTTATTGTTGGATTAAGAGCAGTACGATGAATTTCTTTTAATACGGAGGTATAAGTCATGGCATTACCGAATGAAATTAAAGCATTTAACGCATTTAAAGGGGGCCTCTTGCTTCTTTTGTTAAACTCCCATCCAGTAATATTAGACCATTCGGTGTAATAGACCTTACGAGCATGGGCTTCTACACTCATAACCTCCTCAATGGTAGCTGTGTTACTTAGAGTCTTTCTTAGATTATCCAGCTGGTTACAAGTCTCCTTGTATTCTTCCCTTTTTTCAAGATTACGGCGTATATTGTGAATAGAACCCTGAACAATAATTCGAGCCAATTGCAGACGTTTATCAGCATCCAAGTAATGTTCTACCTGTTTCACCACCAAGAAACCTGATAGCTGTGCTTCCCGTGGTATAAAGCTTCCTGAATAATGACCATAATAATTGAACAAATGGAGACATACTTGTTTTTGACTTAAAAACTCCAACAGCTGGCTATTGAAATCCAATGGTGCAAAACAGTAGATATGATCGACGTCTTCAATTGGGATCATACGTCTTTCTTCAGCAAGTTCCAATGCTAAAGTATTATCTTTCCGACGGAGCTGCCCCGATGAAAAAATATAATAAGTCCGGCTAACGCTTATCCACCCCTATGAATAGCAAAAGTCAAAATAGGCACAGCGGGAACACATCTTTTTGTTAAGCACCGCTGGGGGGACAGGTTCCTCTACAACCTGGTTGATACTCTTTAATGCATGCTCCATACACAGGTTGTCATCATCCTCCCATGTTACTTCAACTTTTCTCATGCTAGCAGGATAATGAATAACTCCAGAGGAACAATTTACTCCCTGTCCCCGCAGTAGATATATATAATATTTTAGCTGCCATACATGCGCCTTTTCAAACTTCTTGCTTTTTTTTACTTCATGCACAAAAACTTGTTCTCCAAAACGCAAAAAGTCAATCTTTACTGTATCAAACGCAAACTCTTTATGGGTTTCCCGTTTAAATCGACTTTCATGCAGGATTTTACCCTTTATCACATCAACGTTTCCTGATATGTTTTCCAGGTTAAGCCCCTTTGAAAACAACCATAGTTTTCGCTGGCAAATAAAATAGTAAGCGACCATGGTTCCAGTAATACCTAGTTGCTCAAGAGAAATGGCCTCATCATGAGGCAAAATAGTTCAGCCCCTTTTCCGGATCATACGGCAACTCTAGTACAACCAATCCAGACAACCAACGCTCAAGTTTATCATTTATTAATATCTGTTCATCGAAAGTTAAATTTAAAGGGATGATTTGATTTAGTTCCAACTCATGATAATTTGTTATGGCTTCTTTGGTTACTGAGCGGTATGGACATGTTACCACATATTTGGGTAGGATGATCGTAGCCAATTCTGCATAGTTTAGTCGAGGAAAATTGTTTTTAATCCATTGGCAAACTTCACTGTAAAAATCCTTAACCATTACCTGGGGAATCCCGGTTATGTCATTTACATTCCTAAAAAGTCTCATCGCATCTTGCCTTTTATCAGAACAATAACCGTGGTCAAGAATTTCTAAAACATCTCGATATTTTTGAATATATCCACCCAAATTTAAGGGAAATTCTCGATCATTTGCTTTGTCAAGGAGGGCATAGGTCTGTTCCACCCACTCTGTTTTTTGTTTTTCATTAATCAATAAGCTCTTTTCACCTAGTCGACTTATGATATTATAAAGTGCCTCATTTATGTTCTTAGTGTCTCGTCCTTTCCATTTACGGAAACAAGATTCCCAGGGGCTTTCATCCAGTATCGGCAATTTTGCTTCATCTATTGACTGTTTCTCAAATCCATTGGCTAATACCACCAGAGAAATAGCAGTCAAGTCTCGATCATAAACCGTTCCTACACCCGAGCCCAACCTAGCATCTTTATCCTTCTCCCCTTTAGATTTTCTCTTGTTGCTCGTAACGGTTTTACCTTCCACGATAATAACCACATTAGCATTTTCTGGTGCATTTAGCCCTTCACTACGGGCGTATCGCCGGTAAACACGACCCATCCTCTGTACCAGGCTATCTGCTGGTGCCGGTTCGGTAAACATAATATCAGCATCAATATCGAGTGATGCTTCTACTATCTGCGTCGAAACAACTATACACGAAGATGAGTCTCTTTCAGCTTTATTTGGCATATATTTGTCTACCGCCAATGTTTCCAACTCTTTACGCCGTGCCGTAGTAAAACGAGAGTGGAGTAACATATTCTTAATTTGCAAATTTCTATTCTGTAATTCAAGATTGATCTGTTCATAAATAGTGCAGGCCGCAAGTACTGTATTCATAATAACCAGTACCTTTTGACCCGATGCAGCAGCCTCTACCACTTTATCTGTAACCGTGTCGTAACTACCGTCATGAGTTAAAAATTGGAGTTGGTGCCGGGCAGAAACTGCTATTTTCTCAAAACCCGGTAACTCAAGCAGATTTACTAGCTGCTCTTCCCCCAGTCCCGCCCTTTGAGCAATCTGTTTCCGTATGAACGGAGGCAATGTGGCGGTCATTAATAGAGTCTTGCCTCCAAGAAAAATGTTTTGCTGTATTAAGTGAGTAACTATAGCAGCCGCCTGTGGATCATAGGCTTGCACCTCATCGATAATCAATGCACCATCCATTATGGTAGAAAAAATGCGTTCGTACCCAGGATACCTTAAAGCGCTTGGTACAATCTGATCAGCAGTTGCCACTATATACGGTTTAGCCAGGTGGTGGGCCAAATCCATGGCTTTACGCCGCTCACCCTCGGTCTCTTGAACACTATTTTTCTGACTTCTAATAAACAGTTCCAGACCAGCGTCTCCATGTAATAAAGCGGCTTGGTCCTTTCCGTACAAACTTTGCGTGCGATCGAAGATTTTATTTGTTGCCGCCCGCATAGGAAGTAACATAAAGTTTTTCATGCCGGCGCCCCAAAGGTATGCCAATTCGGTCTTGCCAAATCCAGTCGGGGCTACAAACATCATGTTTTCCCCCTGCAACTCCGGCCTGGCTGTAAAGAATTCTTTTTGCCAGTAACTGCTGCTATTAAATAGTGCCTTTAGCCTATCGTCAATTATTTCATTTGAAAGTGCTTCTCCCTGCTCAATATCTTTAATTTCTAACAAGCCACCACTTTCCTCAACCAGGGAAGCAAAATGATCTGCCCGCATCAAGTTCCCGGCTACAAATATACGGAATCTCTCCTTTTCAGTTTTTCCATTACCACCTCTGATGCTTTCGGGTAGAAAGGCCAGGGTATACGGTGGTACCAGTACTCCCGCCTCACCTAAAGTGTTGTACTGCAGATATTCTACCAAACTTTTATTTATTCCGATAATTTTTTCATTCAACCGATAGCGTTTCGCTAGCCCTTCCAACTGCCTAGCAACTTTTTGGCATCGAGCCGACCACTCAGTATCTTTTTCTACAAATTCTTCTGCTTTAGCAGTTATGTCGTAGCTACGAGAGCCCATTAAAAGATCCGGAAAACTTTCACGCCAGTGATGAAAAGCTACCGAAGAAACAATTATTTGGGCTATCAGGGGATCGCTAAAACTAAATAATTCAGGTCTAAACAAAAAAAGAGAAATAAGGCTATGCGGAATATCGATTCCAGGCAAATCAAGTTTAACCTTTTTCAGCAGTGCCTGAAAAGTAGGGTCAATTTTCCCAAGATCATGTAATAGTGCAGCATATTGCAGTGCTAACCACCAGTCATCATGGATATCTCCTTGTTTCTTTTTACGTAATATATCCACTGCCTGTAGCACATCATTCGTATGTTCGACTAAAGAGGTGCCACTGCTTTTGGCCCAAAATTCATTTTGCATGGTCAACACCTCCTCTCCCAGAACCATCGTTAACCACAATATTAGCCATATAAATTGGTGTACTTAACTCTGGGTCTACAAAAACAGCTGGCAATGTAAAATTACTTAAAAACGGAATTGGAGAACAGAATAACCGGACAGGCACATGCTGAAAATTGCGGATTACCCCGCCTTCTTTCCCCTGGTAAGGAACCCTTACCCGCTTGTATAGCGAAGTAATAAGCATAGCAGGACCTTGGGCCTTCTGGTAGAGCTCTCTATAATCTTTTTCGTCCACATAGCTACCTGTCCCAAAAGCCGAAGTCGGCTCTGGCATCCATTGAAAATAGCTATTTGAGTTGCGCAAGTCAGTAGTTCTATTGGAAACAGGTAAAGAGATCATCGAAGCTGAATTAACCATGACCCAGTCTTCCGCTCGTCCCAAATGAAGGTGGTTAAACCATTTCTCTGGAGCATCAATATTTTGCTGAAGTGTCTTAAGTACAGTAGTATCCGAATGGTAAACGTACAATGCCAAATAAAGATCGTTGAGTACTTCCAGGCTAACCGGGCTTTGACCTCCAATATGTTCTACTACCTCTTGCCGATCCCGGTTATTCAATGAGCCATGCCGGCCTATATGTGCTTTGCGAAGCAAGTTACGTAACCAAGTATATTCACGAGTAATGTAATCATGTTTAGACAATATCCCTAAAACTAGGTCACCCTCCAGCATTACCTTAATTTGCTCCTGATCTCCCAGAACGTTAGATAAAAAACCAATCATTGTTGAATACGGAGGTACTGGATACGTCTTTTGTGGTTCACTGCTATGTATAACGCGAAAATGCGCGTGAGGCATAGACATCTCAAGTTTTAATACATCAACAGACACTTTCATCACCACCGTTACCCAATGGCTTTCAGCACATCGTCCACACCTGACCATCGCTTAGCTTTATCTGTAATTTCAGCATCTAACGGTAACGCCCCTTCAAAAAACCAGGCATTTTCTACATACTCATTTTTAATTGCACTATTCAGAACGTTTGTATCTATGAATCCGTTTTTGAATTTAACGTAGCTATTGAACACCGGTACAGGCACTTTTAGTGCACCCAAGATAAAAAATACAGGAACAGCCCCGTAGTTTTCAGTACTTGAATGGATTATCAACCCATTTGTTATAGCTTCCAACAGCTGTTTGATTCTAATTTTGCGTTGTTCAGGGCTCACAACAAAGGTCACCCTACCTCTATTACCATCTTCAACGATACCTACTACCCCTTCTGCCTTAGTGTTATTACCAACTCGGTACCAAGTTGCATCTTCTACTCCCTCTCCGTAAAAAGAATCGATACCGTTCAGATCAGTCGGACTTGCCTCGGGTAATGCTTTTATCCATTCTGCCAATTCGGCAGGTAGCTCAGCTAGATGGATATCCTGGTAACCAAGGCGACATAAATCCAAAGTGAAAGATGCCCGATAAAATGAATGATGCTCCTCTTTTTGGAAGGGATTGGGCGCAGCTTCAATCCCTCTTTCTACAGCTCTTTTAACCAAATCGTGGTTAGCATAAAAAGCCATGTCTGCCTGCCACGGCTCCATCGATAGCGCTTTGGTCATTCCTAAAGGAGCTTTACGCACGATTCCAACATCAGAATCTAATACCGAGGTGTTCATAAACCCAAAGACATCCATCTCGGGATAGGCTATTATGTTTGCGTCGGGAAATTTGAACTGGATTACCGATTGTCTCTGGCTACCACGATTTACCGTAACCGGTGCCCCTTCCCACCCATGAAGCACCTGCAGGGTTTCAAATAGGTGATGACGCAAAAAAGCTCTGCTCATAAACGAATAAGTCCCGTTATCGCGAGAAAGTTTTTTTATGGAAGCAATATTACCGGCTAACTTTTCGTCCCGGTTAACTGCCGAGGCTTCAAAAATCACCGTCGTGCTCAAACCTTTAATCTTCATTAGATAAACACACCTTTCTACTAATTAGTTTTCAGTTTCGGCTTTCTCCCCAGGCCTAAAACCTGATATATAAGCATATATGCCGATCTTAAACAACTCAGGGCTATCTAAAGAAAAAATCCTTGCCAACGGTTTTGGAAATTCTATGTTTCTGGCCACATACACCCGCAGCAGCAGATGATAAACATCGGCTTTCTGGTTCAACCGGGTAAGTTCTAGCAACCGAAATACCATGCTATCATTCTGAGCTAGTGGTGCTGTTGCACCTAATTCGCGAAGTTGTCCTGTATTGATATAGCCCATTCTTTTACCCCCTTTCTCTGCAGACAAAAATCTAAAAATTTCGGCACTAAGTGCAATTAAGTCAAAAACAGGCCGAATACTTAAAGGATTATAGATAACCTCTGGGTCATCTCCCAAATTATTTTTAGTTAAATAAGCGCGCAATGATTTATAAATTATCGTCGGTAAATAATTAAATTGCTCTTTAAGAATAATGTCCCACACTTCTTGGTTACGAATCTTACTGATATACGAAGAAATTTGTGGGACCAAAAACATCTTGGCCAGTCGTGGCGATAGTGGATAATACCTCACCATATTCCTTTCGAAAACCAGAACTTCCAGGTTCTGCAAGCCCCAGGCAGTAACTCCTTTGCGCAACTGAGGGTCATATTGCAAAGCATCTAAGAGGGCCACTTGATAAGCAAACCGGTTCTGTCTAAGCTTGCCAGCCAACATCCGGTTTAAGTACCAGTTTACCTGTAGAGAGTCAGAATTAATGAAAAAACGATTGCGTTGGACGATATGAAAGCAGATAAAGTATGAACGACAACGTTTGCATGTTGTCAAGTTGGGGTTGCTATCCCAGAACCGATTGGGGAAAACTCCCGGTCCGTCGCCAAGAGCGAGCGACAATGATCTAGTAAAAAATGCATCATAAACTCTAGCTTCTGGATCGGGAACATATTCCTGCCCACAGAAACTACAGAAGACATTATTGGGACCAGTGTGATGATCCAAAGTAAACCAGGTGTTAAGAAAATCAACCTTATCCCAGCTAAGTTGTGCAAGGTTAGAATATGGAGCAGTCTTATGAAATAAACTGCGACAAACCGTTTCCACCATTTCAGCACCACTCAGACTCTTGCCCCTATCATCTTTTTTCATAAAATCAGCTTCATACCCGGTTACTGTCCACCACCAAGCTATACGTTTCATCTTTTTCAATTCAGTAGGTATCGGTTGTTCATTATAGCCGTTGGGCATCGCGATACCATCAGTACTAAAGATTGCCTGTGCCAGATCACTAGAAATTACAGCCTTTCCATCATCCTGGAGAATTTGTTCCACAATGATTCTATCACCATCTTCCCCCAGCCCCCTTGCCAGCACTTCTAGAAAGCCGTGAACACAAGCGTTGTAATACCACGAAGAAGGATAGATTACTATATCTTTATTGGTATCTATAACAGAATTATCATGCTTTATGTCATTAAATAGTGCATGTTTACATTTTCTCATAACTCTTTCACCACCTCCAATAATCCAAAACCCTGCCCAGTTCTGACCCCTAGGCCATAATCGTATAGGAATTGAAGACTGGCTGGATACCCTGATAGCGTTATATTACCTCTAATGCTGGTTATCTTCCCTCCGTAATGTTGGCAAACACCTTTAGTAAGTTTTTGATGCTCTACTAACTTAATAGGGCTATATAAAATATCATCGAGCGGTGTTATCTTCTGATTAAGAAAATTAAGCTTTGTCTGCAAGTGAGTGTTTATAGCTTCTTCGATTTGAGCTGCATCAGTATTATCCAGATAACCATCGCTACCTCTTAGGACAGCATGTCCTATTACCTGGAACTTAACTGTATCAGATCTTATTTCTTTATTGGGTAACAATTGAATTTGATCGAGTTTTAATCCAAGAATAGTGTTTTGACCTTTTATGGCAATTGCCCGGTTGCAAACATCAGTCATTAGATCAAAAAGGCCGGTTGAAAAAGTCATAAATACCGGGGGCTTAATAAATATAACTCCATCATTAGGTACAACTCGGTAAACTTTGCTAAAATGGACGCTAAATACATATGGACTATAACCCGGCGTTGATTCCTCAAAGCGCTGGCTAAACGGTGAAGTATCAAGTAACAATTTAATTAATGATATAAAATGCCTTCTAAACTCGATGGGTATGGCATATTCCTCCTGTTGAGTCTCTGGGCTTAAAGAAAATCTAACTCTAATAGCAATTCACCTCTTATTAATCTCATTCTCAAGTTTTAGATTGGTCGGTCCACTTTATTGCTCCGCATTTTTTTACATAACATAGTCTAAATAACAAATATTAATATATCAACAATACACAAATTCAACACGACACAATGCTTACCTTCTTTTTATAAATAGAATTTTATAGGATGTTTATTATTACCAGAATTTCCCTCAAATGCCATGTTGGCAATGCTAATTATTCTGCATTATAAAATATAATAGCAAACCATTATGACAACATAGTGTCACATCATAATTGCTAGCATTCTCTGATCTATCGATAGTGAACCGTGTTTAGTCAACAACCCAAGCTTCTTTTGAATGAAGATAATCATAGGCCTTAAAACAAATCACCGCCAGGAGAGCTATGATCACTGCGCCAATATAGGCATAGCTCCAGTTAAGATCCAGTAAGAAGCCGCCAAAAGCAGGGCCAACAACCCGCCCTAGACTGTCAAACCCTTGCATAACTCCAAGGGATCTTCCCTGGTTGGCAGCATTTTTTGATACAGCAGAGGAAGTTGAGGGACGAATGAGTCCCATGCCACAGCAAAAAACAGCCAGAAAGAGAATTGCAGTAAAGGTATTAAAGGAATGTAGCAAGAGCGCCAGACCTATAGCCATGGCGGACAACCCGATAACTATGGTTTTCTTTTCCCCTAAACGGTTGATCATCTTGCCCACAAGCAGGCCTTGCAGAATAACCATTACAATACCGGCAACCATAAAAGCCCAGCCTGCTTCCTTAGCCCCCATGCCTATTTTGTTCTGCATAAAGAGGGCGTATGTAGCCTCGTTCATGGAATGAGCAACACTGGCCAGGAAAAGCATGATGAAAAATTGAACCAGGGGCGTTTGTAGTTCGCTCAGGAAGATACTTATGCCGCTGTCATCAGTCACTTCCTCAAGCTGCTGTATCCTTTTTTCACGTGTCAGTGATTCTTTCAGCAGAATAAAAATAGTAAGAACGTTAGCCATGGCCAGCCCGGCCGCAAAAAAGAAGGGAAAAGTAAAAGAAATCCCTGACAATATACCACCTAAAGCCGGTCCCATAACCATACCCAACCCCATCGAAGCGCCCATTAAACCCATGCCAGAGCCACGCTGCTCCTCTGTGGTGATATCACCGATATAGGCCATAGCCGTAGGCATCACTGCTGCTGAGAGAACCCCACCGGCAATACGGGCAATAAAAAGAAGCCATAGGACATGAGCTAAACCATAAATAATAAAGCTGACCGCATAGCCAGCAATACCTAGCATCAACAGCGGCTTTCTGCCTACCTTATCCGAGTAGCGTCCCCAAATGGGCGCACAAATAAATTGGCATAAAGAATATACAGTAAGCAGTAACCCTAATTGAAAGGCGCTGGCTCCCATGCTTTTCACGTAGTAAGGAAATACCGGAATGATGATCCCATTGCCTAACATCATTAAGAAAAGTGCAAAAAATACCAGAGCAAAACTTTTTTTGTTTTTCAATTGTTTGGCACCTCTTTACATTATACATTTCTATACTAAAGCAATTCTAACTCAAATTGCAAACCCCGGTCGATTTTATGTTTGCTTACCGTCAGAGCCATTTGCGTTCTTTGAAAACAATTGATAGATAAGGCTTTGCGCAAGGGGTAAAAATATTTTACCCCATGGGGATGCTGTGGGATAAGGGTTTCTGCAAGTCAACCCTGCGGGAATTAGGAAATTGACCCCAGTAAATATCTGACAATTGCCTAGATTAGATCTGTTTGGAATATAACAACATTGTAGG
>LSQX01223137.1_pt1 | contig 10661 bp, 10 predicted proteins | sample 654561 | NCBI WGS metagenome assembly LSQX01 (sample SAMN04489861, study PRJNA283612) | anaerobic digester metagenome | isolation source: 4 biogas reactors fed with cattle manure at either 37C or 55C with and... | place: Denmark: Kongens Lyngby | collected 2014 | reverse complement strand
GTACTTATAAAGTTGGACTCTAAAGGTCCTGTGCTGTTCAAGCAAAAGCGAGTTGGGCTACATAAGAGTCATTTTTATATCCTAAAATTTCGCACCATGCGGATTGATACACCTAAAGATACTCCAACACATTTACTAGAAAATCCAGATCAATGGATTACAAAGATGGGTAAGTTTCTTAGAAAGACAAGCCTAGATGAGTTACCTCAAATCATCAATATCCTTAAGGGTGAGATGAGCATTATTGGTCCTCGCCCAGCGCTTTGGAATCAGTATGATTTGATTAAAGAACGTGACAAGTATGGTGCTAATGATGTGCCACCTGGGCTTACTGGCTGGGCGCAGATTAATGGTCGAGATGAACTGCCAACAGAAGGTAAGGCAAGGCTTGATGGGGCGTATGTTGAAAAAATAGGTTTAATGATGGATGTTAAGTGCTTCTTTGGAACTATTGTATCTGTGTTGAAGTCAGATGGGGTTGTTGAGGGTGGTACCGCTCGAAAGGAAGTTGCTAGTACTAAGGAGACTGTTGCTAAATGAAAAAGATATTAATAACCGGAGCCAACAGTTATATTGGTACAAGCTTTGAAAAATGGGTAGCTCAGTGGCCTGATAAATATTCGGTAGATACTGTTGATATGAAAGATGGTTCATGGAAAGAGAAAGACTTTAGCAAATACCACGTTGTGTTTCATGTGGCTGGGATTGCTCATATTAAGGAAACAAAAGAGAATCAAGGCCTTTATTACAAAGTGAACAGAGATTTGGCGTATGAGACTGCTAAGAAGGCTAAAGCAGATGGTGTTAAGCAGTTTATTTTCTTAAGTTCAATGAGTGTTTATGGAATCGAGACTGGTGTAATTAGTAAAGACACGCCACTTAGGCCTAACAGTGCTTATGGAAAGTCTAAGGTTGAAGCAGAAGAGCTTATTAGTGGTTTAGCTAGTGATGTGTTTAAGGTAGCAACTCTTCGACCACCTATGGTGTATGGCAAGGGCTGTAAGGGAAATTACCAAAGGTTGGCTAAGTTGGCAGTTAAAACACCTATTTTTCCTGACATAGACAATAAGCGCAGTATGATTTATATAGATAATTTATGTGAGTTTGTTCGGGTACTGATAGATGACTGTGGTGCTGGTTTGTATTTTCCTCAGAATCATGAATATGTAAAAACCAGTGAGATGGTCAAGCTGATTGCTGAAGCACATGGTAAAAAGATACGGATGACTAAGTTGTTTAATCCTCTATTAAGATTACTAAGGATAAGTACGGTTAATAAGGTATTTGGCGACTTGGTTTATGAGATGGGAATGTCTGAGTGTGATAGCAATTATAGGGTTTATAAGATTAGAGAATCAATTAAAAGAACAGAACTGAGGAATTGATTATATGAAGAAGGTTCTTTTCATTGCTACAGTAGTAAAACTCCATATTATGGTATTTCACATACCATATTTAGAATGGTTTAAGAAAAATGGATATGAAGTTCATGTAGCCGCTAGAAATGATTATGAAAATAAAGAGGAATGCTACATACCGTTTTGTGATAAGTTTTTTGATTTGCCTTTCGAACGTTCTCCTATGAGAAAAGATAACATTTATGCCTATAAAGAACTGAAAAACATTATTGATATTAATAGTTATGACATAATCCATTGTCATACTCCATTGGGCGGAGCACTTGGAAGATTAGCAGCTCAAAATGCTCAAAAAAAGGGAACTAAAGTTATTTATACTGCTCATGGCTTTCATTTCTTTAAAGGGGCACCACTCATTAATTGGTTAGCTTACTATCCGGTTGAAAGATGGTTGGCGAGATATACAGATGTACTGATTACCATTAATAAAGAAGATTATGATAGAGCGAAAGGCTTCAAAGCCAATAAGATTGAATATGTTCCTGGTGTAGGAATTGATATAGATAAATTTAGAAATATTGAAGTTAATAAAGTTGAAAAACGAAGTTCAATAGATGTCGATGCTAATGATTTTATGATTATTTCAGTTGGGGAATTAAATAAAAACAAAAATCACAAAGTCATCATAAGTGCCATTGCCAAACTTAAAAATAGAAGGATAAAATATGTTCTTTGTGGCCAAGGTCCATTGGAAAATCAATTGAGAGAATTAGCAAATGCATTAGGTGTAGAAGATCAAATTAGGTTTTTAGGATTCAGAAAAGACATACCAGAATTAATGCATGTTGCAGACTTATTTGCTTTCCCTTCCTATCGAGAAGGTTTATCTTTATCATTGATGGAGGCTATGGCCAGTGGATTGCCAGTAGTATGTTCTAATATAAGAGGCAACACAGACCTTATTGAAGATGGAAAAAGTGGATATCTAGTCAATCCTAAAGATGTAGATGATATTTCCAGAAAAATAAAGAAGCTCTTATTTTGTGGCGAACGAGAAAAAATTGGATTTACTAATTTAGAGCAAATCAAGTGCTTTGATAAAAAGGCCATTTTAAGTCAAATGATTAGGGTGTATGCAGATGGATAATAAAAAGATTATTAAAGAAACAAAGCCGAAAAAGATAGCTTTTATATTAGGTAGTATGGGGAAAGGTGGAGCAGAAAGAGTCATTTCCATATTAGCTAATGAGTATGCGCGCAAAGGATGGCATGTCAATATATTGATGCTGTTGGAGAACAGATGCGATTATGAATTACATCCCAATGTCAAATTAGTATCAATAGCAGATGAAAATAAAAACAGAATGCAACAAATCCCACTATGGCTAAGTGAAATTAGAAAACATGTTAGAAAATACCGGCCTGACAAAGTCGTATCATTTGTTGCTCGAATCAATATAATTACAATATTAGCTTGTAGAGGACTCAAGGTTGATATAATAATATCGGAGCGGAATGATCCAAAATCAGATGGTAGATCTCTACTTGTACGTTATGCAACATACTTATTATATCCGTTAAGTAAAAAAATTATATTCCAGACCAAGTGGGCTCAGTCATGCTTTCCTAAAAATATCAGAAAGAAAAGCATTGTCGTTTATAATCCTATAACAATAACATCTGTGGCCAGTAATAATAATAGTAAGAAAATAGTTGCCGTTGGAAGGTTAGCTAAACAGAAAAACCATATTCTACTAATAGAGGCTTTTGCAGCTATCAGTGAGCTGTACCCTGATTATACTTTACATATATTTGGAGAGGGAAATTTAAGAGGAGCATTAGAAAAAAAGATTCAAGAAAATGGTCTGCAAGATAAGGTAGTTTTGGAAGGTAGCGTTTCTAATATTCACGAGAGGATCTCGAATGCTGAAATGTTCGTTTTGTCATCAGATTATGAAGGGTTATCTAATGCATTATTAGAGGCCATGATGATGGGGCTGCCTTGTATATCTACAGACTGCGCTGGCTCTAATGAAATAATAAAAAATGAATTCAATGGATTGCTTGTTCCTATAAAGAACGCAGATTCTTTATCAAAGGCAATTAAAAAACTAATTCAAGATAAAAGTTTAGCTGGTCAGCTAGGACAAAATGCTGCAAAAGACTCGGAAAAATTTAGCAGTAAAAATGTCCTTAAACAATGGGAAGTGATAATTGAAGAATCTTAAAGCAAGAGGTGTGACTACATGAAAAAAATAGTGTTTGTGGTTCCAACATTATCTGGTGGAGGAGCAGAAAGAGTTGTTTCGATTTGGTCTAGTGAATTAGCAAAATTGAATGTAGATATTCATTTACTGGTTTTTTATAGGGTTGAAAATGAATACCCTGTTGATGGTAGTGTAAAGATTCATGCTCTCAAAGAAGATAAGGGCAAATACGATCAGTTATCCAAAGCTAAGAAAATTACACTTATGAGAGCAAAGCTAAAAGATATCAATCCAGATTTAGCAATACCGTTTATAACCCATGTAGGTATAATGTGTAATATTGCGAGAAGTGGTTTACGAATTAAGATGATCGAAACAATAAGGATTGATCCTCGGTATAGTCCTAAAAACAAAATAACTCGTATGGTGCGAAATGGTTCTGTTTTACTATCAAATAGCTGTATTGTGCAGAATGAAGAACAAAAAAACTACTTCTCAAAGTACATCCATAAAAAAATCCATGTGTTTGCTAATCCCATTTCCGATAAATTTATCCAAGCAGAAAGAACAATAGATAATTCAGTGATTCGTACTATCACAGCTGTAGGCAGGCTTGAATATCAAAAAAATTATACGATGCTTATTAATGCATTTTCAAGGTTGGAAAATCAAGATTTGACACTTAATATTTATGGAGAAGGATCATTAAAAGGCGAACTACAAGGCTTAATTAACGATTTAGGCCTTACTAATCGCATTAAACTATGTGGCAGAACAAATAATATCAAAGAAGTTTTTATGAGTACAGATTTATTTATACTATCATCCAACGCAGAGGGTATGCCTAATTCTTTAATGGAAGCAATGGCGGTAGGGCTTCCGTGTATTTCTACAGATTGTCCGACTGGACCTTCTGATCTTATTGATAATGAGGTAAATGGAGTTTTAATACCTGTTGGTAATGAGGAAGCATTAGTCAATGCTGTTAATGATATGGTTAATAATCCTAGGAAAGCATATATGATGGGAAAAAAGGCTAAAGAAAAGATGAAGAATGATCACGCAGCAAAAGCAAGTGCAAAGAAGCTGCTGAATTTTTTAAGTGCGATTTAGTAAAATGAATATAGAAAACAGGTGATAACGTGAAAAGACCAAAGGTTATTCAAGATATATTTAATTATGCTCGGTTCACTTCGTTTAAACTGTGGCCAGAAGCTACACTTAAGTTTGAGTTTAAAAGGCATGCTGGTTACAAATTAAACTTAGATAATCCGCAAACGTACAATGAGAAACTTCAATGGTTGAAACTATATTGGGAGGATCCCCAAGCCACCATATGTGCAGATAAATATTCTGTACGCGAATATGTAGAGTCCAAAGGTCTTGGTCATTTACTTAATGGCATTTACGGGGTGTTTGAAAATGTAGAAGATATTAATTTTGACAAATTGCCATCTAAGTTTGTTATGAAAGTAACTCATGGCTGTGGACAAAATTTAGTATGTACAGATAAAAATGCAATTAATTGGGAAAAGGAAAAGAAGAGGTTCAAAAAATGGATGAGTACTAGTCATTACTATGGTTCGCTTGAATGGGTTTACCGAGATATAAAACCAAGGATAGTTGTTGAAAAATTAATTGAAACTGAAGATGGTAAACCACCAAAAGATTACAAATTCTTATGCTTTAATGGAGAGCCAAAATGTCTATTTGTTGCTAGTGATAGAGGAGAAGGCACTACGAAATTTGATTTTTATGATTTAGAGTGGAATCACATAGAAGTTAAAAACCACTATCCAAATAGTGGTGAGAAACTTCCTGAACCAGAAGAGCTTAATGAATTAATCGAGTACTCAAAGATCTTATCTGAAGGTTTTCCTCAGGTTCGTGTAGATTTTTATATAGAACAAGGAAAGATAATCTTTGGTGAATGTACTTTCTTTCATTTTTCGGGTAGCGAACCATTTGAACCGATTGAATTCGATTATAAACTGGGAGAGTATTTAAAATTACCCAACTTAGAAAATGGGGAAACTTAGATTGACAAGTAAGTTTGAAAGGAATTCTAATAACATCTTTATTCTACTCGGATGGTTGCGAAAGGTAGGCCATTAATGGAATCTATAATTATAATTATCCTATCAGGAATGGTGTTGTTGTTTGGATTGATGCTCACCATAGCTAATATTCTTAGAAACAAAACATTATATTTAATCGATTGGACAATGATTACCTTCATATTTTTGTATGGCATTGGATTTCCTCTTGTTTATTTTAGTACAATGGCAGGGGGGAACCCGAGTAATTTTTCATATTACATTAGTCAGTTTAAATCAGTTGAAATTGTTTATTATTTTATTCTTGTCATTTGTTTGATATTGTCAACAAAAGTAGGTTGGCACATAAAAACCAGAAAACCATTAAGCCCAACACCAAGGGATTTAAATAAACACGATACTAAAAATCAAAACCACTTGCTTATTAGAAAACATATTAAATTTGCTTGGGTAATGCTGGTAATTTCTTTTATTTCGTATTACTTATATGCTATGGCTTATGGTGGATTCTCAGGATTATTATCGTATACGATTGCTATTAGATCTGGGACGATGAATATATATAACAGATTTAGTTTTCTGGAAAAAGCTGGACAATTCTCCGCTATTTCAACATACGTATTTTTTGCGCTAAACATCGACAAGAATATCGCTAAGAGGAGCAAAAGAAGTGTTTTTTCAGGTTTAATCATGTCTGCTCTTTTCAGCTTATTTTTCCTTTACAGTAGAGGTGGTAGAGGATCAATGATGTTCTTTGTACTAACTATGATTTTAATAACGGTATACAATAATTCGGACAAGTTGAGTATGTTCTTCAGGAAAATTGGTAAAAGGCTGATTTTTTTGCCTATAGCTTTTGTTATCATGGACAGATTATGGAGTAGAACAGGAGAGAGCAGTCTTTTTTCCTTATTAGTATCATCAATTTCTTATCCCTTTGCAGCTTTTATAGTTAATTTTCAAAATGGAGCATATCGCTTCTTCAAAGATTTTATCCAAGGACCTTTTTATTTTTTACCGAGCAGCATATGGTCGTCTAGGCTTAATTTCACTACTGCAAATAATGAAACGACATACTTAATCTCGGGAGCCTATAAAGGAGATGCTATTGGAGGAAATATAGTAAGCGGCACAACACCGAATGATATATTAACTTTTGCACATATTCAAGCAGATATTATTGGAGTTATTATAGTCGGATTTCTATTGGGTGTCTTTTTAAGATATTTTCACAACAAAATCATGAGACAAAATATCGCAGGAATTAAATTCATGCTATATTCTTATTTTATAGTGCGGTTTGTTATAAATTTAACTCTCTACGGAGATATAGCACAAATCATTATTTCTAACTGGGGTTTTATTATATATTTTGTCTTGTTTGGGATTTACAAAAAAACCAAAATATCATGGAGTTGATCAGGTATGAGAGGACATGGAGTGCATGCGCAATATTCTCAGTTTTCTTCTTAAAAGAAAAACCTTCATCATGTATACATTGCTAAGAGTTTCAGTAATGGCATTGGGGCTTATAACTAATATTTTTATAGTCAGAAAACTATCGATGAATGATTTTGGTATATTTTCAGTAGCACTAATGTTTATTGGATTAGTTACTACATTTGGTTTTAGCTGGAGTTCATCATCAATTCTGTATTATGGCAGTCGTGAGAAAGCAAAGACAGGCTCTATTAATAAAACCTTTTGGGCTAGAAACATAATAATAGCTATTAGCTTAATGATTACTACAATCTTATTTGTTGTATTCAGACAGGCAATTAATGAGTATATAGGTTTGAATGTAACGTTTTTGATATTAGTGTGGCTTTATATCAGTGTAGCAGAAGACTATCTAAGTCAGTATTTTTTAGCAGTGAAGAAGCAACTTATGTCAAGCATGCTATCAATAACGGCAAAAATTATTTATTTAATTATGATTATAATTTTTTCGTTCGATGTAAAAACGCTAATAATCTTAAATATCATAAGCCATGCTACTGTGCTGTTTTACATTTTTGGAATAAATAAAGACGATGTCGGGAGCTTTGAGTTTGACAAAAATTGGTTTAAAGAAGTTCTGAATTTTTCGCTATGGCAATTGTTTGGATTTTCAGGTCTTTACTTGATTAACTTTGGAGATACAGCAGTCATTAAGTATTTCATGACTACAGAAGACATTGCTATTTATAATGTGGCCTACAAGCTTTTCAATGCAATCGCAAGTTTTTCATATGTTATAAGCAGTTACTATGCCGGAAGTGTTTCACAGTACTTTGCGAATAATGAAGGCAGTAAAATAAAGAGGTTTTTTTATAAAGAGAGGCTAATGATTTTTGGTTTAAGCACCATAGCGCATGTAGTGGTCATGGTTTTCTCAAAACCTATTATCACAACATTGTATGGGGGGGACTATAATCAGTCAGTGTCTATTTTCAATATATTGATGATAGGCAGTATTTTTAAGTTTTGGGGGATTTTTAATATGCTTTATTATAATACGAATAATAGACATATGATAAATCAAACCCTTAATATTTTCTCGGCAATTATAAATGTTGTCTTAAATATAGTTCTTGTGCCTCTACATGGACTCAAAGGAGCTGCAACGGCAACAGTGATGGCATCTATGATAACTACTGTTATCTCATCAGTTTACTGTGAAAAGAGGATATTCTTATTAAGTAAAGTGGGCAGTATTGCATCTAAATAAGATAGAGAGGTTTTATAATGAAGCTTATAAAGGTAGTAAAAGATCCGCTGAAAATTATCTTTTATTTAGTTAGAAAAACAAATAAGTTTTTCGTGCCTGAGGAAATATTCATTAAGTTACAATACAAATCAAGAATGGGTATAAAATTAAACTTAGATAAACCAAAAACTATGAATGAAAAACTACAATGGTTAAAGCTTTATGATCGAAACCCCTTATATCAGTGCTTAGTGGATAAATATGACGTAAGAAGTTATATAAAGGAGAATATAGGAGAGCAATATCTTATTCCTTTAATTGGAGTTTGGGATCGATTTGAGGACATAGATCTATCTAAACTTCCTAATCAATTTGTTTTAAAGACAACACATGATTCAGGAGGCGTAGTGATATGTACAGATAAATCAGATTTCAACTTTGAAGCTGCAAAGAAAAAGCTAAATAAGTCACTGAAGAACAATTATTACTATCATGGGTGTGAATGGCCCTATAAAAATATAAAACCTAAAATTATTTGTGAAAAATATATTAGTGATGAAGTGGGTTCTTCCATGGTAACGGACTACAAATTTTATTGCTTTGACGGCAATGTTGATTCAGTGATGTTATGTATAGATAGAGAAAAAGGAGATCCCAAATTTTATTTTTTTAATAAAGAGTGGGTACTTAAAAGATATAATAATAGAGGGAAAAATGCACCGCAAGACTTCACAATCCCAAAACCCAATCGTATTGACGAAATGTTTGCTCTAGCGGAAAAGTTGTCTAAGGATATTCCTTTTGTAAGAATAGATATGTATTGTTCTGATGGAAAAATATATTTTGGCGAGTTCACATTTTACCCTTCTAGTGGTTATGAAAAAAATATATTAGAAGAACATCAGATAAAATTAGGAGGGTTAATAAATTTGGATTTGGCGCACTCTTTCAATAAAGGGGAGGTATTAAAATGAAAACAATAAGTTTTATTAAAAGCACGAAAGAAAATGAAAAGAGAAGAGCAATAATACCAGAAGATCTCATACATGTAAGAAATAAATCATTTGTCTATATTGAATCTGGTTATGGTGAAGTTCTGGGATATAGTGATCTGGATTATGAAAATGCCGGAGTTAATATAACATCGAAAGAAGATGCTCTAAAGAAAGATATAGTTTGTGACCCTAAAATTGGGGACTCCAACTATTTGGGTATTTTAAAAAACCAGACTATATTCGGGTACATTCATGCTGTGCAAAACAGAGACATAACTGACAAGATTGTTGACAACAAACTTTCTGCTATCGCATGGGAAGATATTAATGAAGATGGAAGGCATGTTTTTTGGAGAAATAACGAATTAGCAGGTGAAGCATCAGTTATTCATGCTTTCTCTTTTTTCGGGAGGTTTCCATATGAATGTAATGTAGCCATAATTGGAAGAGGCAATACGGCAAGAGGAGCATATCGAATATTAGCTTCTTTAGGTGCCGATATTAAGGTCTATGATAGAAGGACTGAAGAGTTGTTGCGTAAAGAGATTAATGAATTCGATGTAATTGTAAACTGTGTATTGTGGGATACCTCCAGAAAGGACCATATTATATCCAAGAACGATTTGATGAATATGAAACGCAACTCTATGATTATTGATGTAAGTTGCGACAAAAATGGTGGCATAGAAAGCTGTATACCTACATCATTTGATGACCCTATATATTATAAAGAGAATGTTCTACACTATGCTGTTGATCATACACCTAGTATTGCTTTCCTAAGCGTATCAGGTATTTTTAGTAGGGAAGTCGTAAAGTATATTGATCTAATGGTTGAAGATAGAATCAAGGATAATGCAACATTAAGGGATGCATTAATTATAGAAAATGGTACTATTATTGACAAAAGGATATCCGAATTTCAAAACAGGTAGAAATCAGGTGAATTTAAATGAAAATATTAATCACCGGTGCAGCCGGCTTCATAGGCTATCACCTATCTAGTCTACTTTTACAAAACAAACATCAAGTAATAGGGCTAGATAACTTAAACGATTATTATGATCCAGAACTAAAGAATTCCAGGATTAAAATCTTACAAAACTACGACAACTTCACATTCCACAAAGTTGATTTAAAGGACAAGCACGCTGTTGATAACATCTTCGAAACTTATAAGCCAACACACGTTATCAACTTAGCAGCCCAAGCGGGGGTTAGGTATTCTATTGAGAACCCGTATGCTTATGTGGATTCAAATCTAACAGGGTTTATGAACATTCTTGAGGCTTGCCGTAATTTGCCAGTGAAGCACTTACTTTACGCTTCCTCAAGTTCTGTATATGGTGGTAATA
>LSQX01112811.1_pt3 | contig 10662 bp, 13 predicted proteins | sample 654561 | NCBI WGS metagenome assembly LSQX01 (sample SAMN04489861, study PRJNA283612) | anaerobic digester metagenome | isolation source: 4 biogas reactors fed with cattle manure at either 37C or 55C with and... | place: Denmark: Kongens Lyngby | collected 2014 | reverse complement strand
AGCCGGGTCTTGTTAGCAGTTCGAGATATTAGTGATGAAACTCAGGCGGGTAATTCTCTTCGAGTTTTGCGGCTTGTTTTTTGGTATGGGCAATGGTGCCGTGGGGGTGATTGGCAGGAGAATAAATTGTGTACATGGACAATCGTTCATTGGCAGAGGTGTTGATTATGTTGTGGACTGTACCAGCTGAGATGACCACAATGTCGCCATTTCCAACGATGATCTCGCCATCCTCAGTGACAACTTTGCCTTCGCCTGCTTCAAATCTGAAGAATTGGTCCACATGGTCGTGAACTTCCTGACCGATGTCTTCCAGTGGTTCGAGGGACATTAAGACCAATTGTAGGTGCCCGGTATACAAAACATGTCTGAAATCGGTGTTTTCGATACTATCTTTTTCAATATTTGTGCTGAATGGTTTCATGTTTTTGCTTCTTTCTTCTAATAGATAAAAATATTATCTGACGAAAGTGTAAGATTTGTGTCTTAATCTGCAAGATAGAACCAAACCAAAGTTATCAAATTGAGTAAACAGATAGAAAAACTTTAATCAATTTCTTCCAGATAAGGGATGACTGTCGCTCGAATTGCCTCAAATGTGTCTAAAAAGACTTGGTACTTTTGTTCATCGGTACCTTCGAAAAGGGCGGGGTCGGAAAAACCCAGGTGGATGATCTTACCTTTCTTCAGCCACAATGGGCAAGCCTCCCTGGCGCTATCACACAGGGTGATTACTACGTCAAATTCCTGACCCAGGAACTCATCAACTGACTTTGAATAGCCTTGATGATCGATTCCGGAATCGTGAATTACCTGTTTCGCTAATGGATGAACGTAGCCTTTGGGATCACTTCCGGCACTGAAAGCAACCCATTCCTTCGAGAGATGGTGATTGACGATTGCTTCCGCCAACTGGCTGCGGCACGAATTACCTGTGCACAAGAAAAGAACGCGTCTGCGATGGTCGCCCTGCGCGGACTCCTCCTCTTTAAGATCCTCTTCAGTGGCCGGCGTTGTTCCCATCAAAACTTCATCTTCAAACTCACCTTGCTCGATGGCTTCCAATAGGTGTAGTGCTTTCGTCTCGTTTTCAGAAGAAACCATCACGCCAACCCGACCTAATTCACCGACTGTGAAACCATAGATTTGGCCAAGTGGATTGATGTCCAGAAAGGCAGGAATTCCCTGGGCTTCTAAAAAGCCCTTGATCGATTCAGCGTCAAGCTTCCCATGGCCTTTGTAGACTGTCACAAACTCGGGTTCTTTATCTTTTGTCATTCATACATCCAGTCTTCTGTGCAGCGTTTCCACTCCACCAATTCTTCGGGTTTAAACCAGAGGGCAATCTCAGCCTCAGCGTTCTCAACTGAATCGGAGGCGTGGGTCAGATTGTAACGAGCTTGCAATGCAAAATCGTGGCGGATCGTGCCAGGGTCTGCCTCGGTACCGCGGGTTTTGCCGACGGTCTGGCGAACGGCGCTGATCACATCTGGTCCAGCCCAAACCATCGCCATGACAGGGGCGGAGGTAATGAATTGGATCAGAGCATCATAGAAAGGCTTGCCTTCGTGAACTGCGTAATGCTTTTTTGCGAGCTCAGGGCTGACCTGCAGGAATTTGCAGGCTACCAGTCGCAAACCCCGGTCCTCGAAGCGGGTGATAATTTTTCCGATCAGACCTCGTTGGACACCATCAGGTTTAACCAGGACTAACGATCTTTCCATTCATCCTCCATGGATTCAGTTTGTGTGTGTTGTTGGTCGATCTTTTCTGCCAACTCGCCGTACACGGTCCAAAGTTCAAGGCGATCTTCCTGTAAAACCAGGTGTGAGCGCAACGCGCGTTGGGATTCCTGGGCAAGTTCTTTGGTTGTGGCCGTCTTGCGAATCAGATCGGCTGCAGCAGCATAATCGCCAAGTCCTAAAAGTTCTTGAATATTCTGATCAGCCAAATTCGGACTTTTACTTTTATCCAAAGGCACTGCGGGCTGTTCCAACTCTGCCTGGACAACATGCCATTCAGCGGTCTCAAGCACGATTGGAGCAACGGCTTCGAGTGGCTCTGGAGCAGGTTCTTCTATTGCTTCGAGCCCATGTTGGTGTTCCCCGTTGGGTTGCTCGGTTGGCTGTGAAGCGAATTCGAGCAGCCATCCAGGTATATTCTCAGCAGGTTCAGACTTTGGCTGAGCAAGAATGATCTGGGATGTATCTTCAGAAGGGTTTTGATTTGCTTGCACCCTCACTGGTTGGGTCTGCTCGTCTTTGTTCGTGTCTGTGCTCATTATCAGTCCCCCAGATAATCACGCAACTTGCGCCGCACCGAAGGGTGGCGTAGGCGGGTGAGTGCCTGAGCTTCGATCTGACGAACGCGTTCACGGGTGACACCCATTTTGCGACCAACTTCTTCCAGTGTATATGCTTGACCGTCCAACAATCCATATCTTAACTGCAAGATCCGGACTTCACGTGGAGGAAGGGCATCCAGCACCTCGACAAGATGCTGTTTGAGCAAGTTGTAGGTAGCGGTGTCATCAGGTGGCGGTGCCTCATCGTCCTCAATGAAATCGCCTAACACTGAATCTTCTTCGTCATCTGTAGGCGTTTCAAGGGATAGTGGACGGCGGGCAACCTGGATCATGTTCTCTACTTTTTTGGGTGGAACTTCCAGTGCTTCCGCTAATTCTTCTACGGATGGGTCACGTCCTAATTTTTGGGTGAGTTGGTGCTGAACGCGTAGGAGCTTATTGATTTGATCGCCCATATGAACAGGAACGCGAATTGTACGACCCTGGTCGGCAATAGCACGGGTGACTGCCTGTCGAATCCACCAGGTGGCATAAGTGCTGAATTTGTGACCGCGCTGGTATTCGAATTTCTTGGTAGCGCGGATAAGACCGATGTTGCCTTCCTGGATAAGGTCCAGAAATGGAACACCGCGGCCCATATATTTCTTGGCAACACTGATCACCAGGCGCGAATTGGCAGTGATCAGATGATCACGCGCGGCTGCACCATCTTTAATCAGATCATATAGTTCTTGTTTGCGGACAACGCCGAGGTTGCTCTTGGCTAATTCGGCACGCGCCTCACGTCCAGCCTCAATGCGCTTTGCCAAGACTACTTCTTCCTCAATATTACTAAGGAGGGGAACGCGGCTTACTTCTTTTAGATAGAGTCCGATGGTGTCATCGGTATCGATATTTGCCAGATCGTCGGTCGGCATCACATCTTCATCATCAATTAATGCGTCAGTAAGCTCGTCTTCGTCTGATTCCTCTGTTATCAGCGCTTCATCACTCACGGTAATTCCGGCATTGTCAAGTGCTGTATAGGCATCTTCCAGTTGTTCCGGGTATTCCTCTGCCTCAGGGAAAAAGCGTAAAACGTCATCGACTGTGACGTAGGTTTTCTTTTTCCCGAATTCAAGAAGTCTGTTGATTGCTGATGATTGGCTGTTTTCGTTGGGAACCGTATTGTTACTTATTCTCGCCATGTAGTGTTAAGCCTCTTTTATGTGTTTGAATTGCATTTCAATAGAGTACAATATTTTGCCTCGGATTTCAATAGCTGGGGAGATTTTGATAAAATTCTATGATTGCGCGTAGCCATATAATGGTAAAATTTGTGTAGATTACTTTTATACAAAGTAAGTAATGGAAGGCTCAATTTTCAGACTCCGTGTTTTTGTCTATAATTAGCGCAATAAATCTGAAGGGAAATGGATTGACTTTGTTTTTCAAGAAGCATGCGAATATTTGGGTTCCAATCCTTGTCATTCTCGTGATGGTAGGTTTGACCATGCTAAACCTTGAATTGGATAAAAAGGTTGTACTGGAAGATCAGTTTGCTATCCGCTGGAATGCGGCACGCTCCTGGATGAAAGAAGGTTGGTCACCTTACAGTGAACAAACACGACAATCTGCGCTCGAACTTCTTGACGCGAACAATAGCCTGCCTAACGAACGCGAACAAGGTTACTTCCTTGACCCCGTCTGGTTTGTTTACTTTTTTATCCCGATCAGTTTCGTAGACTATCCGATCGCAAAAGCAATCTGGGTAATGTTGACCCAACTGAGTATCGTTGTCTCTTTCTTATTGGGTATAAAGTTATCAGGACTTAAGTTGAAACCCTTCGAACTGTTTATTAGCTGTTTGTTGGGAGCCTTATTCTATTTTTCTGTGCGTGCGAGCTTAAGCGCCAGCCTACAACCATTTTTTGTGATGCTCACATTGCTGGCAATTCAACTTGCAATGGCTGGTCAAGGCAACCAGGCAGGCTTGCTATTACTTTTTGCAATATGGATTAACCCTGTGGCAATTTTTGTAGTGGTTTTTCTACTGATCTATTTGGGCACAAAACGTGATAATTCTTTAGCCCGGATACTGCTGATCGGTTTCGCATTCTTATTGGTGACGTCGCTAATTCTCTTCCCAAATTGGATCCAGGAATGGTTTTCGAGTCTGATCCGGCTTGACCCTGGGTTGGATTGGTTGGATACCCCATTCATGGGTGTGGCGAGGGCATTCCCAGGAGCATATGTACAAATCGCGATCGCATTGCACCTGGTCTCATTTATTATGCTGCTGGTGGAATGGTATGGCTTGGGAAGCAGAAATGATCGGGGAGTGCATTGGAAACTGATGCTGACATTAGTCGTAAGTTACTTCTATAACCCGTATTCTGATGCTGTGCTTATGTTATTCATCTTACCTGCTTTTTATTCAATTTTTAAATATATTTCTGAAAAATGGCCGGTATCTGGTAAAATCCTTCTCTGGATTAGTTTTCTGGCTGTTGGATATCTGTCCTGGAGATTAGTTCCTGATCCACTTAATGGATTTCAAAAAGAGCACGCTGTAATTTTCTTACTGGTACCAATTGTGGTTTTTCTTGGTTTGCAGTATTTTCGATGGTGGGCTATAGCAAGCCCAAGAGCTCTGGTTGAGTCTAATAAAAAATAATTATTGAGGTATAGTGTGGCAAAAAAACGAATTGGTGTTTTAACTGGGGGTGGGGATGTTCCTGGACTGAGCATTGCAATCAAATCGATAGTGATGAACAGCCTTGATTTTGATTGTGAAATCGTCGGGATTCGCCGAGGCTGGCTGGGTCTTTTAGGGTACGATATGGATGACCCTGCCACTCATGAATTGTATATTAAAGATTTAAACCCCCAGGTAGTTCGGCGGGTGGATCGTACCGGTGGTACTTTTCTGCATACTTCCCGTACCAATCCTGCCAAGGTGCGCCCTGAAGATACCCCGGAGTTCCTCCGACAAAGTAGTTATGGAAAAGTTATCGACACACGGTCAGGTACCAAGGACTACACAGACTACATTCTTAAAGTAATTCACCACCTCAAACTCGATTCTTTGATTACTATTGGCGGCGATGACACGCTGAGTTATTCTGCCAGGTTACTCAAGGAAGGCATCCCGATTGTGGCCATTCCCAAAACGATGGATAACGATGTGCTCGGAACAGACTATTGTATTGGATTCTCAACCGCGATCACCCGTGCAGTCAACCACATCACCTATTTTCGCTCCAGTGTCGGCTCTCATGAACGCATCGGAGTTGTTGAACTTTTTGGTCGCAATTCTGGCGAAACCGCGTTAATCACAGGCTACCTGGCACATGTTGAGCGCACCATTATCTGCGAAGTGCCTTTTGACCTGGAAAAACTGGTTTCCATGCTTGACAACGATAAAAAAACCAATCCCTCCCACTATGCGTTGGTCGTCATTTCTGAAGGAGCGATTCCGATTGGGGGGCACGTAATGCAGACCGGTACCCCGGATGCCTATGGTCATCGAAAGCTGGGCGGCGTTGGTGAATATTTATCCGAAAAGATCAAAGAACTTTCAGGTAATAACACCATGTATCAGCGCCTTGGATACCTTGTGCGAAGCGGTCCTGCAGACATCCTCGACCGGATGGTTTCGATGAACTTTGGGACGTTGGCCTTTCAACTGACTTGTCGAGGTGAATTCGGCAAGTTGGTTGGTATCACGGACGGTAATTATTCTACAGTGCCGATCGATACTGTCATAAGTGGAAAGCGCCACGTCGATGTCGATCGATATTACGATGTGGAGAATTACCAGCCCAAGGTCAAATCGGTTCTTGGTCTACCGATGTTTCTACACTAAAGGACAATTGCCCAGGCGAAACACTCGCCTGGGCTTACTTTCTCAATCATGGGTGTTCAAGCGCAGGGAGTATCAACAGAAAGATATACGCTCATACCGCGTGTATTAGTTTTTCCTGTCGATGAAAAAGGGCATGTGCTACTCCTGAAGGGTGCCAGCAATAAGAAGATCTGGGCGAACCTATGGAACGGACCTGGAGGTCATCTGGAAGCTGGAGAGAGTGTATTGGATGCAGCCAGGCGGGAATTAGTTGAAGAAACCGGGCTTAGCGCTGGGAAATTGGTCTATTGCGCCCAGATCGTCGTTGACACCGGAAGGGACCCTGGTATCATCTTCTTCGTTTTTAAAGCTAAAAAACTGAGTGGTAAACTGCGTGGTTCGATTGAGGGTGACCTGGCCTGGTTTACCCAAAACCAAGCCTTAAAGCTGAAGCTGGTGGAAGATCTATACACCCTCCTGCCCCTGGTAATGAGGCATCGCGCTAACGAAAAGCCATATTGGGGGTCCTATTCGTATGACGAGAATGACCAACTGAAAATGCGCTTCTCACGCTGAGATGCGTCAAGATATCGCGAGACCGCATCCAAACTTTCTCTTGATTTTATTCCAATACATTAACTGGACTTTCACATAGTTCAGGAAGGCGATCCGGTTGTTTTCTCAAAAAACACCAACTGCGTGTCCCCATATTTCCTGCTGTCAAAGATTGAAAAATTACCCAATGAAAGCTCTTCCCATTCGATCGGGTTGATTTGGACAATGATTTGTCCATCATCATGGAGCAGTTCCGGTCGGGCATCGATCAATCTGATTGCCTTCTGCCACATCTGCTTGTATTGGGGTGGGGCGATGTAAATCAGGTCAAAATCCAGCTTGGGAGGCGATGCAAGATAAGTGAAGGCATCGGTGCGGATGACCTCTGCCTGGTCGGTAAATTTGGTTGTGAGAAGGTTCTGCTGGATGGTGCGGACTGCTTGCTGACCTTTGTCCAGAAAAGTCACAAAACGCGATCCACGGCTGAGGGCTTCAATCCCAACCGCGCCGGTGCCACCAAATAAATCCAGGATCACATTGTCGGTAATCTCATCGCCAAGGATGTTGAAAAGGGATTCTTTGACAATGTCAGTAATTGGGCGGGTGGTGTCGCCAGGAACAGTTTTCAGGCGCATGCCTTTGGCTTTGCCAGAAATGACTCTCAATGTACCCATTTTCAGGCTTTCTGCTGTTCCATTTTATTGCGAAAATACTCGATTGTTTTTGTCAATCCATCACGAATGCTAACAGCAGGTTCCCACCTTAGAATCGATTTGGCTCTGCTGATATCAGGCTGACGTCGTTCCGGGTCGTCCCCCAGGCGATCTGAGGCGTTGATGCTCAATCCTGCAGGATTTTCACAGATCTCATTTATCAGGCGCGCAAAGTCATTGATTGATACTTCAAGTGGATTTCCGATGTTGACTGGCATGTGTTCGTCCGATGCCATTAGACGTCGAATGCCTTCAACAAGGTCGTCCACAAAGCAGAAGCTGCGAGTCTGCTCACCCGTTCCATAGATGGTGAGCGCTTCGTGGCGAAGTGCTTGCTGGATGAAGTTGGGAACACTGCGGCCATCATCCAGCCGCATCCTGGGACCAAAGGTGTTAAATATACGCACAATGCGCGTATCCACAGCGTGGAAGTTGTGGTAAGCCATCGTCAGTGCCTCTGCAAAACGTTTTGCCTCATCGTAAACTGAGCGCACGCCGACCGGATCGCAATTGCCCCAATAGTCTTCTGTCTGTGGGTGGACCAGCGGATCGCCATAAACTTCACTTGTCGAGGCGAGCAGGAATTTGGCATTGTGCTTTTTGGCTAGACCGAGAGTGTTGTGCGTTCCAAGAGCACCAGCTTTCATGGTCTGGATTGGCAGATTGGGATAGCCTAATGGGGAAGTCTTGCTTGGACTGGCCGGAGAGGCAAAGTGAAGCACAAAATCCAGCTTCTCGGGCACTGAGATGTAATTGGAGACGTCTTGCTCCATCAGCCTGTATTTTGGGTTGCCTGCCAGGTGGGCAATATTTTCCCGGTTTCCGGTGATGAAATTATCCAGTCCGATCACTTGGTGTCCTTCGCTCAAAAACCGATCAGTCAAATGTGAGCCCAAGAATCCTGCTGCGCCTGTGATGAGTATTCGCATGATTATCTACCTTTAACAATGGTCAAATTGAGGGCACTTTAGAGTATAATCAAGCGACCCCATAACGGGAAGAATTATAGCATGTCTGAATTACTAAACGATACCAACAACCAACAGGAAGCCGTCAAGCGAATTGAAGCGCTTCTGTTTGCCGCACCTGGTCTGACGAGTGTTGATCAACTTTCTCAGGCTACAAATTTGAAGAAAAAAGAAGTGGAAGCATCTCTGTCTACATTGAAATCACACTACTCTGATCTTCATGGGATCCGCCTGCAGGAAGTCAAGGGGCAGTATCAGCTGATTACAGCTCCTGAATATGCAACGGATATCGAGGCGTTTTTGGGATTGGAGGTCACTTCAAGACTGACCCAGGCAGCGTTGGAAGCTTTGGCAATTGTTGCCTACAAACAACCCACAACCCGACCAGAAATTGACAGCATTCGTGGGGTCAACAGCGACGGCGTGGTGAAGAGTCTGCTCTCGAAAGGTCTGATCGAAGAGTTAGGACGCACCGAAGCACCTGGCAGACCAATTTTATATGGGGTTACCCCAGAGTTTCTCCAGCATTTCGGATTAGAGGGGCTGGATCAATTACCTCAGATCGATTTTGAGGCAATGTTTAGTACTCCCTCAGAAGCGGAAGCGGATGAGAGAAGGTTGTTGAAAGACTAATGGCAGAAGAACGAGTTCAAAAAATTCTGGCAGCGGCTGGCTATGGCTCCAGGCGTGCCTGTGAAAAACTGATCGAAGACGGTCGGGTAAAGGTCAATGGAAATATGATCCAGCTTGGAGATCAGGCTGACCCGACAAAAGACACCATCACGGTTGATGGAAAACTTATGCGTAAAACGATCGAGAAAATTTACATCGCCCTGAACAAACCCAAGGGTTATCTTTCTGATATCGATTTAAACCATCCTCGTCCAACAGTGAATGACCTGATTGGTATTTCAGATCCGCTTTTTGCCGTTGGCAGATTGGATATGGATAGCGAAGGCTTGATCCTGATGACCAATGATGGAAAGATGGCAAACCGCCTTACCCATCCCCGTTACGAGCACGAGAAAGAATATGAAGTTTTCGTGATCAAGCAACCTGATGAAGAACAGCTCGCTATCTGGCGAAGAGGCGTGGTTATGGAAGACGGGGTGCGAACTCTGCCTGCGAAAATCGAAGTGATGAATAACGCCAACAATGGCTCATGGCTGCGAATTATCCTCAAGGAAGGCAAAAAACGCCAAATTCGCAAGGTTGGCTCACGAATTGGTCTTCCCGTTGGCAAAATCAAAAGAGTGCGAATTGGACCGCTTAAATTGGGTAAACTTCGTTCGGGTGAATGGCGTTATTTGACTGAATTTGAAATTAAAAAACTGCTTGAATATACCAAGACAGAAAAAGAAAAGAACGTAAAAAACGCGTAGCTGAGTGCTTCTTTACTGATAGGTCAGTATCAGAGACAACAAAAACTCCTGGTTTCCAGGAGTTTTTTTACAGTTAATTATGGAACAACTAATTACTTTTTGCCAGCGGTCAGTGCTGCGATAATTTTTTCGGTTTCTTCGGTGGCAAGGGGCTTTTCACACTGTTCGCGGTCCATCTTGCGAATTAAGCGTTTTAGGTCAGTGATAAGTACCACCGGGAATGGGGCATCTTTGACTTCACCGATGGATGTATTTTTCATCATGATGACGACTACCGGTTGGATTTGAGGTTGGTTTTCAAGAGCAACGCCCTGTTTTTCAAACTGCTTCCGAATTTGCATGATCGCTTCTTCAGCATCTCTCTGGGGGTCAGCAGGCGCTTCCTGACCCATAAAGCGCTTGATAAAACCAATACCAGCATGCTTCCACTTGCCATCGATGAAATTGATGGTGCCACTGCTGGTAACCAAAATTGGCAACCACAGCCGGCAGGGTCCTAAGAGCAGCATCGGAACCGGAGTGGAGTAAACAAAATAGGTGTAATCGCTGCGCAATTTATCGATTGTCTGTCCGATGATTTCATCATACCGTGGAGATTGACCGAAACGGGAGGTAAAGTAGATGCTAATGCGTGTGAGTACAAAGCCGATCATCAGGGCGATCCATGAGTAAAGGGTTCGGCTGACGTTTGCTTTACCAGGCCATGCCAGGTAGGCACCAAAAATCAATACACCCATGCTGGCAAAAAACAGCACCATGCTGAGTTTTTTATTTCGATCTATAAGCTTCAGGTTGATAATAGTTTTCACGACTGGTTCTCCAAGGGGATAATGGAATTCTTTAATTTTTCGAGCAGGTTGGATTCTACCGCATTTACCGCTTGTTCGATAGCACTAACAATAGCTTTTGCGTC
>LSQX01393652.1_pt1 | contig 10663 bp, 11 predicted proteins | sample 654561 | NCBI WGS metagenome assembly LSQX01 (sample SAMN04489861, study PRJNA283612) | anaerobic digester metagenome | isolation source: 4 biogas reactors fed with cattle manure at either 37C or 55C with and... | place: Denmark: Kongens Lyngby | collected 2014 | reverse complement strand
GTAATCAACGTGCCGGGAGATACCTTCCATTGTCTGTCATCCCAGGTAACCATGTGGTTTATGAACCTGGCTATGTCGAGCTCCTTGCATAGGTGAGCCATGAGATTAGCTGCGCCTGGGTGTTTGGCTGAGACCTGCACTGATTCTCCCTCCAATATTTGGATAGAGAACAGTTCGCGAAATTCTAACAAATCCCTGCTGGGCAGAAACTATTTTTCCATGAGGTTCAAGGGTGCGGAAAGTCGGCCCTATGGGCTCCTTGGGGTGCAAAAAGAGGTTTCACCTTTTTCTAGGCAACAACATTCCAAAAAAATAGTCCCTTTCGCGGAAGGATATTCCGTTGATGTGTCTAATATACCAGTATAACAAAGTGCCAACATAGTTAGCCGCTTGTGAGGTGCACTCTTATATGAATCTTGATCATCATTCCACCGAACCCGTCTGGGTCTTGAAAATCAAAGCATTGTACGATTCTCTGCGGAGTTCGGAAGTTAGAGTCGTTGACTATTTCTTAAAACACAGCGAGGAACTCGTTCACCAGTCAGTGTCAGTGATCGCAAAAAAATGCCAGGTCAGTGAATCCACTGTGGTGCGCACCTGCCAAAGACTGGGCTTTAAGGGATATCAGGAACTAAGAATCGCCGTGGCCCGAGAACCCGTGGCTAAGGAAAAATTCCTCCACGATGAAATCGACGTTACCGACAGTCTCGATGTCATCGCAGACAAGGTCTTCCGCAGCAATATCAATGCCTTGGTGAGCACCAGGAAATTTACCGACACCGTAAAGGTCGGTCAAGCTGTGGAGGCGATGCTGGCTGCCAACAACGTCCACATTTTCGCCGTCGGTACATCCGCACCCATTGCCACGGACTTCTACAACAAACTCACCAGGATCGGTGTAGTCACGAACCTGTGCGTAGATGGATATGTCCAGGGCATTCTGGCAGCTAACATGAACTCAAGCGATGTTGTCATCGCCATTTCCCACAGCGGCGATGCCCGGGATATCGTGGAAAACATCCGGATCGCCAAAGGCAACGGGGCCACTACCATCTGCATCACTACCTTTGCCGATTCAGCCATCACCCAGTATTCGGATATCTGCCTGTTCATATCTACTCAAGAAACTAGGTTTAGAAGCGAGGCCATTACTTCCAGGGTCGCGCAGCTAACCATGACAGACCTGCTCTATGCCGGGATAGCGGTGGCCACGTCTGAACAGGCGCTGAGGAGCATGACTTTGACAGAAAGCGTAATCGCCGCAAAGAAATACAAGCCCTAACGGCCGAGGTAGTCTCACTCACATATGGATACCAGGCATTCCATGGTTGTTATTGGATATCAGGCTTCGAGTAAAGAGCCGCACAGCACTACATGCAGTGAAGGGTGGTGATAGAGAACATCGTGCGCTTAGGTCGGTCTCAAGGATGGCAGAAGTAAACGCGCGGAAAAAAGAGGAGGTTTAGCAGAATTGAAGAGATCTCTAACGATTGGGTTTGTTGTGCTTCTGGTTGCACTGCTCGGCGCTGGCGTACTGGCAGCTGAACCGATTCGCGTCGGTGTGTTGGTGCCCCAAACCGGTGCCTTTGCCGGCCTGGGAGCAGATGGTGTGGAAGGTGTTAAGTTAGCGTTTGAAGAGATTAACTATGAGATTGCTGGCCGTCCTGTGCAGCTGTTCTTCGAAGACACAGCAGCAGATCCTACCCTGGCGGTGCAGAAGACTCAGCGACTGGTAGAAAGGGAAAAAGTACAGCTTATCCTTGGCCCTCTGTCCGGTGGATCGGGCTTAGCCGTTAAGGAGTTCGCCCCTCGGGTTCCTGACGTAACCATTATCGTTGCAGGTTCAGCATCCGAAGACATCACCATGAGAGGCGTTTATCCCAACGTGTTTAGAAGCTCTTACTCGGGTGCGCAGGTCATGTTCGACCTGGGAAGGTATGCCTATGAGGAACTGGGTCTCAGGCGCATCGCCACCTTGGGCGAAGACTACGCATTCCCCCACACCCAGATCGGCGGCTTCATCGCAGCCTTCCTTCTGGCCGGCGGGGAAGTTGCCGAGAGGTTCTGGGTACCCATGGGCACCACAGACTTCAGCTCCATTTTCCCCCGCATTCCGAGAGACATCGATGCCATGGTGGTAACCCTGGGCGGTACCGATGCCATCAATTTCCTGCAGCAGTTTGACGAGTACGGTCTGCGGGATGAGATCACCATCATCGCCGGCTCCACCACTGTGGATGCCACCATCCTGGAAACAGCCGGCCACCTGGTGGAAGGCGTGCTTTCCGGCTCCCACTACGCGCAAGAGCTGCCCTATCCCGAGTTCAAGCGCTTCAACGAGGCCTTTGTTGAGCGCGTAGGCCGTTCGTCCTCCCTGTTCGCAGCTGACTACTACATCGCAGCTCAGATCGCCATCGAGGCACTGAATGCCATTGGCGGAAACATCGAAGATCAGGATGCCTTTAGGGAAGCGCTGAGCAACGTCAAGATCGACACGCCTCGGGGACCCTTCGAATTCGACGCCTACAACAACGTAGTCTTGACCGTCTACATCAACCAAGTTCAGTTCGTCGACGGCGAGTACAAGAATGTAGTCATCAAGTCCTTCCCAGGCGTAACTCAGTTCGGACCATTTGACCCCGATTGGTATGAGTCTCAGCCTCCGTTTGACCGTACCAATCCAACCGTGGAATCCATCAAGAACGCAATTCTAGCAAAATAGAGGGATGCTACCTTGGGAAAAGAGGCTAAAGTACTCTGGGCCAGAGGAGTAAGCAAATCCTTTGGTGGTGTTCAAGCCGTGTGCAACGTCAATCTTGACGTTGCACAGGGCGAACGCCATGCAATCATCGGAACCAATGGCGCGGGAAAAACAACACTTTTCAACTTAATCGCCGGAGACCTCAGGGTAACGTCCGGCACCATTAAGATTTTCGGCCAAGACGTTACGGCCACGACACTTCACAAACGAGTAAAATTGGGCATGCGGCGGACGTACCAGAACCCTCGCGGTTTTCCCTTTCTCACCGTCCAGCAAAACATTTATCTCGCCCTTTTGGGCACGGGAACCAAGAGGGAGCAGCTGAATGTATTCCGCACAGCATCCTCAGACCAAGAACGAGCTGCCCGCGTAGTAGAAATTGCCAAACATGTTCATCTCGAAGACAAACTGGATTCCTATGTATCTGATCTCTCGCATGGAGAGCGGAAACAGCTCGAGTTGGGCCTCGTTTTAGTGGCATCTCCCAGGCTATTGCTGCTGGATGAACCGGCGGCCGGCCTGTCGGCCAAGGAGCGCATTACCATGGTGAACCTTCTCAAGCAGCTGCAGCGTGACGTTACAGTGCTGCTCATCGAGCATGACATGGATATCGCCTTAGGATTGGCGGATCAAGTCACGGTAATGCACGAAGGAACGGTCATCGCGCAAGGCACACCAGATGAGATCAGCAACAACGCTCTAGTGCAGGAAATATACCTGGGAGGTTCGGTCCATGTCTGAGCCCATGTTGTCGGTTGAGAACCTTCACGTTTACTACGGCGGAAGCCACGTCATCAAGGGCGCATCGTTCACCCTAGGCAGCGGGATCATCACAGTTGTGGGCAGAAACGGAATGGGCAAGACCACAATAGCCAAAGCCATAATGGGGCTGGTCCGTCCTCGAGAAGGCGAGATCAGGTTTAAGGGGCGGTCAATCGTCGGCCTGCCGCCGCACAAAATCGCCGCTCTGGGCATTGGGTATGTGCCCCAGGGCAGGCGGGTCTTCACATCACTCACTGTGGATGAGCACCTCAGATTTGCGGCCCGCCCCAGCAAGCAGGGGGGCTGGACCGCGGACAAGGTGTATGAGCTCTTTCCCCGCCTCTTGGATCGCAAGAATCAATCAGGCACCACCCTTTCCGGAGGAGAACAGCAGATGTTGGCCATCGGACGTGCCCTCGTACTGAACCCGAGCCTTTTGGTCATGGATGAACCTTCCGAAGGGCTCGCCCCAGTGGTGGTGGATCAGCTGATCAGTGCCTGTGAGAGCCTGGTGAATTCCGGCATGTCCATTTTGCTCATCGAGCAGAACTTGAGATTTGCCACAGCCGTGGCTGAGAACACCCATGTGGTGGTCACCGGTCAAGTTGCCTACAACGGAAGCATCAAGGAACTGCTCAGTGACCAGGATCTGACTCGCAGATACCTGGGAGTGGGCGTTTAGCTTGGCAGAGAGTGAGAGATAAAGTATACAAGAGATAAAGAAATGGAGGAAAACGGCATGACAGTATTTACACGTGCTGAGATCAAGGAACGCTTGCAGGCCAAACTGGACAAACGCTTGCCGATTATCATGGGTGGTGCAGGCATTGGCCTCGTGGCCAAGATGTGTGATCTAGCTGGTATCGACATCATCATGGCTTACAACACCGGTCCCTTCCGCATGGATGGACACGGATCCCTCTCCGGATATCTAGCCTACGGCGATTCCAACGCCATCACCTTAGATCTTGCCAGACACATCCTGCCTGTAGTAAAGAACACACCGGTCATCGGTGGCATCGGCGCCGCTGATCCTTACAGAAACATCGACGCACTCATCGACGAAATGCTGGCCATTGGTTACTCCGGCATCACCAACGTTCCCACCGCGGGCTTGTACGATGGGAAATTCAGAAGGCACATTGATGCCACTGGCCTGGGCTACCCCAAGGAAGTGGAACTGATCGAGAAATGCAATGCCAAGGATGTCTTCACCGTAGCTTACGTCTTCAATCCTGAGGAAGCCCAAGCCATGGCGGCAGCCGGGGCAGACATTATTGGTGCCCACGTTGGTCTGACCATCGGGGGAACCATCGGTGCTCAAGAAGCCATGTCCCTGGATGAGGCCTGCAAAGCGACAGAAGCCATGTACGAAGCTGCCGTAAAAGAGAACCCCAACGTTATCGTGGTTTCCCACGGCGGCCCCTTCGAAGACGCCGAATCCGTACAGTACGTATTTGACCGCGTACCGGTCCACGGCTATCTCGGAGCGTCCAGTATCGAACGTCTGCCCGTTGAAAAGGCCCTGAAGCAGGTAGTCGCCGAGTTTAAGGGCTTGAAACTGACCAAGAGGGCTTAGTAGTCCACCGGGACGTCCAATTGGGAAGGAGAGAACGAGGATGCCTACTGTTGTGCTTGTTGGGACCCTTGATACTAAGGGACAGGAGTACCAGTTCGTCAAGGATTGTCTTTTAGATTCAGGCGTAGATGTTCTAGTGATCGACATTGGTGTTTTGGGTGAAGCCTGCTTTGAACCAGATGTTTCAGCAGCAGATGTGGCAGAGAGTGTTGGCTGGAAACTAGAAGATCTGCGGTTCACACGCGAAGGAACAGACACCCGCAAGGTTGCCCTGGATGTGATGGCAGACGGGCTTGGCGTTCAGCTCAAGCGCCTCTACGATGAGGGCAAGTGCCACGCCGTTTTGGGCATGGGTGGATCCGGCGGTTCCACAACCATCAGTAAGGGGATGCGTTCTCTCCCCTTGGGCGTCCCCAAATTGCTGGTTTCGACCATGATGGCGGGTAACGTGGAATCGTATGTGAGTAACCGCGATCTGACCATGATGTACTCAGTCACAGATATCGCTGGCCTCAACCGCTTTTCCCGCCTGATCCTGGCCAATGCGGCCCACGCCGCTGCGGGCATGGCTCAGGGGCTGGATAAATCCATGGCCTTTGCCACGTCTGGCAGCAAACCGTTGGTGGCCCTGAGCATGTTCGGGATCACCACGCCTGGAGTTCTGCGCATGCGCGACCGGCTGGAAGCCGCCGGCTTTGAGACGGTGGTGTTCCACGCAACCGGCTCCGGCGGCAAGTCCATGGAAGATCTGATCCGCGGCGGGATGATCGATGGCCTGATCGATGCTACCCTGGCTGAACTCTGCGATGAGCTGCTCGGCGGCATCTTCAGTGCTGGACCGACCCGCCTCACCGCAGCAGGGGAGATGGGTATTCCTCAGGTAGTGATCCCCGGTGCCATTGAGGTTTTGAACTTCGGGCCCCGTAACTCTGTGCCGGAGAAATTCGATGTTCCAGAACGCAAGCTCATCGTGCATAACGACAACGTTTGCGCAGTGCGCGCCCTGGATGACGAATTGGTTGAGCTGGCTAACCGCATGACCAGCCGTCTGAGCGGTGCCACCGGCCCCACCGCGGTGGTCTTGCCCCTCAAGGGGTTGGATCGCTACGGTGAACCAGACGGACCGTGGGATGATCCCGAGCAGGATGCCATTCTTTTCGAAACCATTGAGCAAAACCTCAATCCCAGCATTCCCCTGCACAAACTGGACTTCCACATCAATGAGCCGGAGTTTGCCGATGCGGTTGTAGATCTATTCCTCTCCTTGTGGGAAGAACGGAGCAAAGGCGGGGGATCCCAATGACCAATATGGTGGAGAAGTACATCAGCAGATTAAGAAATGAAGATTGCGTAGTGGTGGCGGGAGTGGGCTGCGGCCTAACCGCCAAGGCAGCGGTGCGGGGCGGCGCCGACATTTTGGGCGTCTACAACACCGCTGTGTACCGGATTCAGGGCGTGCCCACAGCCATGGCCTTTCTGCCCTACGATGACTGCAACGCCCTAACACTGGCCCACGCGCCTCAGGTCATCGCAGTGGCCGGGGACAAGCCTGTTGTGCTGGGGTTTGGCGCCCACGATCCCCGCCGATCCTTGGACGGTCTCCTGGACTGTGCCGAGGAACTGGGTGCCGCGGGGGTGACCAACGAGCCATTTATTGGGATGTACGGTGGAGACTTGAGGCGTCAGATGGAGCATCTGGGCCTGGGCTTTGAACGTGAGCTGCAGCTTATTTCCAAGGCCGTAAAGAGGGGAATGCTCGCCCTGGGCTGGGTTTTCACGCCGGAAGAGGCCAAGGCCATGGTTGAGACTGGCTGCGCAATAATCGGGATCATGGTTGGCGGAGTCACTTCCGGTCGCGCGGCCGGGGGAGTAGCCGGGGCGTCCTTGGAGGAATCTGTGGTTACCATCAACGAGATCATCGCAGCCATTGAAGCAGCTGTAGGCAGTGGGGAAAGACCTCTGATCCTCATCCATGGGGGACCCTTAAACGATCCCAGCAGTGTGGAGACTGCGCTGCAGCAGACCGGTGCTGATGGCTATGTAACTGGCTCCACCGGTGAGAGGATTCCCGTGGAACAATCTGTGGCCGCGGCCATTGCGTCATTCAAACGTCTACCAAAGGGGGCGATGAAGTGAGCAGCCTGCTCATGCCCATCATGAACGGTATAACCTTTGGCGCACTGCTCTTTCTTTGTGCCAGCGGCTTCACTTTAGTCTTTGGACTGATGCGTGTTGTCAACATGAGCTACGGTATGCTGTATCTACTGGGTTCTTATGTAGGTTTATCTATCCAGCGGGCCACGGGGAACTGGATCTTGGCCATCGTGGGAGGAGCTGTGGCCGTGGCTCTCTTAACCGGAGTGCTGGAGCTGTTCCTCCTCAGGAGGGTGCAGGGGGATCCTCTGCGGGAGACACTGCTCACCCTGGGCGTATCGTATATCATCGGGGACCTGCTGCTCGCCTTTTACGGCGGGATTCCCAAGCTGATCACTGCGCCCACTTACGTGCGGCGTGCAGTGAACTTGGGCCTGATGAAGTACCCGGGCACCCGCCTGTTCATGCTCGGCACCGCTGTGGTGATCGGTATAGGTCTGTGGCTGCTCATGAGCAAAACCAGGATCGGGCAGATCATCAGGGCTGGCGTGGACGACAAGGAAATGGTCTCTGCCCTGGGAATCAACATCAACCGCGTGTTCTGTTTTGTGTTCATCATCGCCGGACTTTTGGTGGGGCTCAGTGGGGTGATTGGCGGTTCCTATCTGGCCTTCGCCCAAGGAACAGATTTTACCATTCTTACCTACTCCCTGGTGGTTGTGATCATGGGCGGCATGGGCAGTCTCGGCGGGGCACTTTTGGGAGCGCTTTACGTGGGATTGGCGGACAGCCTGACCAAGACCTACGCTCCCGAGGCCACGATGATCTTCTTGTTCGGGACCCTCATGCTAGTTCTTGCCTTCCGGCCCCACGGATTCCTAGGAAAGGAACGATAGTATGAAAGCTGTTGCACCATCTGCATCTCGCACAAAGAGTAACAGAAAGGTCTATGGTTATCTGCTGGTACTGCTGCTCTTGATCGCGGCACCCTACGCCTTACAGCCGTTTCATACCTTTCTCCTGACCAGGATCCTGTTTCTGGCGCTGGCCTCCATGAGTTTCGTGCTGCTCCAAGGTTTTGGCGGCATGACCTCCCTGGCCCAAGCAACGTTTTATGGAGTGGCCGGGTATGTGGTGGGGATCGGAGCGGTAAGGTATGGTTGGCCCCTCTACATGACGTTGCCCGCGGCTCTGGTGGCTTCCACTGTGGTGGCCGCGGCCTTTGCAGGCATTGCCGTGCGCACCAGGGGTAATTATTTCCTCATGATGACCCTGGCCCTGAGCCAGTTGTTCTACGGCATTGCGCTCCAGTGGACGAAGATCACAGGAGGCTTCAACGGGATTACGGGCATCAATCCGCCGGTGTTGTTCGGCTATAGTCTGGATGGTACTGTTCCCATGTACTTTTTCGCTCTAGTACCTGTGGCCCTGTCCTTTTTCCTGCTTTCCCGGCTAGTCTCCAGTCCTTTTGGCATAGCACTTCAGGGGATCAGGGACGATGAACAGCGCATGGCAGCCCTGGGATACAACGTCCAATTCTACCGTTTTGCGGCCATCACCATTTCCGGCATCTTTGCTGGTCTGGCGGGAGTGATCGCTGCCTACTTCTACGGACTCATCGGCCCGGATATGGTTGGGCTGAACGCGGCGGTAACCATCGTGTTCACATCCCTCCTTGGGGGTGTGGACCGCTTCGAGGGATCGTTCATCGGAGCCTTGGTATATGTGCTGCTGGAGGACATCGGCAGCCAGTTTACCCCCAGGTACAAGACGCTGATCGGAGTTTGCTTTGTACTGATTGTTTTGTTCCTTCCTAAGGGCATCACCGGACTTAAGGGCAATCCGCTGCAGTGGGTGAAGACTGCGCTTAGTCCGAAAGCCGGGCAATCATCCCGTTCATGAGAGAGAATGGAGGTTCATAGTTTGAAAATAGCGTTGGGCTCTGATCATTTGGGGTTTGGGCTGAAGAACTATATAGCCGAGCATTTGCGGAATCTGGGTATCGAGTTCAGGGACTTCGGAGTCCATTCCGAGGACCCCGTGGATTACCCGGACATTGCAGTAGAGGTCTGTGAAGCCATTGCTGCTGGAGATTTCGATCGCGGGATCCTGATTTGCGGTACGGGTCTGGGCATGGCCATTGCCGCCAACAAAGTTCCGGGCATCAGAGCTGGCGCCTGCCACGACATCTACTCCGCGGAAAGGCTGAAGAAGAGCAACGATGGGCAGGTGCTCACCCTTGGCTCGAGAGTGATTGGCAAGGAGAACGCGGTCTTCATCGTTGATGCCTGGCTCAATTCGGAGTTCGAAGGCAGATCGGTGGAGAAAGTGAGGAAGCTCAAAGAGCTGGATCAGAAGAAGGTCACTTCGTAGGCATGGCTTAGTTTGCCGCCTCGGGTGGTTGGAGGTAACAGGATGAAACGACAGAGATATATTGGACATGGGATGAAGATGTACCTCAACTGCGCTGAGACGCGAGCATGGTGTGAGCATGTCCGCGAACATCTTCCGCAGGATCGGCGCACCCTGGTGTTCTTCTTACCCCAGTTTACCTGTTTGCATCTGGCGAAGGACGTCCTGGGTGATACGGATGTCATGTATGGAGGCCAGAACATGTGTTGGGAGCCCAGGGGAGCGTTTACAGGTGAGGTTTCCGCAGAAACCCTTGTGGAACTGGGCTGCACCTTCGTGGAGCTTGGACACCAAGAAAGGCGCCAGTATTTCCAAGAGACGGATGCCATCGTCAACAAGAAAACAGCCACAGCGCTGGAGTTCGGTCTGCAGCCCATCGTCTGCATTGGTGAGGAAGAGCGTCCTTCCGCAAGTGGATTGGCCAAGGAACATCTTAGGGAGCAAATAGCCACGATTCTGCACGGCTTGGGCCCCGAGGAGGTTGTCCGCATCATCTTTGCCTATGAGCCAAGATGGGCCATTGGCGTATCTGAGCCCGCGGATCCAGGTTATGTGGCGGAGATGGCTGCTTTTATCCGAGAGGTCATCGCAGAACTGACTTCGGCGGAGGCTGCCGACAGGTGCCATATCCTCTATGGAGGGAGCCTGAGCAGGGAGACAGCCAGTGAATACCTGGCGCTGCTGGATATTGACGGTCTGTTTGTGGGTCGCGGCGCTTTGAACCCCGAGAATTTCGTGGCTCTGGTGGAGCTATCTGAGAGAACGGAGTAATAGGCCGCCTGCGCAAGAAGCTGCAGGCAGACAACCACGCTTTCCAGCCCCTTTATGCCGATGACGGTATTGACCCATCGGTGTAGGGGGGCTGTTTCTTGGTAAGCGTCAAACCAGCCGTACCTTCTAGCTCCTCTCCACTGATGAGATAATGAAGTTATCAGAGGGAAGGAGCTGATTCTTGTGACTAAGGAAGCCAGGCATGAGATCATGTATAATTGAGTTCGAAATTTGAAAAAGGAACAGCCATCGGGACTCCGAAATGGTAAGTTGTCAGACATCTC
>LSQX01290961.1_pt1 | contig 10663 bp, 5 predicted proteins | sample 654561 | NCBI WGS metagenome assembly LSQX01 (sample SAMN04489861, study PRJNA283612) | anaerobic digester metagenome | isolation source: 4 biogas reactors fed with cattle manure at either 37C or 55C with and... | place: Denmark: Kongens Lyngby | collected 2014 | reverse complement strand
GTAACTCAGAATTTTGAAGACGGAAACTGGACTACCGAAGTTGAATTTGGCCTCTCTCCCGAATGGTTTGCCGAAAAGATAAATCCTTACGCCGGTTCTTCTGTTCTGGGCAGGCTTTCAAGTGTAAGCGGACTGATGATCGGGATTGCAGAAGATTTGGAAGATCCGTTGGGCGAAGAACGGGTGCGGGTGAAAATCCCGGCAATAAGTGATGCTGACCCTGTTTGTTGGGCAAGAATTGCTACGCCAGATGCCGGAAACAACAGGGGTATATTTTTTCGTCCGGAAATTGGAGATGAAGTGATTGTTGGGTTCATTGAAAATGATCCCGGGCAGGCAGTGATTCTGGGTATGCTCAACAGCAGCGCAAAACCTGCGCCGTTCACGGCATCTGATGAAAATCACGAAAAGGGATATGTGAGCAGGGAAAACATGAAATTCACTTTCAACGATGATGAAAAATCTGTGAAAATAGAAACGCCTGCAGGAAAAAGTATTCTCATCAGTGAAAAGGAAAATCTCATTCAATTAATGGATGAAAACAGCAATAAAGTTACGCTGGACAGCAGCGGGATTACGCTTCAATCTTCAGTGAATCTGAATATTCAGGCGGAAAACTCGCTGAAAGTCAAAGCGACAACAATTTCCCTGGAAGGTACAAGCGTCAGCATTTCAGGCGATGGAATCACTGAAATACAGGGAGGAATAGTGAAAATTAATTGAAAGCGGAAAACATTCCGTTGCGGCATGGAAAAATAGAAATCAGATGATGGAAAAAGACAAATCATTTTTAGGCAGGGGCTGGGGTTTCCCCCCGGAATTCAGCAAAAGCAGAAAATCAGTGGGTATGCTGGAAAATGAGGCGGATATAGAGAGCAGTCTGCATATTTTGCTGAGCACCAGACCCGGAGAAAGAGTTATGCAACCGGATTATGGCTGCTACCTTGATGAACTCATGTTTGAATCTTTATCCACATCATTAAAAACCTATGTGGCGGATCTGATTGAAACCGCAGTGCTATTTTTTGAGCCGCGGATAAATCTGAATCGCGTGGATATTTCTGAAACAAATGAAAACGAGGGATTATTCCTGATAAAACTGGATTATACGGTGAAAGCCACCAACAGCCGCTATAATTATGTGTATCCATTTTATAAAAATGAAAAGACAAACTGAGCAAAATCAATAAGGAATGCCTGTAGAAAATTCATATAAAAACACATTGTTGCGTTCGGGGGTCAGCCGGCATGAGCGGGCGCTGAAAGCGTTGTTTCCTGAATTTGCACGGGTTGACGAAAGAACTGGAGCAGACCTGATACTGTTTGCCAAAGAATACGCCGCCTATCTCAATTACTACAACAACCGCAATCAGGTTGACGGAGACTGGATTCCGTTGATGAGTACGGATGTGAGCGTAATTCTGGCAGGCATTCAGAAGCAGGAGGTTAAAGTTTTTTTCATTTATGTGAAACAATTGCTTGGCGCCATCAAATCTTCCGGCAACACGCAGGATTTGAAGCTCTATTATACTGCGCTGTTCAATTTTTTGTCCACGTTGGTTTACGAGCTTGACAATCAACTGAAAACATTACCACCGGATATTGCTTTTACCGAATATCTAAGAAATAGCATTTCGTCACGTCTTGCCGTACCCTTTTCACAGCTGACTCAATTTTTCCGGGCATCCGAAACGGAAGGAATGATAAACTCAGCTAAAACCATAACTTCTCCACTTTCGCCGACGGAGATAAAGCTTTGCAAGAATTTGCTGGAGAACAAATTGAGCGAGCCCTGGGCTATAGATAATATTTTTACAGTGCCAATCAATGGGGCAACTGTTCCTGAGAAAATTAAAAACACTGCTGAACATGCTGTTTTTAAGGGAATTATATGGAAAATATTAAAGTCATACAGCGCTGTTGTTTATAATGCCGGTGGAGCATTACAGGAGACTCTTGAGAACTTTCCGGCACACGAGCCGCACTATGCACTGTTCCTGACCTTTATCAAGCTGTTTCAAAAAGCTCAGGATCAGTTGAATAATTTTACCGGCAGGCATTTGCAGTTCTATTATAAAGATATTTTAGGAATGGAAGAACTCCCGGCAAAGCCTGATAAAGTGCACTTGCTTCTGGAGTTGCAAAAGAACAGAGACCAGCATCTTTTAAAGGAGGGAACGGTATTTAAGGCTGGAAAGGATAAAAACGGTAGCGAGTTATTTTATGAATTAAAAAATGATACAGTCCTTAACCGGGGAAAAGTAAAGAGTATCCGGTCATTAAGGGTTCAGAAAGAAGACAGCAGCGGCGATGAATACTCCTCTTTGTTCGCTGCTCCGGTTGCCAATTCAGGGGATGGCTCCGGCGCTGAATTGACGACTCCTGAGAAAAGCTGGAAACCTTTTGGAAATCCCGCAACGAATAAACGGGCAACCACCGGTTTTGCCATTGCACATCCGGTTTTATACATGAAAGAAGGTGAGCGGGAAATTACATTCAGGTTTAAGATCAAAACCTCAGATCTGGAGTTGAAAGAGGGATTTGCAAAAGCTTTCAGGGCATTGATAACCGGCGAAGAAGGCTGGCATGAAGCAGAAATCACAGAAGTCAGAATTGAGAGCAAAGATTTGGTCTTCACCGTGAAGCTGAACGCTGCAGATCCTGGATTTCTGCCTTACGATGAAGACATTCATCAGGAATATAGTTTTGATGCCCGGCTGCCGGTCATACAGTTTTTGCTGAAAAACTCCCCCGGAGAATACAATTTCCAGCAAGATTTACAAAACCTTATTGTTACTGAAGCAGCTATTTCTGTTAAAGTGAATGGCGTAAAAAATTTGTCACTTCAAAATGATTTGGGTACGCTGGACCCGTCCAAGCCCTTTCCGGTTTTTACCCATCAACCCCGGATTGGTTCTGCCTTAATCATCGGGAGCAATGAAGTTTTTCTGAAAAAGCTCGACAATGCTGCAATTCATCTTGAGTGGGCTGACACCGATTGGTCGAAATATAAGACAGAGTATTCAAAACAGTATAACTTCAATAAGAAAATTGAAATTGAATTTTTGAGGGACGGCTCATGGGAAATGGTTTCCAAATTGACGAACAGAGACAAAACTGTTTTTTTTGTGGACAGCAAAGACCTTTCAAATGCAGCTTCAGGAATAATCCAGGATGCTATTCCTTCAGTTCGGGATAAAATAATTAAAACCGGAGATGAGAGTGCAGTAGCATACAGTGAAAAAGAGTTGAAAAACGCTCCAGGTGAAAGAACCTTTGAAGCAGCTGCTGTTGCAAAAACAACACCTGACTTTAAGAAAATTATTTTGGCTCTGCCTAAAGGGAATGAGCGAATTAATCTTCCGGGACTTTCTAATGGCAGTTTATTTGATTTTTCGCCGGATGAACCTTATAAAATCAGTGATAAATATGGTTTCTTAAAAATCACTTTCAAAGGAACCGGAGATTTTGGCCATTCCAGTTACAGCGCTCGTCTGATAGATGCTGTTAAGAAAGAAATAGACCTTCCGCCTGAACCCTTTATACCTTTGGTGAAATCTCTCAATATCGACTATACTGCTTCTGCTATTGTTGATTTAAGTCGTTCTGAACCAGAAAGTTTCACGGACAAAACCGGTTATTTTTACCACATCACGCCTTTTGGCAACGTTGTCCGGCACCGCTCTATTTTGGGAAGCACTGCAAACATTTCTCTGTTGCCGGCCTATAATAACGAAGGGGAAATTTATATTGGCCTTGATGATTTTCAGGCAGGACGCTCCATTCAGTTGCTGTTTAAAGTTTCTGACGGAAGCGCTGACCCGGCTTTCAGCAGGCAGGAAATCCACTGGAGCTTTTTGGCTGAAAACAACCAGTGGGTTGATTTTGGGCAATTTGATATTGTTGATGAAACCAACAGTCTCACAAAAACCGGAATTATCCGGTTTGGCTTTCCTGCAGCCGCAACGAATGTCAATACGATAATGGGTGAGCAGCTGTTCTGGATCAGGGGGACGATTTTGGAAAACAGCGCTGCTGTTTGTGATTTGATTGCTGTTCATGCCCAGGCAATTAAGACAGAGTTGATTGATTTTCAGGAAACCGGTGTTGAATTTTCTGAAACTCTTGCTGCCGGAACCATTTCAAAACTGCAGATCAGCAATCCGGCAATCCGTAAAATTTCACAACCCTACAATTCTTTTGACGGAAGAACGAAAGAAACAGAGCAGCAATCCTCGGTGCGAATCTCTGAGCGTTTGCGCCATAAAAACCGGGCGATATCGGTCTGGGATTATGAACGGATGGTATTGCAGCAGTTCCCGCAAATCTATAAGGTGAAGTGCATTAATCATGCACAGATTTCTGGGGGACAAACGAAAAACGATAATGAACTGGCGCCCGGGCATGTGCTTGTGGTTCCCATTCCTGATCTTTCCGGGAAGAATGCGGTGAATCCGCTTCGCCCGCAAACCGATATCGGCACCCTTATCGAAATTGAAGACTATTTGCGTCAGTTTACTTCTCCTTTCGTGCAGTTGCAGGTGAAAAATGCCCGGTTTGAAGAGATTCAGCTTGATTTTAAAGTGAAATTTCATTCGGCTGATGGAGATTTTCTCAGCAACCAACTCATGGATGATATTGAAAAGCACCTTTCTCCCTGGGCTTTTAATCAGCAGGAAGAGGTTGAATTTGGCGGGAAAATCAGTAAGAGCGTACTTCTGGATTTTGTTGAAAAACGGGATTATGTGGATTATGTCACCTGCTTCAAAATGTACCACATTGTTGACGGAAACAAGTCCGGGGATGTTGAGGAAGCCGTTGCAACGTCAGCCCGTTCGGTTTTTGTGTCATTTGCCGGAGATGTAGGGAACAGTGAACCAAGGCACAAAATTGATTTTGAAAACTTAGATGAAGAATGCTGATGGACGACAAATACATCATATCGAAAACAAGGAAACTGCCGCCTGCCCAGGATTATGAACTGCTTCGGGCGGAGGGGCTGAAGTATGTTGAGGAGCTGGCTCACCGGTTGTGGACAGACTATAATGCACACGACCCCGGAATAACCATTCTGGAGGCGTTGAGTTATGCAATCACAGAGTTAGGGTATCGCGCCGATTTTCAGATTCAGGACCTGCTGGCTTCAGAAGACGGTCGTACCGATGCAGGACAGGCTTTTTTCTCAGCCGGTGAAATTCTTACCTGTGCGCCGCAGACCGTTGAAGATTACCGGAAACTTCTGGCCGACACTCCCGGAATCCATAACGCCTGGCTGTTTCCAAAAATGAACGTGGACAAATTGAAAAAAGGCAATATTATTCCAAACAGTGAAGTGCCTGTTTATCCGTCCGTTGAAAAAGACGAGCTGGTCTATTTCCCCGAATCGGAAGAGACGTCCCCGGTTAATATCCGCGGGTTGTATCGTGTGCTTCTTGATCTGGAAAACACGGATGAATTTGGCGACCTGAATTCAGGAAATATAAATTACACATTTCAGGATTCAGGGTTGAATGAAATTCTGCTTGAAATTGTCCTGCCGAAATGGAATGAGGCGGACAGCCGCCTGATGGAAGAAATTTCCAGCAATAATGCTTCACTTCGGGAAATACAGATTTCAGAGAAAAACAAGGCTTTCCGGGTGAAGGCAATTTATGATTTGCCGGGAGAGACCAAAGCTTTTGAATACCTGATTAATCTTTTAGGTTTCGTGCAGAAGAATCAGAAGGAAGAGATAAAATCCAGTCTGAAAGAGAGTGGTTCGCCATTGCATCAGGCTATTTTTAGCGCCTGCTACGAAAAGTGGCAGAAGATTATTACATCTGTAAAAGTCGCTCAAAAAAGACTGAATGCACACCGGAATCTTTGTGAGGATTTTTTAAGCATTGACATTGTAACCCCGGTGAATGTGGCATTTTGTGCGGATATTGAAGTAAGCCCCGAAACAGATATCGAACAGGTTCTGGCGGAAGTTTATTTTAAAATTGAATCTTATTTTGCCCCCGATATAAAGTTCTATTCCCTTCGGGAGATGGTTGAGAAAAATATCCCTGCCGAACAGATTTTTGAAGGGCCGAAGCTGGAACATGGGTTTATCGATACCCGGGAACTGAAAGAAACTTCATTGAGAACTGAGATCAGAATTTCCGATATGATCAATTTCATCATGGATATTAAGGGGGTGCTTGCCGTGAAAAATGTGATGCTCACCGCGTACAACCAACTGGGAGAACCCGGTTCGTCGGGGCAAAAATGGAGTCTGATTTTGGAAGGCAATCAAAAAGCTGTTCTGGATACCGGCAGGAGCAAGGTGCTGTTTTTTAAGGGCAAATTGCCGGTGCGTGCCAAAAAAGATGAAACGGAGGACATCCTTTTCGTTTTGAAAGGGAAAAATTCCCGTACAAAACTGAGCGGCCATCAAAAGGACCGGCCTGCACCGAATGGAACGCACTACCCGTTGGATGAGTATTATTCCGTTCAGAATGATTTGCCCGAAGTTTACGGAGTGGGACCGGCCGGATTGCCGCCGACTGCTACGGATGAGCGCAGGGCGCAGGCGTTGCAGTTGCAGGCTTATCTGACTTTTTATGATCAGATTCTCTCCGGATTTTTTTCCCAGTTGTATCATGCCAAAGACCTGTTCAGTATTGATGAACGGATAGATCAGACCTATTTTAGTCAGTTTTTATCCGGGTTGAATAATGTTGAGAAATTGTTCAGGCAGGTTGAAGACTATGAAACAAAGGAAAAGGTTTCGGCGGAAGATGTTCTGGAGTTGAAGAGTTCTTCCGGGAGTGATTCAAAGAAGAAAGCGGTTAAAAATCAGTTTGAAAAGCTGATGGAGTCCGAAGAGACTTTTTATGACCGGCGCAATCGCTTTTTAGACCATTTGCTGGCAAGATTTTCAGAATCCTTCAATGATTACGTGCTGATGCTTTATACCGTTTCAGGAAATGAAAAAGTGAAGAAAACCCAAAGCCGTCTGATTCAGGATAAAATCGCTTTTCTCAGAGATTATCCGGTTGTCAGTAATGAGCGCGGAAAGGCGTTTGACTATCTGGATGAAGTGTGGAATACGGAGAATGTCAGCGGAATTGGAAAGCGGGTTGCCCGTTATACCGGCATTGCAGATTTCAGCAGGCGGAATTTGTTTTGTGTTGAAAATATTGAAATTGTCAATCAGGGAACCGGAGAACAGCCGAAGTACGGCTTTGAAATTCCTGGCAGTTCCGGGGATAAAAAATTCGTTGCTGCCGAAACCTTTGAAACCCGCCGTGAAGCGGATGATTTTCTGAATAAGGTTTATGCCGCCCTTTCGGTCAGAGAAAGGTATTTGGTTGATAAAACTTCTCCATCGGAGATTTTTGTCAGGCTTTTGGACGAGCGGAAGAATGAACTGGCTGTAACCGATTCCTTTTTCACCGGAGAGGAATCCGCTCAGGCCTTTGCAGATGAAATGGCAGAGCGGTTTACGTCTTCATGCGATGAAGAGGGCATGTATCTGATTGAACATCTGCTTTTGCGCCCCCGCTTTTTGCCGGAGGGTGAATCTTCCGCACATCCTGAAACGGATTACAGACTGATGCCGGTGTGCCTTGATGAAGGAGATTCCTGTTGCGATGATCCGTACTCTTTTCGCCTGACGGCTATTTTGCCTTATTGGCCGGAGCGATTCAGGGATATGGATTTCAGGCGGTTTTTTGAAAATACCATAAAATCAGAAGCGCCTGCGCATGTTTTTGTAAAAGTGTGCTGGATCAACCACACGGCAATGAATGCGTTTCAGTCGCTTTATAAAAACTGGCTGGGTGCATTGAGAGATTATAAAGAACAACTGATAAATATTGACGAAGATAAGAAAAATGCGTTTCGGGAAGCCAACAACAAAATGGTCAGTTTTTTAAGCAATGTGCATAGCGAGTATCCTGAGGCGCGCTTATATGATTGTGATACAGATATTGAAAACCCGGTGATGCTGGGAAGTACAAAGCTGGGAACTTTTTAAAATTTTATTGCCTATAAAAAAATAAGGTATGAGCCGTAATAATTTTTACCCCGAATTTGTGGCAGACCAGGTGTTGACTGCCAAACAGTTGAATGATCTTTTAAACTATCTGGATGGACAGGATCAGCTGACCAGAAGCAGCCTGATTGGGATTGGCATTGCATGTGGTCTGGATTCTTCGTTCAATGGTAAAAGCATCAAAATCCCGAAAGGGACAGGCGTCACTTCCACAGGAAATCTGATTCGGTTTTCTGACGGGGAATACAGCCACTTCAGAAAATATAAATTGCCGGACAGCCTGAACAGCCTGCAGCCTTACAACCAATTCACCATGTACGAACTGGTGAATAAGGAGTCCATGAAAACCGGCGATAAAGAAATCGGCGCCAGTAAACAATTTCTGGCGGAATATGCAGTTGCTCTCTTCCTGGAAAAAGAGACCGAAGACCTTAAAAACTGCCTGACGGATGATTGTGAGGATAAGGGCAGAAAAGTGAGTTTTACCGTAAAGCCGGTTCTGATTGAAAAGAAAGATGTGAAAAGTTTTGACTTCTCCGGCGATAAATTTTCTTTCCAAAATCTTCACCCCGAATTTGCCAAAACACGGCTGCCTGATGTAGCCTTGCAGCGTTTGAACGTTCCTTTCAATTCGTTAAAGTCAGGAGAAGAGCTTCTTGATGCTTTTCAGAAGGTTGTTTCACCTGATGTTCTGAAGCAGATTGCCGAAGCTTATAAATTGTCGTTTGAAATTTTCAGGGGAGTACTTGAACTGAAATCAAATCCATTTGAGAAGCTGGAATCCGTTTTAGCTGAAATGTCGAAAGTCGCCAAAGGTAACCAGTTGATTTTTACGCAGTATTTCTATGATTTCATTTCTGACCTGATTCAGGCTTATGATGAATTCAAGAAAACAGGACTGAATACAATGTCCGCCTGCCTGCCTGATGAATCTTTGTTCCCGTGGCACCTTTCTTTAGGGGAAGCCACCCGGAGTTCCCGGGATGGGGTGGAAGATTACCGGAATTATTTTATTTTTTCTCCCGTATTGAACAACCAAAAGGGTGAAGTGGACAAGCTGAAAATGCTTTTTGACCGGATGGCCTTGCTTGTAAAAAGTTTTAAATGGCCGGAAGATGCCAAAGAGATAAAAATCACGCCAAGCATGGGCGGAAAGGCCTGTTTGTCTCAAAAAGCGATTCCTTTTTATTACGATCCTTCGGAAATATTCAGGAAATGGAATTTTTCAAAAACAAAATATGGAAAGGAAACAACCAATCTTTCCTATCATTCCGGGTTCTACAACAAGAATTCCAGGCTTGCTTTTGTTGAAAATCCGTTATTGTATGATTTTGGACACAACGACTTTTTCAGGATTGAAGGGCATATCGGAAAGGATTTGAAAGCTGTTTATGAAGAACTTCTGAAACAGCGGGATGTATTCAATCTTCCGTTCAATATTGTTACTTTGAAAATGGGTGATGACGCATCAGATATTGCTATTGAAAACAGCTATTATGATGATCTGGAAAGTCAATTTGAAACCAACCGGAAAGAATTGCTTTGCTTTTTGGGACGTTTGCTTTGCTTCCTTGCCAATCAGAAGCTTGTGGTTAAACGGGAATTTTTCCTGCTGCCTACTCAGGTCTATTATACTCAGGTTCAGTATTTCCAGCCGATAATGTTGCAGATGACCGTTGATGATAAAGCAAAGGAAAATCAACCACAGACAGGAGCTGAGACTCAATATACAATCCGGGAGGGAAGCATGGCGGCGGTTACAGATTTTTCAAAACAGGAGAATGTGCTCCATGCGGTTGATTTAATGCAGATGGATGCCATACGTGGATTCAAGGATATACCGGGAAGAATCATAGATATTTTACCCTTTTTCCCGGATTTGTCAAAAATTCTTGTTTTAAGGAATGGTGATTTTTTGAAATCTCAGTCCTGTTATAAACCGTGGAAGGAGGGAGACCGGGAAATGAGTATGGGACAGTATTACATATACTGCATCATTGGAAAGAAAGCGCTTCCCAAAGAGTTTGGGGAGAATCAGTTTCCGCTGAAAAATGTCTATGTTGAACTCATTGATAAAATAGAAGACCTGGCCGCACTGCTCCGGAACACGAGCCTTTCCACCATCAATGCAACAGCTTTTGAAGCTGCCTGGGAAATGCTGAGGGAGACCGCCAGAATTCTGCTTCAAAATGTGGAGAAAAACAAGGAAGAACTGAAAGGCGCATCCTATGCGCCCGACTTCACTGAGCTGACACAGAACCTGCACTATATCCTGAACCGTTGCGATCCGGAATCCCTGAAGGCTTTGAAGGAAGAACTGGCTGGCAGAATTTTAAAGATTCAAAAGGAAGGACTGTTTTCAAATTTTGCAGCCAAACACCCAGGATTTGAACACAGAGCCGGAGTTTCCGTTGGCGGAACATTTATCATGGTTTATAAAAAGGGTAGTCCTCTTGCAGGTAAAGCCAGCAATTTACCTGACGGAAAGATTATTGCCGATTTCTATCTGCCTTACCTGTGCTGTAATAACGGCGCCTCCGGTTCAGTGATTCAGATTGGTTTTGCAGACAATTCAAAAAAAGAGAAAGAAACGGAAGAGGATAAAAAGCCTTCAGAGCCGGAGCCAAAACCTGACCCAAAGCC
>LSQX01175852.1_pt1 | contig 10663 bp, 10 predicted proteins | sample 654561 | NCBI WGS metagenome assembly LSQX01 (sample SAMN04489861, study PRJNA283612) | anaerobic digester metagenome | isolation source: 4 biogas reactors fed with cattle manure at either 37C or 55C with and... | place: Denmark: Kongens Lyngby | collected 2014 | reverse complement strand
TACATCTTATGTAAATGCTGACGTTGCCCACGTTAACCAAGCACAAAGTAATGTAGGTTCAATCTACATGAACGGTTGGTATGATGATGAGCAATCAGAATATGATGAGTTTGAAAGAATTATTGATGCATCAACAACTCTTTCTGATTCAGAAAAAGAAGAACTTAAAGTTTCTACACACGCTAAATCAGGATATGTTGCAGCAACAACATTTATCGAAGGTTTACGTCGTGTTGGTGATGATACCCTCAATTGGAATAACTTCATCGAAGCAATGGAATCAGATTCAATTGACTTACTCTTAGCTGGTGGAGTTGACTATCGTAATGGTCAACGTATCGGTACAGATACAATGTCACTTTGGGAATATGATCGCGCAAGTCACGAAATCGTTGCGGTAGATGCCCTTGAATCTATTCCGGAAATCGCTGGTAGATAAAAACTAACATAAGAGTCACCTCTAATTTGAAGCGGCTCTTTTTTAGTTTAAATATGATATATTGTAAGAGTTAAAGAGGTGAAGTATGGTTAAATTTGGTGAATATATATCGTTATTAAGTTTAGAACATTGGATTTACATCACAAGCCTTGTGGTTTTAGCACTATTACTGTTCACTAACAAAGAGTGGATTAAGACACATCGAGACAAAGGAACAATCGTAATCCTAATTGTCAGCATTGCTCAACAAATATTACTCTATGGTTCTTATTTTGTACTCTATGACTTTAGCTTAGCAGAATCTTTACCACTCCATATAAGTCGTATTAATTCAATATTAGGAATTATTTTTTTAGTTAGTAAAAATCCTAAAATTTACAATGTACTCTGTTACTTTGGAATCTTTGCTTGGCTCAGCTTCTTAGTACCAAGTCGTGTCTATGGTATTACTCATCCACTTGGCATTAGTTTCTTTGTCAATCATGTCATTACACTACTTGTACCTTACTATGGGATGATTGTGTATGATATGGAAATTAAAACTAAAGATCGAAATCTAGTTTATTTCTGGTTTTTAGTCTATTTAGTGGCAGTGATGATCATCAATCCTTTGGTAGATGGTAATTACTTTTATCTCAAACATAAACCAATCTTTGCTAAAGCACCCCATGGTCTCTATCTAATTGGACTTATCATATTCACTTATTTCTTATTTACAATCGCTGAATACTTATATCTAAAAGTTCAAGTAAAGATTAAAGGTGAACCATCTTTGGAAGTACTTCTTGATGAATAAAAGAAATCCATTAATTCTAGCAACGAGTCTGTTAACTCTCAATCTTATATCACTTCTCATTATTTATTATTTGTTACCACAATTATTCATTATTAAAGATAAACAAATGACAAATACACTGATTGAAAAGTCCTTAGGCCTAATATCGATTATCATCTTAGGACTTGTTTTGGTAGTAATATTAAATCTACTCGTATCATTTGTATTAAGACACTATTTGTTTAATATTGATCGACAACTCACTTTGATTATGGGACTTCTTAGAGTGATGTATAGTGTGGTTTTATTAATAGGAGTTGTAATACTCATATTAGATACTAATTATGAAGGAGTTCTATCTTTTTATGTTATTTATTTTTGTTCACTCTCATTTTTAGGGCTTAATAATATTCTCATTTCTATACTGTTGTATCGTGCACTAGACATTAATCGTATTGTTTCTGTGTTACTAATGATCTGTGGAATGGGATATATCTTAGGTTCGATTTATTCATTTATTACACTAACCCTTATTCCTTACATGATGGTATTTAGTTTAGGTGAAATAGTATTCTTGTTATGGTTAATGAGTGTAGGTCGTCAAAAACAGATACGCATATAAATTTGTAATGTCATAGAATCATGTTACAATGTTTGAAGAGGATATTTTAGTTATCTATTTATTTTAGATGATTAAAATGTTTTTTTCGTTAGGAAGGTGTAATAAAAATGATTGAATTTAGAAATATTTCAAAATCATACGGAAAAACAGAAGCTGTAAAAAAAGTCAATGTTACTATTGATTCAGGCGAATTTGTATGTTTTATAGGAACATCAGGTTCAGGTAAGACAACAATGATGCGTATGATTAATGCAATGATTAAACCAACCACAGGAGCAATTTTAATAGATGAAGTTGATATTTCAACTATTCCTGAAGTCGAATTAAGACGAAAGATAGGTTATGTTATCCAACAAATTGGTCTCATGCCTCATATGACAATTTATGAAAATATTGTCATGGTCCCACGGTTACTCAAGTGGTCAGAAGAAACAATGAGAGCTGTCGCAGAAGATTTAATGCAACGTGTCGACTTACCATTAGAACTATTGGACGCTTATCCTTCAGAACTCTCTGGAGGCATGCAACCAAGGGTAGGGGTCATTCGTGCTTTAGCAGCCGACCAAAACATTATTTTAATGGACGAACCTTTTGGGGCACTTGATCCCATCACCAGAGATTCATTACAAAAGCTCATCAAAAGACTACAAAAAGATTTGAATAAAACAGTTGTGTTTGTGACACACGATATGGACGAAGCCCTTGCTTTATCAGATAAGATTGTAATTTTAAGCCATGGTGAAATTATTCAACAAGGTAGTCCTAAAGAAATATTAACCAATCCTACTAATGATTATATTAAAGAATTGGTTGGAGAAGAACGTTTATCTCAAGCTATTTTTGAATATGAAACTGTAGAGAAAATCATGATTGATCCAATTAAAATCAATCAAAACATTACCGTACAACAAGCTGCCAAAAAGATGTCAGAGACCAGAGTAGATGACATCTTAGTAGTTGATGAACAAGGTGTCTTGGTAGGTCGTGTCGATTTATTTACATTAACATCACGTCATAGTCCACAAACAATTGTTAAAGATATTATGAAAGAAGTAACTTATATCAGTGATGTGACTTCAATTAGAGATGCCATCTATTTTATTAAGGATTTAGGTTATCGAAATATATCGGTGGTAGATAGTGAAGGTCATCTCAAGGGTTTAGTCACTCGTTCCGCTATCGTTAAAACGGTCTATGATGCTTATTGGAAAAACTATGAGCCTCAAAACGAAGAAGAAGAGACCGTAATTATCGATGAAGAAAAGGTAATGGCCGCCATTGAAATCTCCAATGGAGGTGAGTAAGATGATTGAATTTATTAGTATCTATGGACAAGAAATAGTTGTCAAAATAGGTGAACACATCTTTATTTCACTCTTTTCATTAGGACTCGGCATTTTAGTCGCAGTACCTTTAGGTATCTTAGTTAGTGCCAATAAGAAATTGTCACAACTATTTATTACCATTGCTTCTATATTACAAACCATTCCTTCCTTAGCACTTCTAGCAATGTTTGTGCCACTCATAGGAATAGGTAAAGTACCTGCTATTAGTGCATTATTTGTTTACTCATTATTACCTATTATTCGTAATACGATTTTAGGAATGGAAGCAGTCAATAAAGATACCTTAGATGCTGCTAAAGGTATGGGTATGACAAGAGGTCAGATAGTCAAACAAGTACAACTTCCCTTAGCTTCACCTATTGTGATGGCCGGGATTCGTCTATCAGGTGTTTATGTCTTCGCATGGGCAACTTTAGCTTCCTATATTGGAGCTGGTGGCTTAGGAGACTTTATCTTTACAGGACTTAATAACTTTAATTTCTCGATGATTTTAGCAGGAACGATACCTGTATCGCTTTTAGCACTTCTATTTGATTGGGTGATGAGTCGCTTGGAAACAAGATTTAAGCCACAGACCACATCTCTTAAGGAGGCGAAGTAATATGAAAAAAACATTATTGATAATAAGTCTCTTAATGATGTTAGTGGGCTGTTCACTCCCTGGATTAGGAGGTTCTGCGCGCAATGATGATATTGTGGTCGCAGGTGGTAATACTGCCGAAAGACGTATCATGGCAGAGGTTTTAGTTCAAATGGTAAATCATTATCAACCAGAACTTTCTACTCATATAATTGATAATTTAGGAACTACGATGTTAATAGTTCAGACAATTACTCGTCAAGATGCTAACTTTTCATCCATTATGTACACAGGAACTTCTTTAACTGGTGAATTAGGGATGGAGGCAACTACCAATACTGAGGAAGCTTTTTGGAAAGTAGTCCAAGGGTATCATGAAGAATATGATGCGGTATGGTTTCCTACCTATGGCTTTGCGAATACGTATGACTTTATGGTCAGAAGAGATTTTGCACAGCAACATGGCATTACTAAAGTCAGCGAATTAGAAGCTTTAGCTAGTGAGGTAAGTGTTGGTGTCGATGACTCATGGCTTACACGACAAGGTGATGGATATGAGGATTTCCAAAGAATTTATGGTTATAGTTTTTATGATATCTTCCCCATGTCGATTGGATTAGTGTATACCGCAGTCGAAAGTGGTGATGTTGATGTGGTCTTAGGGTATTCGACAGATGGAAGGGTAGATGCCTATGATCTTGTCTTATTAGAAGATGACTTAGCGCTCTTTCCACCATATGATGCCAGTGCTATCGTTTCCCATCAAGTCTTAGAAGCTCATCCAGAGTTAGAAGAAATAGTTTTGAAATTAGAAAATACAATCGATGAAACTTTGATGCAGACAATGAATCGTCAACATGATGAATATCGAATCGAAGCAGCTATTATCGCCAAAGAATTCTTAGAAGAAAACAATTATTTTGAAGATAAAGAAGTTATTCCACTGAGTCAAAGGCCACAATACCAAGCAATCTTTGAAGGAGGCAATTAAGTATGTTACAAGAACTACTAGAATATTATCTTATTAATGGAAGCTATGTTTTCGATCAATTCGTAGTTCACTTTCTCATTTCAATATATGGTGTGATATTTGCGGCATTGGTTATGATTCCATTAGGTTTTTATCTGGCAAGACATCATACATTAGCAAACTGGGTCATCACCATTGCTAATCTTATTCAAACCATACCTTCCTTAGCCATGTTATCTATTTTGATGATTGGATTAGGCTTAGGACCAAATACTGTCGTCGCAGCTGTCTTCTTATACTCCTTATTACCAATAGTTAAGAACACCTATACCGCAGTTACCAATGTCGACAAAAACTTATTAGATGTCGCCAAAGGTATGGGGATGACAAAAACTCAAATGATCTTTAAAGTTGAATTACCTCTCTCAATCTCTGTGATCTTAGGTGGGATAAGAAACGCCTTAGTCGTAGCAATTGGAATAACGGCTATCGGTACCTTTATTGGTGCCGGAGGACTAGGAGATATCATTACCCGCGGGGTCAATGTAGCTGATGGTGGTTCTATTATCTTAGCTGGTGCACTACCTACATCGTTGATGGCGATAGGTATTGATGTGCTATTAGCGGCGATAGAAAAGAGACTTGTTAGATCCTAGAGCATTTCACAAGCATAAACAATGGTGAGTTGTTATCCTATCAAAGAGGTGTATAACATGAAAATACAAGTATGGTCAGATTTTAGATGTCCCTTTTGTTATATCGGGAAAAGAAATCTAGAAAATGCGGTAAAGAAATCAAATAAAGATATAGAGATAGAACTCATGAGTTATGAGTTAAATCCCAACTTTGAACCCATTGAAGGGGAAGGGACGTATGTTCAAAAACTTTCAAAAACACTAGGAATTTCTGAAACAAAAGCTCAGGCAAGTACTGATCACATTCAAACAATGGCAACTCAAGCTGGTTTGAATTATGATTTTGAATCCATTATTGATGTCAATAGCTTTAAGACTCATCGTGTCTTTCAAATGGCTAAAAACTTAGGTAAAGGTAATGAGTTTTTTGAAAAAGGAATGAGCGCTCATTTTATCGAAGGTTTAGATATTAGCGATGAGAAAGTTCTTGTCGAGTTAGCAATAAGTGTAGGTATCGATGAAACCAAAGTCACAGAAGCACTCACTTCTGATGATATAGCATATCAAGTACGCAGCGATCAACAACATGCTCAAAACATAGGCGTACAAGGCGTACCACATTTCTTAATTGATAACAAAGTGTTCGTCAGTGGTGCCCAACCAGTCGATGCTTTCTTGGAAGCTATCGAATATGTTGAATCACTAGACAAGTAAAAAAGGCTTCAATTGAAGCCTTTTTTAGTCGCTAAGTTGTTGTAATTGATACATTTGGTAATATAAACCTTCAAGTTTAATCAATTCATCATGATTACCACGCTCTACAATCTCGCCTTGATTAAGAACTAGGATTTGGTGAGCATCTTTGATGGTACTTAGGCGGTGTGCTATCGCAATTGTCGTCCGTCCTTTTTTAAGACGAGTAAGACTTTCTTGAATTAAGTGCTCAGTCTCAGTATCGATATTCGCAGTCGCTTCATCTAAGATTAAGATTTTAGGATTAGTCACTAAAGTTCTTGCGAAGGCTAGTAACTGTTTTTGTCCACTTGAGAATGAAGCACCTCTTTCGGCCACCTGATGATCATAGGTGTTAGGGAGTTCTTCAATAAAGGTATCTGCCTGTACAAACTTTAAGGCTTCAATAATTTCTTCATCACTAATTTCTTGATTTAATAAACGAATATTGTCTTTAATCGTTCCATAATAAATAAAGGGATCTTGAAGAACAAGACTCATCGTCTCTCTTAATTGATCAATGTTAAAGTCTTTCACAGAGTAGCCATCAATTAAAACATCTCCTTGATAAAATTCATAGAAGCGCATCATTACATTAATGATAGAACTTTTACCGGAACCAGTATGTCCAACTAATGCGACAGTTTCACCAGGATTAACAGTAAATGATATATTTTTTAAGACATCATTTCGACCATCATAGGAGAAAGTAACATCCTTAAATTCTATTTTACCTTTACTCACTACGGCTTCTTTTAGATCATGTTGAATAGGTGCAACTTCTTGATGATCCATAATCGTGAAGACACGACTACTAGATACAATCGCTTGTTGAAAGATTGCCAAGCGGTCCATGATCATAAATAGGGGATCATATAACATATACACATAGTCCACAAACATCAGCACAAGTCCTGCAGATATTGTGGCACTTAAGGATTGGATTCCAAAATAAAGCAATATGGTCGCAATGGTTAAAGAAGTTAGTAGATGGATGATTGGATAGAGTAGAAGACCATCAAGTTTGAGGTTAGCCATTCTTGCGTCATAATAGTTGTCGTTGGTCACTTTGAATTCATTGATGAGACGTTTCTGTTGATTGAATATTTGAATAATTCCCATTCCCGCAATTGATTCAGCTAACTTAGTATTCAAAGCACTAAGCTCAGAACGGGCTCTTTGATAGGAACGTGTTGATTTCTTTTGGTAAATAAATACTACCAACACCGCGATAGGAACAAATAACAAACTAATGAGTGCTAATGTTCTATTGAATATAAACATCGCAATAAGTACTGAAATAACCATGATGGTAGAACTAAATACGACTGAAATAACTGAGACTAACATCTCTTGAATTGAATCGGTATCATTGGTGACTCTAGAGACTATTGAACCAGCTGGAGTCTTATCAAAATAACGCATGCCCATACCTTGAAGTTTTTCAAAGAGTTCATAGCGAATGGTTTGGGTGATACGATTGCCAATCGCATAGAAATTATAAACATAAAGATATCTGAAAATGGAACTAACTAACGAGATACCTAAATAGTAACAAGCCAAGATAATAATCATTTTCATGTCGGTTTGACCTGAGAGAATATACTTATCAATGATGTCTTTGATGATGGTAGGTCTCACTAAATCAGTCATAGTTGCTATTAAAAGAAAACCAATAGAAATGATTAATAACCATTTTAAGTCTTTGACATACCACACTAATCTTTTTAATAGTTTCCATTGTTCTTTACGTGTTAATGTCTCTTGTTTGTTTTGATTATTCATAGTGGTTGTCACCTCCTTGACTCAACTGTTGAAGGTTATAAATTTGTCCATACCAACCATTGTGAGACAGTAATTGTTGGTGAACTCCTTGTTCTATAATTTCACCATGTTCTAATACTAAAATATGATGGGCATGTTTAAGAGCAGAGAAACGATGAGCAATAATAATGGTTGTTTTATCATCTCGTACATCACGTAAATTATGAAGAATAATTTCCTCTGTTTTCGCATCGACTGCCGAAAGAGCATCATCTAAAATAAGACATTCGGGATTTAATAAGATAGCCCGTGCCATCGCAATTCTTTGTTTCTGTCCACCAGATAAAGAGACGCCACGTTCACCAATGATAGTCTCATACTGAAACTCAAAGCCCATAATATCTTCGTCCACATCCGCTATCTTGGCCGCTTGTCTCACATCATTTAGACTGGCTGTAGGGTTACCAAAACGAATGTTATCCGCGATGGACATTGAAAATAAGAAAGGATCTTGGGGAACATATCCAAAGGCATCACGATAATCATAAAGATTATAGTCCTGAGCAACTACCTCACCAAATTGTATTTGTCCTTGGTATTCATCGAATTCTCGTAACAATAATTTAATGATAGTCGACTTTCCAGAACCGGTCTTACCAACAATTCCTAAGGTTTGACCAGCACGTAATTGAAAATGAACATCCGTCAGATTATTACCTTCCTCTTGATTAGGATAGACAAATGAGTCAATCTTAAAGTCAATATCACCAGAAGGGATTTGTTTTAGTGAATCATCTTGATTTTGAATATCAGCCTTTACAGAAAGTAAATCAGTGATTCTTTCATAGGAGACTAATCCACGATTCATTGTATTATACATAAAACCAATTGCCATCATAGGCCAATTAAGTTGATAAATATAGTTAATAAAAGTTACTAAATCTCCAGTAGACATTTCTTTATTAATAACGAAATAACTACCCGCGATGAGACTTAGAAAAATTGAAAGGGTACTTATCATAATAATGACAGGATCAAAAAGCGCATCATAGCGTGTGACTGCTAGATTCTTTTGATATACATCATCTGCTAAGTCCTTAAAACGATTTATTTCATTTTGTTCTTGACCAAAGGTTTTGGTTACCTTGATACCATTGATGTTTTCTAAGACACGATTGTTCATATCTGAGAACGATTCTTGAGCGACATGAAATGTTTTATGAAGTTGTTTACTAAGTGCCTGAGAAGCAATGATTAGAAATGGCATAGGGATTATAGCAATTAGTGTTAATTTCCAATGGACTGTAAAGAACATCGCAAGTAAAACGGCTACGCCTGAGAAAACAGAGTCAAAAAGCTGTAAGATACCTCTACCTGCCACATTTTGAATTGCTTTTAGATCATTGGTCGCTAATGCCATTAGTTCACCTGATCTTCTTCTTTGATAGAAAGAGGAAGACATTCGAGTTAAATGTTTAAAGATGGTTTCTCTCATTTGATTCTCAAGACTAAAAGATGAACCAAAAATAAAGATACGCCACACATAACGAAGTCCATACATCATTAGCGCAATAAGTAAAAAGGTGCCAATTCCTAATGATAAAAGCTGAGGCGTCAATTGTTCTTGTGTCATCACATCAATCATCCACCCTAAAATGCGAGGAGGGATGATACTTAAAATAGAGATTAATAAAAGGGCCATTAATCCTATAAAATATGATTTTCTTTCTTGTTTGAAAAACCACTGTAAATGCTTGAGAATACTCATGTTTCTTTCACCTTCAATGCTCTAATTATGTCTTATTCAATATATGGTGTCAATAAAAATTGATTTTAAAAGATTCTCTGCTTAATATGAACTTACTTTTGATATCAACCCATGTTAAAATAAAGTCGACACAAGGGAGAATCGTCAATGATTAATGTTCTAAAGGGAATTATCACAGCCTTTGCCTTATTAGTACCTGGAGTCTCTGGTGGTACTATGATGATAGTACTGAATGTTTACGATCAAACTATTGCCGCAATGTCACAATTAATTAGCGGTAAACTCATTCATAAAAAGATGATGTTTCAATTGGCACTTGGTGGACTAATTGGCATTATTTTCTTTTCTTCAACAATTCAATACTTAATAACTTCTTATCCAATGCCCATGGGCTATTTGTTTTTAGGATTAGTCTTAACAGGAATTGGTGCCTTTATTTCTAAAATAAATTGGAAGCAGTTTAAGATTAGTTTTCTTTTGTATTTTAGTGTAGGTCTTATTATTGCGGTATTGACTACTTTCTTTAATACAGACCAACTAATTAATGGTCATGTTTCAGGTATTCAATATTTAGCGCTTGTGATAGTCTCAGGTGTTGTTATTGCGGTAGCACTTATCTTACCTGGTATTTCAACTTCATTTTTACTTTTATCCTTAGGAATGTATGATGATACACTTCAAGCATTCTCAACTTTTGATCTAAGATATATCGTCCCTTTAATTATAGGCATTCTTTTAGGGTTATTATTAACAACTAAACTCTTAGAGTATTTATTACAACATCATACAACTCCTACCTATCTAATGATTCTAGGATTTGTTTTAGGGTCAGTTGGAACTATTTTTCCAGGAGTTCCAGTTTCTACACAATGGATAAGCTCATTGGTTATGTTTGGTCTTGGTGTGATATTAATGATATTCATTCAATGGTTAGTTGTGAAGTACCCTTCACAAAGTGACTAAAAATGATATAATACTTTGTGCAAAAGAAAGGATTAGATGTATGGGAAGACATTTTGAAGTAAGACAAGC
>LSQX01022668.1_pt1 | contig 10663 bp, 8 predicted proteins | sample 654561 | NCBI WGS metagenome assembly LSQX01 (sample SAMN04489861, study PRJNA283612) | anaerobic digester metagenome | isolation source: 4 biogas reactors fed with cattle manure at either 37C or 55C with and... | place: Denmark: Kongens Lyngby | collected 2014 | reverse complement strand
CTCATAAGCCATGCAAAGGGATTATACCAATGGACTGCGGATGCAAGCATAAATAGTAACTTACGCCAATGATCCCTTCTTTTCAGGTGGGTCAGCTCATGCGTAAGGATTAGGTTTAGGTTCTCTATGTTATAGGGCAAGTTCGGTAGAAGGATGATTGGGCGAAGGACACCGGCAGTCATCGGAGTATTTACTCTATTGCTTTGATAGATTGGAATGAAATTAAGGTAACCAGTTGAATTCTGCGCTATATTGAGGCTCAAAAGAACATCTCTGTCAGTTACCGGCTTGCTAGTACGCATGATCATTGCTCGCCAGGTGGTGTAGTGAACTACCTGATAAGCAATGATAAGTAAAATGCCTGAAAGCCAAATGTAGAGCAGAAGTGTAGGGTTCTTATACCATGACGGGTAATTTGCTTGTGTATTTGATACAAGTTGACTTGTGCTGGGGTAAATAACCCTATAATCTTTTTTATCAAATGCTTCTGGTCGTGCATCTATTGAGCTTTCTGTACAAACTTTTGGAGCAGTATTCACCCGATAAGTGTTTTCAGTGTTTTCATGTGTTAGGTCTGTTTTCTGAACTGTAATTGAATAATCAACAGCCGGTGCATGGAGATGAGACCGAAGCTCATCAACTGGAATTGAGAAACGGGGCAGGGGAATTGGTTTAGCAAATAATGAGACAGGAATAAGCATGATAAACGCAAGGAGCACACAAAGCCTTCCTAACCATCTTGCACCATAGCGATTGATTAGCCGGGATGAGAATATTGATACTATAGCAATAACCAGGCTCGAGATAAATCCAACGAGCAAATAACTCAGAAATATATCTTTCATATTAACCACTCTAGTCACCTGCTTTCAGGGAATCGAGGTAGTCTTCGAGTTCTTTGATATCTTGTTCCGTTAGGTTTTCGGATTCGTGGAGTGCAGCAATAAATGTGACAGGGTTTCCTCTAAAAAGACTGTTTAGAAGCGAGCTACTGGCATTCTCAAGGTACTGCTCCTCGCTAATAATGGCCTCATGGAGGTAGGCCCTTCCGCTCTTGATGCGGTTGATAAAGCCCTTCTTTTCAAGGCGGACAAGGAGCGTAAGAACGGTATTGGTGCTCCAATCCTTTTCGCTCTGTAGGGCGGACTCGATCTCAGCTCTTGAGAGCGGTATATCCGATCTCCAGATTGCCTGCATTACAGCGAGCTCGGCATCAGGGAGTTTTGGAATTTCCTTTTTCATGCGTATCACCTACAAGTGTAGTATTTACTGTATCTTACAACTGTAGGAGATGTTTGTCAAGAGATATTTCTCTGTTGTGGAGATTTATCCGGTTTTTCGTACTACTTACTTAACTCACTTGCGCTTTTGGAATATATTAACGCAAACTTGTTAGTGAGGTCAATCACATCGCTCGTTTTCCTAGGAGGTATGGTGCTTTTGTGAGTTTTTATATTTATGAATAACTAAGCAATGTGGTAGAATCATATATATGGATTCTTAAATGGATTTTCAGAAGACAACCGTTTAGTAAGTTTTTGTTTAGCAAATTGTAGAGTGAAAGTCTGTTCTTGGTGTGTCTGAAGTGTTGCAGTTAGTAGGGAGAAAGCTTATGCTTAGCGTGTTTGTAAGGTGGAAATTTATAGTGAGGAAATTTGTGCTTAGCAAGTATGTAGGGTGGATTTTTGGAGGGTGGATTAATGCAATCGTCTGAAGATAATAGATTGTTTCATAAGGTTCCACCAATCTATGATGCACACTCAAGGGTGTTGATACTGGGGACATTTCCGTCACCTAAATCCCGGGAGGCTTCGTTTTTTTACAGTCATCCAAGTAATCGCTTTTGGCCTGTCATGGCACGGATATTTGGTGTTGAATTACCCCAGACAGTCAGAGATAAGCGAAAATTGTTGCTTGACAAAAACGTTGCCCTTTGGGATGTTGTTGCATCCTGTACGATTGAAAACGCAAAAGACTCATCAATTCGAAATTGTGAGCCTCACGATTTATCTATAATCTTTTCTGTTGCAGACATTGCCGCTGTTTTTACAACAGGCGCAAAAGCCTACCAGCTATATAACAGGCTCTGCCTAAAAAGCACTAACATGCCTGCTATTGCGTTGCCCTCAACGAGTGCTGCAAATGCCAAGTTTTCACTTGACCAACTTGTTGACAAGTACAGTGCAATACTGCAGTACTTGTAGAATTCTGCTTGACTAGCAAGATTTAGCACGTGGCTTGCAAGATCAGCCACTTGACTAGCAAGAATTGGCACACGATAAAGGATTTGACCCACACGACTCTCAAGATTTGCCACGTGACAGTACGTGACGGCACGTGACAGAAAAATCGCAGATTTTGAGCAAAATCTTAAGTATTGTGTGAATCATTGAAGGATGATATGTGGTACACCGCATATTCTATATCATAGTCCGCATAAAAGTGTCGGATTTTTCCTCAGTATTCACACAATACTTCGATTTCTGCGCATTTTTTGCGATATTTCATTATTGCATATTACATTACAGTTTCCTGTTTCAGTTCGAACTTTTCGTTGGTAAATACGGGATAAGCTTCTCTGCAAGAGACACCACCGACATAGTCTGGAGCCATACTTTGCCCGGGCCGCGCAGTGTTGAAAGGAACAAGCCTTCGCCGCCGAATAAAATGTTCTTGAACCCTTTAACGGTTTCTACAGAATACTCTACTGTACTTTCAAAGGCAGCAACATTGCCAGTATCAACCTTAATCAGCTGTCCCGGTAGAAGATCTATCTCACTAACACTGCCGTCTAGCTCAAGAAATACTAGCCCATATCCCGAGAAACGCTGGAGGATAAAGCCTTCGCCTCCAAAGAAACCTGCTTTTGCACGTGTGAATGCCACAGACATGTCCACAGTGGGCTGCGCACAAAGGAAAGCACCCTTCTGGGCAATGTACTCTCGGCCGGGGCCCACCTCAAGTGGCATAATATTGCCAGGGAAACTAGATGCAAGTGTTATTGAACAGCCATCATATTGTGCAGTATAGGTTGCCTGAAAGATGGAATCTCCACTAAACATTCTCCCTAATGCTTTGCCGAGGCCGCCTCTGGCGTTAGTTTCCATAGAGATTCCGTCTGTCATCCAGCTCATACCACCTGATTGCGTGTAAATGCTTTCGCCTCTGTCGAGCTCAATCGTTACTGCTGGGAGATTATCTCCCCATATTAAGTATTTCATGTGGCCTCCTTTAGCATTTTGTTGGAATAAAAAGACTTTGTCTTGCAAGTTATACAAATATTATACATTCTTCTGTTGGGAATTACCACAAAAAAATACCGCCATTCTTAGCTTTCTAGCTTATTTGGAAAAGAAATTGGACGAAAAAATCGCGCCCTGTCATTTAACAAGGCGCGATTTGTAGTTCAATAAGAAGGAAGACGCAGTTCTGTACCAGCTACTGTTATGTATCTACTACAGCCATCTGCTGCTGCTACAGCTTACAGCTATCTGCAGCTGCTACTACAGTCTATAGCCATCTGCTGCTACTACAGTCTATAGCCATCTGCTGCCGCTACAGCCTACAGCCAACAGCTACTGCTACAGCCTACTGCTTCATGTTCTCGACGAAATCTTTCTTGTCCAACTCGCGGATACCATCAAAGCGTTTCATCTTCTCAGGCAGTAGGTGGCCTGACTCAGCGAGCTTAGCTTGAACGATTGGGCCGAAACTGGCGATTTCGTCCATGTGGTCGTCAACACCGCCCTGGCGCTGGCGTGAACGCTCGATCTGCTCTTCGGTAAAGGTAGCTTTTATTTGTCCATCTTCAATAGACAGGGTTCCTTCCATGCCACAGATGGGGCACTCAACTGTTGTGCCTGTCTTAATTGTCAGGAGGTCGTTGTGGCAGAGGGGGCAAATTCCGGGTTTATCGCCCTTCCACTCCGCTTCAAGGCGGGGAGTGCCTATTGATTCAGCAACGCTTCGTCCCATTTGGCGCATGCGAGCGAGAAGCTCATCATCAAAGAGTGGGTTTACTATATCACCCATGCGGTATGCATTATAGTGATCGACAACATTCATCTGCATTGAAAAGCTGAACAGGTGCATGTTGGGGAGACCCATTGAGGTCCAGTTTTCAGTACGGGCTCCACCTACGGAAATCATACCGAGGAAACGGTCTTTGAATAGACGAGGGTCAAGCAGCTCTTCACCGGTCTTGCCCTGAGCGATTCTCTTAGCGTTCTCGCGTTCCATCTGAGATCTGTCGTGGGACGGGCCCATGCGGTCAACCAGGTTCTTGTACTGTCCTATTGGACCAAGCACATAGACGGGAGCAGCAACAATTATGCCGTCAGCTTCAAGGATTGCGTCCTCAACAAAAGGAAAGTCATCCTTAATTATGCACCTTGATGGACCGCCCTTTTCTCTGCGCCTGTCACAAGCAGCACACCCTGTGCAGTGACCAATCTGTTTATCCATCATGTTCAGAAAAGCGATTTCTGCTCCAGCTTCTTTTGCTCCAAGCAGGGCTTCCTTAACAAGAATATCGCTGTTTCTGTTCTTTCGGCCAAATGAGAGACCTAGAATTTTCATAAAAAACCTCCTGTGTATTGTATACAATAGTATTCCTCATCATTTACGTATTGTAACACAAGAGGATACAATATTTCAAGATGTTTTAGAAATTTTCAGAAAACAAATTGGCGTTGTTATCATGTTTTACATAAAACTCATAAACTCATAACTCAAATACTCATATTGCCTACTTGGAATGAGAAGCCTCTTCTGTTGTCGCCTGCTGTTTGATTACCGTACTGGACTCCCTCACCATTAGCTTATGTGGGACATAAATCTTTCGCCCGATAGTTGTTTCACCGGCTATAACACTGTGCAGAAGTCGAACAGATTCTTCTCCGATGATATCAAAAGCTTGTGCGACGGAGGTTAGGGAAGGCCTTAGATAATCGTTGCCCTCCAAATCATCGATTCCAACAACTGCTATGTCGTCCGGTACCATAACTCCACAATCGATTAGAGTTTTCATACACCCTCTGGCTACCGTATCAGTCATACATAAAATCGCGTCTGGTAGACATTCCATTGTTTGCAGCATTTTCTTTGTTGTATAGACCGCACCTTCAAGGTTAAAGTCAGAATATCTCAGAAGCTCGTCTAAAGGCTCGAGCCCGTTATCGAGAAGAGCGGCAGTATAGCCATGGAGACGCTGCTTTTCAAAATTTGTCCGGTTTTCGGGGAGCTTAGTAACATAAATTGCAATTCGTTTTCTACCCTGTTTAATAAGGTGTGTGACAGCATCATATGCAGCTTGGTAGTCATCGGTAGAAACGAGGTAGTTATTATTTAGCTCCACTGATTCCATGACTTGAACAACAGGATATTTCTGTATATACTTCAAAAACCCTGGCTCAGTCTCTATATAGTTCATTAGGAGAATTCCCGCAACCTGTTTGCCTTCATCTAGCAACTTTAGTAGTTGTGTCGTCTCTTTCAAAGCTCCCGGCCGGTCAGGGATATGTGCAAATACGAGTCCGTAACCGAGATCGGCAGCCGAACGCTGCATGCCGTCAAACAAATCGTAGTTTATCATGTTAGTAACCGCTACTAGAAGCTTACCCTCAATTTTGGGTGACCTGTGCTTGGGAGCAGGTACATAGCCGACTTTTTGCATTGCTTCATAGACGCGCTGTTGCTTTTCTTCGGAAACCAGAAAACTATTGTTGATTACCCTTGAAACGGTAGCAGGAGAAACATCAGCTTCTCTTGCAACATCCAAAATGGTGGCCATAGATTCACAACCTTTTTCACTATCAGTGAACGATTTTGTATATTGTACAATGAAAACGCCACCAATTCAAGTGTACAGTGATTCATTCTGAAAATAAAGGAAATGGCAGAAAAACTGAGCGAAATTTAGAAATCTACAAAAAGCAGATAGGACAAGGCAAGACTGTGTAATTAGTAACTTTTTATATGAAGTTATGGCTCCCATTTTGTTGTTTTCTTTAGGGCTGAAACATACGTGGCTGAAAATATTCAAATAACTATTGATTATTTCATGAAAATTGATATAATGAGCTTTGCTAGACACAGGACAATGGAGCTATTCAATCCTACGAACCTAATAGGCGAAATTAGCTTAAGTGAGCGTAAGTGAATGGACTTTTGTCACTGAGTAGTTGTTTCACTATGAGTTACATCATTTTGGTAAGATAACTATTTGGGGGGGTGGTACTTCCCGCTAGAAAAAGGTTTCATCCGAAATAAGCATATGCGTTTCGGAAGATCAGCACAGCTTAACTATTCCAATTACTACTTTTGAAATGAGGAGGAAATATGAAAAAGCTGATCGTAGCTCTACTTATACTTGTCATGGCATTCTCTATTGTAGGATGCGGACCAACCGAAGCGGAGGTTGGAGGAAGTCCAACACCGACACCTGCAACAGGAACTAAAGAACCGGTTGATGAGCCTGTTGACGAGCCTGAAGAAACCGCAGAAATCAATGTTATTATTTGGGGCGTTGCTGGTGTTCCAACAGACGAAGCCCTACAGATGGTGAACGATAAGCTCAATGAGATTACTATTGAGAAGATCAACACCAAGGTCAATTTCCAGATTTGGGATACGGGTACATATGTTGGCCAGGCTGCAGTAGCGGTGTCCTCCGGTGATGACATCGATTTGATGTGCACATTCCCCGCAGCAGCTGCTCACTTTGCACCTATGTCCTCACAGAATATGCTTCTTCCTTTGGACGAGCTACTTGTCGAGTACGCACCTGAACTGCTTGAAATTGTGCCTGCATCATACTTCGACGCAACAACCAAAAATGGTGAAATAGTTGCTGTTCCTGTCATGGCAAACAAAGTAAACGATATGTACTGGGTTGCCAGAAAGTCAGTCTTCGATACACTTGGAGTCAATGAAGCGGACGTCAAGACACTTGATGACATACACGAAGTATTGCTTAAAGTAAAAGAGCAGCATCCAAACATGTTGCCACTGAGCGGTGACAACCTTACACTCGATTTCACTTATCCTGCCTTTGAACTCACTAACGGCGGTTACTTTGACCCACTGGGTGAGACAAGTGCTGTTGCTGCTATAGTCCGCTATGACAAAGACGGCAATACAGACTATAAAGTTGTTAACCGCTATGAGACAGATGAGTGGTTGAACATCACTGGCATGCTCCAGCAGTGGTACAGAGAAGGCCTGATAGACAAAGATGCGATCACTCACCATGGACAGGGATGGCCTCTACAGAGAGACAAAAACGTATTCTCTGCTATAAGAGTTACTAACATGGTTTCAATCGAATCTCAGTCACAAGCCGTAGGTGAAGATCTTGTTATCATTAAACTCCAAGAGGGTACACTTGCAACAAACGCTCTGGCACAGATGACATGGGCACTTCCGGTTACCTGTGATGAGCCTGAAGCAGCTACAAAGTTTATGAATCTTCTCTACACAGATGCAGAAGTTATTAATCTTCTAAACTACGGAGTAGAAGGTGTACACTACATTCTGCAGGACGACGGAACTGTTGCTTACCCAGAAGGTGTAACACAGGAAAATGCAGAATTCAACCCCGGATATGTTGATTATCTCGGAAACCACTTCCTAGCGTACGTAAGATCCGGAATCGATCCTGATATTCAGCAGAGAAGCTTTGATTTTGTACAGACTGCCACTACATCCCCATTGCTGGGATTCAGCTTTGACACCGGTCCCGTAAGTGATATCTATGCCCAGCTTTCATATATCTGTCACGATGAGTATGGCCCAATGCTATTTACAGGCGCAGCTCCAGACGGATACCAAGATGAGTTTATTGAGAAACTTTACAGCGTTGGACTGCAAGAGTATCTCGATGAGGCACAGAGACAGCTTGACGAGTGGCTTGCATCAAAGTAAGATAGAACTGATATAGGAATATTTTAGTCTGCAAGGGCAGTGAAAACTGCCCTTGCATCAAACTAACGATAAAGACTCCCTGCACACTAAGATTCACATAAACAAATAGGTAACCCCGATCTATAAGGAGATCTCACGATGAACGAAAAGAAGAAAGTCACGCTGTTGCCTGCAGACAGAAGCGTACTCTTTGATGTTATAGCTCTAGCAGTTATTTCAGCACTATGCTTCCTGTTGCCATTTGCACAGTATTCACATAGGAATAGTATGTATGGCTTTGCAGGCTATCTGTTTTTGACAGGCGCGAAGATCATGAATGGTACTGTGAGCGTTTCTCCTGTACCAATGCTTTATATTCCGCTGGTTCTTAATATACTCACTATCTGCATTGCGATTACCTTCAAAAAAATGAAGGGCAAGACCGGTGGAATACTACTGTTGTTTGCCGGAATTCTTCAGATGGGCTTTGCAGTTCTTTCCGCGACACAGATGACAAACGTAATGCAGGGTGCAAAGAAGGTTGAGCCCGCCTTCGGGTTGACAGCTCTCGCAATGCTCGGTCTCTTGATCATTATCAGAGCCGCACACATCCTTTATCGCAACAGATCTCTAAATGCTCTGGATTTTATGATTTTACCGGGCGCCCTTTATCTTTTGATAAATAATTACTTTCCAATGGCAGGGCTATTCATAGCATTTAAGAACATTGACTACAGAGTAGGTATTCTTAGAAGTCCGTGGTGCGGTCTGGACAACTTCAGATTTCTCTTTAAGTCGGTTGACGCTTGGCTCATAACGAAAAATACGTTGTTATATAACGGCGCATTCATCGTAATCGGTAATATAGTTGGAATTGCAGTGGGTCTCTGCCTTGCAAACCTCTTGTCAAAGAGGCTATTGAAGACCTATCAGACATCGATCCTTTTACCCCAGTTGATATCTTATGTAATCGTTGCATATATTGGACTCGCTTTTCTCAGTAATGAAGCGGGTTATATCACAAAGACGTTTTTTGGTGACAAAGTCGTAAACTTCTATACTAACAAGAAATTTTGGCCTTTTGCCCTTATTGGTATCAATACATGGAAAGGGCTCGGATATAGCTCAATAATTTATATGTCGTCAATAATCAGTATTGATAGAAATCTCTATGAGGCGTCATCTCTGGACGGGGCAAATAAGGTTCAGCAGCTCTTCCACGTGACACTTCCGATGTTGAAATCCACAATAATCACTCTGTTGATTATGCAGATAGGTCGCATATTCTATTCAGATTTCGGACTTTTCTATCAAGTACCGATGAACTCCGGTATGCTGTTTGAGGTGACACAGACGATTGATACATATGTCTACCGTATGCTGACGCAACTCAACCGCATTGGTATGGCATCTGCAGCAGGATTCTACCAGTCAATGGTTGGACTCACAATGGTATTGACCGCAAACTGGATTGTCCGTAAATTCGATCCGGACAACGCGATGTTTTAGGAAGGGGGAGGCAGCAAATGGATGAAAGAGGTCTCATGACCAGGGGAGATAAGATCGAGCAGGTAGTTATACATATCATTCTTATAATCTTTTCACTATGCGCAATTCTTCCCTTTGTTCTTCTTATCTCCGGTTCATTTACCGACGAGTCTACATTAACGATAACAGGCTACAAGTTCTGGCCTTCTAAGTGGAGTATATACGCATACGAGTATTTGTTCATTACAAATGGCGCGAACATTCTTAGAGCGGTTTCGATATCCGTGTTTATAACGGTATTTGGAACTACGCTTAGCCTGCTTACTGCACCAATGTTGGCATATGTTCTGTCCAGAAGGGATTATAAACGGGCATCGATAATGAGTTTCTTTGTAATATTCACAATGCTTTTTAACGGAGGAATAGTGCCCTCTTACATGATGTGGAACAACCTGTTTGGAATCAAGAACACAATTTGGGCACTGGTTTTTCCGAATCTAGTTATGAATGGATTTATCATCGTAATCATGAAAAACTACTTTACTCAGAATATCCATCCGGCTCTTATTGAGGCAGCGAAAATCGACGGTGCAAACGAGCTTCACATCTACTTTCGTGTTGTGTTGCCTCTCTCACAACCGATTTTAGCAACGGTTGGGCTTATGATAGGACTGGGATACTGGAACGACTGGATAAACGGACTGTACTACATTACCGACACTAAGCTATACAGCCTGCAGGTTATGCTTAGCAGCATTCTAATGAATGCACAGGCTTTGATGACGATGGGTAGTTCCGCGGCTGTAGGCATGAAGATCCCCAGTGTTTCAATTAGAATGGCTATAGCGGTTGTAGGTACTGTGCCAATTATTATCCTCTATCCATTCTTCCAGAAGTACTTTATTAAGGGAATCACACTTGGAGGAGTTAAAGAGTAGCTTCAGTATGGAAGAAGAAACTTGACGGACAGCGATTATGAGAGGGTAGGGGAACATAATGCTTCGATGGGATAACCCGTTTATGGCTTTACTACGCGGCATACTGAACTATGTGTTGCTTAGTCTTTTGTGGATCCTTTTTTGCATCCCGCTACTTACGATCGGTGCTTCGACAAGTGCTCTGTACCATACAACAAGGAAGTTTCTTCTCGGTGAGGAAGGTTACCTATTTAGCACCTTTTGGGAAGGCTTTCGAAAAAACTTTAAACAGTCGACAATACTCTGGATTATTCTTGCTGCGGCAGGGATCCTGATCCTGTCTCTTATACACATCT
>LSQX01231661.1_pt1 | contig 10664 bp, 9 predicted proteins | sample 654561 | NCBI WGS metagenome assembly LSQX01 (sample SAMN04489861, study PRJNA283612) | anaerobic digester metagenome | isolation source: 4 biogas reactors fed with cattle manure at either 37C or 55C with and... | place: Denmark: Kongens Lyngby | collected 2014 | reverse complement strand
ACGCACCAACAAATTGACCAATGAAGTCTTGCCTGCACCAGAACGCCCCACTAAAGCGACCGTTTCACCTGCTTTAACATCCAGATTAAAATCATGAATAGCATGATGACCATCTGAGTAAACCAGATTGACATTCTTAAACTGTAAATTACCCTTTAGATTTGGCGTGAGCGTGCCCTGATTTTCTTCCTCAGGCATATCTAGCAGTTCAAATACTGAATGTGCTGCAGCCAAACCACGCTGTAATTTTTCATTAATATCGGTCAAGGCTTTAATTGGTTTACTGAGCATACCAGCCGCAGTGATATATGCTACAAACTCACCTGCTGAAATATCACGCAAAATTTCAGGTCGTAATGCAATCCAAATAATAATGGCCAATGCAATCGACATAATAAACTGCACAACTGGGCTGTTCAGTTGTTGTACAGCCACCATCTTTAGACCACGACGTAAATTTTCTAAAGAGTTTTCCTTAAAACGGGTTTGTTCATAGCTTTGACCACCAAAGCCTTTCACCACCAAATTGCCATTTACAGTTTCTTGCACCACATGGTTTACATCACCCATGGTGTCTTGTACCTGAATAGACAAACGGCGCATACGTTTTGCTGCTTTACGAATCAGCAAACCAATTAATGGACCAAACACCAAAATACATAAGGTCAAACGCCAGTTGGTGTACAGCAAATACCCCAACAAACCCAAAGTAATTAAACCCTGCTGTACCAAAGTACGCAGGGACTCCGTAGAGGCAGCGGTCAACTGTTCTACGTTATACATAATTTTGGCCGTAATATGGCCACTGGTATTATCCAGATAATACTGTGCAGGTAGCCGCAGCAGTTTCGCAAAAACTTCCTGACGAATATTAAAGACCAAATTACGTGAAATCACCGCAGTAAAGTATCCTCCAATAAAGGTGCCTAAACCGCGGAAAAACATTAAAGCAATAACTAAAAGTGGAAAAAGTGTCGTAAACGACTGGTCTCGCTCCTGAATGGCGTTAATAATTTTCTCTAAGAGTTTTGCCACTGAAACTTCTGTGGCTGCATTGATGGCAAAACCAACAATGACCAGAATAGCCAAACCCCAAAAAGGGAGCAAATATCTCAGAAGACGGCGGTAGACCTGTAAATCCTTCTTCACTAATAACCTCGAGTTGGGACTTTCGTACTGATATTGATGTTGACGAAACCAAGTTGTCCTGCGACATCCATCACCCGAATCACATCCTGATGGCTTGCTTTGGCATCTGCAGCAATAATAAACATTAAATCACGACGATCTTGCGAAATTTGTTTAATTGCTGTGTTTAAGTCTGCCACTTCTTTAGTAGAAAGTGCCTGACCATTCACAGAGTAATGCCCTGTAGAGTCGACCACCACTTCAATTTTATGTTCATAGGATTTTGGTGGAACACCCTGCGCTTCAGGCAAGGTTAAATTCATACGGCTAAACTGGTTAAATGTGGTCGAAAGCAATAAAAACACCAAGATAAACAATAAACAGTCAATCATTGGTGTCAAGTTAATATGAATATCTTCGACTTGCGAGCGTTTGAATTTCATATCTTCACCCTAGCTAACTTTCTTCACATCTTGCGCATTCAACTCAGGTTCAGCCTGAGTAAGTGGTTTTTGATGAAAAAGTCCTGCATGAAATAAGGTCGATTGCTGCTCTAATTCCGCAACATACTCTTGCACCAAACGCTGAAAATAACGATAGGCAAATAACGCAGGAATTGCAATTAACATCCCCGCCGCAGTAGTAATCAAAGCTTTAGAAATCCCTGGAATCATGAGTGTGGGATTGCTTGCACCCACATCAATCACTAAAAATGATTCAATAATTCCAAGCACTGTACCTAACAAACCCAATAATGGCGCAACAGCACTGAGTGTCCCTAAAAAATTAATATTTTTTTCTAAATACCCAATTTCTTGTGATGCAGTCGCTTCCATTTGTGCACGTGCATATTGTTCTGATTGTTGTTGGTTACGCGCTCCCGCAACAAAAATACGACCTAGGGTACTGTTTTTTAAGCTTTCATTTTGGTTTAACTGTTGCAACACTGTAGACAAACTCTGTCCACGGTTTAATAACAGTGCATTTGGCAACACGCCAGCACGCTTTAAACGCATAAAACGCTCAATGGTGATGGCAACGGTAAATACCGAGCACAACACCAACGGTAGCATGAGCCAACCACCTGCTTTTACTAATTCCCACATTCGTTTTTCCCCAATAAATACGAATTAAAATTAATCGGACAGGCAAATATTTAAAATGCCATCCAGCTCTTCCAGAGAGTGATAGCTGATGACCAATTTGCCTTTGCCCTGCTTGTTATAATCAATTTTTACATCTGCACTAAAGCGCTCAGACAAACGCTGTGTGAGTTGTTGAATATCGGGAGCAACCACAGTTTTAGGTTTTTCTTGTTTTGGTGCATTGAAATCACGCACCAATTGCTCTGTTTGTCGTACCGATAAATTCTTTTCAATCACATGCTGGGCAACTTTGAGCTGATCTTTGGCTTTTAAAGTTAAAATCGCACGTGCATGCCCCATATCCAGCAAACCTTGCTGCATCAAATCTTTTACTGCATCGGTCAAAGTCAATAAACGTAATAAATTACTGACTGTAGTACGTGCTTTACCCACTGTTTCTGCAATTTCCTGATGACTTAAACCAAACTCATCATGAAAACGCTGTAATGCAAGTGCCTGATCAATTGGGTTTAAATCTTGACGCTGAATATTTTCAATTAACGCCAAAGCAATTGCCACCTGATCGGTCAGGTCACGCACAATTGCTGGAATTTCGGTTAAACCTGCCAATTGCGCTGCACGCCAGCGACGTTCACCTGCAATAATTTCATAAGGGTGCTGTTCATCGTCAATTGGACGAATCACAATCGGTTGCATCACACCATGTTTTTCAATGGATGCAGCCAGCTCCTGCAAATCTTGCTCATGAATAAAACGACGTGGTTGGTATTCACCACGCTTTAATAAATTAACATCTACCTGTTTTAGCTGACCATGATCTAAGGCTTGTACTTCGAGTTGTAATTTTTCTTTTTGGATCGATCCTAACAAGGCATCCAAACCACGACCTTTGGCTAATCCGCGTTTTTTTGTGGTCATGCTTTACTTCCTTTTTTCACTTTGCTTTTTTTCAACATTTCAGCTGCTAAATTTAGGTAGGCAACCGCCCCCTTAGAGCTTTTTTCAAAATAAATGACAGGCAGGCCATGAGCTGGGGCTTCTGCCAAACGCACATTGCGTGGAATTACGGTATCGTATAATTTTTTGCCAAAATAATGTGACAATTCTTCTGATACATCACGAGTTAAGGCATTACGTGCATCATACATGGTGCGTAGTACACCAATAATTTCCAAATCAGGGTTCAAGGCTTGCTGAATACGGTCGATGGTTTGGGTTAAATCGGCTAAACCTTCCAAAGCATAGTACTCACACTGCATTGGAATCATCACACTCTGCACAGCAGCCAAAGCATTCACCGTAATTAAGCTTAAACTTGGCGCACAGTCGACAATAATGTAATCAAAATCTTTTTCAACTTCCTGCAAAGCATTGCGTAAAATAAATTCACGTCCTTCTTGCTCGGCAATGACCAGTTCAACCCCTGCCAAATCACGATTGGCACCCAAAACTTTATAGCCAACTTCTGCTTTGGTAATCGCTGTTTCAATGGGTACTTCACCCAACAATACATCGGTCACAGAATAGAGCAAATCATTTTTTTGAATACCCGACCCCATGGTGGCATTGCCTTGCGAGTCCATATCGACCAATAAAACGCGCTTTTTCAAAACAGCTAATGATGCTGCCAAATTTACTGCGGTTGTGGTTTTTCCTACACCACCTTTTTGGTTCGCAATCGCAATAATTTGTGCCATGATCACCCCAGTCCTTTGAAAAATTTAAATACGTTTTAATAAAAGTAAATGACGCTGTTCGTCTAAACGTGGAACTTTGAGCTCGATAATTTCACAGCTAAACTCATCTTTCAATGCTTCCACTTCATCGGCAGGAACCAAACCTTTCATAGAAGCAATAATACTTTGTTCATGCATAAATGGTTTAGATGCTGCAACAAAGTCAGTTAAAGATGCAAAAGCACGACTGGTAATTACATCAAACTGACCTAGCTCACGAATGCTATCTTCATTTTCAACACGAGTTTGTACGGCAACTACATTTTTCAGTTTTAAATCAGCAATAAACTGCTTTAAAAAACGGATTTTTTTACCATTAGAATCTAATAACACGCAATCACGTTCAGGCTGACATAAGGCAATGATCATGCCTGGCATACCACCACCTGTACCAATATCCAGCAAACGACCGACAGGCAAATCTTTTAAAATACTTAAGCTGTCTAGCAAGTGCTTCACTAGCATTTCTTTCGGATCACGAATTGCGGTCAGATTGTACGCTTTGTTCCATAGCACCAAAGCATCTTGGTATTTGAGTAATAAATTTAAAGCCTCATCACTGAGCTCTAAACCTAAAGCCTGACTACCTTGCTTGAGTTCCTGAAAAAACGAATGCATCACAATTCACATCTCGAAAAAGTTAATGGAAGTATACCGATTTATAGTTGCAGTCATAGGGGCGAATGCTTAGTGAATATGCACTTAAGCGTACACACCCTGCTGAATTTGTTGATCCAGTGCATTTAATCGCTCAGGAGTGCCAACATCCACCCAAACGCCCTGCAATTTCTGTGCAGAAATTTTTTCTTGCTGCATGGCTTGTTTCAATAATGGTGCTAGTGGACGCTTGCCCGATTCTAAGCCAACAAACATTTGTGGATGCATCACCGCGACCCCACTGTAAGTCAGATTTTCACCTGACTGTGCTTGTTCAAAGGTATAAGCCTTATTTTCAGACAAGGTAAAATCACCTTGTGGATGCTGCACAGGGTTTTCAACTAAAACCAAATGTGCCAAAGCATCCTGCAGTTGTACATTCAACAAAGGTGCGAAATCCATCGTGGTCCAAACATCACCATTCACCAATATAAAAGGCGCATTGCCTAATAATGACAGCGCATTGATGATTCCGCCTGCGGTTTCCAAGCCTTCACCTTCATGCGACCACAAAATTTTCACACCAAATTGCGAACCATCACCCAAAGCATCTGTGAGTTTTTCACCTAGCCATGCGGTATTAATGACAATTTCCTGCACACCAATTTTTTGCAATTTTTCGATGTGCCACACAATTAAAGGCTTACCACCGACTTCCAATAATGGCTTAGGCGTATGCAGTGTTAAAGGACGCATACGATTACCCATGCCCGCAGCAAGAATCATGGCTTTCATTTAAGCAACCACCTCATACTGACCATATTTAGCCGTAAATTTTGGCATTACTATATTGTGAATGAATTGCATAAATGGTTGTAATTCAGGATACGGTTTGCTTTCTTCAAGCAAATACCACATTACTCTTGGTAAGTCTTTGAGATAACCCGACTTACCATCACGTTCAAACAGACGCACAAAAATACCTAAAATTTTGATATGGCGCTGAATTGCCATCATATCGGCATCTTTTTTAAATTGTTCAAAGTCACGATCTTGCTTAGATGCTGTTGGCAACAAGTCATAGAACATTTTAAACCAGCGATACACACGCTCAGCATTCCACTGCACATAAGCATCGCGTGTAATTGAAATCAGGTCATAAGTGTCTGCACCAATCACAGCATCCTGAAAATCAATTACTCCTAACTCGGCATCATCATTAATTTTCATTAAGTTACGACTATGAAAATCACGATGCACAATCACTTGTGGCTGCGCCAAAGCAGCATTGGCCAAAATCGCAAATGTACGTTTAATTAATGCACTTTCTTCAGCCGTTGGCTGAATCTGTAAAGCGGGCAATAACCAGTCGGTGAGTAGCTCCATTTCACTGATCAGCTTGTCATACGAATATTCAGGGAAATGTGCCGCACCATCAATCGCTTGTAATTGAATCAGTTGCTTAAAGCACTGTGCATAATAGTCATCTACTGTGTGTTCATTTAATAAGGTCGATAACAGCACATCGCCAAAATCTTCCAACAACAAAAAGCCTTGTGTCAGGTCTTTGGCCACAATTTTGGGTACACGCACAGCATTGGCAGCAAAAAATTCATCAATCGTGACAAAAGGACCACAATCTTCTTTTTCTGGTGGTGCATCCATAAGCATAAATGTTTTATTATTCAATTTGATTCGTGCGTAACGACGGAAACTTGCATCGCCTGCTAAAAAATGAGTTTCAAATTGATCTGAACCAAGTACAGATGTTATCCATGTTTGTATCAATTGTTCACGTTGTGTATTCATTTGCAATAAATTCTAATACAGGCTGAGTTTTTAAAGTGCTAAGTGTAGCTACTTCTGCGCTTTTTCTCTATGATGCGACAATAATTAATTGCGATTAAGCACTCTTGGTTGATGAGATAAATGAAGCATCAGTTTAAATTTAATCCTTTAGCGACTGCGGTCTTAACTCTGTTATGTGGTCACTCTGTTTCCAGTTATGCACAGACAGCAGATCAGGCTTCATCGGTCAGTCATATTGACAACCAACGGCTTAAACAAAGTATTCAAGAGACTTACCCAGGTCAGCAATTCTTTGAGCAATATTATGTTGATAAAGCAACGCCCGAAGCGCAACAACAATTTGGTAACACAGCCAGCTCGGCTTATTGTAAAGGTGCTTGGCTGACACCTATCAGTTCAAATACAGTTGCTGTAGACGCTGCAGAAGCAACCTCTACCGTTACTGCCGATTATGGTCACTATGACCCAAATGGCGATTCTGTCTTAGAAGGCAATGTCCTGATTGACCAGCAAGGCCGTCAAATTCGCGCCGATAAAATTACCATTGATCAGACCCAAACCTTTGCCAAAGCCGAAGGTCGTGTTCAAATGGCACAAGCTGGTTTACTTGCGCAAAGTGATGAAATTAACTACAACCTTAAAACTCAGCAAGGCGATTTAAATAACAGTTTTTATATTGCTGAAGAACAGCATGCTCATGGCATGGCAGAAAAAATTGCACGTACCTCAACCAATACCATGGTACTCAATAACGCCACCTACAGCACCTGCCCGCCCGAGCAAGCGCCAACCTGGAAAATTCAAGCCAACGAAATTAAGCTCAATCAGGAAACTGGACGCGGTGAAACACGCGGTACAAAACTATATGTAAAAAATGTACCGGTCATGGCTGTGCCTTATTTTAACTTTCCGATTGACGACCGCCGCACGACAGGTATTTTGACCCCAAGTTTTGGTTTTACCAATGATGGTGGTGTTGAACTTTCTGTACCTGTGTATTTGAACCTAGCACCTAATTACGATGCAACCGTTAGCCCGCGCTATATTGGCGATCGTGGTGCAATGCTAGAGGGTGAATTCCGTTATTTAACTGAAAATTTTGGTTCAGGCCAAATCTGGGGTGGTTATTTAGCTTCAGATGCCAAATATGATGATCAAGACCGTAAAGACTTGCACTTTTTACACAACTGGCAAATTAACAATCAGTTTTCGACTAATCTTGAATACAACTATGCTTCAGACAAAGATTACTTTGCCGATTTAAATAATAACCCTAACTCCAAAACCGATCTTAATTTACGTCGTGCTTGGGAACTTAACTATCGCAATGGTATCCCTGGCTTAAAAGCTCAGCTCAAAGTTGAAGATTTCCAAACGCTGGATCAATCTATTGCCTATGAAAAACGCCCTTATGCACGTTTACCACAATTCTTGTTGAATTATAAAACAGGTAATCCTCAAGGTTTCCAAGTCGAGTTTAATAACGACACGGCTTACTTCAAAAAAGACATTGGTGCATTAGATGTAGGCGAACCAAGCGGCACCCGTATTTATAACGACTTTGCAGTGCGTTATAACTACCGCAATCCGTGGTCATTTGTTATTCCAGAAGTGTCTTTACGCAACATTAACACCTTCTATGATAGAAATGCGTTGAATCAATATAACTCATCTAGTGAGAGTGAATCCGTCACTGTGCCACAATTTACATTGGACACAGGGATTACCTTTGAAAAAAATGGTCGCTTCCTACAAACGATTACGCCACGTGCATTCTATGCCTATGCACCGTATAAAAATCAAAATGATCACCCTAACTTTGATTCTGCAACAGCATCAATCAATTATGATCAATTATTCAGTCCAAACCGTTTCTATGGACATGACCGTTTAGAAGATAATAATTTCCTATCTTTAGGCCTAAGCTACAGTCTGTTTGATGAAATTGGTTTAGAGCGCGTTAAGGCAGGCATTGGTCAAAGTTTCTATTTTGAAGACCGCCGTGTCACACTAGAAAATACCAGCGATGATTTTGACACGCAAAGCCGTACAGGGCCAATTGTCAGCCTCACCAGCCAATTAAGCCAAAATCTCAGCATCGGTGCCAATGCTGCTTGGATGTCTAATGGCGACAATGCTCAGCGTAATGTAAATCTGCTTTACGCTGGCGATCAGGGTAACTTATATAACTTTGGCTATATTAACCGTCGTTATATTCCAAACCGCCAAGACCATTATGATCAAGTGGTTGCATCATTCATTCAACCCATTCACAACAACTGGCGTATTTTAGGTCACGCACAATATGACTTAGATAACAGTGTGGCACGTGAGTATTTACTGGGTGTAAATTACGAATCATGCTGCTGGGGTATTTCAGTCTATGGTCGCTCTTACTATAACGACTTGGACGATGTGACAGATGCAGGTGTTAAACCAAAACGTGCCATTATGGCAGAGCTAAATTTAAAAGGTTTAGGCAGTTTCAATAATAAACTTGCTTCTTTGCTTGAAAACCGTATTTTAGGTTTTAATAAAATTAATCAATCTTGGACACAACGTTAATGAAGACAGTACAGTTAAAACGATTTTTAAAAGCATCTACCTTGGCACTGAGCATGGCTGTTAGCCTGCCTGCATTTGCCGCTGCGAATGATCAAATTGTGGCTGTAGTTGACAATAGTGTCATTTTAAAAAGTGATTTAGCGCAAAGCGTGGTTGAACTTAAGCAACAGCTTGAAATGCAAAAGCGCCCTGTTCCACCTCAACAAATTTTAGAACAACAAGCCTTAGAGCAATTAATTGTACGTCAGGCTCAATTAGAACAAGTAAAACGCTATAACATTAAAGCTGATGAAAAATCCCTGAATGAAGCTGTGTTAAAAGTTGCACAGCAAAATGGAAGCAATAGCTTAGAGGCTTTTCAGCAAAAGTTAGATAAATCATCTCCTGGCAGTTATGCATTTTTACGTAATCGTATTGCAGAAGATTTGGCCATGAATCGTTTGCGTCAGCAAGTGGTGATGTCACGTATTCAAATTAGCGATCAAGACGTTGATAACTTTCTGAAAACCCCACAAGGTCAGGCCGCTTTAGGCAACCAAGTCCATATTTTGCATGTGCGTGTTTCAGGAAAAGAAAATGCAGCTCAGGTTGCGCAACAAGTCAAAGCTGAACTGGCGCAGAACAATGACATTCAAGCCATCAGTAAAAAATATACAGGCAACGGCATAACTGTTCAGTCTGCAGACATGGGCTTACGTAACTTGACCGATATTCCTGCAGAACTTGCTGCACGTATTACGCCATTAGATGTGGGGCAAACCAGTGAATTGATTGAAGTCCGTGATGGTATTCATGTCGTAAAATTACTGGAACGCAAAAGTACTGAGCAACGTGCACTAGTTCCACAATACCAAACTCGACATATCTTGATTCAGCCAAGTGAAGTAGTAAGCCCTGAAAATGCGAAACACATGATTGACAGTATTCACAACCGTTTAAAAGCGGGTGAAGACTTTGCAACCTTAGCTTCGACTTTCTCTAATGATGCTGGCTCTGCACGTGATGGCGGTAGTCTAGGCTGGGTGAATCCTGGCGTGATGGTGCCAGAATTTGAAAATCAAATGAAAAACACTGCAAAAGGTGAAATTAGCGCACCATTCCAAACCCAGTTTGGTTGGCATGTACTGCAAGTGACCGATACACGCCAACAAGATATGACTCGTGAATACCAAGAACGTATGGCACGTCAAATACTAGGTGAACGCCAGTTTGATACTGAATTGGATAGCTGGTTACGTGAAACGCGCAACAATGCTTTTGTAGAAATTAAAGACCCAAGCTTAGACCGCAAGAAAAACTAAGCTTAAGTTTTCTGCTATTTCTAAGATTAAAACCAGTGTTGCTACACTGGTTTTTTTATGCTTTTCTAACATGTGCACCGCATCTTATTTACTACTCAAATATGACTTTGATAAAAACCATAGACATAAAAAAACCTCTCATTTCGAGAGGTTTTTTTAAGAAGATCAATTAATGGTTGTTATCGTCTTCTGAAGATTCTTCAAATTTAGAATCGTTGTCAAAACCGCCTGTTGCTTGACCGCCACCGAAGCCACCTTGACCACCGAAGCCACCTTGACCACCAAAGCCGCCGCCTTGACCACCAAAGCCACCTTGACTACCGAAACCGCTACCTTGACCACCGAAGCCGCCTTGACCGCCAAAGCCGCCACCTTGACCACCGAAGCCGCCTTGACCACCAAAGCCACCACCTTGACCACCG
>LSQX01150769.1_pt1 | contig 10664 bp, 12 predicted proteins | sample 654561 | NCBI WGS metagenome assembly LSQX01 (sample SAMN04489861, study PRJNA283612) | anaerobic digester metagenome | isolation source: 4 biogas reactors fed with cattle manure at either 37C or 55C with and... | place: Denmark: Kongens Lyngby | collected 2014 | reverse complement strand
CCCTACAGTAGGTTGACACAATCCGGCAGCAATTGACACTTGATTTTCGTCAAGAATTCTTCTATAATTCTAGATGCGTGCCGGCATAGCTCAATGGGTAGAGCAGCTGAATCGTAATCAGCGGGTTGGGGGTTCAAGTCCTCTTGCCGGCTCCAGCTGAAAATCACCATATTTAAAGGGCTCGTGGTGTTTTTGCTACGAGCCCTTATTTCTCATCTCAGCATGTAATTGCTAATCTTTTGCTAATCCAATCTTTGTTATAGGTAAAGCGCTTCCTTAATTTTATCTGCAGCGCTCTGCTGAATTTTGGGTAAAACGCCCTGATGAAAGGTATTGAGGGCTGAAAAAGATTACACCACCTTCAACATGTTGTAAAGAGCTACCCTGATTATGTGGCTGCCTCTCTTAGGTCGGGGCGGCTTTTTTATTGCACATAATATTTTGCACACAATATATCATCCGGCATATACTGTATTACTGCTTAAGATGTAATACCTCCTTTACTGATATGTGGCCGCCCCCGGATCTGAGTGCAGGAGCGGTCTACATAGTAACAAGGGGGGAGGTGTAGCCATGTCCGGTTTGTTTGGTGGCGGTAACAACAGAGACGATGATTTGTTCCTGATCATTATTTTGCTTCTCTTTATGTGCATGTGCAGAAATAACCATAATTGTCGTGAATAATATAAAGAAGCCTCCGGCCTTTTGGGTCGGAGGTTGTTTTATTATGCTAATCTGCCAATCTATTTGCTAATCCAGCTTCTGGGTGGTTGGTGGTTCAAGTCATCTTGCCGGAGCCAGAAGAAAGCAGAAGCCACAGGTTTTGTCCTGTGGCTTTTCCGTGTGCCGGCGGACAGGGGCGGAAAAAAATTTGGTATGTACTTTGTTACCAGTTTTCGTTAAAATAGTAAAAGGTATAATTCCAAGGTTGCTGCAAAGTTGCTTCAGCAGTTCTTGGAGAAAAAATATAACGGGGAGGAAGGGTAGTGGAGGCAAATATGCAAACTTTTCTTGCCATGGTATTGTATGTTGCTATGGTCATAGTTATCGGGGTGTATTATGCAAAACATGCCAGCAAAAGCAGCAGTCATTTTCTGATCGGCGGCAGATCGCTGGGGCCGTGGGTTACCGCCATGGCCGCGGAAGCTTCCGACATGAGCGGCTGGCTGCTCATGGGATTGCCGGGCGTCGCCTACTGGTATGGCTTGAGTGATGCGGCCTGGACGGCAATCGGCCTGGGGATCGGTACATACTTAAACTGGCTGTTTGTGGCAAAAAGATTGCGTGTTTATTCGCATATAGCCGGCGATGCCATAACTATTCCGGATTTTCTCAGCAACAGATTCAAAGAACAGAAAAAAGTTATTTTGACTATTGCAGCCCTCTTTATTCTTGTCTTTTTCAGTGTTTATGCGGCCAGTTGCTTTGTGACTGTGGGGAAATTATTCAGTACTTTATTTGACGTCAAGTATGCTTACATGATGCTTGCCGGTGCCATATTTGTTGTCCTTTACACCTTTGTCGGCGGCTTTTTGGCGGAAAGCGCCTCGGACTTCATGCAGGCTCTGGTTATGGTTTTTGCCCTGGCATTGGTGTTTATTTTGGGAGTAGCCCACGCCGGGGGCCTGGGGGCGGTTATAGCCAACGCCAAATCAATTCCGGGATTTTTTGAGTTCTTTGGTATCGCACAGCCTCAAGTTGTTGACGGTGTGCAGCAAGTAAGCGCCGGCGGCCAGGCTTTGTTCGGTGAAGCCGCCCGCTATGGATTATTGACGATTATCTCCACCATGTCATGGGGTCTAGGGTATTTTGGCATGCCGCATATTTTACTGAAGTTCATGGCCATTAGAAAATCCAGTGAAATTACTCTATCCAGAAGAATAGCAACAATCTGGGTTATTATTTCCCTGACAGCCGCCGTTGCCATTGGCATTATCGGCCGCGTGCTCTATCCGGCCAAACTGCTGACGCAAAGCGATGCGGAGAGAATTTTTATCATCATGTCAACCGACTTTTTTGTGCCGTTTCTTGCCGGCATTGTCATGGCCGGTATACTTGCCGCAACCATCAGTTCGTCGGATTCCTATTTGTTGATAGCAGCTTCGGCCCTTTCCAAAAACATTTACAAGGGTATATTGAAAAAAGATGCGACAGACAGGCAGGTGTTGGTTGCTTCCAGGATTACGCTGCTTATAGTTGCCGTGGTGGCGGCAATGATTGCTTTGGATGAAAACAGTGTTATTTTCATGGTGGTCTCCTTTGCCTGGGCCGGTTTTGGCGCCACTTTCGGACCCATTATCCTCTTTTCACTGTTTTGGAAAAGGGTTACCAGGGCGGCTGCCATTGCCGGCATGATTGCAGGCGGCGGCATGGTGTTTGTCTGGAAGCTGCTTGTTAGACCTCTGGGCGGTGTATTTGACATTTATGAACTGCTGCCGGCGTTTTTATTGTCCTGTCTTGTTATAGTTATTGTCTCTTATTTGTCACCGGAAGAAGCAAAAGAAATTCAGGATGAGTTCAAACTGGCAAGAGTTACCGAAATATAAAGCGGAGTGCCGGCGGCCCGCTGTATCGAGCCGGCCAAAGTGTTGGGGGGATGGTAAAATGAGCAGGCGGGAAGCGATTGCCATTGGCTTTATCGTAACCTTGCTGGCAAGCAATATCTTGGCGACGAAGCTCTTTGCGCTCGGACCCCTTGTTTTACCGGCCGCAGTCATTGTCTATCCGTTTTGTTTTATGCATGGAGATATCTTAACGGAAGTTTGGGGTTTTAAGTATGCAAAAAAAGTAATCTGGACCGGTTTTGCCGCCAATGCCTTTTTAACGCTTGTCATCTACATCGGGCAGCTTTTGCCTGCCGCCCCCACGTGGGAAAACCAGGAGGCATATATAGCTATTTTTGCTCCCGTTCCCCGTATTGTACTGGGCAGTTTTATTGCCTACCTGGGCGGCGAGTTGACTAACAGCATTTTTCTGGAGAAGATAAAAAGCTTAACCGGCCCAAGACTGTTATTTGTCAGGACCATAGGTTCTTCCATTGTCGGCCAGTTTATTGACACGGTTGTTTTTATCGGTATCGCTTTTGCAGGTACGGTGCCGACAAATATCCTTTTGCGGATCATGCTGGGTCAGTATTTTGTTAAAGTAATATTGGAGGCGATAGGCGGCACACCGCTTGCCTACCTGTTAATAGGCTGGGCAAGAAAGGACGACCGCCGGGATTGCTTTAACGGGGGAGAAGTTAACGGGGAAAGCCTGTGCTAAGGCTTTATATTGCTCCGGTAAAAGAAAAACTGCCGGTTACTGCACCGGCAGTTGCTTTTTAGTGGAGCCCCCCTGCGGGTTTTGTGTTCAGGGAGCCATTATCCCAGCATCTTAAACGCTTGCCGCTGCTTGCTGCGCACTTGCCGCCTGTGCCCGTGCCGGCCGGCCGTAGGCACCGGTAAGCGGTGCCAGGTATTTTTTAATAAATGGTATGAGGGTATAGTGGGACAGTACCATGATAATTAAGGTAAAAATACAGGCGACAAAGGGTCCGATGATATAAAGGTAGATGCGTAACATGGCGAAGACGGCAAAGACCATCTTTTTTAAAATATGTTCCGTACCGCAATAGATGAGTGAGTTTTGGCCCATTGTGCGCAGCATTTCGCTTCCGGACAGCACATGCGCCAAAAGATAGTTGAGATAAATCACCAGCAGTGCCTGCAGTATGGAGACAGAGATGTCCAGGAGGGTACGCGACTCCTGGTTCAACACTTTGAAGCCTAATTCATGTAGATACACGTAACCTGCCACACATAGAGCTACCACGCCCAACAGAATAATAGCCGCCTTGCCGGGAAGGGAAAAGCCGGCATAACTTTTATCTATAATCAAGGGAAAGATTACCGCACCGGCAGCATAGTAAAGGAGATAGTAAAGGGCGGAATCTATGCTGAAAAACCAGTGTGCCACAAAACGTTCCACATCGGGAAGAGCCAAGGCGATGACAAAGTGGAGCACAATGGCGACCAGGAGAATGAGATACGGAGCATGGCGGGAATTCTTTACTGCCCGGTAAAGCAAATCATAAAGTACGGCTGTAACAAACAAGCAGGGCAAAAACCAAAGCGCCCAGGCATATATGTCCCCGCGGATACCAAGTAGACTTTGTTTGATCAACTCTTTAAGATATGTGGCATTGCCGTTTTCATCCAGCATGAACACAACTATATTCAGCAGGCAGAAACCGAAGTAGGGGACGAGAATGGTAAAAAACCTTTTTTTGAGGTTTTCCCAGAAAGAGTTTTTAAAACCGGTTGCTGCAAAAAAGCCGGACAGCAAGAAGAACATAGGTACCTGGTAGGCATAGACAAAAGCATACACTTTTCCCGCACCTTCCGCCAGGTGGCCGACATAAACGGCAAACATCCCGAGAAAACGCATAATGTCTACCCAGTGGTAGCGTACTGCTTTTGTGGCACCTGTGCTTTGCATTGTTTTGCCTCCTTAAATATCTATAGATATTTCAGAATATTTACATATTCACCTGTGATGTTGCCGATTCCTCCCTGCGCCAGGCAAATTGTAACTTGCAGGCACAGGGTATCTTGGCTTATTATAGAATGGTGGAGGGAAATTTGGCAAGGGGGTGAGCGTATGCGCAGGAAAATCACGGTCATTATTTGTATAGTCTTGGTACTTGCGGCGCTTATCTGTTGGCGGCAACACAAAAAAGGTCGTGTCGCGGCCGAGCGATTAATGTTTTATAAGGAAGCAATTTTTCGTGACAGTAACGAAATTATGCATGAACAATATCTTGGCAAAGGATTTCATTTGGTGGAAACGGTTGCGGGGAAAACATACCTGATCCGCTTTCAGAATGAGAGCATGTATAAAGGGATTATCGAAGGTTATGAACTGAAAAATAGAATTATCGAGTACAGGTGAAGCGGCGGCACAGGGAGCGGGTAGCTGTGGGACGGACGGCATGTTATACTGGAAGCGAGACTGTTTTTTGCAAAAGGAGTGAGAAATTATGGGCAACAACCGGGAAAATGATCTGTACACGGCTGCGGATGCGCTCACCGACGCCTTGGTGAATGCGGGTGTTTCTTATATCTTTGTAAATTTGGGGACAGATTATCCTCCCATTATTGAAAGCTGGGCCAAATATGAGCAGCACGGCCGGCCGAAACCGGAAATTATTATTTGCCCCCATGAGATGGTGGCTTTAAGCGCAGCTCAAGGGTATGCACAAGCAACGGGCAAGGGGCAGGCTGTTTTTGTTCATGTTGATGTGGGGACTCAGAATTTGGGAGGTTCCGTTCATAATGTTTACCGCTGTCGCGTTCCCGCTTTAATTTTTGCCGGTGTTTCCCCTTTTACCCTGGAGGGGGAGCTGAGAGGTACGCGCAATGCATTTATCCAATTCTTACAAAATGTGCATGACCAGGCGGCTATTGTGCGGGAATACACAAAATGGTACTATGAGGTTAGAACCGGCAAGAATATTCAGCAGATTGTTTACCGCGGGCTGCAGATTGCCCACAGTGCCCCGCAAGGGCCGGTCTACTTGATGGCAGCCCGGGAAACACTGGAAGAGGAGGGCAGGGATATTGGGGCGGCCCCGGGCAGGTGGGCCGCCATAGCCCCGCAGGGTCTGCCCGATGAAGGAGCCGAGCAGATTGTAGATGCGCTGCTTTCCGCCGAAAACCCCGTCATTATAACGTCTTATTCCGGCAGAAACCGGGAGTGTGTGGCGGGATTGGTAAATTTGAGCGAGCGTCTTGCCATCCCGGTGGTGGAGGTTGGGGCAACTTATCTGAATTTCCCGGCAGACCACCCGCTGCATGCGGGGCATGACCCGCAGCATTACCTGCAGACAGCGGATGTTATACTGGTGCTTGACAGTGACCTGCCCTGGATACCGGCACTTGCCGGGCCGCATGCAGGGGCAAAAATCTTCTATGTGGATGTGGATCCGCTGAAAGAAGGCACTCCGCTGTGGTATATCCCCGCCGACGCTTTTTTTAAAGCCGATTCCCTGACAGCGCTCAGGCAGATAAACAGCCGACTGAACACAGCCAAGCTGCCGCATCCCGCCCTGCTCAACAGGCGGCGTGCAGCTGTGGCAGTGGCACATGAGATGCTCTTGGCGGCCAGGGAGGAAGCCGAACAGCCCGGGGAGGAGATGACGCCTGAATTTGTGGCGTCCACCTTGCGCCGGGTGCTGGGAGATGATGATATTGTCCTTGATGAAACTACCTCCTACCATCCAGTGATTGAAAAACACCTGCCACGGAACAAGCCGGGGACGTATTTCATGAGCGGCGGCAGTGCCCTCGGCTGGTTTGGCGGTGCCGCCATTGGCGTCAAACTGGCCTGCCCCAAGCAAAATGTGGTGGCTCTCTGTGGTGACGGGACATATATTTTCTCTGTTCCGACAGCCACTTACTGGGTGGCTGCCAAATATAAAACGCCATTTTTAACAGTTATTTTCAACAACCAGGGCTGGGGTGCGGCCAAGCTGGCCGTGGTGCGTGAACACCCGGACGGCTATGCCGCAAGAAATGATACTTTCTGGACTGCCATGCAGCCCATGGCTCCCCTGGAAAAAATAGCGGAAGCAGCCGGCGGTGCATTTGCCAGGGCGGTTTCCAACCCGGCGGAATTAGAATCCGCGTTGCTTGAGGGAATGGCTGCTGTCCGGAACGGGCGCTGTGCAGTAATTAATGTAATTTTACCGCCTGTTTCCCGGCAGGAATAAGCCTTTACCTAAAAAATAAACCTGCTTTTAGTCCCCGGGGCTAAAAGCAGGTTTTTAACTGTTGTGCTGGATTCTTTTAAAAGAGATAGTATCTGATCAGTTCCGCCAGCAGAGGAGGCAGGGCGGCTAAGAGCAGCAGCTTGATCGCCTGGATATTTTCTTTCTCCTCCTTTTTGGGATCGACAGAGGGCTTGTCCTGAGCAAGCTGCCGGGGTTGCTCAACCGCTTCCGTCCTGCCTTCCTGTTCGTCGTCGCAGTTGCAGGTGTCGGATAACAGAGAAAGTATTTCTTTCTTCCGCCTTACGATGGGGTCAATACTTATGACTTTTATTGCGAGAATGACAACTATAAGCATGAGGATAGCAAAAGCCCATTCATTGATTCTGTAAAAAAGGTAAGGGTCGCGGGTAATTGCGGAAACAAGGGTGGCAAAAAGGACAATAATGACGCCACAAAGAAGCGCAAAAATTTTCTTCATCATCTTCCTCCATATCTCTTTGCTGTGTAGTTGTTGCGGCCTGCAAGTCAGGGAATGAAGCGAAGGAGCACTAAAGCCAGCAGGCTGGGGATTCCGGCCAGCAGCAGGATTTTTGCATCCCGGTACCGGTTTTGCCATTCTTTCTCCTCTGCAGACCCGGACTGCGTCCCGTGGCCGGAACCGAAGACTCCGGCCAGGATGCCGGCCAGAAGCACAACCCAAATTACAATCCACCGACAAGTCTGTAAAAATAGATTCCGGTTAGCCGTAAACCGGGCGACGACGGCGGAAGCGGCAACTACCGCGATACCGAGCAGTAAAGCGTTATGACTTTTCACTCAGCTGCTCCTCTCCTGATGCAGAATGTCTTTTTGTTGTCATTATATATTCTATTGCAGCCGGCAGATTCCTGTTACACCGGCGGCAGCTTAGTTTTTTATCAAAACAAGACGGTAGAATATGTGAAAATAATAAAAAATGCTGAACATTCCTTTATTTTTTGTTAAAAAGTCTGGACAGAAAAGCAAATCAGTGGTAATATAGAAACGGATAGGAGTTAAAATTACATGTATACACATGTATGTATGAATTCCATCCTGTACTATAAGCCCCAACAAGGCGCGGCTGTGCAGCGGATAAAAAAGTACAGGATGGGAAAAAATATGGAAAACATCCAGGAAAGGGAGGTAAATGCAACATGAGTACGTCATACGCTTCCAATCTGCATGATGTAAGGGATGAATTGTTGCGTGAATATATTGAGGCTACAGGCAGTGAAAAAGCAGAAATCCTTACCAGGATTATGGAGATTGATGAAGAGCTGGAATATGCCGACAATTTATTTTAATTGCTGCCTGCCGCATTGGTAAATACCCTGCCCGGAAATTTGTGGCAGGGTTTTATCTTTTGCCGTGCTTTGGAACTGCGAAAAATGCGGCAGGAATGTTCCCCATTTGGTAAAATAGACAGGGGAAGAATATTAACATGTGCAAGCGTGGCAGTTTCCAGCGCCGGCGGGGACTGTACCGGCGCTGCCCGAGCTGTATAGAAAAAGGAGTTGCCGATGTCTGTACATGTACCTTTTGCTCCCGGAAAGCAGGGAGTTTTCCTGGAAAGACTGAACCGCTTTGTCGCCCTGGTATGCGTTGACGGAAAAGAAAAAGGGCACATCTCCCCACTTCGGGGCGCCTTGGGGAACTGTTGGTGCCCGGGGCGTCTGTCCGGCTGGAGCCAAGCCGTTCCGCCCTGCGAAAAACCGCTTTCAGCCTGCGGGTTGTAGAATACGAAGGAGTCTGGGTGTCCATTGACGCTCAGGTGCCCAACAAGCTGATCCGTAAAGCGCTGGCAAACCGCATCCTACAGCCTTTCCAAGATTTGGAGTTTGTGCGCAGTGAGCCTGCCTATAAAAACGGTCGCTTTGATTTCATGCTAACTGAGCAAACGGGCCGGAAAGTGTACTTGGAAGTAAAATCGGTGACCCTGGTGGAGCGGGAGTGCGGTTTTTTCCCCGATGCCCCCACAGAGCGGGGGCGGCGCCATCTGCAGCACTTGGCGGACTTGGTGCAGGCTGGCAGCAGGTGTGCAGTTGTTTTTGTGATTCAGCGGCATGACGTAAAATGGTTCCAGCCAAATTACAGGACTGATCCCGCCTTTGCCGAAGCTTTGCGGCAGGCTGTCTCCTGCGGGGTGGAAGTTTATGCTTATCGCTGCCACGTGTCGCCGGCCGGCATCTCGCTGGGGGAGCGGCTGCCGGTCCTGGTGTAACAAAGCAAAGGGGTGAAAAGGATGTCCCTTTCACGCTATCGTAACCGGCAGCAGGCCGGTGCCGTTCTGGCGGAAAAACTGCTGCCTTACCGAGAGGAAAACATTTTGGTGTTGGCAGTTCCGCGAGGCGGCGTGCCGGTGGCTGTTCCCATTGCCCGCACGCTGGACGCCGAATTGGATCTGATTATTCCGCGCAAAATTACGACGCCGCAACAGCCGGAACTGGCTGTGGGCGCCGTTTGCGAGGATGGGGAAGTTCTGCTCAACCGGCACCTGGTAAACTACTTCAAGCTGTCTCGTGAGGATATCGACCGTCTTGCCGCCGGGGAAGTGGCGGAAATCAAACGCCGCCTGCAGCTTTACCGGGGCGGCAGGCCGCCGGCGGCGATTGGCGGTCGAACAGTCATTGTGGTTGACGACGGTGTAGCGACCGGTTTTACCATTACGGCAGCACTGCGGTTTGCAAGGAAAAAGCAGCCACGGAAACTTATTTTGGCCGTGCCGGTGGCACCGCCGGATACGGTGGCCAAACTGGCCGGTGAAGCAGACGTTCTTGTCTGCCCGCTGCAGCCGGAGTTTTTTACCGCTGTGGGCCAATTTTATGATGAATTTCCACAGTTAACAGACAGGGAAGTGATAAGTTTCCTGGCTAAAGAACAATAAAAAAAGAAGTTGCCGCCCGGGCTGATTCCGAGCTTGTAGTGCTTAACTCAGCGGTATTGGTGCTGTCGCTGGAAAAATAAAGTTGTAGCTGGGAGGAAAACGGCCAATTGCTTTACTTTAATAAGCAATTGGCCGTTTACTTGTTGTTTTTTGCTTTTTACATAAGTTCGTTGCGGAATAAACTTTCCGTGCCGTTATTATTAAAAATAATACTTTTGTGCTGATTCATCAGAGCGGTTATTTGTGCAAAATGATGGTCTGTCATATCAAGAAAAAGGTAAGGGCAGATGCCGACAACTGGAAGCTTGTTAAGAACCTGGTCCAGAGTTCTCTCAAATTCTATGAGCTCTGCAAATTGCCCTCCACAAGATAAAACGTCAGGGGAACCGGAACCCCACATTGTCTTATATCCCATTGCGGCTGTTCTGGTTGCTTCCTCCGCCCAGGCACCGACTGCTCCGTGAACGCCAAAGTGTCTATATTGCTCCGTTAGATTAACAATTGTGAGGCGGTTGTTGCTTTCCAATTCTGCAACCGGCAGCCCCCTTGCAGATAATTCTGTTCTTACATCATCAGGGTGCTGCCACCAGCAGCCCTTGAACAGTCTATACTTCTTTTCCAAACCCTTTTTAAAAAAGTCGGCTTCCAGGTCGTAGAGCGAGCCTTGGCTACGGGTGATTGCCAAAACATGATTATGATGAAAATCAACTTTTTCCCAGAGTGCTTGCTTTCCTTTGGTATCAGCGTTGCTTTCTGCCAACAGCGCAGTCAAGGTTTCTTTTTTTATGCGCCATTCTTTGCCCAGTTTAACGCCGGGCAGTTTGCCCGCCCGCAGCCAACGATAGATGGTGTTAGGAGTCGTCCGGAGTATTTCTGCTATTTCATCTACAGTATATAATTTGTCGTGCATATTAATCGACCTTCTTCTCAAATGTTCGTAAAAATGATATCACAATGATCTGTTCAGAGCAAGCTTAAAGTATTTTTTGATTGTGTCAACCTACTGTA